>JAEEGL012545071.1_pt1 | contig 36084 bp, 28 predicted proteins | sample 9134231 | NCBI WGS metagenome assembly JAEEGL01 (sample SAMN16246548, study PRJNA631951) | gut metagenome | biome: gut microbiome; feature: rumen; material: fiber-attached | host: Bos | place: Iran: Karaj | collected 2018-10
GTTGGAGAAACTGTTCCAGTCTTTCCATCCAACGTAACAATCGAAACCTGGCCTGGATTCTTTACAGTAGTTGAATCAACAACATTGAATGAGAAGTTTCCAGCCTTTGTAAGCTCAAATGTAATCTGATACGGTGTTGTCTTCTGTGCCGTCTTCTGCTTTGTGTTAAGCGATGGAGCCTTTGAAAGAGCTGCATCTATTGAATTTTGAGCACCAATTGACTTGACTGTTGCACCTGCTGTGTTTGTGGACAGCTTGATGTTGTCTTTGGTCAATGAAAGGTCTCCCAGTACAACTATATTTACCGTTGCATTTACCTTGCTGCTTACGACACTATAATTTGCCGTGTTGCTAACCAGAACACTTGGTTTTGCAACTGGTGTCGGTGTTGGTGTTACTGCCGGTGGAATGAGTTTGTTGTACTCAGCTTCCGTAAGCGTGTAAAGTGGTGAACATGTATCCTTGTTGCCGTTGGTTGCATTGTGCTGGACTTTTCCGCCCTTTGCATCCAATACCCTGAAGATAAATTGACCTGCCTTTGAAAGCTCAAATGTAATCGTGTATCCTGTTACCTTTGTTGCAGTTGCCTTTGTCTTTACCGATGTCTGAATCTTTGTCAGTGAAGTATCCAAAGTTTTAAGTGGAGCTACAGACTTAACAGTTGCACCTGCTGTGTTTGCATCAAACTTGATGTTACTTGCTGTTACAGAAAGATCACCTTCTACTGCGATGTTTACTGTTGCATTTACCTTTTTGTTTACAACACTGTACTTTGCATTGCTATCAACCAGGACAACAGGAGCTGTCACAGTTGGAGTGCTAGGTGTGCTCGGTGTGCTCGGTGTCGGTTCCTTTGCCGGAATCAACTTATTATATTCTGTTGTTGAAAGTGTATAAGATGGAGAAATTGTATCTGACTTTCCATTTGCTGTTACAAGGTCAACCTTTCCACCCTTTGCATCCAAAATCCTGAAAATAAACTGACCTGCTTTTTCAAGCTCAAAGTTGATGGTATAAGAAGCTGTCTTTGCACTTGTATCACGTGTCTTATACTTTGTGAATGAAGAATCAATTGATTTCAGAACTGTAATTGACTTGACTGTTGCACCTGCTGTATTTGTTACGAGAGTGATTCTATCCTTTGACAAGGAAACATCGCCCTGTGTTACAACAGATACTGCAGCGTTAATCATGTTGTTTGAACCAAGAGAGAACTTGGCTGAATCTGGAACCAATACAGATGCCTTAGCTGTAACAGCTGGTGTTGTTGCATTTCCTGAGCTGCTATTGTTTGTTCCAGTGTTGGTATTTGTCGTACCAGTATTGCTTGTTCCTGAATTTGTCGTACCAGTGTTCGTTGTTCCTGAATCTGCGGCACGAGAAGTGGGTTCAGCATGAAGGGCATCAAGAGCTGCCAATACCTTGCGGCAGTTTGCGATATGTGTTGATGCGTCTTTGTATCCCCTGGATTCTTCAAGATACTTAATGGCATTGTTCATGTCACTGCGAATCTGATACTCGTTGGAAATGATAGTGTTGGCATTATTCAAGTCGGCATCCGCCCACTTAAGAATGTAGAGGAGACCAATCTGATAGTTTGCCTCGCGGATTCTGGTATTTGTATCGTTGTAATTTGTAACGATGTTGTTTGCCCTGTTGAACCAGCTGATGGCCTCTTTCTTTTCATCGATTGTGCTTCCGCTAAGATAATCCTCAGCAAGAGCATAGGCAGCTTCCGCGCGTTTGGCAGAAATGTTTGCATAACCTGTTGAATAAAGGTTGACCTTGTCGTACAGATCAAAAACAGCTTTTTTCTGAGAACGGTTTACTCCAGGTGCGGCGGCATTTGCAAGCTCATAATAGAACTCAGCCATGCTTCTATCCGCAATCTGTGCCATTCCAGAAAAGTTGTCTGAATATTTTTCAACAAAATAGACTTCCACATCACCGATTTCACTCGGCATCTTAACAACGGCCCTCTGAATCTTTTCCAGATCCTTGAGGTTTTTGTGGGTTATTTCCATTTCGTTGATAAGTGAACGGATTTCCCCATCGTCAGCAAGGAAGGTATTTGAACCGATTGCCTGCTTCCGGGCTCTGAGTGCTGAAGTCAAGGAAGACTGTCCCTGAGATCTTACCCAGTCATTAATAATGTCCGGTACATTCCTTTCTGTGTACTGAATGCGGTTTTCCACCTCAGAAGGATAGAGACTTACAAACAAGTCCGCTGATTCCTGGTCTTCTGGTTTCTTTGTGAGTGTAGATGCCAGCTTTTCAATGGCTCCTACATTGTCTCCCCGACTCATCAATGTAGCGGCAGAAGCACAACCTGCGATAATAAGAACTGTTAAAGCCGCTAAACCTAAAAATATAGGCTTAAAAAATTTTTTCATATGGTCCTCCATATTAATCTATCAATATTTCTTGAACGTATAATCCATCTTTATGTCAGATTTATACACATAAGTCTCGCCATTGTCTGCTGTTGTAAATGTATAAATCTCTTTTCCATAACTATTGTATGCACGAATTGTTCCGTCAGCATCCTTCTTGTAAGTGTAAGTAACGACTTCTCCTACAAGACCTGTGCTCCACAACTGAGACTTGCCGTTTACGCGGTAGTCAAAATCATTGCCCCAAAGGATGAATGCATCGGCACCCATTCCACCATAAGATGACTGGTCAAGCTTGTCCATGGAATAGAAGTCTTCTCCATTTACAGTCTGTTCCTTTCCATCCCTATTATATGTTATGGTAACGTGTTTTGTAGGAAGATCGTAATCAAGCTGACAGCAATAGTAACCTACACCATCTCCCCTGCCATACTTGACGGCCAAAGCACGGGCATCTTTCTGCTTGTCGCGGGCATCCTTGTAATCAAGTGTGTTTCCATAACCGAACTGACCTTCTGCATATACCGGCCAAGTTCCTGTTTCAGCAAATCCCTTGCTTGGAAGATTCTGTGCACCGGTAAGATATGCCAGTCCAGAATAATAATAGGCTTCTTTTTGGGCTTCCTTTGCCTTGCTGTCGAATGACTTGTATGACAAAGCCTGGGTATAAGCATCAGTTGCCTGTCTTGCTTCTTCAATTACTGAGTTTGCAAAATTACGGATGTTTATCGCTGAATCTTTTTTGGGTATCTCTGGAATCTCCTGCTTGACCAAAGTAATGAATGCATCACCCTTGTTCATATACAAATTGTAAATGGTATTTCTTACTGAAGAAATTTTTGACTGTGTAAGATATTCATGTTCTGCCTTTTGATATACTCCAATGATGTTTGAAATTTCATATGGTGTCTTGGCAGGCATCATGGCATCACCACACTTCACGTAGAAATCACCCAAGGCATCAGCAGCCGTTGTCCAGCCATTGTTAAAGTTATTGGTGTATTTTTCCACATAATAGGTCTGTACGCTTCCGATTGTTTCCGGCATTGGCTTGACGGCACTCTGGATTTCCGTAAGATCCCTGTATGTGTTCTTTAACTCTCTAAGACGGTTGATTGTTTCTTTTACAGAAGAATCATCTATTACTGTCGTCTGATTTTTTGAAGAAGTTCTGTCTGGAATTGCACTGGCAATAGATTTAAGGGCAGCCTCTACGCTGGAAGCTCCCTGTGAACTTGCAAAACTATCCAGGACCTCAGAAGAAGAGGTTTGAACAATGTACATTTTGTTGGACATTTCGCGGTTATACAATTCGTTAAAAACATCCGCTGCTTCCTGATTGGAACTGTCCTTTATCAGCATCTTGGCCAACTTTTTTATGGATCCGACAGTGTCTTTTTTATCTGCCAGACTTGCTACAGAAGTACAGCCTGTAAATGCAACAAACAACAATGCTGCAACAGCTACCGGAAAACTTTTCTTTATCTTCAAAAGCTTCAAAACTAACCCCCTTGAGTACTGCCTGATTTAAAATAAACCCAGGACAATACCCTCCTTATGAAAAATCCTTTAATTTCAAAACCATTTTTAAAAATAGAATCCCCTACGCCTTTTAAAAAAGACAAAGGGAAAAAACGTTACATTTAAACTACTTATCCATTATGTTTCTAATTATAGTATATAATAAGACCAAAAACAAGGAAAAAAAATCAAAAATCACTAATTTCATAGTTTTTATTAAATTTTACCCTCCATTCCATAGGAAAAAGCTATGGCAAACCACAAAAAAATAGTATTTCACTATTATCTACCAATTCCGTATGATATAGGGAAGCTTAAATTCAGGAGATTAATATGAAAACTTCCGTTATTGGATTCCCCAGGGTCGGAAAAGACCGTGAATTGAAATTTGCAAGCGAAAAATACTTCGCAGGTGAAATCAGCGCCCAGGAACTTGAACAGACCGCAAAAGAGCTCCGTTCCTATGGCTGGAAAAAACAAAAGGACAACGGCATTGGCTTTATTCCGTCCGGTGACTTCTCTTTCTATGACAACATGCTCGATACCACAATTCTTCTTGGAGCAACCCCAAAACGCTACAGGGACCTTGGACTTTCTGCTTTGGACACTTACTTTGCAATGGCCAGAGGTTATCAGGGCAATGCCGGAGACGTAAAGGCCCTTGCCATGAAGAAATGGTTCAACACAAACTATCACTACATGGTTCCCGAACTGGAAGACATTACCCTCAAGGCAGACACAAGCACTCTCATCTCTGCATATAAGGAAGCTAAATCTCAGGGCATCCAGACAGTTCCCGCCGTTATCGGCCCATACACTTTCCTCAAGCTTGCACGCTATGTGGGAAACAAAACACGCCCAGACTTTGCCAAAGAAGCCGCAAACGCATACATTCAGGTTATAAAGGATGTGACAGCCGCAGGTGCAACATGGATTTCCATTGCAGAACCAGCCCTTGTCCTTGACATGAGCGACGACGACCTTGATTTCTTCAACTCTCTGTACAGGTCCATCCTTGCCCTCAAAGGCAGCCTCAAGGTGAACATCCAGACATACTTTGGAGACATCCGCGACAGCTACAAACTGGTTGCTTCACTTGGTTTTGACGGAATAGGCCTTGATTTTATAGAAGGACGCAAGACACTTGAACTATTGGAAGCCAACGGTTTCCCAAAGAACACAATCCTTTTTGCAGGCATAGTAAACGGAAAATACATCTGGAAAAGCGACTATCAGAAAAAACGTGATTTAATTGAACAAATCAAAAAGCACGTTAATGCTGACAACATCGTTATCTCCACATCATGTTCACTCCTCCACGTGCCCTACACCACTGCAAGCGAAACAAAACTCAGCCAGGACATCCTAAAGCATTTTGCCTTTGCCGAAGAAAAACTTGTGGAATTGAACGAGCTCTCTCAGATTACAGAAGGCAACAACGCCGCACTTGATGAAAACAAGGCCCTCTTTGCCACAGAACGCGTACAGAAAAACAAAAGCGTACAGGAAAAACTTGCCGCCCTCAAAGACAGCGACTTTACCCGCCTGCCCGCCTTTGCAGAACGAGAAGAGATTCAGAAAAAGACATTCAACCTGCCGTTGCTCCCAACAACCACAATCGGTTCTTTCCCGCAGACAAAGGAAGTCCGTGCAACCCGCTCTTCATTCAAAAAGGGAAAAATCACAAAAGACGAATACGTCAGCTTTATGCGCAACAAGATTGCCGAATGCATCAAGCTTCAGGAGGAAATCGGTCTGGATGTTCTGGTACACGGAGAATTTGAACGCAACGACATGGTGGAATACTTTGGCGACCACCTTGACGGATATGTCTTTACCGAAAAGGCATGGGTTCAGTCTTATGGAACAAGATGCGTAAAGCCGCCGATTGTCTGGGGAGACGTTTCCCGCCGCGAAGCAATTACAGTTGAATGGTCAAAATACGCCCAGAGCTGCACCAAGCAGTTTGTAAAGGGAATGCTCACCGGCCCCGTAACAATCCTGAACTGGTCTTTCCCACGCGAAGACATAAGCCTCAAGGAACAGACAAACCAGATTGCTCTTGCCATCCGCGAAGAGGTCCTTGACCTGGAAGCAAACGGAATCCACATCATTCAGATTGACGAAGCAGCCCTCCGCGAAAAACTGCCACTCAGAAAACAGGACTGGCATTCAGAATACCTTGACTGGGCAATCCCCGCATTCCGTCTGGTACATTCAGGGGTAAAGCCGGAAACACAGATTCATACCCACATGTGCTACAGCGAATTCAACGACATCATCAGGGACATCGACGACATGGACGCCGATGTTATCACATTTGAAGCATCAAGATCAGACCTCAAGATTCTGGACGCTCTTCAGGAAGCAAAATTCCGCACGGAAGTTGGCCCCGGTGTTTATGACATCCATTCACCGCGCGTACCGTCAGTTCAGGAAATAAAGGATGCACTGGGAAAAATGCTCAAGAAAGTTGAACTCAAGAAACTCTGGGTTAATCCGGATTGTGGCCTTAAGACACGTGGCGATACAGAAACAAAGGCAAGCCTTATTAATCTTGTAACAGCCGCAAAGGACATTCGTTCAACATTATAAGAAATGACTGTTGGGGCTGTCTAAAAAGCATGATCTGTCATTGCCGGACTGGATCCGGCAATCTTCCGTTAACATGACAGGATAGCGAGAGATTATCGGGTCAAGCCCGATAATGACAGGGTTCCAACTTTTTTGAACGCCCTTTATGTCATTCCGGACCTGATCCGGAATCCTGACATTGAAAGTTAAGATGCTGAATCACCAGCCTGCCGACAGGCGTTCAGCATGGCGGTACTTTTTGGACGGCTTCCTGTGTATGTTTTCTTAGGGCCGCCAGATAGCTTTGTGCGTATGGGGACAGCCTTATGTCCTTTTGGGTTATCGTCCCTATGCGCATATATTCATCAACATCAAGCGGTCGGGAAACAATGTTTTCTCCGTTTAATTCTGCACTGATTACACCTGAACAAATCGTATATCCATCCAGTCCTATCAGCAAATTGAACAATGTGGCACGGTCACAGACTTTTATGTTTTTTTCATGTTCCATGCTGCTCAAGAGTTCTTCCGAAAAATAAAATGAATTGTGATCCCCCTGCTCATAAGTCAAACAGGGATAATCCTTTAAGTCTTCAAGTTGAATGCGTTCCTTTTTTGCAAGCGGATTTTTTGTAGAAACAAAGACATGGGGTTTTGCGACAAAGAGCTCTTCAAAGACCAGGCCGCTTTTTTTCAGGAGTCGGGTTATGTATTCTTCGTTTTGGGCGCTGGTATAAAGGACTCCAATTTCACTCCTTAGGCGCGACACGTCTTCGATTATCCTGTAGGTCTCCGTTTCCCTCAGCGAAAAGTCATAGGAATTGCCGCCGTATTCACGAATTACATCGACAAAGGCTTCCACCGCAAAAGAATAATGCTGACACGACACACAGAGCTTTGGCTTCCTCTGCTTCTGTCCTAAAAACCTTTCCTGAAGTAAACTGGCCTGCTCAAGAACCTGACGCGCATAGCCCAAAAAGACATCGCCGTCATTTGTAACGCTTACTCCCTTGCTTGTCCGCAAAAAGAGCTCGACACCCATTTCCGCTTCCAAATCGTGGATGGCTGCCGTCAAACTGGGCTGAGAAATAAAGACTTTTTTTGCCGCCTCGGTCATGTTAAGGCATTCTGCAACCGCGACGGCATATTTTAGCTGTTGTAGTGTCACTTTGAAAGCGTAAATACCAATACTGTACCGTCAAGGTTTCCCTTAATGTCGATTCCGCAGAGAATGATTGTCTTTAAGTCTGCTGAATAGGTTGCCTTTGTGTACATTACGTTGTGGGGATCTGTATTGTTGAATATGATGCTCCTTGATGCAGTGTCAACATGGAAACCATATTCTCCATAGCTGCTGAAAACCTGAGAGTTCTCTTCCACTGTGGATTTTGAAGTGAACGTAAGCTTGTGTCCCGGCTTCCACTGTGTCTTGGGCAGGTTCTTTCCGTTTTCCGTAAACGAAGAAAGCGTATAGACTGATCCTACCTTAAATGGAGATGCCTCTGCCTTTTTCTTGAGGTCTTTAACTTCGGCAAGCAGTGTTTTTGCCCCGCTGTGTGACGGATAATCTTTGAGCGCTTCGTTCAGGAATTTTTCCGCCTCGTCAAGATGTCCCTTGTTCATTGCAAGTTTTCGTGCATACTCTGTCCTTGCGTCTGCCAAAATAGTCTTTGCCTCTGAATTGTTTGGATTGGAAGCAAGTATTTCCTGGGTCATCTTAATAGCATCGTCCGGATATCCGTTCTTTATTCGAGCTCTGGCGCTTTCAAGTTTTTCCTGTAGGGCACGTTCTTTTCTAAGTGGGATATCCTCTTCTTCAATAATGTTGGATTTCTTTACCGCTATCTTTGACTTAAGATTTCTTGCATCAGTGTTTCCCGGTCTTTTGTCCAAAACCTCATTTACAAGTTTTGCCGCCTTGTCCAAATCATCCTTGCTTCCGGCATTGTAAAGTCTTTCCGCTTCCTTTACTTTTGCCGCATAAAGTTTTTCCTCTATCTCGTAATCCAGATCAACTAAATCCATGTTCCAGGGTTCAGCTTTTCTTGCTTCGGTTATCAATGCGCTTGCTGTTTCCAAATCCTCAAGTTTACTGGACTTTGCGAGGGTTTTTGCCCTGGCAACCTTTTCATCTGTGGTTTCTGTCTTTTTAGCAGCGGTTGTTGTCGTAGTCTTTGTTGTACTGGAACTTGTTGAAGCAGAGTTCTTTTCCGCTTCTTTGGCCGCAAGCTTTTCCTCTGTACCCTTCCTTATCTCATTTTCGTAGTAAGCATTCAGTTCATCATCGTCAAAATCGAAAATTGAAGACGTGGTCAGACAACCTGTAAGATTAAAGGCTATAAAACCTGCCAATAAAATATAGGCTATTCTTTTCATAAACACCTCCTGTTAATCAATAAAATAAAGTTTAATCTGAAATCCATTATTTTTCAAGGAGATTTGTTTTGCTGAACATGTCAAAGATAGCTTAGTGCAAATTATTATTCAACTTTGTTTCCGGCCGCATCCTCTACGCCGTCATCTGTAATGTAATATGCCTTGATTGGAGGGAATCCATTGAATCCCACAGAGGCATAGGATTGGGTATAGGCACCGGTTGAAAGCCAATACACTTTATCTCCAATCTTCAAATCAACAGGAAGCCTGTATTTAAAATCCTCATACATGATGTCCGCGCTGTCACAGGTTGGTCCCGCTAAAATAACTTCACCCTCTTTGCCACCGTCTTTTGTCGTTATAACCGGATATTTGATTGATTCATCCAATGTTTCTATCAATCCGTTGAATTTGCCCGCATCAAGATAAACCCATCTCTGTAATGCAGTATTGTTTTTACGAGAGATAAGAACGACCTCTGAAGAAAGAATTCCACTGTCTCCAACCAGAGAACGTCCAGGCTCAAAGACAATCATCGGGATGTCATCACCAAAGTCATCGTGCAGGTAACGCGTAATCTCCGAGGCATAATCGCACAGTTCATTTGTCGGTTGAATGTAATGTGCCGGGAAACCACCTCCCATATTTATCATGGAAAGACGAATCTGCTCTTCCTGCTCAAGGGATTCAAACAGGTATTTTGTCTTTGCAATGGCATCGTTCCACTGACCGATATCGCGCTGCTGGCTTCCTACGTGGAATGAAATGCCGTAAGGTGTTAGTCCTGAATCGCGGGCCTGTACCAAAAGATCATAAGCCATATCCGGGTGGCATCCAAATTTACGTGAAAGAGGCCAGTCCGCTGTGGAAGAATTTTCAACAAGAATACGGACATAAACCCTGGAGCCTGGAGCATAACGAGCAATAATCTTCAGGTCTTCCTTGGAGTCAGTTGCAAACATCCTTACACCCTTTGAATAAAAATATTCAACATCGGCGGCTTTTTTTATGGTGTTGCCAAACGAAATCCTGTCCGGAGAAATATTCTGAGACAAAACCAGATCCAGCTCATAGCGTGAAGCAATGTCAAAATTGGAACCCAATTCATCCAGCATGCGGATAACCGGAACTCCAGGATTAGCCTTTACCGCATAGTAAAAATGCGCATAAGGAAAAGAATCTTTTACTTGAATAAAATGCTGGCGTATTGTAGCAAGATCGATAAAAATATTTGGAGACTCATATTTCTCTGATACTTCCAAAAACTTTTGCCATCTGCTGTCTGATACATAATCACTTCTGTTGAACATCCTTTTCCTCGCTGAATTAACTGTTTTTTTGATTTTAGACTAAAGCCCCCTACCCGTCAATACCTATCAAGTTGAAGAAGAATACTTTTATACTTGCATGGACGACTTTAAAATCATATAATCGGGGCATGTATTTTACGGTTTTTAAGCAGCTGGCCATCATGGCTTTGATTGCTGTAGTCGGATTTTCGGTTACAAAGATTTTTAAGTTTGGGAAAACCGAACAACAGTTTTTCAGCAAGATTCTTCTTTATGTTGTTAATCCCTGCGTCATCTTTAACATCTTTAACGTTGAGTATTCTAGCGACCGCCTCAAGGAACTTTCTGTGGCTTTCCTGCTCTCTTGGGTGGCGCACATTGCATTGACTGTCATCGCGGTGATTTTCTGCCGTTCCAAAAAATCTGAGCTAAGGGATTTGGATTACCTTGACCGAATTGCAGTAGTCTTTACCAACAGCGGCTTTATAGGCATTCCTCTTATAAACGGAGTATTTGGTCAGGCCGGAGCCTTTTATCTTATGGGATACCTCGCCGTGTTCAACATTTATCTGTGGACCTTCGGATATTATATGGTGACCCGAAAAATGCAGCCGCTTAAGATAATCACAAACCCCAACATTATTGCCGTAGTTGCAGGCATAATCTTCTTCTGCATTCCAGGTCAGCTTCCCGACATCATTGCAAGCCCCGTAAAACATATCAGCGACACAAATGCAGCCGTTTCCATGTTGCTTTTGGGCATGCTCTTTGCGACATTCAAGAAACCGTCCGGTTCATTCAAGGAATTTGTCCTCCGCATTGCCAAGACCACATTCATCCGTCTGGTGCTATCTGCCGTGGTAATGTTCTTTATTGCGTGGGCGGCAATATCCCTCTTTGGTTCAATGCAAAACATCCGCCTTATTTCATACGTGGTGTTCATCGCGGCACTGTGCCCTGTAGGAATGAGCGTGTCTTCCCTGGCCGTCGTGTTCAACCGTGACGAATCATATTCCAGCATGCTTGTGGCAGTTTCCAGCGCAATGTGCATCCTGACTTTGCCCCTTAGCGTTGCCATAGCCGAAAGATTCTTTTAATTCGTTTACAAAAGCCCCTGCTTGGTTTATAATATTGTCGTGGTAAATATTCCTGTTAAGGTCAAGCTTCCCTTTTTGTGGGGGCGGGCGGTTTTTCAAAAAAGCGAATGGTCTCAGATAAACCTTGTTGTGGGTCCAAACGGTTCAGGAAAAACTCTTCTTGTTGAATCGATTTCAAGGCAGTTTGCAGAACACGGATATTCAACCAAATTCCTAAAGACAGACCGTGGCACAGACAAGCAGTCCCTTTCAATCCTTCAGGAAAACGAACACATACGGCAAAAAGTCCAGAGCATCCTTTCCAGCATGTTCGGGAAAACAATCGTCTTCAAGCAGATGGAAGGAGAATATGTTCCGGTTGTAGAAAACCGTGCATGGAGTGTTGAATATGACCTTCAGGAAGTTGAATGTCACGGCCTCAAGGAAATAATCACGCTTCTTGTTGCCCTTTATGCAAATACCGGAAACACATGCCTTGTCTTTGACGAACCGGAACTCCACCTGCACCCGCAGTTCCAGCAGTTTTTTGCAGAAGAACTCAGGCGTGTTTCACAAAGGCACCCCAGCCGTATTTATTTTGTCATCACTCATTCACCTTTTTTCGTTGACCTTAGGTTCCCCGAAGAACTCCTTGGCGTAATCGTCTGCCACACCAACCGGGAGCCGACACATATTGATTCCCTTAGCCGGCGCGATGAAGATTTGTTCCGCAGGTTTTTGCCAAGATTCAACACATACCACAAGCAGTTTTTCTTTTCCGACAATCAGATATTTGTGGAAGGCTATACCGACCAGCAGATGTTTGCAAGTTTGCTTCCCTACATTCACACCGACCTTGGTGTAGCGGGAACCGGAATCATTGATGTGGGTGGAAAAGACGAGCTTGGTGTTTTCTGCAAAGTGTGTGCCCTCCTTGGAACCAACAGCCGCATAATCACGGACCTGGATTCCCTTTTTGGCGGAAAGTTGAGGGATGTTTTCTGCAGTGACGAAAGGGCAACCCTGTGGCTTGAAAAACAAAAAGAAAAACAGTTCCCGTTCTACCAGAATATTTTTACCGCAAAAGAATTGGACCATGAAATCACACTGGAAAAACTCATTCTACGTCTGGAACGCTTTCTGTCGGTAATCGGAAAAGAATTGTGCCAGATTCCGGATGATTCACCATTGCCACCGGATATTGAACTGTTTGTTTCAAAACTAAAGGCCCTTGACCAAAAACATGCCATGGCAGAAAACATCGACACATTCAAGACGGTTGTGCTGCAGGGCGTAATGGCGGAAGGTGGCATAAGGATTCAGCTTGAACAGGTCCTCAAGGAAAAGACCGCTCAATCTCTGCCTCTTGTACGTGCATTGTTTTCTCTTGTGCTTGCGGGAGCGGCGGCGGCTTCGGTTTACATTCTGCCACGCGGATGCATTGAACATTACTACACTCAGTCTCTGGTTGAATACATGCCTGTCTCTGCAAAGGACAAATTATTTCATGCGGAAAGGGAACACATCCTTACAGCAAAGGAAAAAACAGTCCGCAAGGAATATTCTGAGCTGATAGGCATATTGGAAAGTGCTTCTGCCAGATGAACCCCTAATAATGCGGCGGCTTTCTGTTTGGAACGTCCCCTTCAATTGCGTCGGACAAATCACGAATTTTTTGTGACATCATCTTGTTTTCCGTACGAAGCAATTCAATTGTCTTACCCTGTTCCACCGAAACTTCCTGCAGCTGGTTGACGAAATCTTCCATGTAGGCAAGCTTGGTTTCCAGGGCGATTATGCGTTCTTCAGTTTCCTTGTCCATCGTCTATTCCAAATCGTAAACTTTGCCGTATTCAATTGCCTCAACATCGTGATAGCCGTTTTCCTTAAGGTGATTCATAAAGAATTCCTGAGAATCCTTTTCACCGTGTACCAGGAAAATCTTTTTAAGACGGCTTGTGTCTATTGAATTCAGCCAATTGGTCATCTCGCGGTAATCTGCATGTGCGGAAAAAGCGTTGATTTTTTTAACTGCTGCCTTTACCTTGTACCAGTCACCCAGAATGTGGACTTCCTTTTCCCCTTCCAGAATACGGCGGCCAAGGGTATTCTCTGACATGTAGCCTACAATCAAAATGATGTTGCGGGGATCTGTAATGCTGTTTGCAAGGTGATACAAAACGCGTCCGGATTCACACATGCCGTCGGCACTTATGATTATCATAGGTCCTGTTTTCTTGTTCAGTTCCTTTGATTCATCAACACTCTGCACGAATGTCAAATCGTTAAAGCCAAACGGATTCTTGTGGTTCTGCAGGAATGTTTCCGTCGTCTGCTCGTCATAACATTCAGGATGCAGCTGGAAGATACCCGTTGCATTAACCGCCATCGGACTGTCCACATACACCGGAATGCGTGGAACCCTCTTTTTATCCATAAGAATATGTAAGTAATAGACAAGTTCCTGAGCGCGTTCAATTGCAAATGAAGGAATGATGATTTTACCCTTGTTTGCCACAGCCGTGCGAATCACTTGTTCCAAATCATCAAGGGCAACACCTGGCTCTTCGTGCAGGCGGTTTCCGTAAGTGCTTTCAAGGAAAATGTAATCTGGTGCCGGGAAGTTTGTTGAAGGATCACGGACAATCGGTTTGCCAATACGGCCAAGGTCCCCAGTGAACAAAACGCGCACTTCATCGGCGGGTGCTCCAGTCAAGGCAACGTTTCCTTCCTTTTGGTTTGTATTTTCCACCGATTTGCTTCCACCAAAAAGACGATGCCAGAATCTACGGGTGCCACCCATTCCGGTGCTTTCCTTTTTTCCGGTTATGTCATTTTTACGCTGGCCGGTAATCGTCATGTATGCCAGGGCACTTCCCAAAATGTGACCCGCATCATAAAATTCAAGCTGAACATCAGGAGCTATGAACATCTTGCGGTTGTATCCCAGGGAAACGATTTGGTTCGCCGCCTTTACACAGTCCTCCTCGTTGTACAAAGGCCTCCAGGAAAACTTTTCCCCCTTTTTGCGAGCCTGTTTTGCAAGGAACTCTGCGTCACGAGCCTGAATGCGGGCGGAATCCATCATTACGATGTTTGCAAGATCCCGTGTGGCCGGGGTGGCATAGATGTTTCCCCTGTAACCATTCTTCATAAGCACCGGTAAAAGTCCACAGTGGTCAAAGTGGGCATGAGTCAAAATTACAGATTCGATTTTATCTGCGGCAAAATCAAACTCCCTGTTCTTTTTATCCGCTTCCGCACGCTTACCCTGAAATGCACCGCAATCAATCATAAAGCTGCGACCGTCTATTTCCATGATGTGTTTGCTGCCCGTAACTTCCTGCGCGGCACCAAGTGAATAACAATGTATGCTCATATCAATTCTCCCTGCGTCTAAGATTCCCTCCATTCAATTATACATCATAAAATACGAATGCACAAATTTTATTTGAAATAAGTGTCCACCCCCCCTCTCTTGTACAAATCCCGATAAACCTTTAGACTACATGCCATGACTTCTGAGGCTAAGACTTTTTATAAACAACTGGTTTCCATTGTGGGACCGATGGCTCTTCAAAATCTGATTTCGGCTCTTGTAAACTCTGTGGACATTTTCATGCTTGGGTCTGTGGGGCAGACGGCTATTGCGGCTTCTTCTCTGGCCGGGCAAATCGTGTTCATTCTGTTTATGGTCACTACGGGGCTTTCGTCGGGGCTTGTGATGCTGGCGGCTCAGTACTGGGGCAAAAAGGACATAAAATCGATTCAGACTCTATCGGGAATTGCGTTAAGGATTTCGGCTTCTGTGGGGCTTGTATTTAGTCTGGCGGCGTTTTTTGTTCCTACCCTGCTGATGCGGATTTTTACTAATGAAGAAAACCTTATTAATGTGGGTGCCTCGTATTTAAAGGCTGTGAGCTTTTCTTATTTTTTCATGTCGCTTTCCCAGATTCTTCAGGCGGCATTCAAGAGTACGGAAAAAGTTTTGTTTGTAATGGTTTTGACTTTTGTTTCCCTTGGAACGAATGTCATCCTCAATGGCTGTTTCCTGTATGGCTGGCTGTTTTTCCCAAAGCTGGGCATTGTCGGCGTTGGCATTGCCACCTCCATCGCACGTCTTGTGGAAGTGGTCATTTGTTTGATTTATGCTGCCACACAAAAGGAACTGGGATTTGGTCTTAGCCTTTTGTTCAGGCGGAATAAAATTCTTACCCATGATTTCTTTAAGTTTTCTCTCCCTGCGGTGGGCAACGAAATGGTGTGGGGGCTTGCGTTTTCCATGTACTCTGTGATTCTGGGGCATCTTGGAGAAGACATTGTTGCGGCCAATTCCGTTGTAAATGTCGTGCGCAATCTTGGAACTGTCCTTGTCTTTGGAATGGCTTACGGTGGTGCGATTGTTCTTGGCAAATACATGGGTGCTGGAAATCTTGAGGTGGCGGAAAGGAATGCCTCGCGTCTGGGAAAGGTAACTGTGGGTGCAGGTTTCTTTGGTGCGGTTCTTGTCTTGTGCCTTTATCCGGTTTTACCGTTTATTGCAGAATTGAATGAAACTGCTTCCAATTATCGCTTTTGGCTTTTAATCATCAACTCATATTCGATTATAGGTTGTGCCGTAAATACAGGTTACATCTGCGGAATCTTCCGTGCGGGTGGGGATGCGAAGTTTGGTTTTGTTGCCGACGCAATCTGCATGTGGCTTGTTTCCCTTCCGCTTGGCCTTCTCGCCGCCTTTGTATTCAAGCTGCCTCCTGTGTGGGTCTATTTTGTCCTCTATCTGGATGAGTTTGAAAAAATGCCTTTCGTCATCGTGCATTACCTTAAGAAAAAATGGCTCAAGAACATCACGCGTGATCAGTCAGTTTTACAGGCTGCAGAAGAAAATTAAAAATGTCCGCTGTGGTGTGAATGTCCGCTGGACCGGATTGTTGTTCCTCCGCCAAATGACGAACGGCTTCCTCCACTGCTGGAACTTGTGTTTATGCGTACACGGCTTGTAGTTGAATGAGTATAGACATCATTGTTCCTGTTGAAGTTGATCCTTGTGTCCTGAACATAATTCCTTGCTTCTGTTGCCATGTGGATGTTGTTCATCTTTTTCTTTTCCGACGCAATTCCCACGCCCGCAATTATAAGTGCAAGCGGAATTATTATCAGCAGTATGGTGGACATTGAATCCTTGATCCTGTCCCAAAACGTATAGCTTCTGCCTGTGGTATAAACGTCACCGTATTCATCAGGCCTTACATCTATGGGGTTTCCTTCTTCCGCACGTATAAGGAATGTTTCTGAAACCGTTATGTAATCTTCAAATCCCTGATACCAGTTGTTGTTCCTGAAGTTACCCAAAAACTCACGTGACAAAACTTCCTTGCCGTAATCAGTGAATACAGTGTTGCCGTAACCATAAGCATCAAGGTCATAGCTTCTGTCATCCATGGACATCAAGAGCAAAAGGCCGCTTCTGTCATTGCCCATGCCCAGTCCAAGTTCATCATAAATATATTCAGCCGCATCTTCTATTTCGTAGGCATATTCAGTATAGTCATCGATTACAACCAGATAAATGCCAAAATTATATTTCCTTGCCAAATCACGTGCCAGATCATCCAAGGCAGTTTTTTGAGAATCATCCAGCAGAGATGCATAATCATAAACAAAGGTTCCGCTTACTTCAGCTTCCGAATCCATTGTGAGTGGAATCACTTCATCATCAGAGTATTCCGCCATATCTGAATCAGCCGTAAGTGAAATCACATCATCATCAGAAAAAACCGTCAGTGGAATGTCCACACTCCCCTGGGCACTACACAAGACAAGAGGCGCCAAGGCAAACATCGCTATCGAAATCAATCTTTGAAAAATCTTTTTCATTTTTTACCCCACTAAAAATCCAGTCAAATGTCAGTTAAAGAAATATGCCACTATGCAGGCAACAATCGGACCGCCAAAAAGAAGTGAAAGAAGGAATTTCATAAAGAAGCGTCCCACAGCCTTTCCCGCACTAACCGGAAGATTACCGACAACTTTTCCAGTCTGACCGTTAACCGCAAACAGGAAACGTTTTTCATCCCATTGTGTATAAAGAAGATAAACCGGAAGCAGGCCGTAATGCACGGTTCCCTTTTCCAGAACAATGTTTTTACTTGCAAGCGAACAAGTGTCATAACCTGTTACCGAACTTCTGAGTATGTCCAGACAGGTCTTGCAGCATCGAACATTCGCTCGTCCTATGCTGTTGTCAATTGAAACGTCGTATTTGTCGGCAAGATATCCCGGAAGATATGCCGTTGAAAATTCCTTTAGTTCACCATAGTTGAAAGGTTCAAGGGAATCCATCAGATCGTCGGGCATTTTCTCCGAGGCATCTACAGGTACCATTGCAAAGGGAATGTCTGCATCGCGAACGCATTCAAAATGGCGTGTCGTCGTTATCTTGTAATCACCCGAATAATGTGATGTTGAAGTCGTCGTGTTGAATACCGCATGTCCTCTGGCAACACCGTCAAAAAACCAGAACGGAACATAAATGCCCTTAATTTCCTGAAGGTGGTTTTCCGCCGCAAAAAGTTTTGGCAAAAGTTTTTTACCCTGATAGAATTCCTTGAGTTTGTCGATTGCCTGCTGTTTCTTCAGCTTGAACGGAATGATGTAATCCGGGCGCAGGGTTCCGCTAAATTGAGTTTCTATGACTGTCGGATTATCGCAATAGGGACAGCTTGTAGCCGCAGTGGTTTGTTCACACAGAATTACCGCACCACATGAAGGACAGTTGTATTCCCTCATCTTACCGGCATCTTCACCCCAGTCTTCGGTAAGGTTTTCCGTGTTCCAGTTTGATTCCTGACCGTCAAACGTAGCATCACCTGCATCCGCTGACTCTTCTGGTTTTTCTGGTTCAGAAGTTTCCTGGGTTCCGTATTCCTTTTCTATCTGTTCTATGTCAAATTTGCTGTCACAATATTCGCAGATTACTTTTCCGCTTGCAGGGTCAAACCTTAATCCGCCTCCACAAGCAAGACACTTATAATTCTGTATGTCCATGGTTCCAAACTGAATGCCCTTCGGCATCTCCCTCTGTCTTTAAAATTAATATGGGGACCATCCCAAAACCATTAGGACAGTCCCCATAAACAATATCATTACTGAACTATATCGCCGTCATCAAACGGATCACCGCATTCCGGGCAGAACTTCGGTGGATGAGCAGGATCTTCCGGTTCCCATCCGCACTTGTCGCACTTGTACTGTGGTACACCGGCTGGTTTTTTGCCTCCACAGTTGCTGCAGAATTTTCCCTTGTTCTGTGTTCCGCAAGAGCAGGTCCAGAATCCTCCGGCTGCTGGCTTTGGCTTTCCACATTCCGGACAGAATTTTCCGCTTGCCATTGCACCACAAGAGCACTTCCATGAATCGGCTCCACCCTGAGGTGCCGCTCCACCACCCTGCTGTGGCTGTTGAGGCTGCTGCTGTCCCATGGCAAAGAGGTTCTGTGCATTCATTCCACCGGCCATTCCTGCCATACCCATTCCCATGAAGCCTGTCATTGCTCCACCAGAGTTTCCGGCAGCGGTCATCATAGCATTTCCCTGAGATCCAACAAGGTGTGCCGCCGCAAATGTCGGATCGGTATAGGCCGCTGTTTCCTGCAGCTGCTTGATTTTCTTTTCGTCCTCTTCGTCAGCCTTGATTGAAGAAACACCGAATGAAACGATTTCTATACCGCGAAGTTTTCCCCATTTTTCAGAAAGGACCTTGTTAAGTGAATCGGCCATCTCCATTGCATGTCCGGGGAGAGCTGAATAACGGATGCCCTGTTCTGAGATGAGAGCAAATGCCGGCTGAAGTGCAGAAAGAAGCTCTGACTTCAACTGACTGTCAATGGCATCACGCCTGTATTCGGAAGTAACGTTTGAACAGACATTGGTGTAGAACAAAATCGGGTCGGTAATACGATAGCTGTATTCACCAAAACACTTTACGTTAATGTCCATGTCTATTCTTGCACGCTGGTCAACCACACGGAATGGAACTGTAGATGGAGTGCCATATTTGTTTCCGATGATTTCCTTTGTGTTGATGTAGTAAACACGCTGGTCCTTTGGAGGCTCACCACCAAAAGTAAAACGGCGTCCAATATCCTTGAAAGTATCCAGAATACCCTTGCCGAGTTTTCCTGCAAAGATGGAAGGTGAAGTTGAAGAATCATATACAAATTCACCTGGCTCTGCACAGAGTTCAGCAACCTTTCCCTGGTCAACGATAATCATACACTGACCGTCAGCAACTGCAATTACTGAACCTTTGGAAATGATGTTGTCTGTTCCCTTTGTGTTGGAAGAGCGGCCTCCCGTTCTTTTAACACCCTTCGTTACCAAAACGTCTGCTGGCAACGCTTCACAATAAAAGTACTCTTTCCACTGATCCGCAAGGTTACCGGCTATTGCGCCTAATCCTGCCTGTATAAGTCCCATTTTAACCTCCGCATTTTCCTTATTTCAAAAAATGTGTTTTTATACCTTACTAGTATAATTGATTTTTGTGATTTTTCAAGTTTTTTCGGGCCCTAAACCAAAAGTTTTTTTCCAGCATACTTTCTGCGACCTTGCCGTAAATCTTGCCTTGATATATAATTTACTCATGAAGAAAAGATTTTTTAGTTTATTTGCCTTATTCGCTCTGCTTCTTTTGGGTGTAACTTCATTTTTTTTTAGACAGTCCCTTTACCAAAGAAAGACCATGGACTTTACTTTTGACGCGGCTTATTGGTGGGCAACGGGTACAGATTCAGACAACTCTTTTGTCTACGAGGAAGTACCGGCCGGATTCTGCTATTTCCTTTATATCCCGGAAAAATACCGCAATGACAAGGACAACCAGGAGGCAAAACTTCCATTAATCGTAACATTTCATGGCTCGGACGAAAAAGGCAGGGCTTCAAAATATGGCCGCATTTTTACAGACCAGAGCTTTCAAGACAGGGCGGGAAAAAACGGAACGGCTGTTTTATCAATAATGTCACGCGCAAACTATTTTACAGATCCGTCAAGCACAAGCCTTTTGATCCAGAACATCTGCCTGAAAAACGAATGCATCGACCGCTCAAACATCGTGGCCTATGGGTTTTCTCAGGGGGCAAATTTCGTTGTTGAACTTGCATGCCATGAACCCCGACTTTTCCGTGCCGTAGTTTCAGGAAGCGGCTTCTACCAGATGAAAACCTCTGAACTTTTGACCGTACTCCCCATTCAATTCTACTTTGCAACATCCAAAAATGACAGCGGCATTTACGAACAGGGAAGCGAAACCGGAAAAACCTGCGCCAAACACTGCAAGAATTCCCGCTATGTTGAATATGAATCACGGGGACACTTCTTTGTGGAATTAAAAGACAAGACAGGAAGGAAAAACAAAGACGGAAGTGAAGAGACTTTCCTAGACTGGATCTGTGGCGTAGTCAATCCTTAACTGTAACCATAAATCCAGCCTAAAGCCTTATATCAACTGCATCCCCACTGGGCATAATATGCATCAAGCTCAGCCTTTAGCTCATCGGTGATGATTCCACCGGGAACATGCAGATGCTCCACGACTTCTTCCATCGTAACAATGGCACTGACCGGGAAGCCGTATTTTTCCTGTATTACCTCAAGGGCATTTTTTGATGACTCCAGCGCTTTTTCCATGCGGTTAAGGCTTATCATCTCACCCAAAATCTTGACTTTTGCCTGTGCCTGAACAATCGGGATAGTCTCGTCTATGGATTTGCCGCTTGTGGTTACATCTTCTATTATGACCAATCTGTCACCGTCATTTAAATCTGTACCCAAAAGCATGCCTTTATCCGCACCGTGGTCCTTTACTTCCTTGCGGTTTGAGCAATAGCGGATTTCCTTGCCGTACAACCTGCTGAATGCCATGACAGTTGCCACACTCAACGGGATTCCCTTGTAAGCGGGGCCAAAAAGCACGTCAAAATCATCGCCAAACGTGTCATGAATTGCCTTTGCATAGAATTCACCCAGTTTTGTAAGCTGACTTCCCGTGACGTATGCGCCTGCATTCATGTAAAAGGGAGATTTCCGGCCGCTTTTTAGTGTAAACGACCCGAATTTGAGTACCTGGCTTTGCACCATAAAATCAATAAAATCTTTCTTGTATTGTTCCATGGCTTCATTATAAACGATTTTGTTTTTTTCGGCTATATGTGTTAAAGTGTTAAAACAGGGCCTTGATGCAGGCGTTGTTGGGTCGAAAGTCTATTCCTATCGCTCTTGCAGTTGACTGTTCCGCCAAATCAAGCCACTGACCGTTAAACAGAACAAAAGATTCCCCTTTATTTGACGACACCCTGAATTCATACATACCGTCTTTTCCGCCTTCTCCCTCAACAGGCGCTTCTCCGCTGTATGTCACCGCAATCTGAAAATCCTCCACGGAAACTTTTTTAGGCAGCCTGATGACATGATATCCAGGGTATTCAAAACTTGCTTCCGTACTTGCCAGTAATTTTCCAAAGTCATCCTTAAAGACTTGTATTTTCACCGTCTGATTACGGCCATAGGTGAAGGTCCCGACCGCCTTTAGCTTTCCCTTTTCGTGGAATTTATTTCCTGTAGTCGTCTCTTTTCCAAGTTGGAATGAATTATGGGTCCCAGCGTCATGTGAAAGAACATTTTTGTATTCCTTTGAGACATTAAAAACAACTTGTTCTTTCAAAATCGTGTCATAGGAAACATAATAAAAGCCGTCATTACCCCACAGCTTCCCGAATGAATTCTGTACAATCCAGGCACCGTCCCTTGATGCAGGCCGACGAAAATAATCCTTGGGGAAATTGTCATCCCAACCGACAAGAACAACGGAATGGTCATAGGCATTAGACGAATCATTCATGCAGTAATAGCCGTCAGTATACTGGAACCTTGACGATACATCCTGAATGCCTACGTTCATGGCTCCATACTTTTTTATAAGAGTCTTCATTTCGTCTATGCTTGCAGAACTGTAATCACAGGCTTCGGTAATCACATAATCCATGTATTTGTTGGAAAGTGTATTTGCTATCATAAAGCTCATGCCGCCGATATTAACTGCATTTGCTTTCTCATCAACATAATATCCTTCTGTTTTTCCTTCTGCCTCACCAAGGATTATATCCAGCATGGGCATAGGATCTATCGTAATTTTTTTGTGATGCAGTCGCAGGTAATTTGATTCCATGGATGTTGAAGCCGAATTCAGCCAGCATGTCCCGCCTTTTTGAACCTTCAATGGAGTTGCGTTGCCATCCTCAATCAGAGAAAAGAAACCGTCCGCCTTCCTTTGATATTTAGGATTTTCATTTACCGATATACCTGATTCCTTGGGAACATTTTCCCATTCAGCAGGAATTTTATTGTTGCAGCCTAAAAAACAGAGGTTGATTAAAACAAGTGATAAAAAAAAACTTTTACGGGTAATCATTTCATCCTGTCTTCAAACTCGTTTTTGGGCATGGGCTTGGCGAAATAGAAGCCCTGAATCATGTCGCAGCCCTGTTCGGCCAGGAAGTCCACCTGTTCCTTTATCTCTACGCCCTCGGCAACGGTGCGCATGTTAAGGCTCTTTGCAAGCTTTATTGTCTCGGAGACGACGATTTTACCTCGGGTGTCGGCGCTTTCTCCACGGAAGAATTCCGCATCGATTTTAAGGATGTCCAGAGGCATGTCCTTGAGAGAATTGAGAGAGGAATAACCAGAGCCAAAGTCATCCATGGAAACCGCAAAGCCGTATTCCTTTAGCTTGAGTATTGTGCTGACCAGGGCCTTTTTGTCGTCAAAGAAGGCGCTTTCGGTAAGCTCGATTTCTATGAGCCTCCTATCAGCCCCAGCCTCGTCCACTATGTCGCGAATCTGTTCGGCAAGATCCGTTTCAATAAAATGCGCTCTTGAAACATTTACGGAAACCGGAACACAATTCATGCCGGCATCCTGCCATTGCTTCATGTCACGTGCAACATGGCTCAGCATATAATGGTCAATCTCCGTTATAAAGCCGTTCTTTTCAAATATGGGAATGAAGCGTCCCGGCGGAACAAAACCGTGCTTGGGAGACTGCCAGCGGATAAGAGCCTCTGCCCCACAAAGCTTTTCCGTTCCAGGATTGTACTTGGGCTGATAGTAGACGATGAATTCCTCGTTTTTGAGGGCGTTCATCTGCTCTTCCTGAACTTCATTCTTCCACTTCTGCTCTTCTATGATTTTGTCATCAAATACTGCAACTCCAGAATCCTCGCTTTCGTTGAGTGTTGCACGGGCGGTACAGGCGTTGTTGTAGTCAATTTCCGGGTCATAGTTCTTGCGCCTTACAATCTTTCCGCTGGCATTTTTCCAGACGCCCACAGAAGTGATTCCTGAATGGAATTTGAATGAATGTTCCCTGGATGCATGCTCCAATTCCCTGATGAGGTCCTGCATGCGGTTTTTTGTCTGCTCCAGATCGGGAGATTCCAAAACCAGGACGAAATTAGCCGGAGTAGAGTGAGCCAGAATCTCTGTTTTCTGCAGGCCTTTTTTTACTGTGTCATGTATGAGCTTAAGCTGTTTTTCACCTTCCGCTATCGAATGGCATGCGCAGAAATTCCTGTATTTAAGGAACTGAAGGTCTATTACGGCAAAGTCCTTCTGGGCGTTTTTCATTTTTGAAAGCTCCTTGCTGGCGGCATAGAGGAACCAGTTGTAGTTGTATCCCTTGGTCACGTCATCAAATAACAAAAGCTTCTTAGACTTCTGATAGTGCCTTATCTCGTGAATGATGTTAAAGAAGAGGAAGAGGATGAAGGATATGCCAAGAATGAGCATTATAACTATGAACACAAAAAACAAGCCCAAATCGACAAAGTTGATGTTAAAGAAAGCCTTGCCGATGAACCTTTCCTGTCCTTCTTTTACGGGAATTGATATCCAGATGGGGAGCTGTATCGACTCGTAGATTGAAGAATTCAAATCCTGCAGATTTATGATGAGCCTTTTTTCTTCGTCCGCGTCAAAATCCTTTTCAAGCTGAACGGAAACCTTTTTATTTTTCCAGATGCTCTTGAAGATTGACTTGTAGTCCAGGGAAATGTCTCCGTTCCTGTCTATCATGAAGTAATTGTCCGCGTCCTTGTAAACCTCTATGTCAGAAAAGTCGGTCGTCAGCGGCAGCACGAATTTTTCTTTTGTGATTGTGGCGGGCCTGTTGCTGTGGATTTCCCCGCCGTCAGAATCCTGAATTATGTAATCACGCTTGAGTGAATCAAGGATTGGGAATGCATAGGCATCGGAATCACGATCCCCGGCTTTTTCGTAAATCCTTGCCATGTTGGAAATAATCATGTATTCGGAAGTCATTTTCGTGTGGAGGAGGTAATCCCCCAGAATGTACATGAAAAACGAAATGAAGCCATACATGACCAGAATAGAAATGAATAACAGTATCACCCTGCCCAAAATATGATGGTGCTTTATCTTGCAGATTTGCTTTGCCTTATTCCTTTTCATACTTAAATTATGCACCAGTTATGAAGAATTTTCAAGTAACTTCATGAAGCCATTTGCCGCCGGCCACACGGAAAGCCCCTATCACAGCCTTAACGATTCCTTCGCTCATTACAAAAACATATATCCAGACCGCATTCAAATGCATCACATATAAGGCAAGATATCCCAGCGGAATGGCAACCAGCCAAAGGGTACAGAGCTCAACAACCGCAGTAAAGACGGTATCTCCACCCGCACGGCACACACCCACAACCCAATCCATGCAGAAAGAGTTGAACGGATAAATCGCAATCAAGATCCATAACATGTATGTGGCCATCTGCAGGACATCAGGTTCAACCTTAAAGAAAACAGGCAAGAGCATGGACAGAGGCAGAAGCAGCACACCCACCACAGCACCAATCAGGGGAGTAAACCACATGGAACGCATGGCATAACCGCGTGCTTCCTGAATTCTCTTTTCGCCAATTCTCTTTCCAATCAGGACACCGATGCCGTTTCCAAATCCCATGCAGAATACCCATGTCAGCTGACTGATTGTATTTGTAATCTGGAACGCAGTAATGGCATTTGTTCCCGCATGTGCAAAAATCGAACTCCTTACAGAAATGCCAAGCCCCCAGAAAGTTTCGTTGATGATGACGGGTGTTGCAATCTTGAAATACCGGGCAAAAAATTCTTTTGGAATGGAAAGCATTTCCCTTAACTTTCCGCATGCCTCATATTTGTGTGAATACGCCCATATCATAAGGATGAAGAATTCAACCACACGAGAAAAAACCGTTGCAAGCGCCGCACCCTTTACTCCCCAGCCGACGATAAAAATCAAGACATAATTTGAACCGGCATTTGTAACAAGCGACACGGCCGAACACACCAGCGGAAGCTTTACCCTTTCCGTACAGCGGAATGCCTGCGTAAACGAAAAATTGATTGCGGTGATGATGTAGCTCAAACACACAATCCTAAGGTAATCCCCACCTATCCTGATGACTTCTGGGTCCGGAGAAAAGAGGCTTATGAGCTGATGCGGAATGACAAGCGACAGAATCGTGAACAGTGCAGAAACAATGACAGAAAGCAAAAGTATTATTCCAAGCGACTGTTTGATTCCCCTTTTATCTTTCTTACCCCAATACTGCGCGATAAAGACACCGCCACCGGAAGCAATGCCAAAAAGAATCATGTTCAGGATAAAGAAAATTTGGTTCCCCAAACCAACCGCTGCAATCTCCGTTCCTCCCAACCGCCCGATCATCACGGTATCAAGCATGTTCACAAAATTAGCCAGGAGGTTCTGCAACGAAATGGGAATCGCAATGGTAACAAGAGTAGAATAAAATCCTTTGAGTTTCATGAAAGCTTCCGCATCCAGTCTAACATTATGTCAGGAATCATTCAAGGGAAGGGGAAAAGGGAATCATGCCAGACAGCTGTTTCCCCCAGTTCTCACAAACTTCCATTTACGGGAGCTGGAGGGGGAATTTGGGTGGATGGAACAACGCTAGATGTGGGGCTGGGATACAAAATCATTAAGAAGGAAGATAAATTCTATAAATTGATTTGTTACAGTTTGAAGAAAATATAACATATTTGGAAGCAAAATCCCAATCTTGAAATCTTACATCCTTTTCTAAGAAGTGATCTGACTGATACAGTATATCTGAATCCAAATTATAGAACACGAATTCATTTTGATCTAAATGCACTGAATATAGTAAAAGCCAGTGTCCATCAGGCGAACTTGATATATTATATCCAGAATCATTTATAATATTTGACAGTGGAATTACGTTTATCATTTTTTTAGTCTTCAAATTATAATTAAGTATAAACTCTTTTTCTTCTTTTTCAAAAAGGATGAAAATATCTTCTTTTGTTCTTCCATTAGTTATACTTTGTATATAGCAACCATGGGGAAGCTTTAGATTATAAAGTATATATTCAAAGGAAAAATCATCTTTGTATCTATCAACAAGTATGGTTTTATCATGACCTGAAAATTGATATTTTCTCCTACGCTTGTCATTTCCATCTTCATGTGGGAAAAAAAGTTTTTGTGGCTTTTCTTTTATATCTAGTGTTTTTTTATATGGGTCAAATGAATATATAAATCCTTCTTCATTCAAAGAAAGAATCTTGTTATCTTCAACGTGAAATTTACCATCATATCCGTAAAAAAGATAAGTCAACTCTTCTGAATTTAAAGAATTAATAAGATAATAATTATAACATCTATTATTACTAGATATGGATATCACAATATCATTGTTTACAAGGGATTTTACCAATGATATATCTTCAAACATTGAAAATTCCCTGAAGTCATTCAAATTTATACTTTGTAAATTTAGAGGATACTTTTTTATCTCATAAGAAAAAACAAGACATTTGATGAATAGCAGTAAAAAAAATGCAAGGATTTTTTTATTCATTAAAACTCTCCTATGCTATAAAATTTTGACTGCAAGAGAAAAACAAAACTGTCGTTAGGAAAAAAAGAAATCTTTTCATGGAATCACTACATTTTCAGATGAATCAAGTAACATTTTGGTCCACGAGATTAATTGACCATTTTTTTCAATTAACCTGCCATTTAAAAGCATATAAGGGTTTCCTGAATTCCCATCGTCATAACTATACCAAAACAGAATATCACCCTTCCTGTTTTTTACATCACACAAACTTGACACTGTATTCAGATATTTTTCTTGCAAGTCCTTGTTGTTTATTACTTTAGGCGATGACGTAAATACTTCGGAAAGAAAATGATAAAACGACCGCTCATAGAACACTTGTGTTGCAGAACGCTCATATTCACCATCCCTAATCTGCCCCAGTTCCAATGGCATATCAAAAAAAGTATTGGGATTATTATAATAGACAGTTAATGTGAATTTCCATTCATTTTCCAAAAGCTTTTTGTCTGATATAATTTTTTTATCATTGATGGCAGAATAACTTGAGCATGATACAAGAAGAATACATGAGACACAAACCAACATAGATGATAAAAACATAAAAACTTTTTTCATGGTTGCTCCGTTAATAAAATCCAAAATAATTATAAAACACCATCCCCATTTCGTCTAGAGTTATTTAATTATGTGTTGAAAATGGTGGATTATGCTGTCAGGGAACAAATTCCTTTGGATTTAGTATCTACTTTATGGAATTGGAATAAATAAAACTTTATATTCTGGTAATTCATAATCTTCTTCGGGAAATTCGAGTGTACCCAACCATTCCTGATATTCGTCATAGGTCTTATAAAATCCTGTTTCAAGCGACATCTTTTTCTTAAAGAAAAACAAAACCTTTAAATCTGTTTCTTTTTCATTTATCTCACCAATATAAGCGTTCCAATTGTTGCTTAGCGGAATATAATAGCATACTCCAAGTTCAACATGAACTTTTTTGAAAAGTTCTGAGCCATATTCTATTTCATCCCCTATCCGAAGTCCATCAATAACTCTGTTGGGATTATCATCTTCAATAAATTCGATTTCTCCATTCAAACCGCCAATACTCACATATTCTGAATATTTATACAAAGGAACAATTGTTGACGAATTTAAAAGCGTATACTCACTATAATTATCATTTTCTTTACTCATACTTTCAGGCATCTTGTCACCAAGTTCCAGCGTTTTGCATGAGTTAAATAGAACACATAATAAAAGAATTACAAATATTTTAGCTTTCAATTGTCTTCTGTGAATTTGTTGCATCATAATCTATCTATCCCTCCCTATTCTAAAATCCTTATATCCATGCAACATTTTCGTTCATGATTATTTATGATTTTTGAAATCTTCCATAATTTCTGGGAATTTGTAAAATACAACTTGGCATATTCATTATCCGAAATCTTATAGACTAAGGCATTATCAGTTTTATCTACATGCAAGTTTTTTCCACCAAACAAATTTTGTACTTTAGATTTTTGAATCCCCAATGGTATGGAATATATTTTTTCCTCCTGTGTTTCTGATTCTGATAATATTCTACTGTCATAAAACACATCTTTTGAAGTATTGTCAGAAATAACTGAAAAACTTATTATATTTTCTGTGGTGCCACACCAAAAGTGATAGGCCTCTTTTTCATTTATTTTATATTCATACCAAAAGAAATTACCTTTAGAGACATCAAAAACAAAACTTGGAGTTCCGTATTTTTTTACCATTTCCTTATAAGGAATTCCTGCCTGTAATATCTCATAATCATCTTCAATTTTACAAGAAAACTCATCTTGGGGCGCACAAAACGAAGAGGCACAAATCAACATAAAAGATAAAAGCTTAAATACTTTTCTCATGTTCGCTCCTTGATTTATTTTTTATTGTCTTTCTCAAATACAAAATGTTTTCTTCAGAAACATCGCCTTTATTGTATGTATATTCTATTCAAAATTTTTATCTTTGCCTACATCAATTTTGAATTCCGAATCATTAAAGTTATAATCCTTGAAAGAAAAGGGTATTTCCATAAAACAATTCAGCCAATAGGCATCTTGAAAATCATATTCTGAAACATTTTCAACATTCAAATTTTGTAAACCAGAATTACCTGGAATAGAAAAAATCAAAGACTTGCTTTTAAGAGATTTCAACAGTTCAATTTGTTTATCCTTGCTGTTTTCTGTTTCTAGAAAAAACTCAATTGAATTATCTCTGGGAAACCGATGAATTTTACCTTTGAAAACATCATCACCAATTTGAAGTCGTCCTTCGTTAAGTTGAACAATGATTTCTTCAACATCATCATCAGAAGGACTGTAACTGCCAGATGATGTATACTTGAACTCTTTATCTAATGAAGTTTCAGTTTTATTGATTATAATATGAAATGCAAAGGTGTAAGATTTGTCCGGTTTACGATTTTTGCAAAAAGTTAGAAGAGGTAATGATACAATAACTAATAAACAAAATAATATTCTCTTCATCGTTTATTTTTTCATCCAGTATAACCTATTTCAAGTATTTTACCATTTTTTTCTATAACAATATAAGGACCGCCTCCACAACTTTTGAAAAGTTTATGAAACTTATTCGTGCCTTCCAAAATCCAATATTTATTATCTTCAAGCCTACAATCAAAAGACATAAAGAAGAGAGAAGAATATCCATATTTTTCAATAAAAACATCTTTGGCTATTTTGTATGCCATTTCTTTTGTTTCAATTATTTCACATCCGTTTTCACTCTCAATGACCAACGGAGGTAAATAATCATACTGGCTTTCAACAACAGGATGATGTAACATTAAAAGGAAAAAACCAAAAAGCAAAATCCCAATAACTGAATACACAATTATTTTTTTCAATTTTTCTTCATCTCCTTTCTTCTAAAACAAACCCAATGCAATTTGACTGTAAGCCGGAAAAAGAGTATTGGACTTTATATGATTCGTTTGGTTTTATATCATAAAACTCTTCAAGGGCTATTTCCCTTGTTATTTTTTCACCTTTGGGAATTGAAATGTAGTCAACCTGCCAGAAATCTCCAATCATGCCATAATATTCAGCTTTAACGCCATTTTTATCCCGCACCACAAAATAATCATTGTACAGTTGTGTATCATCAAACAAATAGTAATTTGGAACTAGAACTTCCCCATTAGCTTCATTGCAGAATTCAATTGTCAGTTTATTATTCTTTTCTTCTAGATTTATTGAAACCTGTTTTGAAAGCTTGTATGCACCAGTATGAACACATCCCAAAAGAATTAAAGGCAAACAAATTCCAAAAAAACAAATGACTGTCATAAACAGTTGAGGAAGTTTTACTTTTTTATTCAGATTAATTTCTTTTTGCATCTTACCTCTACGTCGTCGAAGGCTGTTTCACCTTCTCTTCTATCGATACGGATTTTAGTGTGCCTTTAAAGACTGGTCTGGCTTCTTTATCTTCTTCGCCCTTCTTGGCGCTTGATCTGCTTCCTATAAAAGCCGCACATACTCCAAGAGCCGGCACAAATGCCACAAATGCCAGAATCACATGCCTCATAGACCTTGCTATTTCCTGGTTGGATTCTACCACAGAAGCTTCCAACTCGACATTGTCCTGTTCTTCGTCGCTCTGTATGGGACTCTCATATGTGTTAGAAAAAATAAGAAGTGCAATCGCACATGCAAACCAAAATAACACTGCAAAAACAGTTACTTTTACGTTCATTTTCCAGCCTCCTTTCTCTTGTCAAAAAAATGCGGAACAGGTCTTGAGCATGCAAGATTGTGTTCCTTTACCTTTGACGCAATCGAAGCAAAAATCGTGATGATGTTTATTATGGCGGCCACATAACCGGGAATGACGCTTTCTGCTCCAAAGAACCTTACAATTATAAAAGCAAGAACAAGGGCTAGGACCAATTTGATTGTTGTAAAATCAATTTTTTTCTTCTTATCTTTTTTACCGGAATCCTCTGTCTGTAAAGTCTTATAACCCTTGTCGTCCGCACGGTTCATTTCCCGATCAAGCTTTTGAAGGAAAACCCTTCTGTCAAGAAAGACTTCGCCAAGAGCGGCAAGAAGGGTAAAAAGCCAGAAGGAATTGACTTTCTTGGGATCAGCAAAATCAAAGTTAAACGCAGGTCCAAAAAGAAGCTCAAGAACAATGAAAAATGGTATTGCCAGAATTATAGACCAGAAAAGGTATTTCTTTACGTCCACAGGAATACCGGCAAACATCTTTCCAGTAAATCCGTTTATTACAGAATAGAAGACACGCTTTTTATTCTTGTAGGTCAAAAACCACACGGGCAGCATTGCAAGTTTTGCATCAACATCGCAGTAGTCTTCCGGATTCTGCCAAAGAGCAGGATCTGTAAAAAACATTGCTTTCTTTCCGTATTTTACCTCTATGTGAATTGCCTCGCTTCCCTTTACCTTATCCTGAATTTTACCCGCTACGGCAGTCAATCCCTTTGCACAGGCATCTTCCGTATAGGTTTCGCTTTTTACATCCGCAACGTCCGCATAGGAACCGGCCATTACAGCCCCCTTGAACGGCTTTAGGGAAGTAATCGGAAAGTTCTTTATCTCTTCGCTGATTCTGTCTTCCAGGTTTGAAGAAGCGTCAAAAATCATGCCTTCAACGCCTCCACTTATCTTTGCAGTAGAAATGTAACGCATAAGGCCAACATCAAAGCGCTGCCTGAAATCGACATCCTTTTCCGTGTAATCAACCGTTGTCTTGAATTTTACGTCCACATCTTCCTTGAACTTTTGGCTGTAGACCCAAAAGGGAATGTAAAAGTTCCTGAAGTTGCTTTCCACACTCTCTGCACTCATGTATTTGGGAAGGAAATGAGATTTCTTTAGTTCTTCCTTGTAAAGTTCAAGACATTTTTCCTTTGTAACATTAAAGGGTATAATGTAGGATGGTTTTTGGATCCTTGCAAGACGGCTTTCCAGTGTTACAAAGGTTCCGCAGTATGAGCAGTATTCAACCGCATCCAAATCCGTAGCAAAGACTTCCGCACCACAGTTGGGGCATTTGAAAATCTTTGCCTCCATTGATTCACCATTAATGACAAGCTTTTCATCAGCCGATCTTACTTCTTCTATGCTTTCCGCATCATATTCGCTGTCGCAATATTCACAGACAAGCTTTTGCTTTTGTATGTCAAACCGGAGCGTTCCTCCGCAGCCAGGACATCTGTTCGCCATACGAACCTCCAAACAAACAGCCCCCTTCCCGTTTTGAGTTGAGGGCTGTTGATGTTGCTTTTAATGTCTAAAATTACAGTGTTACTACGATTTTGTTTTCTGCCTTGAGCTCGCTTGCCGGAATGTAATCGCCTGTGATTTCTTTTCCATTAAGCTCAATTTTGCTTACTCCGCTTTCCTTGTGGTTTGGATTCTTTACTTCAATAGAAAGTCTTGAACCCCTAAAGTCCTTTTCTACCGTAAAGCCATCCCAGTCAGACGGAATTGATGGAGCAATGTGCAGGCCGTAGAAGTCAGGCCTCATTCCAAGGATACCTTCAACACATCCTACCATTACTGTAGAAGCAGTTCCCGTAAGCCAGTGAACGTGTGAGCGTCCAAAGCATGGGCTTGCCTTTCCTTCCGTAAACTGACCGAAGCAGTATGGTTCCAGATGCCTGATTTCTGCACGATCATTCTGATATGCGGGACAGTTTTCCTTGTAGTATTCAAATGCGCGGTTTCCGTGACCCATGAGTGATTCAGCAAGAATCAGCCATCCCTGAGTCTGAGAGAAGATTCCTGAGTTTTCCTTTACGCCTGCGTTATAGCACAATGCCAACGCACCGTCTATTGCATGGGCATGGAAAGGAGGATCCATCAGGATTGCACCGTACTCTGTGTTGAGCTTGTTGTAAACAGTGTCCATTGCAAGATCCCTCTGCTTTTGATCTGCAAGCCCCGAAATAACCGCCCAGCTCTGCGGATTCAGCCATGTGCGTGCCTCAGGGTCATCCCTCTTTCCTACAACGGTTCCGTCTTCTGCATATCCACGGATGAACTGATCTTCGTTCCAGCAGACTTTGTTGATGATGTCCTTCATTTCCTTTTCTTTTTCCTGAAGGAACTTCAAGTATTCGCCGTCTTTCTTGTATTCCGCAAACTGCTGCATGATGTCCAGGGCATAGTAGAACTGGAGCGCAACAAAAGAAGACTCTCCGTTCTTGCCAAGGCGCAGACAGTCGTTCCAGTCGGCATAGAGTCCTGCTGGCATTCCGTGTGGTCCCATGTGGTTAAGAGTAAAGTCGATTGCCCTCTTGAGGTGATCGTAAACTGTTCCGCTATCCTTGTTTGCATAAGGAATCTCGGTGTCAATGAATTTCAAGTTTCCTGTTTCTGCAACATACTTGTACACAGTCGGGAAAAGCCATAGTGCATCGTCGGCGCGGTAGGCAGGATGTCCCGTTTCCTTTACGTATGAGGCGTCTTCCGGCGTATCCTCGTGGCCTGCGTTGTGGGTGAACTTTACCAGTGGCAATCCACCACCATGATGTACCTGAGCAGAAAGCATGAACTTGATTTTTTCTTCCGCCATTTCCGGAGCCAGGTGAATTACACCCTGAATGTCCTGAACAGTATCGCGGTAACCGTATCCGTTCCTGAGTCCGCAGTAAATCAATGAAGCGGCACGTGACCAGATGAATGTCATAAAGCAGTTGTATGCATGCCAGACGTTCATCATGGAGTTGAATTCGGCGCTTGGAGTCTTTACAATAAAGCGTGAAAGATACTTCTTCCAGTATGCCTTGAGCTCGTCAACTTCCTTATCCACAATTCCATCTGCATCGTCGTATGCCTTGATTATTGCTTCTGATTCCTTCTTGTGCTTTTCACCCAAGAGGAAAATCACTTCCTTTGTTTCGCCTGGGTTCAAAGTAATCACAGAAGAAAGGGCTCCACAAGAGTTCATGTTGTAGTTCATGGCTCCAGACAGCTTTCCCTTTTGAACGCCATCCGGGTTGCTGTAGTCGGTATAGTTGCTGAAGAAGGATTCCTTGTCTCCGCATGCTGAATCAACCTTGGCCTTAGCCATTCCAAAGAAACGCTCGGTCACATGCTTTCCGTCCTTTTCCTCATCCGTATCCAGAGCGTCCATGTTGCCGTGAATCTGCTGGATGATGCGGTTCTTGTCAAATAAAGTTCTAGAAATAAAAAGAGAATACTGAAGGTTAACCTGGTCCTGCTCGTAGTTGCTGTTGTTGGTAAACTCGGCGTATCCCGTTACAGTAAGGTTCCTTGGCTTGCTGTCCTTGTTGGTGACTTTGAGCGCCCAAACCTCATAGCTTTTTCCAAAGGGAACGTAGTAGCATGCCTCACTTTGAATTGAAGAATAATCGGCCTTGAGCTTTGTGTATCCCAAACCGTGGCGGCACTCGCTCTTGTAAAGGTCCAGTGGCTTTCCCACCGGCTGCCAGGATGCAGACCAATAGTCCTTTGAGTCATTGTCCCGGATATAGATGTAGCGTCCAGGCCTGTCAAAGCTGTTGAAGATATAACGCAGGATTCGTCCGTTTGCACCTGACTTTGCAAAACTGTATCCGCCCGCATTGTTTGAAATGAGTGCTCCATATTCCGGTGAACCCAGGTAGTTGGCCCATGGCTCCGGGGTATCGGGTCTGGTAATCACATACTCTTTGTTTTCGTCATCAAAATATCCGTATTTCATGATAGAAACATCCTCCTTAATTTCCAGTTTCATATTACAGTTGAATAGAACATTTTTCAAGCAAAAAAGGGGGGAATTTTACAGAATCTGACATGATAATGCAGAATAATCACAGGGAAGGTGTTGCCACTAGCAAATCACTTTCTTCTGGCAAAACGTAACTTACTTCCCGTTTTTTTCCGTATTCTGGGAAATCTTCCAGATTATCCGTCCAAAGCTCGCACTGACTGATAACTGTCTTAAGAGCATCTTCCTGGCCTTCCGGCGGATATTTGTATTTCCTCAACAGCTTTTTAACAATCATGCGCATTTTTGCTCGGGCAGATTCTTTTTTCTGCCAGTCGATTGTTTTGTTTTTGCGCAGGGTTTCCGTAAGTTCCCGGGTAAGGGCTACAAGCTCATCATCGGTATAAAAATCTTTTACGGCCTCTGGTTTGGTGAGGGCATCGTAGAATGCAAGTTCTTCGTCTGTGAGACCCAGCTTGTTTCCTTCTTCACTAGCATGGAGCATTTCTTTTGCGAGTTTCAAAAGTTCCTGAATTACTTCTTCGTTTGTAAGCATTCCGTTAAGGTAGCGGTTCAGAGTTTGCTGGATAAGTTCGCTGAATGTTTCTGATTTTACAAGATTTGTGCGCTTATAAACTTTGACTTGCTCTGATATGAGTTTCCTGAGCATTTCAACTGCAAGATTTTTCTCTTTCATCTTGGCAATATTTTCAAGGAAGGTTGGATCAAAGAGGTTTACTTTTTCGCCAACATCAGAGAAAAGATTTATAACGCCATCAGATTTTACTGACTGTTTGAGAAGTTCGTTTATTCGGTCGTTGATTTCTTTGAGGGAGAATTTCTTGCCAGATGGGTTATACAAAATGCGCATTACAAGGACGCGAACAGATTCGAAAAAAGCTGCTTCAAGTCTCATATGCTCTTTTACCATAGATGAACAAAGAGAAAGTGCCTGCTTGAGCATAAGAGCTTCTTTTATAAATGCCTGTTTCTGTTCTTCTTTATCTGGAGCAACAATAAAGTTTACTGCCCCGCTGATTGTCATACCGCGCTGTAAGTCTGAGCCTTCGTAGAATGGAGTGTAATCATAACCAAAGAAAAGATTACGACAGATTTCGAGTTTTTCCTGGAACTTAGGGAAGGCGCGTTTTGCGACATCCATTTCA
>JAEEGL014793961.1_pt1 | contig 36084 bp, 35 predicted proteins | sample 9134231 | NCBI WGS metagenome assembly JAEEGL01 (sample SAMN16246548, study PRJNA631951) | gut metagenome | biome: gut microbiome; feature: rumen; material: fiber-attached | host: Bos | place: Iran: Karaj | collected 2018-10
CAGCCCAACCCTTGGGACCGACTACAGCCCCAGGATGCGATGAGCCGACATCGAGGTGCCAAACCACTCCGTCGATGTGAACTCTTGGGAGTGATAAGCCTGTTATCCCCAGGGTAGCTTTTATCCGTTGAGCGATGGCACACCCACTTGCATACCACCGGATCACTAAGTCCTACTTTCGTATCTGCTCGAGCCGTCACTCTCGCAGTCAAGCCCTCTTATGCCTTTGCACTCTTATAGATAGTTTCCAACCATCCTGAGAGGACCTTTGAGCGCCTCCGCTACACTTTCGGAGGCGACCGCCCCAGTCAAACTCCCCACCTGACAGTGTCCAAATGCCGGTTCACGGCTATTTGTTAGAAATCACATAACGCAAGGGTGGTATCCCAACGTCCACTCCGTAAAGGCCAAAACCCTTACTTCAAAGTGTCCCACCTATCCTGTGCATGCATCACACAATCCCAGTGTCAAATTAGAGTAAAGCTCCATGGGGTCTTTCCGTCCTGGCGCAGGTAACCAGCATCTTCACTGGTACTTCAATTTCACCGGGTGCATTGTCGAGACAGTGCTCAGATTATTACGCCTTTCGTGCGGGTCGGAACTTACCCGACAAGGAATTTCGCTACCTTAGGACCGTTATAGTTACGGCCGCCGTTTACTGGGGCTTAACTTCAAGGGTTCGTTTCCTGACCTCTCCTCTTCACCTTCCAGCACCGGGCAGGCGTCAGCCCATATACTTAAGCTTTCGCTTTTGCATAGACCTGTGTTTTTGGTAAACAGTTACCTGAGCCTTTTTGCTGTGGCCATATCGCTATGGCACCCCTTCTCCCGAAGTTACGGGGCTATTTTGCCGAGTTCCTTAACAATGCTTCTCCCGTCGGCCTTAGGATTCTCTCCTCATCCACCTGTGTCGGTTTACGGTACGGGCTTTAATAACACAATAGCGGCTTTTCTCGACACAAGGGCCATTCTCTTCGCTACTCTAATTTCGCTCCTTCTGCATTTTCGATTCACTTGCGGTTTTGCCTACAAGCACACTATATGCTTCCACGTGCTTTTTCATTCCACGCTAGAACTTTCCTCATGTGTCCCCACATTTCTGATTATTAAAGGTGCTGGAATTTTCACCAGCTATCCATCGACTACGCTTCTCAGCCTCGCCTTAGGCCCCGACTTACCCAGGGAAGACAAGCTTGACCCTGGAAACCTTGGATATTCGGCCTTTAAGATTCTCACTTAAATCTCGCTACTTATTCCGGCATTCTCTCTTCATAACACTCCATAGAACCTTACGATTCTACTTCAGCGCGTTATCAATGCTCCTCTACCACACATAGTGTCCTAAGCTTCGGTATCGTGTTTTAGCCCCGTTAATTTTCGGCGCAAGACCTCTCGACTAGTGAGCTATTACGCACTCTTTGAATGAATGGCTGCTTCTGAGCCAACATCCTAGTTGTATTTGAAATCTCACATCCTTTTCCACTTAACACGTATTTCGGGACCTTAGCTGTAGGTCTGGACTCTTTTCCTTTTGACTTACAAACTTATCTCCGCAAGTCTGTCTCCATACTTACCTCTATACGCCATTCGCAGTTTGATAATCCTCGGTAGACTTTGACGCCCCCTTAGATATTCAGTGCTCTACCTGCGTTAGATATTAGTACAGGCTAGCCCTAAAGCTATTTCGAGGAGAACCAGCTATCTCTGAGTTCGATTGGAATTTCTCCGCTATCCACAACTCATGCCCACCCTTTTCAACGGATGTGGCTTCGATCCTCCACCGGATTTTACTCCAGCTTCAATCTGGTCATGGATAGGTCACACAGTTTCGGGTCTATGCTATTTGACTTATCGCCCTTTTTAGACTCGCTTTCGCTTCGGCTCCTTGACTTAATCAATTAACCTTGCCAAATTGCATAACTCGCCGGACCGTTCTACAAAAAGTACGCGGTCGTCTTTCGACTCCCACAGTTTGTAAACATAGGGTTTTAGGATCTCTTTCACTCCCCTCCCGGGGTTCTTTTAACCTTTCCTTCACAGTACTTATCTCTATCGGTCACTAAGGAGTATTTAGCCTTACGGAGTGGTCTCCGCGCATTCCCACGGCGATTCCTCGTGTCCCGTGGTACTCTGGATTCTACTAGCGCTACTTACTTTTCGTGTACGTGACTATCACACTCTTCGGTTCAGTTTTCCATCTGTATTCTACTAAGCTTATAGCTACACATTGTAGTCCAAACCCCAAAATGCACGCATCTTGGTTTAGGCTCCTTCGCTTTCGATCGCCTCTACTTACGAAATCGATTTTCTTTCTCTTCCTCTGCCTACTTAGATGTTTCAGTTCAGCAGGTTCCCTTCATTAGACTATTTATTCATCTAATGATAAAAGTGGTTCGCACTTCTAGGTTTCCCCATTCAGATATCCATGGATCAACTCGTATTTGCCAATCCCCATGGCTTTTCGCAGCTTATTACGTCTTTCTTCGGCTCTTAGTGCCTAGGCATTCACCCTACGCTCTTTTCACTTAAATTACTCTGAGATTTAAGTTCACTTCTTAACTGCAACATTTTTTAAAATATTGCAGCCGGTAAAATTAAATTTTTCATTTTGATAAATTAATTAACCTCAATATCTTTCTCTAGAAAAATATTTCTTTCTTCGTATTCAGTTTTCATGGTACAAAGTGCGCCTCCAGGGACTTGAACCCTGGACAAATAGATTAAGAGTCTACTGCTCTACCAACTGAGCTAGAGGCGCATAAAAACCTCAATAATAGCACAAAAATATATTATATCATAAAATCAATTTATGTCAAGAGCATATTTCAATATTTTACAAATATTTTACAAATATTTTAATATCCTAGTTATATAATAATTTACCCTTGACATTTCATTACATTGGCAATCTTATCATATGAAAATCCTTTTCTAAAAAGGAAACCAAGCATCTTGCTTTTTTCTTTAGGATCCATGGTTTTTTCAATCTCATAATAATCTGGATATTTCTTAAGCAAAAGTTTTTTTATCAATACTTCTTCGTCTATATCAAGGTCATTCTCAAATATTTTATCAAGTAAATCTCTCTTTATTCCTTTTTGATATAATTTTTGTCTTAGAACTTTTATAGAATATGAATTTTTATGTAATTCTATAAATCTTTTTGCAAAATCTTCATCATTTATAAAATTGTGTTTTTTAAGAAATTTTATAGTTTCATCAATTACTTCATCTGTATATTTTTTTCCTTGCTTTAATTTATCTCTTAATTGTTTTTCAGTTTTACTGTAATTAGTAATTATATATATTGCTCTCTCTTTGCAATTAGCAAGGGACCAATCATCCTTGCTCATTTTTTTTACATCAAGATTATATGACATATCATCCTTTCAATATACAAGTAAATATTTATTAAAAACAGCCAGCAATATATAATGCTGGCCATTTGGTTACTATTCGTCGTCTTCTTCAAAATCATCATCTTCTTCAGGTACTTCTGGAGTATTTTGTGAATAAGTAGCATTTTTTTCTTCCATATCTTTTTTAAATGCTTCTCTAACTTTTGTTTCAATTTCATTAAATATTTCTGGATTATCTTTTAAGAATTGTTTTGCGTTTTCTCTTCCTTGACCAATTTTTTCTTTGTTATAAGTTATCCATGAACCGGACTTGTCAACAATTTCATAATTTATAGCTGTATCAAGAACATCTCCAACTCTTGAAATACCCTCTCCAAACATAATATCAAATTCTGCTTCTTTAAAAGGTGGTGCTACTTTATTCTTAACAACTTTAACTCTTACATGATTTCCAATAATTTCACCACCAGATTTTAGAGACTCTACCTTTCTAACTTCAAGTCTTACTGATGAATAAAACTTAAGTGCACGTCCGCCAGTAGTTGTTTCAGGATTACCAAACATGACTCCAATTTTTTCTCTAAGTTGATTGATAAATATAACTGTGCAATTAGATTTAGATATAACACTTGTAAGCTTTCTAAGTGCTTGTGACATAAGTCTTGCTTGCATACCCATAACTGAATCGCCCATATCTCCATCAATTTCAGCTTGAGGAACAAGTGCAGCAACTGAATCTACAACTACTAAGTCAACAGCTCCACTTCTAACCATTGTTTCACATATCTCAAGTGCCTGCTCTCCTGAGTCAGGTTGCGAAATATATAAATGATCAATATCAACTCCAATATTCTTAGCATATACTGGATCAAGTGCATGTTCAGCATCTATGAATGCTGCAATGCCACCTTTTTTTTGTACTTCAGCAACCATATGAAGTGTTACTGTAGTTTTACCTGATGACTCAGGTCCATATACTTCAATAACCCTTCCTCTTGGAATACCACCTATTCCAAGTGCGATATCAAGTGATATAGATCCTGTTGGAATCGCCTCCACGTTTAAGTCAACAAGTGACTCACCAAGTTTCATAATTGAACCTTTGCCAAATTTCTTTTCAATCTGAGTTAATGCAGAATCAAGTGTTTTTAATTTTTCTTCCTTGCTTCCTGTTACTCTTGTTACTGGCTCTTTTGATACTGTTTTTGCCATATCATTTCTCCTTTAATACTATTATTTAAATAGTACCATTCCCATATATATTATAGTAAATTCATAAACATTTTTCAACTAAAAATGGTACTAAATCTTTGCCCCTTTTAAAATTTAACAAAAAACATGTACCAAATTTTTCCCACTAAAAAAGGCGAATTATCAATAACTCGCCTTTATCATTCTATTTCATAGAGAATACCGCCATAGCCTCTTCTATATCTTTTGTTATAGCATCTACAACAATTTTTGTCATATGTGAAAATGTGAATACTTCACAATTTGTTAGATAATCTTGAACTTCTTTTATGCCAGCATTTGAGAAATAGTTTATTTTTCTAACACCACATTCTATAGCTTTTCTTATATCTTCTTTTGGTAATGTACCTGCTCCGTGTAACACTAATGGAAGCTTAGTTTTTTCAGAAATCTCTTTTAATAAATTGAAATTAATCTCTTGTTTTGCCTTTGTACTATGAGTATTGCCTACTGATGGTGCAAGTGCGTCTATATCAACTTCTTTAATAAATTTCATTAGTTGTTCTACATCAGTTATAGTAGAAGCTTCACTTTTATGTCCTCCTACAAACCCAAAGCTTGCCTCAATATTTGCATCAGCTGATTTTGCGAGTGAAACAACTTCTTTACCCATTTTTACATTCTCTTCAAATGGTAATTCTGCTCCGTCATACATAACAGCTGTAAATCCCATTTTTAAACCTTGTTTAATGTAATCTGTATCTTTACAGTGATCAAGCATAGGGCAAATATCCACTTTTGCTTTTTTTGACAATTCAATTATTACAGGTCCCATATATTTGAGTGGTACTTCATCTTCATATGTAGCAGAGTGCTTGATTATAACAGGCTCACCTCTTTTTTCAGCAACATCTATAATTGCTCTTAGAATCTCAAAAGTGGTAGCTGTAAATGCACCTACTCCTCTATTTTTTCTAGTAGCCTCTTCAAGAATTGGATTTAATTTCTGAATCATTACTATTTCCTCCCATAAAATATTTTATAATAATTTTCTTACTTGTTCTGCCATATCTTCTGTAACAGATGGGTCATTTTCATGTGGGCTCCAAAGGCTTACCTCATCTATACTGTATCTAGGTATAAGATGCATATGATAGTGATTTACAGTTTGCCCAGCCAATCTTCCATTATTTTGAATTATATTATAATTTGAAAAAGAATGCACTTTTTTCATCGCAGCAATAATTTTTTTTGCAAGGACCAAAACTTTAGAAAGTTTTTCATCGCTTAATTCTATCATAGTTTCAGCATGCTCTTTAGGAACAATAAGAACATGACCTTTTGTCGCAGGAGCAATATCAAGCATAGCTAAAAAATCATCATCTTCATATATTTTTTTTGAAGGAATTTCATTGTTTATAATTTTACAAAAAATGCAATTATTGTCCATATTATCCTCCTAATGATTTATAATTTGTATATTTGAATTAGTTGCTACAATAAATGGTTCTGCAATATATACATTGCCATATGCTCTTCCATAATGAGTAACAAGTGATGCTAATTCATGTGTTGGTCTATATATATCTAAATGATTGTTCTTAACTCCTCCGCCTCTATCTTCAACTACATATACACCATCATATATTTGACCATCTTTTCCTACTGCATCTTCAAGTATAATAACTGTTCCTTTTGGCAATACTTTCCAATCAGCTGCTATTGTATGATTTTCTCTTACCTTTTTCCCACTAGCAGTAAGTCCAGTTCCCGTTCCACATTTTGTGCAAGCACAATATCCTGAAAGAGAAAACTTTCCCATTTCTTTCCCTTTCGTATATGCTATTCCATCATGAATATATATATCGCTACCACTAGCCAAGTTGATTTGCACATCATTTACATCACTATCATTTTTAGCTATCTCATTTATATATCCTGGGCCTTCTGATTTTTGATATATATATTCTGCATTTGTTATGAGGAATAAATTTAAACTTATAAGAAATATAATTAAAATAATTGGCAATATAATTTTTTTATTATTTTTCATATTGCTATTATATCACAATATGCCATTTATTGCTATACCTAAAATAGCCCCTAAAATAATGATTTTTATTGATGAAAGCTTCTTTTTTAAGACTATTTTATATAAATAAATAACCAAAACCACGAAAAATGTTATTATTAAAACTTTTATTATGATAGTACTATATTTAACTAGTTCAATCTCCATATTATCTATTTGCTCATAATACATAGTCGGATCAATTAATAATGCTTTGTTTATAAAATTATATTTAATATCTATGTTGTTTTTTATCTTAATATACTCACTTATATATTGAAAAATATTTGTAGAAAACATCCCAATCCCCACAGCCATAATAATTCCAACTATACAAGGTCTTATGATTGACAAAGCAAATTTAACATTTTCATTATCTATATACTTTTTAAAAAACTTAACAAATATAAGTATAATAAAAAATGCAGGTAAAATTTCAAATAATGTAGCAAGAACTCCACCTAAAATGCCTGCAACTTCATTTCCAACAAATGTAGCAAGATTTATGGCTATAGGTCCAGGTGTACTTTCTGATATAGCTATGAAATTTTCAAGCATTTCAAGGTTTAGAACTTCATATTTATCAACTATATCTTTAACCATTGGTATAGTAGTATATCCACCACCAAAACTAAGCATTCCTATTATTAAAAAATCATAAATTATATTTAAAGTCATCATAGTTTTTTCATACTCCTCGCTATTGATAGTGCAACACCAAGTAGTATTGCTATGAATACTAAAACCATGGTACTTATATTTAGTGCAAAGAAATCACTAAATATTACTACAACTGTAAATGTAAAAAAAAGAACAATGGTAAGTATCTTATAATTAGAATTTTTAACTTCAGTTATTAATAAATTAAATGCTGTCTTAATTATAATTATTGATACTGCAATTCTAATTCCAAAAAATGCATTAGCGACAATTTGAATATGTAAAAAATCTTTTATAAAATATGATATGATGCTTATAACAATTATTGAAGGCAATGCAACACCAATTGTTGCAAGTACAGCACCAATAAATTTTCCTTTTACATATCCAGTATATGTTGCCATATTTATAGCTATAGGTCCAGGTGTACTTTCTGCTATAGCAAGAAGATTAAGAAATTCTTCATTGTCAAGCCATTTTTTTCTTTCCACACATTCATCTTGCACAACTGAAATCATGGCGTATCCACCGCCAATTGTAAAAAGACCAATTTTAAAAAAAGTTATAAATAATTCAAATAGCATTTTACTCCCACTCTATTGTTGCTATAGGTTTTGGAGATAAATCATATAGTACACGATTTATTCCTTCAACTTCTTTTGTTATTCTTTCTGTAATATGTTTCAATAAATTAAATGGTATCTCTGGCACAGTTGCAGTCACTGCATCTACCGTATCTACACATCTAATAACTGCTGCCCAACCCATTATTCTTTTACCATCCTTTATCCCAGTTGATTTAATATCAGGAACTGTAATAAAATATTGCCAAGGAGTTGGATTAAGTTTAGCAATTTCTTCTCTTAAAATTGCATCTGCTTCTCTAAGCGCATTTAGTCTATCTCTAGTTATAGCTCCAGTACATCTAACGCCAAGACCAGGTCCTGGAAATGGCTGACGATAAACCATATTATCTGGAAGCCCTAATGCTTTACCAACCACTCTTACTTCATCTTTATATAAAAATTTAACAGGTTCAACTAACTCAAATTTTACCCCTTCAGGAAGTCCTCCAACATTATGATGTGCTTTTACCCCATCTGATTCTAAAATATCAGGATAAATAGTTCCTTGTGCCAAAAACTTATAACTACCATCACTTGCAAGTTTTCTTGCTTCTTCATCAAAAATATCAATAAATTCTTTTCCAATAATTTTTCTTTTTGTTTCAGGTTCTGATACATTTTTTAATTTATCTAAAAATCTATCTGTAGCATCTACATATATTAAATCAGCCCCTAACTCTTCTTTAAAAACTTTTATAACTTGTTCTGGCTCATTTTTTCTAAGAAGTCCATGATTGACATGGATGCAAGTCAAATTACTTCCAACAGCCTTTAATAATAAAGCTGCTGTAACCGACGAGTCAACACCACCAGATAGTGCAAGAATAACTTTCCCACTTCCTATTTGTCTCTTTAATAACGAAACTTGCTCATCTATAAACTTCTGAGCAATACTAGCGTTATTAATTCTCTGCATATCAATAGGTCTAGTATTTTCTTTTGAAATCGCCATATTATTACCTCCTAAAATTTTAATGGCACATAAACACCATTTAATAAATCTTCATATAAAATTATAGTATTATCTCCATATTCTTCTAACGGTATTTCACTAATATCATCCACCAAAATTATAGTATTCCCAATATTATTTTTGTCATAAATCTTTAGCATATATTCCGCATAAAACTTGGTCATTTCATAATATTTTTTTATTAAATATATTTTTTTATTGTTCAAAATATCTTCTAAACCATATTTGCCAATAGTTTCATCATATATTGAATTAATCCTTTTCATATTAAAAAAGCAATATATTTTATCATAATAATTTCTATATGTTAATTCTATTGGTATACGAGTTAAACATATTAACAAAATAAAAAGAGTGACTATAACTTTTGATTTTATTTGTTTAAAATGATTTATAATATATCCACTCATATATGCAATATAAATTAACGCAATAGTAAAGCTGACATAAACAAATCTCATTTCAACACGAATAGTCACACTTGATGAACAAATGCACATAATTAAAAATAATAAAAATATCAAATCAGCATTTGCATTATCATCTTTATTATTATTTTTTTTACATATATTTCTAATTTTCAAAATAGTATAAAATTTAATAACAAATAAAATTATAATTATAGATATTAAAGTAAGTATTTTAATATTTTTATCTGGAATTGCTATAAATTCTATTCCAACCAAATGTTCAGGTCCAATATTAATTCCAAATATAAATGCAACTTGCATAAAACAATAGTAAATGAATTCTTTAAGTTTAAAAGTCTCTTCAACTCTTGTGCCACCAGTACCAACAGGCATTATATTGCCAATAGCAATATATCTTATATAACATATCAGTAAAATCTCTATAAAAAAAATTAAAATTGTAACTACTTTTCGTCTATTTATAATTTTATTGTCTTCATCTTTTGACAGGAAAATAGTTAAAAATATTGGTAAGGCTAAACCTAAAAATCTTTCATGGGTAAATACTATTAAAAAATATATTAAAAACAACATAATTGTGTTTTTTATATTATTATTTTTATTATAATATATTTCATTCCCTACACTATCATATTCTTTTATAGTTCCAATTAATTTCAAACTATAAAATAAAATCATTATAGTAAAGAATAAAGAAGTTGTTTCAAGACTACCTATTCCTTGTCCAATTTGATAATATGAAAAATGTGAAATAATATATAAAGATGACAAGAGCAAGGCAGAAATTCTTCCTGCATTTAATCTTTTAATTATATGATATATAAAGAGAGCAATCAAACTATTATAAATTTCATTGAATAATACTATTCTTGTTGGGTCAGTATCTATAATTGTATATAATAAATATTGTATTGCCTCAAATATTGGTCTATATTTAGTCGATCCATAAAACTTAAAAGCAAATTCATATAAACTAAGTCCTCGAAACCATGACCAATCAAGCAAATCATCCATATATAATAATTTTATACTTATATCTTTATTTATATAAAAACAAAGGCAAGTTAATAATGATAAAACAATCAAGTATTCTATTAAATTTTTAATTATTTTTTTTATCATATTATATATATTTTATTTAATAATTCTTTCTAATTGTAAGTAAATAATACTCCCAAGCGCCTATTGCAATTGCATATTCAGAGTCATCTATAAATGTAAATGTATTGCCAGTATATTCAGATATTTTATTTAAGCAATTTTTAACATACTCTTCACTTACTAAAGTCCCAATTAAAACTATCTTACCTTTTTTATATAATGCTTTAATCAATAGTGCAATATTCTCAAGTATCATATTGAGGACTGCAGCTACATAATCTTCCAATTTTGCTTTTTTATTCATACCTGCAAAATTTGCTGCTGTAATATCCTTAGACATATTTCCAATATTGCCATTATTTATATCTCCAATGAGTAAATCAACATTATTCTTATTACCTTTTTTTGCTAAACTTATCAGCTCGTTAAAGCTTATAAATTTATCACTTATATTAAGTATATTTTTCAATATTACATTTGAAAGTCCAACCAAAGTCCCACCTCCCAAACCAGTCCCACCAAGTCTTATGGTTTCTTTCATATTGCTATATAAAATTGTTGTCCCAGTTCCAATAGAAACAATCATTGCCTCGTCACTTTTAGAAAGTATTAGCCCTCCATAGGCAATAGAGTTAAACTCATCGATTTTTATAATGTCTATCCCTTTAAAATTATCATTTAAAAATGAACTACCTGTACCAGTTACAATTATTTTATCAATGCTATCAATATTTATATCAAATTTTTCAATTATATCATAAATAAATAAGGCAAAGTCAGTAGTTTTTATTCTAACTTTGCCAACTAAGTCAATATTTGTCTCATCCAAAGAATCCCAAACCTTCAAAATTATAGCTTTAAAGTTAGTACTTCCAAGGTCAGTAGATATAATATACATTATTTTGTTTCCTCTCTGTTGCTAACAAAATTTGTAACTAATAAAATAATAAGTACTGATATAAACATAATACTAGATAATGCGTATAACGATGGATTTAATCCTCTTTTAACTTGTGCATAAACAAGTGTTGAAATTGTGTTTATCCCAGCTCCCCTTGTAAAATGTGTTATAATAAAATCATCAAGGCTCATTGTTACTGCAAGCATAAATCCACTAACTACTCCTGGCATTATCTCCGGAAGAACTACCTTGAAAAAGGCTTGCATGCTTGTAGCTCCCAAGTCTCTAGCAGCATCATATTCATATATTGATGCTCCTTTCATTTTAGGCAAAACAGATAAAATCACATATGGAATATTGAATGTAATATGTGAAATCAATACTGTCTTAAATGATAATGATATTCCAAATGTAATAAAACAAAGCATGAGTGATATTCCTGTTGCAACATCGGCATTTAACATAGGAATATTTGTTATACTCATATATATATTTCTTCTATTCCTTGACATAGTACTTATGGCAACCGCTGCTAAGGTTCCTATTACAACTGCCACAGAAGATGATACAAGTGCGATTAAAATAGTATTTTGTAATGCCGAAACTATATTTCTATCTAAAAACATTTGTTGGTACCATTTAAGCGAAAAACCAGTAAAATTCACTCTGGATTTTGATGAATTAAATGACAATACAATCATGGCAAGGATTGGCACATAAGTAAACAAAAGTATAAAAGCTAAATAAGTTCTTTTTAAAAATGTTCTTATCATATCACTACAGCATCCTCATCTTTATCTGTCCATTTATTTGTAATTCCCATAACCACAAAAATAAATATTATAAGTACAAGTGAAAGACCAGAGCCTAAATGCCAATTTGAAGTAATTAAAAATTCTCTTTCTATCACATTTCCAATAAGTAAGAAATTTCCTCCTCCAAGCATTTCAGATATTGCCACAGTTGTAAGAGATGGAATAAATACCATAGTTATTCCAGAAACCATTCCTGGAACACTTAACGGAAATATTATTCTTGAAAAAACTTGTATTTCATTTGCCCCTAAATCTCTTGCACCATTTAATGTATCATCATTTATTTTCATTAAAGCATTATAAAGAGGCAATATCATAAAAGGCAATAAATCATATACCATACCAAGAACTATTGCTATCTCTGTATTTACTATGTTAATATTTGGAAGTTTTAAAAAAGTTAAAACTAAATTTATAACCCCTCTTTTTTCAATGAGAGTTAGCCATGCATAAATTCTAAGCAATCCATTCATCCACATTGGTAATATAAATACATATACTATAAATGACGATTGTTTTGTTTTACTATTTCTAAAAATAAGAGCGATTGGATATGCAAGTATAATACATATCACAGTACTAATAAAAGCAAGTTTAAAAGATTTTAGAAAACTTTTTAAGTGAATTGGATTAAAAAAACTTATTACATTTTCCAAAGTAAATGCATTATTATTGTTTGTAAGACCATAATATAATACAAATATTAAAGGTATAATAATAAACCCTACCATCCATATTGTATATGGCATAACCAATATTCTATTTTTAGTTTTACTACTCATTATATTTCTGCCTCATCAATTATAGGGTTTATAGCTTCCTCATCTTCAGACATAGGCTTATTCATTATCTGTATATTTTGAGGTTCAACATATATTCCAACTTCTTTGCCAGGTTCATGTAAAATTGTAGAATGAACTAACCATTCTTTCCCATCATCTGTAACACATAGCATCTCATACATTTCACCCTTAAAAATTACATGTGTCATCCTTCCATGCAATATAGCTTTATCACTATTTGGTGAAACTATCTCCACATCTTCTGGTCTTATTACTATATCAACTGGCTTGTTTTTACCAAAGCCTGCATCTATACATTTAAACTTTTTTCCAGATATCTCAACAAGATAATCTTCTATCATTTTTCCACCAACTATATTACTGTCACCTATAAAAGTAGCTACAAAAGCATTTTCAGGTTCATTGTATATTTGTTCAGGTGTTCCCATTTGTTGAATATATCCCTGATTCATAACAACTATTGTATCTGACATAGTCAGTGCTTCTTCCTGATCATGAGTAACGTATATAAATGTTATGCCAAGTTCATTCTTTAGTCTAATAAGTTCATACTGCATTTCTTGTCTTAATTTTAAATCAAGTGCACCAAGTGGTTCATCAAGTAGCAATAATTTTGGTTCATTTACTATGGCTCTTGCTATAGCAATTCGTTGTTGCTGTCCACCTGACAACATATTAATATCTCTTTTCTCATATCCATCAAGATTTACAAGTTTCAATGCGTATTTAATTTTATCATTAATATAATCTTTGCTTTTCTTTTTTATCTTAAGTCCAAAAGCAATGTTCTCTGCAACATTCATATGTGGAAATAAGGCATATTTTTGAAAAACAGTATTCAACAATCTTTTTTCCGGAGGTAAATTAGTAATATCTGCTCCATCAAAAAAAACTTGCCCCTTGTCTGGAGTTAAAAACCCACCAATAATTCTAAGTGTCGTTGTTTTCCCACATCCAGAAGGTCCAAGTAAAGTTACAAATGAATTCTCTTTAATTGAAAGATTCAGATCGTCTAATACTATTTCACCATCAAAATATTTAGTAATATGCACTAAATCAATTAATTTATTTTCCAACTCATATTTACCTCACAGGGAACATAAGTTCCTTCCTTCATCAATTATAAAATAATTATATAGTATATTGAAATTTTTATCAAGTATTAAAAATAATAGAATTTCTAGCAATTGATAGTAAAATCAAAGACAAAATAATTAAAAATATTGAGTAAATAATTGTATACGAAAAACTATATAATGCTCTATTTAAAAATAAAACATTAATAACTGTAAAAATTAAACTTATTATATATGCGATAATTATTGAAACATTTTTATCTAATATTTTTGATGATATAAATATGCAAACTGAAGATATAAATATAGCAAATATAATAACAATGAAAAATAATCTTACAATTTTCAGCAAACTAAATCCACCAAAATAAAATGAAATACTTACTATTGGAAATGCTGATACAACAAGTATGGATAATGCGATTATTCCTCTTAGATATACAGCAAATACTATTTCTCCAAAATTAATTTTAACAGATAATAAATGCTCAATAGTGTTATTCTCATACAAAACATTTAAGGAGTTTGAAAGCAAATAAGGCGCAAATAAGCAAATAATTACAAATAACAATACTATAGCCATATTATAAAAGAAGGTGACCTGTGTGTAATCAAGTTCACCGTTTATCTTTCCATTTGAAATAATCACATTTGCATACATAAGCATTACTAAAGATAATATTAAATTCTGTATTGTCAAAGAAAGAACAAGTAATCTTCTTTTAATGTAAGAATTATTCAACCTTTCTAAAATTTTCATTATATTTCTCATAATATAATCCTAACCTATAAGCCTTTCAAACAATTGTTCAAACCTTGCACGTTGTCTTTTAAAAGAATAAACTTTAACTCCGTTATCAATCAAAGTATTTAAAATTTCACTTTCAATTTCCGTTCTATTGTTTGACTTTGAATTTTCTCTAGCCAATGTAAACGAAATTGTATTTTCATTGTATATTATATCATTCACATGTATATTATTTTTTAATATTGATAAAGCAATATCTTGACCATCTATAATATCAATTTGAACTTTTTTATTTATCTCTGCTGACTGATATATAGATTCTTTATCTCCAAATATTACTAAATTCCCATTATCTATAATTCCGATATGTGTTGCTATCTCTTCTATATAATTCAAACTTCTTGATGTAAATACAAGTGTTTTCTTTCCAATAAAAGTCTTAATAACATCTAACAATTTCTCATTAAATTCTTCATCATTTAATGCAAACAAATTATCAAATAATATTATTTTTGGATCGCTAATAAGTATTCTAATTAATTCGATAAATTTGTAATCATAGTCATCAAGCATATTAATATTAGTGTATTTATATGATATAATAGAAAAATTTACTAAATACTCATCTATTTTATTTTGTAAAGTTTTAGCATCTAATTTATTATAAATTGATCCATAAAACTTCAAATACTCATTTACAGTAATCTCAGAATCATATTCTCGGTTTTGATGTAAAATATCAACCACAATCTCTTTTATATATTTTACATCAACATTATCAATTAATATTTCTCCATAATAATTCTGATATACACCTGATATAGATTTTAATATTGCAGACTTACCTGAATTTTTATTTCCAAGTATGCATGTAACTGAATTATCTTCAATATCAAAAGTTATATTATTAAGAATATCAATACCTATTTTATTAAGTTTTAAATCTTTGATACTTATCATATTATTTTGATGCAATAGCTCTAAGAATTGGAAGGCTTATTTTTCTATATAGGGGGTCCTTCAAAGTTGGTGTAAATCTCAAAATGATTTTATTTTGTTTAATGTAATTATCTATTCCACTTGCATTAATGATATCTTCAGAATAGCTTTCATAAACATTTGAATTATAATTAAAAATATCAATATTCCCATAAAATGGCACATTATATTCAATCTGACCATAATCATAACTATCCATTGTCTCAATATAAATTTTAGATATATTTAAACTTGAATCAAAAGCATATTCATTAATAACTATGGAATTACCATCCGTTGTATTGCTAATATAGTCATAATTTCCTTCTAATGAATAAACCTCATTTTCTAAAGAGCAATAATCTTTTGCATTGTTTGATAAATCTATAAAATCATTATCTATCTTTGTCACAATCAAAGTCCTTCCATAAACTTCTCCAACATCAGAAGAATTTATATCTATTGATAAATTGTTATCTATAAATCCAAATAATAATCCATAATCATAATATCCCATGAGATTTTCATCTAAATAATATTTTACAATATTTCTATTATTGGCATCTGATATAATATCCGCAAGCATTGTATTATTACCAACCGAAGCACCAATAGCTTTAGCTCTTGACAACGAAATACTATGATTAGATTCTATATCTCCAATTTTTAAAACTTTTCCATATAAAAGTAGACTGGCATTTTTTAAATTCAAATTCATATTATTTGTGACTCTGCCAACAATTTCTTTGTCAAATCGTTTATACGAGGCATCAATACTATATATATCATTTAAATAGTTGTCATGCTTATAAATAAAAACATTTGAATTAAAGTCATTAGCATTCTCAACAAATATATTGGTTCTATCATTTTCTTCAGTAAAAGTAGTATTCATAATTTCATTTCTATTAATAAAATTAAAACTAACAATTGGGTCTTTGTTTTTTTTAAGTATAGGATTAATCACATTGTCTTTATTAGTATCAAAACTATAATTGCCGCTTTCACTTTTTCTAAAATTAAGAAATGCCATCTCTTTTGCATTTGAATTCTTAATATTTACTATACTGAGATAAGTTAGAAAAGTATCTTTTTTCATCATTGGTAAACCAATAGTAAACATAATAACAGTATAAAATATTGAAAATAAAATCGTAAGTTTGCCATAAAGATTTAGTTTATTAATGTTTCTAAGGAGCACATATAGAATAACAGTTATGAAAACAACATAAAATAATAACAATATTGTCAATATAAAAATATCAGGTAATTTATATCTATCAATCATATTTAATAGATTACTTATATTATAATAATCATTTTTTAAAGTTGCATAATAGTTGTTACTTAATTTTATGAAATAATTTGCGTCAACACTTTTTTCTAAAAATTTTAAGAATATATTAGCTGCATCATTTTGTTTTGAAATAGAAAGGAAATTTAAATTTGTCAAAATAACATTTAATGAATTTGTATTAATATGATATGCTAAAATATTGCCATTATCATCATATACTTTATCTAAATTGCTAATTATATTAGTTCTTGTGTTGCTATCATAAATATAATTATGTAAAAAATCTGGTATTGAATTACTATTTATATTGCCATCAATACATATTACAATTGGTTTATTATTAGATGAAAAAGAAAATAAAGCATTGTTTATAGAATTAATATTTTCTTCTTTATTCAATCCAGTAATTATAAGCATATCTAAAACATTTATTATTTTATTATTAATAATGATGTCATCTATCTTTAAGTCGGTCAATTTAATTTGTAAGTTACTATTTGCAATACTTGCATTATCTATATATGATAATGAATTAAAGTCATTTGATATAGCACCAATTAAAAACTTATCGTTAAAATATGAAAGGTCAACACTTGTTCTTTCACTTACAATTAAATCCTCCCTTCTATTGTATAGGTTAATTACAACTGTATTTGTATAATTTGAAACAGATATATTCCTACTATATGAGGATGTTGTTTTTTCAGGTATTGAAACATTGATTTTATATGTATATATTGAATTATTATTTTCGAAAACATTTATTGCAACATAACCATTAAACACCTGAGAGTCTTTGTTTTCAATGCTAATATTGAAAGGCAAATCATTGATATCTTTTGCCATGTTTTTAATACCATAATTATACGATAGATTCACATTCTCAGCATATGAATTAAAACACAATACAAAAAATGATACTAACATAGTATTTAGTACTATAAACAATATTTTACTTTTTATTTTAATTTGATTCATTAATTTTCTACATTAAAAGAAACTCTGAATACTGTTCCATCTGTGTCTGATTTTACAGAAATTGTGCCATTATGTAAATCTACAATACTTTTTGCAATCGCAAGCCCAAGTCCAGTTCCGCCTGTTTCACTGGTTCTAGAATCATCAACTCTATAAAACTTATCAAAGATTTTTTTAATTGCAACATCTGGAATTAATTTCCCAAAATTAATAACACTAATATCCACTTTAGATAATTCTTTGTTATATTTAACTCTTACAATTATATTTTTTCCGTCTTTTCCATATTTAATTGCATTGTTAATCAAATTCTCAAACAACCTTACAATCAGTTTTGGATCAACATTCATTATTAGCGAATTTACATTAGATTGTAAATTGTATTCAAGTTTATTAGACTCAAATAGAGGATAAAGTTCGGATAATAATTGATTTAATAATTCAATAATATCGATTCTTTCTTTTTTAAGAACTAATTCATCTCCATAATTCATTTTTGTAAATGAGAATAGGTCTTCAATTAAAACTTCTAATTTTTTTGATTTTTCAAACGCTATCACAAGATAATCTTTTTTCTTATTTTCATCTAATTTATTATTATTTACTAATATGTCAAGATATCCAATAATAGAAGTAAGCGGAGTTCTTAAATCATGAGCAATGTTTGTAATAAGTTCATTTTTAGTTTTTTCACTTTCTTTTTCGCTTATTATAAGTTTATTTATAGTATCTTGCATTTCATTTATATTCAATGCCATCATAGATAATTCGTCATCACCTTTTGCTTCTATCTTACTTGTAAGATCCCCTTTTGACATTTTTTCTATTCCAAGATAGATCTCATTGAGATAGTGGTTCCTTTTTCTTTCTAGGAATACGAAGGTAATTGCAAAAATCACAACACCAAACGATAAAAATAATATTATTGAATATAAATTAATATTTTCTTTATTGTCTTCCAAAATAATAGTATTATAAACCAAAAATGATGTGAAGCCCAATAAAATAACACTTGAAAATATTACATTTAATATGAATCGACTATAATAATTTTTAAATAGTCTATTTCTCAATTTTATATCCCACTCCCCATACTGTAGTTATAATTTTTTCTTCTCTTGTTTCTTCTTTAAGCTTATTCCTAAGTCTTCTAATATGTACCATTACATTATTTGTAGCATCGAAATTCTTTTCTTTCCAGACATTTTCAAATATTTCTTCAGTTGAAAACACCTTATTTGGATTTTTTGCAAGTAAAAACAAAATATCAAATTCAATTTTTGTTAATTTAATTTGTTCTTCATCAACTTTAACTTCATGTGTAATTTTATTAATGTATAAATTTCTTATAGTTATATCATCAGGTTCATCTTCTGTAACTTTATTTGGATTTAAAACAGTATATCTTCTCAAATGTGCTTTTACTCTCGCTATTAATTCAAGTGGTTTAATAGGTTTTGTTACATAGTCATCAGCACCAAGTGTAAGACCTTCAACCTTATCTTTTTCACTTGTTTTCGCTGTAACCATAATAACTGGCACATTGTATTTTTCTCTAATTTTTTTCAAGGTCTCTTTTCCGTCCATCTTTGGCATCATAACATCAAGTAAGACAAGATCATAATGACTCTCTTCTAAACATTTTAGTGCCTCTAATCCATTTTTTGCTTTCTTTACATTATAATCTTGGCTCATTAAATGAATCTCTATTAATTCTGCTATTTCTTTTTCATCATCTACAACAAGTATACTCTTTTTTTCAACAGTTTCTGCCATCTCAAACCTCCTTAATTAAGTTTTTAACTATTCTTTGATTGTAATTACCTAAATCAATTCTTTCTTTTTCACTTAAATCACTAATTTTATATGCTTTACCTATATTTATATATATATTTGTTGATTTTACAAATGGACTTTGATTCTCAAAAACATATTCAGTATTTTTAAATGCTATTGGTAGAATATAACAGTTGGTTTTTTCTGCCACTTTGAATGCTCCAGACTTAAACTCCAATAAATCTTCTGGATTTTTGCTTTTACATCTAGTGCCTTCTGGGAATATCCACATTGATACTCCTTTATTTATGTTGTTTATACAATCAATAATCATTCGCACGCCATCTCTTAAATCTTTTCTATCAAGGAAAACACAATTAATTTTTTTCATCCAATATGAAAGTACCGGAATATTCTCTAGTTCTTTTTTAGCAACAATTCCAACATTTTTATCAAAAAGTAAATAACCTCTTACAACATCACAAAAGCCTCTATGATTTGAAATAATGAAAAATGACTTTTCATTAGATAATTCTTTTAGGTTTTCTTCTCCCCTTATAATAGCTTTTACACCTGCAAAAAATACAACTACTCTAAATACAAATTTTACAAAGTTTGTTCTATAATAAATTAAATTCAATTTAAAGATTTTTTCAATTAAAAAGGTAATTACACAATCAAACATTGTATATATAACTATTATAGGAATTAATAGAATTATTAATATAAGTCGTATCATAATTTATAGTACATCCGAAAAATGAATTTTTAATTTATCAAATATTCTATATCCTATAAAGAATATAATTAATGTAATTGCCCAATAATAAATACTGATTATAAAAAAATCATCAAAAGTATCATTTATCATACAAAATCTATAACCTTTTACTATATAATAAATAGGATTTAACTTAATGAGTTTTATAAGTATCGGTGCCCTATTTAAAAATAAACTTTCATCATACATGATTGGTGCCATCCACATACCAAATTGCATTAGAATTGAAACTATTTGACCCATATCTTTGAAAAACACGTTTACAGAACTTGTTATATATACAATGCCAAGTGATAAGATTGACAATGCAAATGAAAAATAAATAACTAAAAATGATTTAAAACTTATAGGAATTTTTGCAATTATAAATACAATAAACATTATAACAACAAAACAAATATGACTCAAAAACACAGAACCCAATTTTACAACCGGAAGCAATTTTGTATTAAATACAATTTTCTTAACAAGATAATTATATTCATATAAAACCTGAGTTCCCTGTAAAATAGAATCTTGAAAATAAAACCAAGGTATGATTCCAGGAATAAGCCATATAACATAAGATACTCCTGGAACAGGTGGAACTGATTTGAAACCAACTTGAAATATAAGGGTATAGACAAGGACTGTAGCAAGTGGCTGTACAAACATCCATATTATTCCAAAATATGAACCTACAAATCTTTTCTTAAAATCAGAAATTGCAAGATTCAATACTATTTTACTATTTTTAACTATATTATGCATTTATAATTTCGTTTCCTTTTTCAAGAAATAATTTTTATTAGAAGCATATCTAATGCATTCATCATTGCTTAAAGACTTAAAATGCAATCCTTTTTTAAAACCATATAATCTAAAACAACATTCAATTAAAAAATCAACAATCATAAAAATATGTAATCCTTTAATCAAATTAAAACATACGTATTTTATAAGTTTCATTCCCTCATTATAAGAAGGTATATTTTTAAATATTTCATACTTTTCTGCTTGTGAAACGCCTATATCAAAATTTCTACTTAACTGTTCTTTATATGAATAATTATGCGAATGACATACTATTGCATTTGATGTATATATGACCTTATAGCCATTATTTATAGCTTTATATGCATAAAAAGTATCTTCGTTTAAAATTATATTTTCTTCAAATCCTAAAAGTTTATTAAAGATATTTCTATCATACATTGCACATACATTAGAACAAAAATAATTTTTAATTCCAAGTTTAGCTTCATTTTCTTTATTTTTAATTATATCATAAGTAGGATAATTGTATTCTCTTATATATTTTTCTTTTAATGTTGCATTGTTTTTTGCAAGTTGTCTGGCATAGGCTATCGCAACTTTAGAATCTTTTTCATATTTAGTAAATGCATTTAGCAAATTTTCACTTAATTCATCATTGTATGGAATTGCATCATCGGTTAAAAATAATACATAATCAGTATCAACTAATTTCATAGCATCATTTCTTGCCTTTCCATGGTCAAAATCTTTTTCATCTATGTGTATTAATTGAATATAATTCTTATTGTCGTATAATAATCTTTCAAGTTTTAATCTATCTTTAATGTTTTTAAAAAAACTTACTAGATTTGTATTATAAATAATAATTTTTTCTGGTAAAATTTTCTGTGTTAATAGTTTTTCTATAGAAATTATCAACTCATCATGTGGCAAATGAGTCAAAATAATCACACTATATTTTTTTATATTATCGGACATAATTTGTTAATACCTTAACTATCACAATACCTGAGAATAATAAAAACATACTAATCAGAAAAGACAAAGCTGCACCTATTATTCCTTCATTTACAGTAAACATTCTTACTAAATAAATAGATATAATTGCAACAACTATATACGAAATAACCAAATAACTTTGTTTGTTTTCGAGTATAATCGTATAATAAATCGGTGTACTAATCGTATAAAATACTCCTCCGCACATCACTATTAAGAATATAATATAGTCAAGTGGCAACCCTCTATAAACTATTGTATCTTTTGCCCACTCATACACACTGCCTGTGACAAAATTAACTAAATCTAAATAAATTCTTCCAAAGAATACAGCTAATAATATAAATATTATAGATATTAAAACTGATATTATAATTGTATGAAATAAAATAGATTTATACTCATTTTTATCGTTATAAAAAGCATTTGATAGTGGTGTGAGCAATGGTTTCATAATTAGCGTCATTACAAGGTAAATTCCATTTGTAGGCATAAACACCATACTAAAAAAGCCACTAAACACATCACCCAAATTTGCATCTATAGCCATCTTGGCAGATGAAAAAATAATCATATCTAAAAATGTTATAAGAAATAATGGTAATGCATCTAAAAATAATATTTTGCTTTTTGATAATTTATCATCTTGTTTTGCTTTCTTAAAAATATTTTTTCCTCTATTTATATTAAAAAAATAGAAAAAAACAATTTCTACCATAAGTGCACAAACTTCTGAAAACAACAAATTATTTGTTAAAAGTAAAGTTATTATTAAAGTTGATGTGAATCCCAAAATCCTAAAGAAAATACTTTGACCGCTCATATATAATTTATTTACTCTTTGAAATTCACATTCAAAATAATCTGCAAAACCATCTATAGCACCGTGAACAACAAGTATAAATAATAGTAAAGTTTTAGTACTGTTATATACGCCAGCATTTAACATATATAATATATATATTAATCCAAATAATATGCTAATAAAAAATGTTTTAATGCCAAAATTTTTATAATCGTTAAACGAAAATCTATATTTAATATCGACTATATGCATAGGTCTAATACCAAAAAAAGATATAATAAATACCAAGTGTGCCAAAGTTGAAAATCCGAAACTAAAAATTCCTCCCTCAATACTACCACATAGTTTAATAATCACAACCGAAATTAGTAAAGAAACCATAGAGTAGGTTATAGTTCCAAGTGAGTTCCAAAATATATCATTTATTTTTAAATTATCATTTCTCATTTAATATTCTTTGGGAAGTACTTATAATATATCATTTCAAAATTCTCAGCATCACATTCAAGTCCTTCTTTTAAATTTATGCTCTTCCAATATGTAGAATTTGACTTGATATTATATTGCTCATCATATTTTTTAAAGTTTTCTTTAAATTCATTATTTTTCATTACTTTCAAAAGTTCAATTCTTCTTATTTCCGTTTCATCTTCTAAATAATCATCAACACATTTAAAAATATAATATTTATTTTTAAATTGTAAAACATCACTTGTTTGCCCTGTATTCATATAAAAGAGTTCAGGGAATCTTGTAGAAAGCTCATCACCTCTTTTTATGATCATTTCAATTTCAGTGTCTAAACTTCTTGTTTTCGCAAAATATGCGAAATTAGCACCTTTTGCCTTTAACTGTTCAATTAATTTTTCAGCTGTTTCTTTTTGTTCAAAAACAATATATTGCACTTTTATAACCTTTGCTTCTGATACGCTTAATTCCGGGCTTGCATTCTTTGACAGATTATCAATGACAAGCCTTGCAGTATGATAATCTTTATATGCATTATAAACATCGTTTTCATCACAATTTATAAATTCCAAATCTTTATAAGTTAAACTTTGGAAATATTCATCGCTAGCATGTTTGATTTTTTCCTCATCAGCAGAACTTAATAAAATATTCAAATCAGCAGCTGTCAATTTAAGAGTCATTAGTTTCTCTATGAAACTTTTTGTTATAGATACAACATAATCTCTAAAATATAAATTGCCATCTCCACTCTTCAGATCCCAAATTTCCTCTCCAAATCTATTCTCATACTTATTCTTTTCTTCAGCAACAAAAATCATTGCCTCACCTTTTGAAAATTCCTCTGCTTTAGCAATCTTTTGATTTTCAAATTCTATTCCCTTACAAGATAAAATTGATAATATTAATAAGATATTTAATAATATAATGAAGATTTTTTTCATAATTCTATACATAGTTTCCTAAATGTAAATTTTAATCATTGCAAATGCAACTATTGCACCTACTATTGCACCTACTAAAGCTTGAAATGGAGTATGCCCAACATACTCTTTAAGTGCTGTTTCAAAATCTAATTCACTAAACGCTTCTGATTCAAATAACATTTTATTAAGAACTTTTGCTTGTTTACCAGTTTCTAATCTTACACCAACAGCATCATGAATAACAATAATTGCAAATATAACCGCTAGTGCAAAGGAAGCACTTTTTAATCCTTCATAATATCCAAGTGATATAGAAAGTGCCACAACTGTTGATGTATGTGATGATGGCATTCCTCCCGCTCCAAAAATACGAGATAGGTTTAACTTTTTATTAACCAATAATTCTACAAATACTTTAAGTACTCCTGCAGTAAGCCAAGCAGTCGCAGCGATAATAAGAGTGTGATTTAATAATAATTCATTAAAAATTTTCATATTATACCTTTTCTTTTTTTGACATTTCTTTTAATTCTTTTGCATTAGCAATTACATTGTCAGTAAGTTCACCACTAGAACTTATAAGCCTACCAATTTCTTTTATCATTCCATCATCATCTAATTCTTCTATTGTAGTTATAGTTCTATTGCTATCTACTCCTTTGCTAATTACAAAATGATTGTCGGCCATTGCAGCAATTTGTGGCAAATGAGTTATAAGTATAACTTGATGATTTTTAGCAATTTTATTTAGTTTGTTAGCAACTTTAGAAGCTGTTATTCCACTTATTCCAGCATCAATTTCATCAAAAATAAGTGTTTCTGTCCCATAGTTCTCTGATAAAACAGTTTTTATTGACAACATAATTCTTGAAAGTTCTCCGCCAGAAGCAACATCATTTAGTGCTCTCATCTTTTCACCAGTATTAAGTGAAATCATAAATGTGACATCATCATAGCCATCTCTTCCGATTTCACTTTTTCTTTCAATATCTATCTCAAATTTGACATCAAAAAATCCTAAATCTTTTAATTCATTAATTATTTTTTCTGTAAATGTTTTAGCATTTTCTTTACGTATTATACTAAGCTCATCACACTCTTTTAAGAGTTTAGCTTCAACCTTTTTTACATTATCAGCTGACTTTTTCTTTTCTTCATCATAATTATTTAAATCAAGTAATCTCATTTTCTTTTTTTCGTATTCTTCAGTCATTTCTTCAAATGAATTGTTATACTTAGCCAGTATTGATCTTATTTCTTCAAGTCTATTCTCCATCTTAGAAAATTCTTTTTCATCAATATCATAGGTATCAATTTTTTTATCAAGTTCTTTTATGCAGTCACTCACTATTGAATCACAATCAATAAGACTTTTATGTAATTCATCAAGTGAATCATCATATTTTATAGCATCTTTCACATTTTTACTAGCTTTTGAAATATTTGATTCTTGTAAACAATTCAAAGCTTCTGTTAATGATTCTATTATGTTTTTTGAGTTTGAAACTAATTTAAATCTATCAGTTAAATCCTCTTCCTCACCTTTTTTTATCTCAGCTTTTTCTATTTCATCAATTTCATATTTTAATATATCTATCTCTCTAAGTCTCATTCGTTCATCTATATTATAAGATGCCAACTTGTTTTCCGCTTCTTTCAACTTTGTGTATGTTTCATTTATTAATTGTTTTTTTTCATCTGCTTTATTACCGATATATTCATCTAAGAACTGTATATGTTTAGCATTTTTTCTAAGGGTCTCTCCATCATGTTGTCCATATATATCTATGAGTTTTTCAGTCAATTCTTTTATCTTATTTAATGTACTAGGCTCATCATTTATTTTTGATATATTTTTATCTTTAGTTATTTTTCGATATATTATCACCCTGCCTTCATCATCTATAGGTATATCTTCATTCTGTAATACTTTTATTAGGTTCTCATCTTTTATATAGAAAGCAATTGAAACAATAGTATCCTCATTTTCATCTCTCATAACATCTTTACTTGCTCTCATGCCAAGTGCGAGATTTATTGAGCCTATCAAAATTGATTTTCCGCTACCTGTTTCACCAGTTAATACATTTAAATTATTTTTAAAATCAATATGAGCATCTTTTATAAGTGCAAAATTTTTAACAGTTAAACTTTCTAACATTAAACATCCTTTCTCATCAATACTTCTAATTTATTTTTAAGAAGCATTGCATTATCATCACTTTTTGTTGCAATAAATATAGCATCATCTCCAGCAAGCGACCCTACAATTTCATCAAAAACTAATCCATCAAGTGCAGCTGCCGTTGCCATAGCCATGCCTGATTGAGTTTTTACAATTAACAAATTTTTTGCAATATCAAGAGATTTAACTGTTTCAATGATTATTTTAATATACTTTTCTTCAAAGCTACCCACATTCTCAACCACTGCATATTTAAATTTGCCATTGCTTTTAACTTTAATCAAGTTTAGTTTTTGTATATCTCTTGACACAGTGGCTTGAGTAACATCATATCCTTTTTCTTGTAATCTGTATGCAAGTTCACTTTGATTTTCAATATCATTGTTTCTTATTAATTCTATTATTGCCTCATGTCTACCTTTTTTCATTTCACACCACCTACAATGCCTTAATTTTATTTCTTATATTTTCAAAAAAAGTATTATTTTGTAATTCTATATATTTAACTTTATTTTTAAGTTCGGTTATAACTACCTTATCGCCTAATAATAAATCACAATTGATTCTTCCATCAATATCAACAAATTGACCATTATTTAACACTTCTACATTGACTGATTTTTTTGAGTTGACCACATAACTTCTTTGATTTAGTGTAAATGGACAAATTGGTGTAATAATAAAGCAATTTACATCATATAATACTATCGGTCCACCAGCCGAAAAAGAATGAGCAGTAGAGCCTGTTGGAGTTGCTATAATAACACCATCTGCTGATAGTTCTGTTAAAGTATTATTTTCTTTTCCTAAAAAAAGTTTATATTTTGAAATTTTTGATATGTTAATAGTTGTTATAGTCGCCTCATTTACGGCATATGAGTTAAATATCATTTTACCTTCTCTATAAACTTTTACATCCAGCATACTTCGATCTATAAAATTATAATCTTTGTTGACTAATTTTTTTATAGCTTCATCTATATCATTTAAATCATTGACAGCAGTAAGGAATCCAATTGTACCAGCATTTACTCCAAGAATAGGTATTTTAAGTTTTCTGGCAATTCTTGCAGACTTAAGTATTGTTCCATCTCCACCAAATGAAATCAAAATGTTGAAATTATTTTTAAAATTTTTGTTATGGATTTTTTTATAGAAATCCTCTACTTCGTTATAGTCAATTATAGTATATGATACCTTATACTTTTTTAATGACTCAAGTAAATAACAAATTTTATCCTTTTTTTTAGTTATATTTACTTTTTTTACTATCAAAGCATTCATATATTCCTCATTTATAACATCTTATGTGCATTTTCAACCAAATCATTTATATATGACTCATTTGTATCACACTCATTTACAATTTTATAACTAGAATTCGCTATGTATAGCAAATACTCAATATTTCCAGCTGGTCCTTTGATAGGTGAGAAGTCTGTGTCTAAAACTTTAAAACCTTCATCTTCACAATAATTTATAATATTATTAATAATACTTATATGTATATTCTTATCTTTAACAATGCCACCCTTAAGAACTAAATCTTTTCCAGCTTCAAACTGTGGTTTAATTAATAAAACTGCTTCTCCATCTTTTTTTAATATTTTTTTAATTACAGGAATAATTTTTTTTAATGATATAAAACTAACATCAACTGATACAAAATCAATATTTTCATTATTTAAATCATTTTTTGTTAAATATCTTGCATTTGTATTTTCCATTGATACAACTCTATCATCTATTCTAAGTTTATAATCAAGTTGATTAGTTCCACAATCAATCGCAAACACCTTTTTAGCACCGTTTTGCAACATTACATCAGTAAAGCCACCAGTAGAAGCACCAATATCCACGCAAACTTTTTCTTTTAAACTAATTTCAAATTCATTAATTGCTTTTTCAAGTTTCAAACCACCTCTGCTAACATATTTTAATTTTTCACCACGAAACTCAACAAGAGAATCTTCTTTAATCATCGTGCCAGGTTTATCTTCTTTTTGATTATTAACAAATACTTTGCCTTCCATGATAGCAATTCTTGCTTTTTCTCTTGTCTCAAAATAATGATTATTTAAAAGATAAATATCTAATCTTGTTTTTTTTACTTTATCACTCATTACAAATTTTTTTAAATATGTTTAAACTATCAATTCCTAATGCTTCTCTCAACTTACTGACATTTCCATGCTCTACATAAGCATCTGGTAAAGTTATTAAAACAACTTTTACATCATAGCCTTTATCATGAATATATGCTTCAATATCCATTCCAATGCCACCGTTTTTTACACCTTCTTCCATAACTACTAGTTTTTTTATATTTTTAGAACATATTTTATCTATAATTTCATAATCTATCGGTTTAGCAAATCTAGCATTAACTACAATTGGCTCGATTCCTTTATCTTTTAACCTATCTCTTAAATGAACAGCTGTTGAGACCATGGAGCCAAATGCAATTATTGCTATTTCACTACCATCAAATATTAATTCAGATTTTCCAAATTCAATACTTTCATTTTTATCATTTAACTCATTGTAAGCAATTCCTCTTGGGTATCTAATAGCTACTGGACCCGATATTCCATATATAGCATATTCAAGCATATCATTCAGTTCATTTGCATTTTTTGGTGCGAGTATAGTTAAATTAGGGATAAGCCTCAAATAAGCAATGTCAAAAATTCCTTGGTGAGTTTCTCCATCTGCTCCTACAAGTCCTGCTCTATCAATGGCAAATACCACATGTTGATTTTGCAAACATACATCATGAATAATTTGATCAAATGCTCTTTGTAAAAATGACGAATATATGCAAACTATTGGAACAATACCAGATACCGCAATCCCAGCAGCAAATGTAACAGCATGTTGTTCACATATACCCACATCAAAAAATCTATCTTTGAAATTCATTGAAAATTCTTTTAATCCAGTTCCATCCGCCATAGCTGCTGTTATAGCAACTATCCTTTTATCATTTTTTGCAAGTGAAACCAATTTATCAGAAAAGACTTTTGTATATGTTATATCTTTACTTTTGTCAACAACTTCTCCAGTTTTAATGTCGAAAGGTTCAATTCCATGATATTTTGTCGGATTATTTTCAGCAGGTGCATAACCTTTTCCTTTTATTGTTTTAATGTGTATAATAACTGGTTCATTAAGTTTCTGTGCTTTTGTTATAGCATTTACTAGTTCACTTATATTATGACCATCAATTGGTCCTACATAATTAATATCTAGATTCTCAAACAACATTCCATAAGAACCAGAAATTTGTTTAACTATATTAACTAATGTGATTAATATTTTTTTTAAAAAAAGTCCAACTTTGTTTTTTTCTAATCTATTCTTAAGTCTATTCTTTAAAATACTATATCGTTTTGATGATCTAACTCCAAGTAAGGCTTTACTTAGTCCGCCTTCACTCTTTGAAATGGACATTTCATTATCATTTAATATTATAATATAATTACTGTTTAATTCACTTAAATTGTTTAGTGCTTCAAAAGCCATACCTCCTGTTAGTGCACCATCACCTATAATTGTGACAATTTTATAAGTCTCCTTATTGAGATCTCTCGCAACACACATCCCGAGTCCTGCTGAGATTGAAGTCGAACTATGACCAGTATCAAAAGAATCATATGGACTTTCCTTTCTTTTTGGGAAACCACTGATGCCTCCATAACTTCTTAAATCAACAAAGGCATCCCTTCTATCTGTCAAAATCTTATAAGCATAGGACTGATGTCCAACATCCCATATCACTTTGTCATGTGGAAAATTATAAGCAAGTATTAATGCTATTGTAAGTTCCACAACTCCAAGACTTGATGCAAGATGTCCTCCAGTTTTACTTGTAGACTCTATAATAAAATTTCTTACTTCTGCGGCAAGTGAATTTAACTCATCAGTTGATAATTTTTTTATATCATTTACATTTTTAATACTATTTAATATTTTATATTCATTGCCCATTATTTTTCTCTTTTGAAAATATACTTGAATATTTCTTTATAAACTATTGCTTCTCTATGATTATTTTTATTTGTCAATCTATCTATTATCATATAAGATGTATTTTCAAGTTTTTCTAATCTTTTTTTAGATTCATCTATTCCTACAATACTGACAAATGTAACTTTGCCATTCTTTTTATCTGAATCTACTGATTTCCCAATTGTTTTTGTGTCACTTTCGAGTTCAAGTAAATCATCCTTTATTTGATATGCTTCTCCGAGGCATTGGCCTAATTTATCAATAAGTGGAAAGTTATTATTATGAATTACTGAAAGACTAGCTCCGACAAGCATGCTTGCCACTATAAGAGCTGTGGTTTTTTTTTCATACATATAATTTATATCGCTTATTGAAAGTTTATTGTTTCCAGTATTCATGACATCAAAAACTTGTCCTGATATCATCCCATCTATTCCAGAAAGTCTTGTTATAATATTAGACGCCGTAATTACATAAGTACCAATCTCTGTAAATCCCAAATTATAGATTGTTTCATTTAAGATATTGCTTGCTTGCATAAATAAGGCATCCCCAACTAAAACTGCTATGTCTTCTCCATATTTCTTCCATACAGTTGGTTTTCCTCTTCTAAGTTCATCATTATCCATACAAGGCAAATCATCATGTACTAGTGAAAATGTATGTATCATCTCCATCGCTACCATAAATGGTGCAAGTAACATAAGGTTTTTACCTTCAAGAAAAGTATATGTAGCAAGCATAAGAAATGGTCTTAGTCTCTTCCCACTTGAAAGCATAGCATAGTCTATTGCCTCTTTAAACTTTACAACTTTTGAATCATCGAACTTAGTAAATTCTTTATAAATTTCGTCAAAATACCTATTAAAGTATACCATTACTTCATCAAGTTTGATTTCTTTACTACTAGACTTATCTATCACATAATTGCTATAAGAATAAAATATGTTTTGGAAATCTTGCAAGGCCTTTGTACTATTATTATATGTTTTCCCATTATCATTCTTTGAAATAGAACTGATATTTGGAAATTTCTTATTTAGCAATCTTTCTTTTGATTTTTTAAAGTCAATTACTTTTCCATTCATTATTTATTAAGCACCTTCAATTCTTTATCAATTTTTTCAATTTTGTTAGATATATCACTAATTAATTTTATGCCTTTTTCATACAATTCTAAACTTTTTTCTATTGAACACTTTTCATCATCCATTTGATCTATAATTTTATCAAGAGACTTAAAAGAATCTTCTATACTAATATCTTTTTTATTTATTTCTTTTTTCATTGTCATCTCCTTATTATGCTTTTAAAATATCTTTTTTTATACTGATAACTTTAGAATTAATAATTCCATCACTTAGTCGCGACTTAATAATATCATCTTTTTTCACCTTTTTAACACTCTTTATAGGTATGCCATTATTATTTGTAGTATAAGCAAGTCCCTTACTTAATTTGTCAAGAATATCCCTTGCTTTCAGCATCTCAATATATCTTTTTAAATTGCTCTTATAATCATTTACTCTACTATTCATAATAATTTGAAGTTTTTCATTATAATGCAATATCCTATCTTTATATCTTAAAATCTTAAAATTTGGTGCTAATAATTGAATCTCTTTATTTAATCTATCTAATCTATCTTTTATTAAACTTAATTTATCATCAATTAAACTATCAAGTGTTAATTTATAATTTTCCAATTCATTTTCAAATTCTTCATAAGAAAATGTAGCCATTTCTCCAGCAGCTGTTGGTGTAGCGACTCTTGCATCAGCCACTAAATCAGATATAGAATCATTAATCTCATGTCCAACTGCTGAAATTACTGGAGTTTTTGCATTAAATATTGCATAGGCAACTCTCTCATCATTAAAGCAATATAGGTCTTCTATTGATCCACCGCCTCTTCCAATAATAATCACATCAAGTCCTAAATTATCAAGATACATAATGCCATCCACTATAGTCTTATATGCATTATCTCCTTGCACAAGCGATGGATAAAGAATTACATTTGCATATGGATTTTTATCTTTTATCGTTTTATATATATCTCTTATAGCAGCACCATTTTTAGCGGTGACAACTCCAATATTAATGGCATATTTTGGTATTTCTTTTTTGTATAAGGGATCAAACATACCCTTTTCATATAATTTTTTCTTTAATTCTTCAAGTTTAATATAAAAGTCACCCAAGCCATAATTTTCAATTTTAGTTACATATATAGAATAATTTCCACCTTTTTCATACACAGATACTCTTCCATATACAATAACTTCATGACCATCAACTAAGCAACTTACATCAACACTTTGTCCACTATAACTCGTAAATATAGCACACTGAATTTGTGACAAGTCATCTTTTAGTGAAAAATAATAATTTCCTCTCGACTCTTTAGCATTAGATACTTCACCTTTAACAATAATATTCTTAAGAATATTATCATCAGCAAACATTTCTTTAATATACTTATTAAGTTGTGATACTGAAACTGCTTCTCTCATTAAATTAAACCTTAAATCACAAATTACTTTTTTTTCTATATATTGTAGCAAGAACGCCATTTACAAATTTTGGTGATTTATCTTCACAATAAACCTTTGCTAATTCCACCGCTTCATTAATTGCTACCTTTATATCTATTGAAGCATCATAATACATCTCATAAATTGCAAGTCTTATTATTGTAAGTTCTGCCTTGCCAACTCTTTTAATGTCCCACGATTCAAGATTATCAGATATCAACTTATCAATTTCTTCCACTTTTGAAATAATATCTATTATCTTATTTTTTATGTCATTTATATTGTCTTCTTCTGATAATTCTATTATTATCGCTTTATCACTTTCATTTTTAATTTTATCCTTGTTTTCATCAATGACAAGTTTTGATATATTCTCATGTGTTTTCAAATTATATTTTGTATAATTATTATCATCACCGTCTTCTTCATAAGGAAGATTTTCAAAATAATTTAAAAACAGCTGATTTACATCAGTTTTACAAAAAAAGTACATAAATAATAATTTAAACTTATGGTCTCTTATTTCTTTAAATGTCATTGACTTTGGCAACCCTTACTGAAACTTGTTTAACTTTTAAATCAAGCATTGATTCAATTGATTCCTTAACCTTTTCTTGAATACTCATACATGTACTTTTTATATCTACGCCATTATTAATAACAATAGTTATATTTGCCTTAATGTTGTCACCATTTTCATCTTTTTCAATAACTATGCCTTTTTTTAAACTATTGCTTCCAATAAATGGCAATGCTTTAAATGTCACACCCTCACCAAGTGCTGCCACACCTTTTACACTTGTTGCTGCGATACCAGCAATCATAAGAATAGTGTCATCAGCCACTTTTACATCTGTTTTAATACTATTATCTACCATAAATGCGTCCTGCTCCTTTCTTAACTATAAAACAATAAAAAATATACAAGTACTAACTTGTTGATACTTGTATTATACCAAAAAACACAATTTTATGCAATATTCTTTTTTTAATACATTTGTGATATAATACGATATATGAAAAACATTTATGAAACACTTGAATTTAATAAGATTCTAGGGAACCTTTCTCAATTTGCAACTTCAGATGCTGCCAAAGGTATTTGTAATGAATTAAAAAAGATTGATAATAAAGATGAATTATATAAGGCACTTAATGAAACTGATGCGGCTGTATCATATTTAAAAGGCGGACTTGCACCAAGTTTTGATGGGCTTAAAGATATAAATGCTGCTCTTGCAAGACTTAGAAAAGAAGCAACTTTAAATGCGAGCGAGTTAATAAATATCTCAAACTGTCTTGATATAACAGGCAAAATGATTGCCTATCATAGTGAAAAGGTTTTAGATTCATGTCTTGATAAATATTTTAATTCACTTGATTCTCTAACTATTTTACATAACGAAATAAAAAGAGTAATTGTATCTGAAAATGAAATATCCGACCATGCATCTTCTGTACTTCTTGCTCTTAGAAGAAAAAAAATGCTACTTAACGAGAAACTTCACATGACTGCAAATCGTCTCCTAACTACTTATGGAAAATATTTGCAGGAACCAGTAGTTGCAAATAAAGATGGGGCTGTCTGTCTACCAGTTAAGTCTGAGTATAAAAATAAGGTTGACGGTATAGTCCACTCTGTCTCAGGTAGTCAATTTACTATATTTATAGAACCAAAAGAAGTAATTGGATTAAAAAATGAAATTGCAGAAAACGAAGCACTTGAGCAGATAGAAATTTCAAAAATTCTAACTGAACTATCTCAAAAAATAGCACCTCATAGTGATATAATTAGTAACAATTATACAACTCTTGTTAAGTTAGATTTTATATTTGCGAAAGCTCTATATGCAAAAGAAATTAAGGGAACTCTCCCTATGTTAAATGACGAAGGCAAAATTAATCTTATAAATGCCCGTCATCCACTAATAAAAAAAGAGGACATAGTCCCACTAAATATAAATCTTGGAATAGAGTTTACCTCGCTCATAATCACTGGTCCTAATACTGGAGGCAAGACTGTCTCATTGAAAACTGTAGGTCTAATAGAGCTTATGGCACTATCTGGACTATTTATACCTACAAATGAAAACTCAAGTGTGGCAATTTTTGATAATATATTTGCAGATATAGGCGATGAACAAAATATAGAGCAGAGTCTCTCAACTTTTTCATCGCATATGACAAACATTGTTTATATACTTAATCATGTAACAAGTAAATCCCTTGTTTTATTTGATGAAATATGCACTGGCACAGACCCAATAGAGGGTGCTAATCTCGCAATTTCAATTTTAAATGTCTTACTTGATAAAAAAGTTAGAGTTATTGCAACAACACACTACCCAGAGCTTAAACGATATGCTCTTTCTAAAGAAAATGTTAAAAATGGTGCCTTTGAATTTAATGTCGACACATTAAAACCTACATATAAACTCTTGATAGGAATTCCTGGTAAATCAAATGCATTTGCAATATCAGAAAAACTTGGGCTTGATAAGAATATTATAGATAGTGCAAAAGATTTACTTGATACAAATGATATAAGGTTTGAAGATATAGTTGCTTCTCTTGAAGAAAGTAAAATAACTATAGAAAGAGAAAAAAACGAAATAGAAAAATATAAAAATGAAATTAACGAGTTAAAAAACAAGGTAAAGAGACAAGAAAAAGGTCTTAACGATAGAGCTGAATCAATTATAAGACAAGCAAAAGAAAAAGCGCATACCATATTATATGATGCTAAAAACCTTGCAGACGAAACAATTAAAAATATAAAATCAAGCGGCAATGATTTGTCGCAATCAGTCAAGGAGCGAACAAAACTTAATC
>JAEEGL010623113.1_pt1 | contig 36082 bp, 27 predicted proteins | sample 9134231 | NCBI WGS metagenome assembly JAEEGL01 (sample SAMN16246548, study PRJNA631951) | gut metagenome | biome: gut microbiome; feature: rumen; material: fiber-attached | host: Bos | place: Iran: Karaj | collected 2018-10
CTGCGGAAGCAAGGTTACTTTAAAAAACGTGAACGACGACATCAAGAATGTCTTCCGTATGACCGGATTCATCAACCTGTTTGAATTTGAATAGATCTTTTAAAGAAGACAAGTAGACAAGAAGATAAGAAGATAAGAAGAAAGAAACACGAATCGTTAATTTCAGCCTTAGCCACAATGAATTTGCATTACAAGTATTCCGCAGCCTTTTTACTCTTACTGCAATGGTTTCTCAGCCCGGTTGTCATAAAGGCACAAGAGTCGCCCGACTCGGCAGTAAAGCAGAACAGACTGACCATCGACGGGCAGCTGTTCACCCGTGGTGAATATCGGCATGGAGGCCTTCCGGAGAAAGAAGGAGATGAAGATTATGCCTCGTTTGTGATGGAGCGAACACGTCTTGCTGTCGGCTATCAACGCGACCGGCTGGAAGCGAAAATCACTGCACAGCACTCTGGTGTGTGGGGACAATCGGGTAAAGGCACATTCAACCTCTATGAGGCTTGGGCGCAAATCAGCAGCCGCCAGGGCTTTTTTGCGAAAGTGGGCCGGCAGGAGCTCGTCTATGACAACGAGCGCATCATCGGCAACAACGACTGGACGATGGCAGCTCAATCGCACGACATCTTAAAGGGGGGATACGAGAATCACGGTCATCGGCTTCACCTGATTCTGGGCTATAACCAGAATTCTGCCAATGTCTTCGGTGGCACAGAGTATAAGAACGGCGCTGAACCATGGAAATCAATGCAGACCCTGTGGTATCACTACGATTTTCCCCGCATTCCGCTGGGAATCTCTCTGCTTGCCATGAATGTAGGCACACAGAACACGGTGTCTGAACAGGAGAAGACCGAACAGCAACAGCTTTTTGGCACTTACATCAAGTGCATGCCACGTTCATGGAAACTGGAAGGGTCTTTCTACTATCAGCTGGGACGCAACGAGGAACATCTGCCTATCCACGCCTGGATGGGTGCTTTGCGTGCAGAACACCAGTTCAATCCTTCGCTGGCGGTGCTCGGAGGTTATGACTACCTGAGCGGAGACAAAAGTTTCCATGTGCCTCCAGTCGGGGGTGTAGGACTTCAGCAAAAGACAAAGGTCAACGGATTCAACCTGCTGTTCGGATCACATCATCAGTTCTACGGGGCTATGGACTTCTTCTACATGGCTAACTATTACGGAGGATTCACTCCCGGACTGCAGAATCTCTATGCTGGCACTAAATGGTCGCCCGTACGGCCACTGACACTCACCGCGGCATACCATTATTTCTCAACAGCCACCAAATTGTCGGACTCAGGCTGGACATTAGGTCACGAATTGGAGCTCGGTGCCTCATATGCCCTGATGAAAGACGTGAAATTGTCGTTCGGTTATTCACACATGATCGGCACCAAGACGATGGAACGGCTGAAGCATGTGGGAGGCAAAGACCGTCTCCAATGGGCATGGCTCACATTGAACGTGACACCAAGATTTCTGGATTTCAAATTTTAATTCTCTGTTTTGATTATCTACATTCTCTATATTATCAATATAACATCAGTGCTAATCATCAATCCTCAACCCTAAACACCATAAAAATGAAAAACTCAGCGCCATTATCTAAAAGTCAATATGGCTTATACGCGGAATGTGCCGCCCATCAGGGAGAGGCATATTACAACTTGCCCTATATTTATGTGCTGGATAAAAACCTGGATGAAGAGCGTCTGCGAATGGCTGTAGAATCTGCCGTAAAAGCCCATCCCACCCTGTTCACCCGTATAGAGCTGACAGATGACGGCGAACCCGTTCAGACCATCGACGACAGCGAGACTTTCACCCTGAAGGTTGAAACTGTCGATGACATAGAAACAATCAAACCGTCGCTGATTGTCCCGTTCAACATCTTCGGTGACCGGCTTTTCCACATCCGATTGCTGCGCGATAACAGCCATTACTATTTGTTCCTCGACATGCACCATATCATCTGCGACGGGACATCCATCAAGGTCATGCTCACCGACGTGGACAAAGCCTATGCCGGAGATGAGCTCCCAAAGGAGGAGATAACGATGGCTGAGGTTGCCTTCCATGAGGCAGAGTTGCTTAAAACGCCGCTGTTTGAGGAAAGCAAACAATGGTATGCAGCCAACTTTGACTGCAGCGACACGTTCACACAGCTCATTCCCGACCTTGAGATACCAGAACATTCAGAGTCGAACATGCTTCACACGCTCAACGTGGACTCGGCAGCCGTCGATGCGTTCTGCAAGCGTAACGGAATCTTCCGAAGCAACTTCTTCATCTCAGCCTATGCGTTTCTGCTGGCGAAATTCAACAACGAGCAGGAGGCGCTTTTCACCACAGTCTATAACGGGCGCACCGACAAGCGTTTTCTCCGTTCTGTGGGCATGACAGTGAAGACTTTGCCTGTCTATGCCAAGTTCAACAACGACACGTCGGTGATAGATTTCCTGAAAGCAGGACAGGAGCAGATGAGCGGGTGCAGAAAACACGACATTTATTCGTTCAGCGACATCGTGAACGACCTGGGCATCCAAAGCAACTCAATGTTCGCATGGCACGGAACGCTGTACGACAACGAGAAGATGGGCGGGATGCCGATGCAGACCATCCGTATCGGCAACAGCACCCTGGATGCCTCTCTCTATCTGAAGGCGTTCATTTTCAAGGGGAAATATCAAGTGAAGGCGGAATATAACTCCAATGAATATTCATCCAACCTGATTCAGCAGTTCTTGGAAAGTTATGAGGCGGTAATCAACGGATTCCTCACAGCCACCTATCTGCGGGATATCAGCATCGCAACTGACAGCCAGACCGAACTGCTCGACAGCTTCAACCAGACGGACGTGGATTACGACGACACCCAGACCATCGTGTCGCTGTTCAGCAGACAGGCTCAGCTGACACCCGACAACATCGCTGTGGTGTATCAAGAGCGTCAATATACTTACGCTCAGGTGGATGAACTCAGCAACCATATTGCCGCCAGTCTCTCATCCAGAGGATTAGGTGCTGAAGATGTGGTGTCGGTGCTGATTCCGCGCTGTGAATGGATGGCAATAGCATCTCTTGGCGTACTCAAAGCCGGCTGCGCTTATCAGCCGCTTGACCCGAGCTATCCGAAAGAGCGGCTGAACTTCATGATGAAGGATGCCGCCGCGAAGCTGCTCATTGCCGATGAAAGTCTCCGTGAACTGGTCGATGAATACAAAAGCGAGGTGCTGCTGACCAAGGATCTTGACGGACTTCCAACGGCCAACATTTCTGACAAACCATCTCCAGACAGTCTTTTCATTCTGCTCTACACCTCTGGTAGTACGGGAGTGCCCAAAGGCTGTCAGCTGACCCACGCCAACCTTGTGGCATTCTGCCATTGGTATCAGCGCTACTATGGACTGAAGCCAGAGCATAATGTGGCTGCTTACGCCAGTTATGGGTTCGATGCCTGCATGATGGACCTCTACCCCGCACTCACCTGTGGCGCGACGGTTCACATCATCCCGGAGGAGCTGCGCCTCGACCTCATCGCGTTGAACGACTATTTCGAGCAGAACCATATCACGCATTCCTTCATGACCACACAGGTGGGTTATCAGTTTGCCACCAGCATCGAAAACCACTCGCTGAAATATCTGTCAACCGGCGGTGAGAAACTGGCGTCGCTGAACCCGCCACATGGCTATGACTTCCTCAACGTGTATGGACCTACGGAATGCACCATCTTCACCACCACCTACCTTGTGGATAAGAAACTGAAAGAGATACCTATCGGTAAGCCGCTCGACAACATGCGACTGTATATCACCGACGCCCAGGGACATCGTATGCCCGTTGGGGCATCCGGCGAACTGTGGGTGTCTGGTCCTCAGGTGAGCCGGGGGTACCTGAACCGTCCGGAAAAGACCGCCGAGGTATATATCGGCAACCCGTTCACCGATGAAACGAAATTTGCCCGTATTTACCGCACCGGCGACATCGTGCGCTATCTGCCCGACGGCAATATCCAGTTCGTGGGCCGCCGCGACGGACAGGTGAAAATCCGAGGATTCCGCATCGAGCTGAAAGAGGTGGAGAGCATCATACGTGAATATCCGGGCATCAAAGACGCCACAGTCCAGGCATTCGACGAGGAGGGAGGCGGAAAATTCATCGCAGCCTATATCGTGAGCGACCAGGAAATCGACATCGAAGCGCTCAACCAGTTCATTCTGGATGAGAAACCGCCTTACATGGTGCCGGCTGTGACCATGCAAATCGATGCCATACCGCTGAACCAAAACCAGAAAGTTAACAAAAGGGCGTTGCCGAAGCCTGAGAAGAAAGCGGCCGGAGAATCAACATCGGTCAATGTTCCGATGAATATTCTGGAAGAGGAAATCCATGGAATCATCGCTGGAATTGTCAACTCCACTGATTTCGGTGTGACTACTCCTCTCGGCTATGCTGGGCTGACTTCAATTTCTTCCATACGCCTTGCTATCCAGATTAACAAACGCTTCGGTGTGGCGCTCGACTCAAAAGCCCTGGTGAAAAACGGAAGCGTGCAGAGCATCGAAAACGAGATTCTCAAGCAGCTGCTCACAGAGGAAACGTCCTCAAAAAAATCCGCCAAACAAACTGAGAACCAAGCTGATTTAACAAGCGTTCCATTGTCGTATGCACAGACGGGGGTATATTTCGACTGTCTGAAAAACCCGACATCAACCATCTACAACATCCCTTATCTGCTCTCCTACCCCACTGGGACCGATGCACAGAAGCTTGCAGATGCGGTGAAGCAGGTGGTTGAATGCCATCCGGAACTGAGTGTCTATTTCACCACGGAAGGCGACGCCATCGTGCAGACCTTGGCAGACAGACAGCCAGCCGACGTGACATTCGCCAGCATGACCGACAGCGAGCTGACAACATACAAGCAGGCTTTCGTCAGGCCGTTCAACCTGCAGAAACCGCCTCTCTACCGGTTTGAGGTTGTCAGCACCGAAAGCGGCGTGCATCTGCTGATGGACATCCACCACCTGGTGTTCGACGGAGGTTCCGCAGACTTGCTTATACGCCAGATCAGCACAGTCCTCGAAGGACAGGCTGTCGAGCCGGAGAGCTACACATATCTTCAGTTTGTCCACGACCAGCAGAAAGCAGCGGAAAGCGAGTCGTTCAAGGCTTCCGAACAGTTCTTCTCTGAAAAGCTTCAGACTTGTGAGGGTGCAAGCGAGATCCCGGCCGACCTGCCGAAGACCGACGAGCAGGGACTCATCGGTGAGGCGGTCTGCCTTCCCGACTATGAGCGTGCAACAGCCTTCTGCCGCGACCGTCAGATCACGCCTGCCCACCTCTTCCTTGCCGCCACGGCATACGTGGTGTCACGCTACACGAACAACCTTGACGTGTATCTCTGTACCGTCAGCAGCGGACGCTCCAACCTGAAAATTGCCGACACAGTGGGTATGTTCGTCAACACGCTTGCATTAGGGCTGTCAATAGATGATGTGACAGTCGGTGATTTCCTCACACAGGCCAGCGAGACTTTCGACGCCACACTCCGTCATGAGGATTATCCGTTTGCCCGTATAGCCACAGACTACGGATTCCGTCCTTCCATCGCCTATGCCTATCAGGTGGGCGTGTTGTCGGAATATAAGGTCGGCGGAAAAGCCATCAGCCAGGAGTTACTTGAGCTGAATGTGCCGAAATTCAAAATCAACATCAAGATTGAGACCAGAGGCGTGGTGGTTCAATACGACGATGCCGTCTATTCACAGGCGCTTGCCGAGTCTCTGGCGGAAAGCATCGTGGCTGTGGCTCAACGGATGATGGCTCAGCCAGAAGGAAAAGTCCGGCAGCTGTCAATTGTAAGCCAAAGTCAGGAGGAGGCACTCTGCCGTATCCGTCAGACTGCCACTGGCGACGCACCATTCAAATTCTTCCACGACTGTATCCACCACTTCGCTCAGAAACAGCCTGACCACGAGGCACTGGTTGCCATCGACGGAACCTACACATATCAGGAGATGGACCGGCTGACCGACACCATTGCCGCGGCATTGCATAAGAGAGGGGTGAAAGCACGTGACCGCGTGGCGTTGCTGCTGCCACGCACAAGCCGGCTGATTCTCTCCCTCTTCGGTGTGCTGAAAGCCGGTGCCGCATATATCCCCTGCGACCCGGAATATCCAGCCGACCGCATCAAACTTATTCTGGAAGACAGTGAGGCACGGTATATCATCACCACCTCCGACCGTTTGCAGAGCGTTCCCTCCGGCAAGGGCATCGACGTGGAGACGTTGCTCGCCTACGACGGTGACAGCCAAGTCAGCACCAACATCACAACCGACGACCTGGCGTATCTGATTTACACCAGCGGCTCGACCGGTCGTCCGAAAGGGGTGATGCTCCGGCATGAGGGCATCTGCAACTATCTCTACGGACATCCTGCCAATGTGTTCGCCAATGGAGTGCTGACAGACACCGACCGCATATTAAGTGTGACCACCATCTCATTCGATGCCGCCCTGCAGGACATCGGTATGGCTTATTACAACGGCAAGACACTCGTGGTCGCCACGGAAGAGCAGGCAAACAACCCGCTCGACCTCGCACGGCTGATCAACGGCCAGGGCGTGAACATGGTGTCGGGAACGCCTTCACGATGGCAGACTTGGCTCACAAGCGACGATTTCTGCAATGCCATCTCTAAAGTGAAACTCTGCCGTGCAGGCGGTGAGAAATTCTCCGACCAGCTGCTCAACCAGCTCAGGAGTGTCACAAACGCCCGTATCTTCAACTGCTACGGACCGACTGAAATCACCGTCGCTTCGAACAATAAGGAACTGACCACAGCCACTGTCGTGACCGTCGGCAAGCCTCAGTTGAATGTCAGGGAATTCATCGTTGACTGCGACGGCAACGAGCTGCCAATCGGCGTGGTCGGCGAGCTCTATATCGGAGGAAAGGGAGTTGCACGAGGTTACAACAACCTGGATGAGATGACCCGCGAACGGTTCATCGACTATCACGGTGAGCGCATCTACAAATCGGGCGACTATGCCAAATGGCTGCCCGAAGGCGATGTGGTGATTCTCGGACGAACCGACCACCAGATAAAGCTGCGTGGCCTGCGTATCGAACTTGGCGAGATTGAGAATGTGATGCTGAAAGTGGAGGGCATGAAGAAAGTAGTGATTCTGATTAGAAAAATCAACGGCAAGGAACATCTTTGCGCCTACTACACTGCCGACCGTGAAATCGCGCCCGATGCGCTCAAAGCCGAAATATCAAAACATCTCACTCAGTACATGGTGCCGACAGCCTACCTGCAATTGAAAGAGATGCCGATGACCCCGAACGGAAAGACCGACGTGAAAGCATTGCCGGAGCCGCAGCTGGCAGTCACCTCTGCATACGAGGCACCGCTGAACGACACAGAGCGTACGTTCTGCGACATCTTTGCCGACATCCTGCAGATGGACAAGGTGGGAGCCACCGACAACTTCTTTGAGCTGGGAGGCACATCGCTCGTCGTCACCCGTATCATCATCGAAGCGGACAAGGCTGGTCTTCATGTGGCATACGGTGATGTGTTCGCCAACCCAACTCCCCGTCAGCTTGCACGGTTAGTGACTGGAGAGACCGACGAGCAGGAAGGCAACACGCCTGTGGTGAATTACGACTATACCGCCATCAACGCCCTGCTTCAGCGCAACACGCTCCAGGCGTTCAAAGAGGGCGAACGTCAGCCATTGGGCAACGTGCTGCTTACCGGCGCCACAGGCTATCTAGGCATGCATATCCTACGCGACCTTATCGACAGTGATGCCGGGAACATCTACTGTCTGGTGCGGGGAAAAACGCTCGAGGCGGCTGAGAGCCGGCTGCGCACACTGCTCTACTATTATTTCTCTGATGCGTTCAAATCACTCTTCGGAACAAGAATCCATGTGGTTTTGGGTGATGTCACCAGCGATTTCGGCAGTGGCTTGACAATCAACACAGTCATTAACTGTGCAGCCGTGGTGAAACACTTCTCAGAGGGCACAGAAATCGAAGACGTGAACATAGGCGGTGCGCAGCGGTGTGTTGATTTCTGCCTGAAGACAGGCGCCAAGCTCGTGCACATCTCCACGGCGAGCACCCGCGGCCTGTGGGCAGGTGAAATCAAGACCGACGTGTTTACCGAACAGAGGTTCTACATGGGCCAGTATCTCGGCAACAAATACATCTACTCGAAGTTCATGGCGGAGCGTCTGATTCTTGAGGCGGTGGCACTGCATGGCCTTCAAGCGAAAATCATGCGTGTGGGCAACCTCGCCGCCCGTTCCACCGACGGAGAGTTCCAGGCAAATTTCTCCACCAACTCGTTCATGGGACGCATCAAAGTCTACAACATGCTGGGATGCTGTCCTTATGGCATGCGCAACAAACGCGTGGAGTTCTCACCCATCAACGAGGTGGCTCATGCTATCGTTCTGCTTGCCACCACTCCCAAGTCGTGCACAGTATTCCATCCCTACAACATCCACACGCAATTCCTCGGCGACGTGCTCACCGGTCTGACCACTGTCGGAGATGGTGTGAGGTTTGTGGAACAGGAGGAATTCCAGCAGACGATGGACGAGGCGGGCAACGACCCTGTGAAAGCAAAACAGATGTCGAGCCTGCTCGCTTATCAGGACATGGCACACGGGCAGAAGACCGCAGATGTGGCACGCGACAACGACTACACAACCCAGGTGCTCTACCGCTTGGGGTTCGCCTGGTCGCCGACTTCATGGGATTACGTGGAACGGATGTTCACCGCTATCGGCGGATTCGGATTTTTTGAATGAAAGTCTATAATTATTTACGATTTAACAATTTACTATTTACGATTTATTAGGTTATTCTGGTTTTTATTTGACTGTTGGAACTAACTTTATGTTTGTCCTTACTGCCGAAGAATAAAAACTGGAAAAATAAGCAGAAGCAATAAAAGAGGGTAAAAAAATGGAGCCTGAAAAAACAAAGGAAAAAACGCCCTCCCTGTTCTACCGTTATCTGTGGGCTTTCATCCTGGTGGCATTGTCCGGGTGTCTGGGCAATGTGGTGGATGGTATCATCGTGGGCAACCTCATCAGCGAGGCGGGTGTAAGTGCCATCAACCTGTCAAAACCCGTCAACCAGTTCATCTTCACCCTGCACCTGCTGATAAACGCAGGTGCGGGGATGCTGGTGGGCTATGCCCTGGGACAGAAGCTGATTCACCGTGCGCGACGGTTCTTCACGCTGTCGCTCACGATGAGTGTCGGCATCGGCATCCTGCTGGCTCTCTTCGGAGGTCTGCTCTTTCCGGATGCCACAGCACGCCTGCTCTGCAAAAACGAGAACCTGCTGTCGCTCACCCGCGACTACATGCAGGTGCTGCTGCTGGGCAATCCGGCTTTCATCCTGATGTGGGGACTGTCAACGATGGTGGGGGTGGACGGCAGTCCGCGTCTGGTGTCGGTGGGCGTGATTATCGATAATGTGGTCAACTTGCTGCTCGACATCGTGTTCATCCAGTGGCTCGGATGGGGAATCACCGGCTCGTCGTTTGCCACCGTCGTGGGACATCTGATAGGCATCGCAATTCTGCTCAGCCACTGGTGGAATCCGGCGAACAGACGGCTGACGCTCACATGGCGGGCTTCCACACCGGATTCAGCTTCCGATAAAACGGAAGAAAACACCACCAATGAGCCGTCAAAGACCGGCAAGCTTATCCGCCGCATCATTTCGCAGGGTGCTCCGCTTGCCATCGCATCTATCAGCCTCACGCTCCTGCTGCTTTCAGCCAACCGCATCGTGCTGTCAACACTTGGAGAGGCGGGCATCTTCGCTTTTGCCGTGTGCATGAACCTGCTGCAGGTGTATAATCTCTTCCTGTCCGGCACTTGCCAGACGCTTCAGTCTCTCGGTGCCATTCAGGTGGGAAAGAAAGATGAGGTCAGCCTGAAAGCGGTGATACGGAAAGCTTTCCGGTTCATCACCATCGCCATGGTGCTGCTCTGCCTGTTCGTTTGGATTGACCCGCAGGCAGTGGTAGAACTCTTCGGTGCTGATGAGCCGGATTTGATTTCTGAAGGCACACACGCCCTCCGGATTTTCGCTCTCAGTTTCATCCCGTTCTGCTATATTTATGTGCTGATGATTGTCTATAAGCTTTACAACCAGCACAAGATGGCGCTCTTCATCTCGTTCGCCCTGTCGCTGACCGTGATTCCTGTGCTCTGGGTAATGTCGCGTATCGCCCCCGGGCAGCTGTGGTACGGCTACCTCATCGCCTACCTCATCGAAGCCCTCGCCATCTACATCCTCCACCGGCTCACACATGCCTCTTTCAAACTCAATAAATGATTAGCCATATTCATCATTTTTTATCAACCCAATCCATCTAATCCAACCCATTAAACCCATCCAACCCATCCAACCCATCACTGTTTACATAAACGACCATATCAATGACCTCAACCTTCAGGAGGCACTAAGCAGTGTGAGCAGGGAACGCCGTGAGTATGCCCTGCGTTACCGTCGTGAACACGACCGGCGCCTTTGCGTGGCTGCTTACATACTTCTTCAGCAGGCATTAAAAGCGGAATACAAAATCGAAGAGACTCCCCTGTTCATCTACGGAGCACACGGAAAACCGGCACTGAAAAACCACCCCGACATCCATTTCAATCTCAGCCACTGCGATGAGGCAGCGGTATGCATGGTCAGCAACCGACCCGTCGGCATCGACGTGGAAAGCATCCGCCCATTCGACTCCGAATTGGCAGCCGCCACCATGAACCCGGAAGAACTCCGAATCATCCGGTCTTCTCCCGACCCATCAATTGCCTTCGCCCGCTACTGGACAATGAAAGAAAGCCTGCTGAAACTCACCGGCGAAGGCATCACCGACAATCTTCACGGCATCCTATCCACTGCCGACCGCTATCATTTCGTGACAGAGGAACATGAAAACGACGGGTATGTGCTGACATGGGTTGTGGAAAAAACTCAGAATCTGTAACCCACAAACATGCGGTTACGCCATTTGATGTTCTGGAGCATGGCGTCATCCTTATCGCCTATCGATGTGAAATTGAATACCATGGACGCACCGGCAAAGAACCGTTTCATCTGATGGACTATGGCACCGCGTCCGGTGATGATAACCTCGGGAAATTTATAGCGGATGGGCTTACGGTCGCCGTCGGTGGTGATGGATGCATGGTTATAGACGATAAAAGTAGGCAGGGCAGAAATATGAAAGAGCCAGTTGCGTGCAGGCACCCAGTTATATCCGTAGCCGGCTCCTATGCCGATATTGAAGGTTTTGATTTTCGATTTCATCACGTGTTCTGCAGTGCCTTTCTGACCTTGGAAAGAGGCAGCAAGGAGCAGACTGCCTGCCGACCGTTTCTGGATATACGACTGTGAGAAAGCCGCCGGATAAGAGAACTTCCGATAATTGAAAGCGTAATAGCCGTTGATGTTCAGCGTTTTCATCGTAAGGACATCGTTGGGGAATTCAAAGCGTTCTGAATTCTCGCGTTCATGCCAACCCGAATAATTGTGGGCATCCTGATAAATGATGTCGAATCCTGTCCGGTTGCTGTAAGAGTTCAGATTATACTCATAATCTCGGTATTTACCCCATAGCTGTGCCGGATTGAGCGCCACGGAAGCCATCAGTCCCATATATCCCAAGCCCAGGCTGGCTGTTCCTTTGTTTGTTGCCTTGACCTCTGAAGTGAAATGAGCGGTGGAAAAACCTTCTGTCCGTATTGTCGAGCCAGACAAGTTGAACCGGCACAGCACAGTCCATTTCGTTGTAGGGCGAATGATGTAATTCGTGTCGATGTCGGAATGAAAATACCTGTAGGAAAGGATACTGTCGGCTCGATGCAGCAGCCGTTTACCCCCCTGTGCATGAATCAGTGATGAGAATGATGACACAAACATCAGAAAGCAGGCAACAGCCATTCTGACCATTGGGCTATGCCGGTCAGAAATCAGATTAAGAATATGTTTAAAACAGATCATTCTTCCAGAAAAACACATAATTATTTGCAAATTTAGACATAATTACCGAATTATAAGGCAGTCGGAATAAAGAATTTTGATTTCTTTAGCGGAAAGACAAAATTTTTATCACTATCTCTGCAAACAAATCTGCCATCAAAGGAATTCGTTTAAAAGAATCTATTTCATAAGGAAATTGATATTTTGATTGTTATTGATTACTGATTTTTAAATTTTCTTTCACATAGTTGGTGCGTTAATACCTGAAAAGTCAATAGTTTTTGGGCTATAGCCAATACTATCGACATTCTGACCATAAAGATCAAAAGTGTTTCGTTTACCATCAATTCCAACAAAGTCACATACATCGATGGGGCCGTGTTCATATTCTCTTTTCTCTATTTTCAGGCTCTTTCCTTCAAAAATTTTTCCATATAAACCGAAAAAAACGAATTGATCATCCTCTTTTCTTAACAAAAAATAAACATTTTCATTAATCTTGTATCTGCCATAATTAGTGATATAGCCAGATGTGAGAACGAGCGTGTCAACACTCTCACCTTCAGCCAATTTCTCGCCAATCCATGGATATAGAGGCTGAACGATGGACACACTATTGTCATCTTCATGATGTACACGTAATATAGCGAAAGTCAAATAGAATAGCCAGGAAAAACATAGAGCAATCCCCAGCCCTATGAAGACAGAATGCCAACCATAATTATTTCTGTATTCCAGAACTGATGATATGCCTAAGAAAATCACTCCTGGCAGGGAAGAAATACCAGGCATTATTCTGATTTCCAAGAATAAAGCCAAATATAGAATACCAACGACAAAAAGTGTTTGTATTATAATTCTTAATAATTTAAGTGTCCCCATAATCCATATTCGTATTTAATATATTTTTTTTGGAAAAATCCCTGAGGTTTTTTTCAAGAAAATCCCCAGGGATTATGAAAGTTAATTGTCAGAACAACATGTGTAGCACCGAACCAAATCATATTTCTCACATCTCCAAACATTTCGTTTCTCCTATTTTGCATTCGGTTATAATAGAATCTTCATTCGGACTATTGAAAATCCAGCCTCATCCGTTCATTTCTCCGCCGGGTGATATTTTCTCTTGTAAGCTCCGTTGCGACCGGATTTGGTTGTCTGACGGGCGGCATTTCCTTTTTTTCCTCTTCCCGCAACAGAACCTTCAAAGGTCTTGCCCGTCACAGCTGTTGCAACAGTAGTTGTTGATTTTTGTGTTTTACCAACCTTCAAGCTGTCAGTGTAAAGGGATGTGCCAGCAAGCGAATCCAGCTCCATTGCAACGTCTGTGTTATCAATATCGGTTATAATCTCGACGGAATAATCCTGTGCTCTGGCAGCTAACGTGCCAACAACAAAGAAAATAAAAATGTAGTACTTCATTACGATTTGGTTTTAAGAGGTGAATGATTTTTTTTTAACAGCACAAAGAGGAAAAGCAAACAGTTCTGCTTAACGTCAGAGTACCGATGAAAGAAGCACAGCGTTTTTGTTTATATGTGTTTATACAGTGCAGGTAAGATGATCCTGTTTATACAGCATTTCCTCAAAATGTCGGGCGTTCAGATCGTATGCTTTTGCATCCTTAAGACGTCCCATCGTTTCACACACTGCAGCGAGTCTTTTATTCAAATAAGCTCTATAGACAGTTCTCTCGCAATCATCCGTCAATTTGTTTACAATATCCAAGGCTTCCGTCAGACAAACTTCCGCTTTGTCCATCTTGTGTGCCTGTATCCAAAGCTCGGCCAAATCAGCTAATTTTTTATATGAAACACGGGTGTCGCCATTCATGATTTTAACTTCTGCATCACGCAATGCCTCCATGAAAACATCAGATGCGTTTCGGATGTGTGCCTCATTGGTTTCAACTATAATCGTATTCATAATATATTAATTTTCAAATGGTTTTAAATTTTGTTTTAATTTGTAACTGGCCCTCCTGCGTTGAACCGCAGGAGGGACGTGATTAATCATACTCCCGGGAATGGGAAAGGGTGTGGATTTGACACCGGGTGCTCTGCCGATGCTAATCCGGTTGGCTCGTCCGGGAACGGATGGCAGTCAGCCGGATGGGTCACCGGATGCTTTGCCGATGGGTGTTCTGAAACTTTGTCTATGCCAGTGGGCCATGCAGGGGAAGTCTCTGAAACCTCAGCGGCAGTCAAGGCTGCCGGGAAGACAGTCATCATTAAAATGAACATAAAATTCGTTCTCATTTTTTCATTCTTAAGGGATTAATAAATAATGTTAACTAATGCTCTGGCCAGAGTCTAAATTTTGTTGTTTGATTGAAATCTGCCGCAAAATTACAGATAATCGGAACATGAAATTCGTATAATTTATGAGTCCGGTCGTTAAACATTTTATACGTTGAAGCGATAAACACCTGTCTCGTTTGTTTTCGATTCTGATAACAGAAAAAGGAGGAAAAGATATCACCATACCATTTGATTTTCATTCTAATGTGTCTGGAATCTCAAGAAACAGAGGCATAGCCTCAATGCTTTTGCGTAAATCTTCAATCTGTAATTCCTCCTTCTGTGGCTCCACCATCATATTACACCTCTCTGCCTCCATATTCAAGTCATCAGAAACCTCAGTCTTGGAGATGTTGTCAATAAGAGGTCCACGGTTTAAGATCTTTGTTTTTATAGTGTCAGTAATTATGTCTTCCTGTTTCATTAACAAGTTGGAATCTGACATTACTTTATACTTAATAATGTCAATAAGTTTTATAGAGGGAAGCCGCTTTTCAAACTCAGACATTTTAATACTAATAATGGAATCCCTTGTCGCTTCCCAATCTGGAGCAGTTATACTCAACAAAGAATCAGAAAGGAGACTCACATCAACAACAGGATAAGGCAATACCTGTTCTGAAAGAAATTCTTGTCGCGATGATGGTCTTACCCCATTTTCACCAGACACGATTCTTGCGGATGGAGAATCATCTGTGACCTGTGCCTGAACGTTTGATATATAATCATAATCATGTTGGGGTTTGCTGAGGTCAAAGTATTTGGGCGCAGCATTTATAACAATGGCAAGTACACCCAAAATCATCCAGAACAACACCCTGTTGAATGGGTAGAACGGCTCGTGGTTTTCCAGTGATGTTGGCTTTTTGTCAACCAAAATGAAATTCGGACAGTAGTGCTCTGTGCCGAACGCAGTGTTCGGTTCGTAATACTCGGGGGAGTTTGACTTATTTGTCATCATAACGGTTTTATGTTTTGAAGATGAATAAACAAGGATTATCAGATTATCTCTCGTTTGTTTTCTGAAATCCAATGCAAAGTTAATGAATACACTAATACAATTTTCCTAAAACGTTTAAGTTGTATTATCAAACGTGGCGTATGTTTTAAGGGGTAAAAAATCAAAAAGTTTCTTATTAGCTGACGATGACATATAAGTTAACACACCGAATTTCAGAACACCCCTTAAGAATCACGCATGAACTCCTCAACATCTTTCGGGTGATAAGGAATGATTTTGTCGCCTAACACACGGTTGCCGGTATCTGTGATAAGCAGGTCATCTTCAATACGGATGCCTCCGAAGTCCCGGAATGGGGCCAACTTATCATAGCAGATAAAGTCCTTATGCATTCCCTTAGACTCCCATAAATCGATAAGATGAGGAATGAAATAAACTCCCGGCTCATCTGTCATAACAAATCCGGGCTGAAGACGACGGCCACAACGCAGATTAGATGTACCAAACTGTTTTGAGGGACGGACCTCGTCGTCGAAACCCAGATATATCTGGCCAAGGCTTTCCATATCATGGACATCAAGGCCCAGCATGTGGCCTAATCCTGTAGGGAAGAACATCGCATGGGCGCCAGCCGCCACAGCCTCATCAATATCCCCTTTCATCAACCCGAGCTGTTTAAGCATATCGGTCATCAGTCTTGCCACCGACAGATGAACGTCTAACCATTTAATTCCAGGTTTTGCGATCTCTATGGCATAATCATGACAGGCTTCTACTATTTGATAGATATCAAGTTGCCGGGATGTGAATTTTCCCGACACAGGTGTAACGCGGGTGTTATCTGAAGCGTAATGCCCAAGACTTTCCGCCCCGCAATCACAAAGCATCAGACGGCCTGCTTCCATAGGGATGGAAGTTGGATTTCCATGTTGAATCTCGCCATGTGTAAGTAAATGAGTTAAAAAGGATGGCATATATCCCTTTGAGAGGGCAATCCCCTCAAGTACTCCGAAAATATGCTTTTCGCTTACTCCAGGCCTACAGAGTTTCATGGCGGTGGTATGCATCTCATAACCGACAGCGAGAGCTTTCTCTATCTCAAGCACTTCCTCCTCACTTTTAATTGCACGCATCGAGATGATGGCTTTGATTAATTTAACACTGCTTGCATCCTGGATTAAAGCTGGATGGATATCAAGAAAGCCGCCTAAGATTATTTTGATGTCGCCCCGGAAAGGAGGTGGGAAATGGATAGTCCGGCATGAGGCTTTAGCACTTGACAGCAGTTTGGCAAGGTCGTCCATGCTACCAGTGTTCATTACGCCTACCTCTTCGCCTAATTCCTTTACGGACGGTACAAAACCTGTCCAGATGATGTCGTTGATATCAAGGTCATTACCAAAAAGATACTCCTTCTGGTTGTCAACATCAATCACTCCGGCAAGCCCTGTTCGCTCCTGACCGAAATAATAAAGAAAAGAACTGTCTTGACGAAACAAGTGTCGATCATCAAGAAATCTGACAGGTAAGTCGTTATTGCCCATCAGAAGGATGAGTCCACTCTCTACCAGTTCACTGAGCCGCTTCCGCCGCTCTACGTATGTCTGCTTTGAAAACATAAAAAAATAATTATTTTGTTAATAAATAGTATTTACTTATGCTCTGGCTTGAGCATGTTGTTGTTTGATGGAAGTATGATGCAAAGTTCGATATTTTTAAGATACGAAATCCTCATAACTTATGAATTCGGTTTTAAAAGAATCAAACGTTCTACTAATCTATTAGCTGTCGTATATTTTTAAAGAGAGTTTATTCCCCTGGATATTCCGATATTACCTGCATAAAAATTTGGTCAGCCTCCTCTTCTTGATATGTTTTCTCATATTGATGTAACCGGAAAAAGGCACCACAATTCATACAGGAGTCATCACGGCCGGGCGCTTCACTCTTCTCTACACAATAATGTGTCAGCTTGTTTGGGCAACGGTACTGGGAATGAGAGAATTTATATATAGTACCATGAGGTGTGTTGCAGGTTGTTTTTTTTCATATTCAGGACTTTGGTAAACACGCTGAAAATAAAAACACAACAATATAACTATAATCACAGCAGCACAGAAAAGTCCAACTTGAAGGCATCCGCTTTCATTATCGAAAATTGCCCACCCTACGATCAGGCAAATAAGAATAAAAAATATAATCATATTTGTCATTTTTAATAATTATTCCGTTTCGGACATGAAATAATTTTTTTCATTCCACACCCTTCATCATTTTCTTGAGTAACGGACATAGACACAACAGCAAGAGTGCTGCAACACCAGCCATAATCACGAAAATCATGAAGAAGTCGTACATTGACTCAATAGGGAATCCAAGCAGCTCCTTTCCCGGGATTAGATTGCCGTTGTCATCAACAGGATACAACGTGGATAGATTGCCAGCCAGAATATTGCTGGTGGAGTTAGACATGAACCAGACCCCCATAAGCAATGATGCGAAACGTGCAGGGGACAGTTTGTTCACCATAGAAAGTCCGATAGGCGAGAGTGCCAACTCACCGAGCGTGTGGAGGAGATAGAGTATGACCAGCCATATCCAGCTGATTTTCAATCCCGGGCCAAGGTCTTTGACAGCAAAAGCAATAATCAGATAGCCGACGGCAAGGAGTCCCAGACCGATTGCCTGCTTCACTGGCGATGCCGGTTCGCGGTTTCTCCGGCTCAGCCATTGCCAGAGCATAGCAGCCAAAGGAGCCAGCATGATAACGAAGAATGAATTAAAACATTGGAAATATGATGTGGGCATATCCCACCCCATGATATTGCGGTCAGTCAGGTCCTTTGCGATGAATGTAAGGGAAATCCCAGCTTGTTCAAAGGCGGCCCAGAAAACTATCACGAACAGCGCAATGATGTAAATCACTCCGATTCGGCTTTTTTCTGTTTTGCTCAGCGTTTTGTCTGTGATAATAAACACTGGCATCATGATTGAGATGGCATAGACGGCAGCTGAAATATAGTCGTTGAACGACTCGCTGCTCCAGGAGAACCAGACAAAAAGCCCAGCAAGTCCCAACAGACACAGGATGATACGGAGCCGGCTGTTGTTTCGGGCAGGAATCTTCGCATCCGATGTCTCAGCTATTGTATCATCCTCCGTGTCGGATGTAGCGAACTGTGAGTCGATAATTTTCTGCTTCGCAGTAGGCAAACCAATCGGTTTTCCGTCTGGTGTGCGAAGATATTTGTTTTTCAGCAAGGCAAAAACAGCGACAGCTATCAGCATGGCGACACAAGCGACAAGGAATCCCCATTTGAACGGTGAGAGATCGTTCCAGTTGCCCTCGCCTATCCCGCCGCAGACAATCGGGGAAAGAAAGCCACCGATATTAACCCCCATGTAGAAGATCGTGAAAGCACTGTCCTTACGTTTATCTGTCTTGGCATACAAGTCGCCTACCATCGTTGAGATGTTCGGCTTAAAGAAACCGTTTCCCATAATCAAGGCGGCAAGTCCTCCAAACATAAAAAGGGTGGCAAGCGAGTTATCGACCGACGAATCAATCACACCGTTCTCCACCGTGATGCTCTGTTTGACCACGCAGGCACTCAGAAACATCAGGAACTGCCCCAGAGCCATAACAAGTCCGCCGACAATGATGCTGCGTCGGTTTCCCCAGAAACGGTCGGCGATGTATCCTCCCAATAGCGGTGTGAGATACACCAGACCGGCATAGCTTCCGAAAATCTGGGATGACTGGTCCTTTGTGAAAAGAGCCGCCATCATGTAAAGCGTGAATAAAGCGCGCATTCCGTAATAAGAAAAACGCTCGGCTGTCTCCGTGGCAAACAAGAGATACAAGCCTTTTGGATGTCCTTTCTGTTCCATAACAAATATATTTTTAAAGGTGATTGATTAAAGGGGTGTTCTAAAATTTCTGTTTTTTGAATGCTCCTACAAACTGTAAGTTTCATTTTGTTATACAGAATTCTTTCGCGACTCGGCAATATTCAAGCAAGCTTGATATTGCTCTCGCTGCTCAAGAATTTCGGTTACATAGCTCGCTATGCGCCCTCAAAATTGCGAGTAAGCGAGAACAAAAGAGAACTCGTTCTCATTTTGTCGAGCGAGAGCAATTTATCTAAATGCTAACAAAAATCCACGCACATAAAATCCAAAATCAATCCGACATAATTTATAGAACACCCCTAAATATTATGATTACAATGACTGTTCTGCTTATAGACAAATCCTGTTATTCAACCGAATTCTGATGCAAAATTATAAAATATATCAACAGAAAATGAGCAAAACGTTTAAGTCGGAGTGTCATACGTTTCGTATGTCGGGAAAAAAATGCTTCTTTGCCGTGAAAGCAAAGAAGCATTGAGCGTAATCAGTTATAACTGAAAAGTGAATGGTTTATTTATTTGGGCGAATGAAAATTCCTACGGATTTGTTTTCTTTCAATTCCATAGGAATTGAACGTCTTTTTGAAAAAACAACTCTCATTATCACAGACCATTATGCTGCAAAACGGATTTTAATGGCGGAAAGTTGTTTTTGCCAGATTAGATAAGTGAGAATTACATAGTCGTTTTTAGCATCGACCTTGTTTAATTTGTTGATTGACCTCAACACCCGCTGTCTCAAACTGTTTAAATCGTAGGCAGGCTGAGGCAACATATTAGTCTGCTCCACTTCCTGCTGCATCTGGACGGATTCTGAAGTATGCAGTTTCTCCACAAATCCCCTTGCCGTGCCGGCAATTTCCGTATTCATAACAAGCATCTTACGCGGTGAGGCTTTCGTGAATGTAGAAGGGGCTGTACTTCTGCCTGTTTCCGTGCTCCCAGGAAAAACATCTGAGCCGGCTAAACGCTGTTTGTACCCATTTGGCTGAGATGCAGACTGACGGTTTGGTCTGACCGGCTTATTGGTAACGACTGGAGGCGTAACTGCCATAGGTGGAGTCTCCTTTACGGGATGGGTAGGCGTTATCACACTATGAGGGGGAGTGAAGGCAGGACGGGGAGGATTTACATAACGGGGAGGATTTACATGACGGCGAGGATTTACATGACGGCGAGGATTTACAAGACGGGGAGGATTTAGAAGACGGGGAGGAATTACAGGACGGCGAGGAATTACAGGACGGCGAGGAATTACAGGACGGCGTATTCTGAAAGGGATTTGCAGGTCATATCCTCCGTATCCCCAAGGAATGTTTGAGACAGAGTGAGTTGGAGTTTCCGCCCATAAGTTGTCTTGATTATCCGGCGACTGGTTCATCCAAAAGTCTGTCCGTTGCCGTTCTGATTTCATGGAGCGGTGATTCTTATCCAGGGAATCAATCAGTCTGAACGCCCAGTATAGATGCGCATACTGTGCCACACGAGCCAAATCCGTGTTGCTCAGCTTAGCGAAAGCATCATAATATATCCTTTCCGTCTCATAGTCTTTGACACTGTCAAATTTTCTTTTTGCGATAGCGTGAACGTCTGTGTCAGATACGGAATTCACCATTGGCAGGTATGCCGGCTTCAGACATCCTGTACGTTCAGGCTGCTCTGGCATCATCCACATATACTGTGGCTTATATCTCAAAAGATGGGAAACTCCGGCAGCAGGAATGGAATTACAATGTGGCATGGGATAACCCACAAAGTAATCATACACCTGTGCTCTCTCACTCCATGACTTCAGCATCATATCGGTCAGAATCATAAGATTTCCAAGCTCTGTGTTGCGCCAGGTGGAATTTAGTTCAATAGGCGTAATCCACACAAGCGAATCGGGAATCGCTGGGTCATCAATCCTTAAATTGTCTATGGCATTGGCGAAACAGACAGACAAGCTTTTGTTGCCGGTGAAAGCAAGCGAGCAAATGGTCTCCACTCTTAGCGGCGGCAACACAGTCACGGGCAGTTCTCTCTCCCTGCCGATGACAAAGAGCGAGTTGCTTGTCATGAACGCATGCAGAATCAAGTCGGTGTCGAGCGCAAAACGGCGTGCATTGCGACGGAAAGAAGTGTCGTCGGATGTGACAGCCTGCATGCATATACGCCATGCCACAAACCCCCGCTCCTGACTGTAGTATAGTTCGTTTGAGGACGATGCGTTGGCAAAACCATTCAATGTAGCGGTCTTGTCTGTGACATCCATGAATTTCTCCTGCCGTTTCCATGTATCCCAGTTGAGGTTGGAGAGGTCATAATCCAATCTGTCCTTAGCATAAAACACATGCGGAACGGGGTTGTCCAGATTCGTGTAAAAAGGCTTGTAATCCGAGCCATAGAGCAGTTCAAACAGCTCCTTTTGAAAAATGGGGAATGAATTATCATTCAGGACAACACATCCTGTTGCGTCGTACAATGCCCCGTTGTAACCGAAAAGATGTCGTCCGACTATCAGATGACCATCGTAACGCCGGAACAAGTTTGCCAACGATTCCCGTTTCACCCATCTGTCCGGCTCGCTCATGACAAACACACAGGTGTCGCCCTGATGCTTCAGCGCAACAGTCTGAAAGGGGAAAGGATGCACAGCGCGGAATTTCCGCCATGTATGCTCCATCAAAGCCAGAGAGGCGGAGTCGCAGGTGGAGTACGAGAAGTCTGGAAAAGCAACAGCATTTGAGGACTGTAAAAACCAGCAAAAGATAAGAGCTGAGGCAATGATTCTTCTGAGAAAATTATGAATTGATATCATACGATGCAGGGGGTTAGGGATTGACAATCTTTTCTGCGATGAATAAACGTGAGAAAATTATCCGACAAAAATAAACAAAATCTTTCACATTTTCAAGTTTTGGAGGAAAAAAATGAACAGTATCTTTGAACAATGGTTCTTCGGGATTTCGTATGGTAAATATTATTTCCTCTTTTTCCAATAACGGAATCGCATTTTCGTGCTAACAATACAGTACCACGCTTGATGGAGCTATGTGGAGTGCAGCCGAAAACCAACGCAGTTATAATTTTTTCTTTTTTCACAAAACAGACGGCATGGAATATAATTCTTCATTCATCATTCTTTATTTAGTGTCCCATCCTCAAAAGTAACTACACTTTTCACTGTTCACTATAATGAATTCTTCATTCTACATTTTTATTATGGGATGAGAATAATGATCCTGAAAATAAAGACAAGAAAAACAGCTTCTTGGGCACATATAATCAGAAAAGCCCAAGATGCTGAAATGTTATCACGTTCGAGAGCGTCTGTGATGTCTGTTGCGTCTGTAGATTCTACGTGGATGAGCCTTTGGTGGCTTGTTGTATGTGAAGGTGGCAAGCCGCACCGCAGGTCTCGAAGCTACAATATGCGTCAGATGAGTGACATCCACTCTGGGGCGTAAGAAAGTTGGACGAACCACAGGACATCGCCTATGTATTTCCCTATAGATTTGATGTCTGTGATTTTCCGCATATCTGTGATAGCGAATCCCTGTGGCAACCGCCCTTGTGGCATACTTCATGAATCGCAGCTGTGCGCCGGCAGTCAACGGGAAAATCAGCGACACCGCCAAAGCAACAGCAAACAGTTTGATTTTCTTTTCCATAAGCTTTTTTTTAATTGTTAATAACAGTATTTGTAGTATTTGTTCTGCGCAGAACGCATTTATTCTTTAATTATCACTTTATTATATTACTAACTAAGGACTGAAGATTAAAAGTTAGAGTTTTATCCAACAGCTTGAGTCCTCCACGATTTGTGTATCCAGAAAGTCGTCGGAATCTGCCTCTTCCTCTTCATCGTTTAAGAGAGAAAGCAAAAACATCATAGCGTCGTCGCTCCCCATTTCGGCTGCTTTGCACATCAGCCGAATTCCTTCATCCAAGTCCTGCGTGACACCTTTTCCAACGAGATAGCAGAGAGAAAGGAAAAAAGTCCCCTCGGAGTTCTCAGCCTTTGTAGCTTTCTGGAACCATCTGAAAGCCAACGTATAATGATCTTTCGAGAAGTGATATACCCCTATCGCAACCTCAGCATCGGATGAGCCACATTCTGCTGCTTTGCGGAGTGTTGCCAATGCCTCATCGACATCGAATTCTTCATACTGAGACAGACCAATGTACAACAGCGCGTTGGCATTTGTCGGGTCCTTGCTCAGGATATCCTTCATCCACATCTTTGTCGATTCATAATCAGATAACAGGAAATCGCAGACACCTATCATAAAAGACACAGCTGAGACGTCAAGTGACTCCTCCACTGGGAGTGATTTAATAAGCCAGTGCTTTGCCGACTTGTAGTTTTCGTCCTTAAACTCAATGAATCCCAGATAGCAAGCAGCTAAGAGGCATCCCGACTTATAGGCCTCCAGGAACAATTCTTCCGCCTCCTCATAATTCTCGGCATCATAATATTCCTTACCCATCTTCCACAGGTCTTCTCCTATCAGAGAGTCAGAATAGGTGTCGGTCTCACTGGCTGATAATTCATCCTCTTTCAGATTGTTGGCTTTCTGCCAGCTTTGCAACTTTTCCACGAAGTCATCCCAAATCTCTGTTGACTGTGCACAAGTAATGGTCTCGCTTGCCATAAAGAGTACGGCTGTCAATAATAAATGTAAGATTGTTTTCATAACTCGAAATAATTAATTGTTAATAATGACTGTTAATTATCAAGCCTCAAATCCAGACCTGTCTGAACATGTTGTTTTTGATTTTCTTTTGCAAAATTAGCGGTTTTCTGCGTTCGGTTTTTTCAAAACGTTTAAAACGGGAGACCATAAGTGGCATAAGTACAGCATCAAATATAATCAGCAATCTCTGGCAGAAATTCGGGAGGATAGTGACCGGGGAACAGGCTGACGGCCTTCTGTGCCGACATTTTCGCCTCTTCTGTTTTTCCCAGCTTAGCCTGCACACAACAGAGACGGTGGTAAATTTTCGACAGCGTCTCGTCGTACAGCTCATGTTCCGGTTCCCAGTGCTCAACGGCTTTCTTCAGCAGCGATTCCGACACACAGCCATCGCAGACCTGAGCCCAGGAGAGCCAGAACATCGCCAGCCCGTCGTTGTCATCCATCGAGCTCATCATCGGTACGGCATCCCTCCACAGATCTTCGGTCTTCTCATCGCATCCCGAATGCTGAAGCACTTGCGCAAAGGAGCAGAAAGTATCCGCAATCTCGCTGGCTTTTCCATAAATGACCGTGTCGGACTTCAATGCCTCCTCATAGAAAACCTGTGCCTCGGAGAGCAAATCCATAGAACATGCAATATCAGCGATTTCTCTTGCCATGCTGAATCTGTAAACATCTGGCGACATTCCCAGGATTTTCCACCATAAGTAAATACCCTCAGCCTGCTTTCCGCTACTGACCAGTAGATATCCTTTTTGTATCATCCAATATAACTTCTCTTTACAATCCTTTGCCTCATCAAATTGTTTAGAAATTACTTCTCTCGCCTCACTGATATTGCCTTCCGACAAACAGATGTTGACGGCATAGAGATTCATTATCTTCTGATAGTCGTTCATCAACACAGCCTGTGGGATGACACCATTCTGAAATACCGGCGCAATCTCAGCTATTAACTCATTGTTTACCTTGAGTTCTCTTTTGTATATATTCCTGGTCACCTCGAGATATTGTCTGCTCAGCCGGAAATCACCCTTGTCATAATGAAAAGCACAATTAGCAATAGCCTCACAAAAACGGACAGCAGGAGCAAGAAAAACAGAATCGGAATGGAGGTTCCGCAACTTGGATGCATACAGAGCGGCTGTGGCACGATTGCCACGTAAAAGATTCTCGTTCAAGAAATCTGAGTACAACACCGCTGTGTCGCCTGTGCTGACCCCATAATTGAAATGATTGATCTCCACATACCTGCGGTAGGCGTTTCGGCTTTTCCTCTGCTGTCCGGCCTCATCAAAGACACAACTTCGGATAACAGCGATATAGCCAATTTCCGGAGCCTCTCCTCCGTAAAGGTTTGATGTCTCCTGCTCAGCATCGTCGAGAATCTGCAACGCCAGAGACTTGCTGTCGAGATTCAGCAGTGCTTTCACCTCTTTGAGTTTTATACTGAACGGATGCGCATAAGGAATCCGTCTGCCCCCGATCAGTCGGCGTGCCTCATCCCTCCAGCTCCTGCAGCTCTCCTGCGAGTTTGATAGTCCACACAGGCAGGCGATATAGAGACAGACTTCTATATTCGCATCGTCACAATGGTTTTTCCTGTTCCACAGATAAGCCCTGTATGCATTCTGAAAGGCATGCCCCCTGTGTCCAAGATTCTCCTGCATCTTGGCTTCAGCCAAAAGTAGAGCACCATCATCGTCAGAATGCACAGAGGCTTCGAGAAACGCACGTTTCGCTTCAATGTATCTGAAATTGGCATTAAACAGTTGTCCTGTCAGCCTGTTGACTATGCCGTCAGGCTGATTGTTGTACAGTTGATTGAGGAAAGAGAGCATCTTAAAATCGGAGCGGTTCTCAACGCATTCAACAGGCTGTCTTTTATTTCCATAAAACGACAGTTCGGCATTAGCGGCGAAAGCGATGACTGTTCTTGTGAAAAGGTCTTTAATCTTCACATCATTGCGACAAAGCACATACCATTGGCTCATAACACAGTTCAACAACAAGCGGGCGACCAAGAAAAACGGCTGACGTGACAGCTGGTCATCAAGGGGGGACAATTCTGTCTGTTTCAACAAGACTGTGAGCAAGCACACAATTTCATCTGTCTGAAAAGGACAAATGGCCTGAATCTTCTCTGCGACATGCTTGTCGCAATAAATCTTCCGACAGTCACAACAAATCCATCCATCACGGCTGAGACGCTCCACTCCTGTGATGAATGACTGAGTGTTGACTTCTGGTACAAAAAGCGCAGCGACATTCTTCTCCAGCCACTCAGTGCAAATCACCGAGAAGACTTTCAACATCAGCAGCTGATCGGGTGACAGTGTCTGAAGATACTTCTCTTTAGAATCTTTCATGTTTTTTTAATTGGATTATTAAATTTGTTTTTACGGGTTCAAAGTTACATCAAAAAAAAAAACAAACGAGGCAAACGTATGAAAACGTTGCCTCGAATGTTTTATAAGTTTGGATAAAGAAAAGCTATTGAATCGTCAGTTTTATGTGTTGGATAAGATATGCCAATACGCTGATTTTGTTTTCTTTTGGACAATGGAACTTCTTGATTTTCTTCATGACTATATCACGTCTCAAAAAACAGAACAATTTATTTATCTTCACTTTTGGTACACGCATATCCTTATTCTCATGCAAATCCATACAATCTGTCACGTTGACAGTCCATCCATCTTTGCCGTTGTCAATACTGATATACTCACCATACGCCATAGCTATAGCCAAAGCAAGGAAAGGGACTGTCACACCTTTGCTCCTGGAATGGATAATGGAATTAGAACCGCTTCCATCCTTGAATATTTGGAGTAGGCTTTCATCAGTCCCACGTTCCAAAATAATTCTATAGAAATTAGTGGCGGCATCCTTTATTTTTTTCATCACATCTGCATCTGGCTTTTGTTCTTTTCGCTGCTTTTCTAATTGTTCTTTAAAGTTTAAGAACACCAGAAGTATTTTTGTCTGGTATGACAAGTCCATCACATTATCCACACAATCAAAAAAATCAGATTCAAAAGAAGAAAAACCTGGTGTCGCCTCACTTAATGTCCGCCCTTTAATCGTGTAAAAACGTCCCTCAACTTTTGCGACAGATTTCATTTCCTTATCCAAAAACTTTTTTATCTCTGGCACAAGCCTGAGATTGATTTCTGAAAGCCGGTCTTTCTTTTGAATCTGTGTAAGGCTGTCTGTGGTTTTCAGCAAATAGTCTTGGATTTTTTTGAAATACGAATCATTTAAGAATATAAAATTTCTTATTTTATCCAGTTTTTCGGCAACAGTTATGTTTTCATGTTTTATTATCTGGAATCGGCTATTCAAATCATTACCCAAAAAGATTGAAGAACAAATCTTTTCATACCTCTGATATCTTGCTTTCAGTTCGTCTGGTGAATTGAGGGATTCGGCATCTATATCAGCAGGAACCGCATCAACCTTATCACCGACATTGATACAAAAAGGATAACTCAAAAAAGTATTATCGTCCTTGGACATCGCCACATTTGCATTAAAATAATCTCCTTGAAAATCAGGAAGGACTTTAACGACAAAGGGCTCCACAGTTATTTCTTTTTGCAGCTTAACAGACCTTGTCTTGTCGCCATTCAATATGGTTATAAAGTCATCAAAAAAACTGAGTGTGACAGACACCATATCTCCCTTTTCCAAATCGACAGGTATTTCCACTTGTTTTCTTTCTTTCCCATTTTCGTTAATCCTTTGTCTCACATCAGCTATTACTGCACGTTTTTCTGAATCATAATATAAATACACTATTATCTGAAAGGAAACATTGCGTACAACTTGACAAGGGGCATAAATCGATGTGACTTTCTTTCCGAGATGCACCATTTCCTCATCTGTGGTCAGCTCATCAGGCACATCTTTCAGAATCATTTTAAAATCCTTTGTAACGTTTTTGTAGGCTATTGAATAGTCAGGAGAGGAACCGTGGTTCAGCTCTTCTGCGATGGCGGGATAGATGAGAACACGTGGCAGCAAGGGCACGGTGAAAAGTGCAACCTGCACTTTGCAGTCTGGACATTTCTCCTTGATATCTGCTGCCATTTTTTGCGAATAACAAGATGATATATCGAGTATTCCCTTAAAATCGGAAGGCAGGCTGTCGATAAAATCATGAAATGTCAGTTCCCCGTCTGCCAGAACAAAAGCCGGGTGGTCGGGATGGCTATGTGCAACGATTATCACGACGTCATAGCCGCTGATTCCGGCAAGGTCCTCTCGCCGAATATGCTCACGGACATCAACACCCTGTACGCGGAGTAAATGAAGACATTCCTCCACTTCACCACTCATTTCCAGAAACTCCGGGGTTGATGGAAGGGATATCAAAAAGAGGATTTTCTTGTCTTTTTTTTGTGATGACAATTTCTCCATATTATTCTATTTTTAGTGAATTGACTATAAGGACTGCATCTGAGCTATTGAATACCTACTACTCAAAAATAGCCTGCAAATGAGCTATTGGCCGAAAAACACGAACCTGTTGCAAAGGTATGAATATTTTTTGAGAATGGGAAAAAAATCCACAATTTTTCTGTTCCCATAATGAGATTCGGACTCAATCTTTACAGGTTCTTGGCTTGTTAGCTCTTACTGTTGGGCTACATGGGCAGATATTGAGGAAATTAGTTTTGTGGTGCAAACGAGAATCAGAATCGTATCCCGGCATTGAGGGGAGCGACGAACCGACCGTTTATTCTATCATACAGCACCATCGTGTGATTTCTAAAACCGTTGCAAAGTTTAAAAAAACTGCGCAGATGCCATAGGCAATTGAGCCGAAAAAAATGAATAACTATAGGGGTGTTCTAAAAATTCTGATCGATAATTTTTATAAATTCGTTGTCAGAAAAATGTTATGTACATCCAGTTGCATTATAGTTATTCAACTTCTGACATTTATCCTGCCCGATAGGTTGGCGCTCATCGGAGCATCAAAACGAAAATCACACTCTCAAAGGGAAAATATCACAGAAGATTTGATTTTCTCAGTTTTTATGATTAAAGTTGACTGAATCGCACGTTCATCGTCTTAATCATATAGTGTCATGCCATTGTACGATTCAGAAAAGTGAGTGCTTGGTGAAGATCGGAGTCTTCACCTCCTATTGGTCGGACGACTTGGGAGGTTTCGCAGTCGGGCTCGGGGGCGAGACGTTTTCTGAACGTAGGACCTTTAGAAGCTGGCGTCTCCGAACGCCAAGCAGCAGAAAGTTGACTGAATCGCACGTTCACCACCATTGCATTCGTCTTAACCATAAAATCCCAAAAATTCACGTAATATCTATTCCCATGACAGTCAGAAGGACTGCCTCTTTCTTTGTAACCTCGGCCGTCCTCCACTTCCCATCGACATAGACCGTTCTTAATCTGCACATAATCTTGATCATGTCCATAGGTGATACCACCAAATTTTTTTCCACAAAAAAATCAGCAGGTTGCGAAAAATCGTACCTGCTGATGGGTTATGTTACGTGAAAAACTGGGATTTTATGTCTAAAGGCAAATCACCGTTCCTGCATTTTGTCCGACACATTCTGCTTTAGTGATGACCACTTTCGACACACCAGCCTTGCAGGCGTTAAGTGCATTCTCGATTTTCGGTATCATGCCTCCGCTGATGACACCTTCAGACACAAGGTTTCTGAACGACTCCTCATTGATTTGCGGGATGACGCTGTCGTCGTCGTTCTCATCCATCAGCACGCCTGCCTTCTCGAAGCAATAGACGAGCGTCACATCAAAGAACGGTGCCAAAGCCTTGGCTGTCTCTGCGGCGATAGTGTCGGCATTCGTGTTAAGCATATTCCCGCTGCCATCATGTGTGAGCGGAGCCATGACAGGAACGATGCCGTTTTCAAGGAGCATGGAAAGCAACTGTCCGTCGCAGCGCTCCACATCACCCACGAAGCCATAATCAACCAGTGTGTCCGTCGGAGTTCCTGCGACCTCAGCCTTCACCATCACCGGCTCACGCTTGTGACTCAGCATCACATTCATGTCGGCACCTGTCAGCCCGAGCGCATTGACCCCTCTGGCCTGAAGCTTAGCCACGATATTCTTGTTTACAAGCCCCCCATAGATCATTGTGACCACTTTGAGCATCTGCTCATCGGTCACGCGTCTGCCGCCAATCATCGTGGTCGCAATGTCTAAGTCGGCAGCCATCTTCGTTGCTGAACGCCCGCCGCCATGGACGAGCACTTTCCCGCCCGGTATATTAGCAAAGCCGCCCAGCAGCCCGTCAAGGCTCTGAGCGTCTTCCACTATCTTACCGCCTACTTTTATTACGGTCAGTTTTTCCATATGGTTTCAGAGTTTTTGGAATTCTGCATAGATAGCGTCGGCTATCTGCTGAAACTCTTCCTTCTCCAGCTGGAGCTTGGGATTACTGAAAAGCATATCCTTCTCGCTCTGCATGGGAATGAGATGGATGTGGGCATGGGGAACCTCAAGACCAAGGACAGCCTGACCCACCTTCACGCAAGGACACACTTTCTTGAGCGCTACCGCCACTTTCTTGGCGAACACCTGGAAACGGGCGATTTCATCATCCTCCAGGTCGAAGATGTAATCCACCTCACGACGGGGGATACACAGCGTATGGCCTTTCACCATCGGGTTGATATCAAGGAAGGCGTAGAACTCATCGTTCTCCGCGCATTTATAGCTGGGAATCTCACCAGCTGCGATTTTTGAGAATATAGACATAATATTAATGAAGAATGAAAAAATCTTTCTCGAATTAAATTAAATTGAGATGCTGACTATCTCAAGCTCGATGACTCCCTGGGGGATGGCGATTTCTGCCACCTCGCCGGCTTTCTTTCCGAGAAGTCCCTTTGCTATCGGAGTCCCGATGGATATCTTGCCTTCCCGCAGATTTGCCTCGCTCTCGCTCACAATCTGATACTTCATGATCTGACCGTTCTTCACGTTCTTCAGTTCCACCTTCGACAGAATCTGAACCGTGTCGGTCTGAACTTTTGAGGTGTCGATAATCTTAGCTTCTGCAAGCATTGCCTTCAACTCTGCTATCTTCGACTCAAGTTTTCCCTGAGCCTCTTTAGCTGCATCGTATTCAGCATTCTCCGAGAGGTCACCCTTCTCACGGGCCTCCTGGATTTGCCGGATCACCTCCGGCCTTTCCACTTCTTCCAAGTGTTTAATCTGGGCTCTCAGTTTGTCGTAGCCCTCTTGCGACATGTATGACATATTGTTTTCTTTATTGTTTAGTTAATGATCTATATTTTATAAATTAAAGTTTAGCAAGTTCTGCTTCCTTTTTTACTTTGGAATCTTGAAACAATGACTTCTAAAAAAGCGTCAAAAAAGAAAAGAATCCCGATACTTAATGTATCGGAACCCTCTGTCTGCCATTTATTGTTTGTGCAAATTTACGGCATTATTTTCTTAATACCAAATAAAAAAGGATTTATTTTCCATTTATGCCATAAAAAAGCATTGTTTATGGTTCTTTTTTACGTGTTGGCACGAATCAGCTATGATTCTCATGCGAAGCGAAATTTCCCAAAAACACATCCGGGACTTGAAATCGTTATTTCATTTTCTTCAGCCGTTTATATTCCTTCTTGGTGATACGCATGAAACTGCCGTGCTGAGGACGGGCCACGCCTTGAATATTACGTGGATTTTTGAAATTGCGCATATTTTCATCTGCCTCACAGATTCGGTAGTTCTTCGGGTTCGATGAGTATTCTATATAAGCGATGCGCCAGGTGGGGTCGCCGGCGAGTTGGAAGGCAGAAACGCCCTCACATTTCTTGTTGCCCTCGAAGTTCACATAATCGTCCTCCACGGGCTCGCCCCACCCTGACGTGAGACTGCGGCTCGTGGCGGTGAAAAGACCCGGTTTCCCACCTTCCTTCTTTATCATCATGTGCCACTGCTGGTCGGCAGCCACCCAGTTGATGTCGGCGTCGATGGTGGCATACCCCCAGTCGAAGAGCAGCTGGGGCTGTGTGAGCTGAGTGAAGTCGGCATTGGCATGACTGTAGTACATACGGTCGTATTTCTCCTCGCCGCGGTTCCACATGGAGTAGTATATCATGTAGCCCCCTTTCTTTCCGTCGGGCCACACAAACTCATCGTCCCAGATAATCTGAGGTGCCCACACACGGTTGATGGTACTCCAGTCGTTATATGCACTTTTTGCATCGGGATTCATAAAGATGGACTTTCCCTTGCGGTAGTCGAACGTGGTGGATTTCCAGTGGATGAGGTCAGGGCTGGTAAGGAGGTTAATGCCATAGTTGTCCCACGTCTCCTTCTTCCCCATGCGGTCGCGGCTGCGGTTGGAGGCATCCATGTCGGTGGTGACCATAAGGAAGCCCTTGCCGTCGTGACAGCGGCAGATGAAGGCGTCGCGGGTGCGTCCCTCGATTTTTGCCAGCTCATGGTCGCTGAACACAGAGTCGCCGTTCATCACGTCTTCAAAATGGAAGCCGTCCTTACTCACTGCATAGGCTGTCCAAGCCAGCCCGCCGTTCATGTGGCAATAGAGATAATACTTACCTTTCTGGAGATTCCCCCGGTTTTTTATGGGTGTCTGTGCGACGGCTGTAGCCAAACAAAAAGCCGTCAGCATCATCAAAACAATTCTTTTCACGTTTTTCTCTTTTTGTTTATTCTCTTTTCATTATTCACTTTTCACCAGAGGCTGCCATATTCAACTTTGGCTTCAGGTCGCTCTTCCAATGCTTCTTCATCTTCGTCGAGCTCCTTAGCCTGACCTCCGCCATGGCCACCGCCTGAATAGCCCGGGCCGTTACCAGAGATATTAATAATTGTTTCCATCAGTTGCCCGGCAAAAAGGGAAGCTGTCTCCGACATCGGTGTTTCATATTGTTTTCTCTTCATATTAAGTCCTGACTTTATATTTGAGGTAACACGAATTTCCCAGATTACACAAACCACTCTCATGGTTCATTTTGGGTAATCCGCGAAATTCGTGGTGAAACGCCTTTATTTAATTAGCACTTTCTGTCCGTCCTTTATGTAAATGCCTTTTCCCGGCTTTGCCACACGCCGTCCACTCAGGTCAAATATTCCATTGCGGTCTTCTTGCCGCTCATTCGTCAGGTTGAAGATAGAGGTGGGCTCACCCGCATCCAGATTGAAGGCAATCGACTTGATTCCTTTGCCGGACACACCGGCAGTGTAGTTCTCGTTCAAGAGGAAGTAGCCACGGAAAGCATTCACATAAGAGGGAGCCAAACCGTCGGGATAGAACAGCTTATTGTCGCCTCCCAAAAGCAGTACGCTTCTGTTCTCACCGTCGAAGGTCACAGGAGCATAGGTGCCGATGAAAGAAATGACACCATCCACTTCAACAGGCTTTGGTGTTTCATCGGCATCAAGCACTTCATCGAGGCGGAAGACTGGGTTCACGATGTTCTGGCTGAGGGCAGGACTCCACTTGATGATATAAGGAGTGCCTGCTGCAAGCGTTGTGACAGGATCGCCAAAGTCAAGATTCAGCACATCATCCTCAACGGTGGCACCTGCAAACGGAAGAGCTGTCGCTCCTTCAAGCGGACTGCCTTCAAGGGTGAGGTCGAACGGCAGGCATATTGTGTTCCAGTTTCCGTCTGTGTAGATAGTGCGTCCGTCGATACCGACTTTGATGCCTGAATATCCGTCTGCGGAATCAATCACAGCTGTGTTTTCGTCGCCGTCTGCCAGATAGAAGGTCGGTGCGGCATCCTGGTCATCTTCAGCCCACATAATGGCAGGCATAACCGGATAGTCTGTCTCGCCCACACGCTCTGGTTCGGGACCGAGGTTCTCAGTAGAGAAGTAAATATAGTCAGAAAAATCCACCTTTATAAATGCAGCCTCGCCCGGAGCCAGTTTCACGGCTTTGGAATAGATATCGAATGTGCCCGTGCCGTTCAGTTTGTAGAAACTGCAATCCTGAAAATCATTATTCTCATCAGTGTAGTATATATATGCCGTGCAGGCGTAAGGGTTGCCCACCAGCATCCAGCCGTTATAGAAGTCTGTGCCTTCGTTGAAAGACATTGACAAGTGATGAGGGTTGTTGATGCTGGCTAAGATCTGTCCCGTGAACTTCAGTGTTGTGCCTTCTTCGTTGGCGTAGAGGTAGCCGAAACATGGATCCATGGTGGGATCATCAGCCTCATGACCTTTGAAATTTCTCCACTCGTCATCTTCGGTGGCATCGAAGCCGTAGAGGTCGTAATCACAACCGGTCGTCATCAAGCCTTCGACGGACGACGGGGAAAGTAAGGTATAAAACGGTGAGGCTACCAGACAGTATTGACCGGCAGGAATCTCCTTCTCCAGCGTGACGGGAACACCATGGTTGCCGCTCTTCAGCTCTCCGCCGTCCTTGATGGTGATGCTGCCGCCTTCAACATAAATGGCACCGGAAGTAGCGATGTAACCGCTCGGAATTATAGCGTCAGCGCGGACAATAACATGGTCGTCAAGGGTAGGCGCACCGGCAGGATTCCAGTTGTCATCATCGTTCCAGTCGCCGTCGGCGAAGAAAATCTTGTAGTCTTTACCCTCAGTAATGAAGATTGCGGCCTCACTCCAGTCTGTGTCAGGATTATTGCCCATCACCTGCCACTCATATTGTGTGTCCATTTCAAGATTGTCAATAACGAAGGGCGATGTCACGTCATTGGCATATTGCCACTCTCCTTCGGGAATCTCAGGACAAGTGATTGTGATATTATCCACTAAGAAGTAATACTGGTCATATGAAGTGCATTGGATGCAGAAATATTTGGTGTCTACCGGAAGAACCTGGCTTTCATAAACATGCCATTCTGTGTCTTTGCCGAGAGTGATTTCCTCACTCCAGGTGAACGCGTCAACATCATTGGTTGTGGTTGAAAAACCCACCATGAATGATTCAGGCCAAGTAGCAGAATAATTTCTGTAGGAGAAACTCAATTTAGAGCCATCAGGAAGATAGGTTAATTCCGGAGACACTGCATACTGGGGTGGGGTCGTCGTATAATGGAAAGCTAAACAGCGGGTTCCATTTACTCCATCCTGGTCACTTATTCCGCTATTAGAATCCAGATTATACGTTGTCCAATCCGCAAGGTTCGTATCCCAGTCCTCTGAGAAGAAAATTCCGGAAAATCCCCTCGTTCTCCAGCGTAGGTCGTAGGTGTCCTGAGCACCAGACCAGTTCAACTCAGCACTTCTGTGTGTGATGTTTTCAGCAATCAGGTTTGTGGGAACTGCATCAAGAGCCAGCGTGGTGAAGCTGATGATGTCAGACCATTCGCTTGTGTTGTCATCATACACAGCCTGCACTTGAACAGCATAACGGGTTTCAGGATTCAGCCCCGTCAGTCCTGTCGGACTGGTCGCATCGTTGATGACAATCCATGCGTCGGGGTCTATCAAAGCTGAGAAATCTTCTGTGACATTCAAATCAGTAGCATCATTACCATTATCTCCCAAATAGACATGGAACTCATAAATCTTGCCGGCCTCAAACACAAAGTCATTCGCACGCCCGCCTACTGATCCGCCTTCACTGGCAATCCATATCCTGTCGTTTGGTGTAGGATTGGTGATACACCAGTCGTAGGTGCCTGCGGGAACAGTGATGGCGACACTTGAGTCAAGAACTATGTGCTCCGTTGTCAGCGATCCGTCAGCATCCTCCGGAATCTTATAGGCAAACCGATCATAGACAGCGGCTTCAACATCGCCATATCCAGTCATGGGGCCTCTCTCTTGAAAGACATCGCCGTAGGTTGAGGCCGTGGGGTCAAGCAACATCTGATAACCCGAACCGTCTCCCCACACATCGTCTGTGGTCAGGATAATGGTGGCTGTGGTTGACACATATTCCCGATAGCGCAGGACGTAGCTGTCGGCATCAGAGATGCCTGTCCATGTGATGTCGGCACAATCAGCCGAAACGTTGCCTGCCGCCAGGTCTGTGGGAGCAAGTGTGGTCAAGCTGACAGGGTCGGTACTGCCGCTTTCGTCATCGCCTTTGGTGGCACGCATATTAATCCCTGGTGTGGTTGATTTGTTCAAACCAGTCTGCGTATACGGCTTTGTCGATGTAGTTTTTTTTGCGACTTTTTTATTGGAATTATCGGAACAGGCGATTCC
>JAEEGL015039126.1_pt1 | contig 36079 bp, 35 predicted proteins | sample 9134231 | NCBI WGS metagenome assembly JAEEGL01 (sample SAMN16246548, study PRJNA631951) | gut metagenome | biome: gut microbiome; feature: rumen; material: fiber-attached | host: Bos | place: Iran: Karaj | collected 2018-10
AAGCGCGAAGATAAATCAATAAATCTGGTCGACGAATGAAATTTTCCATAGTGCGGAAAAGTTCTCTGTAAGTTTCATAATCGCGTTTCTGCATCAAACCCATATGAAAAAGGTTATCAGCAAATATGTATGCGTCCTCGTAAATAGTTCTATCCTGAACAACCGTAATATTCGACCAAAGTAGCTTTTGCAAAGCGCGAAAACGTCGAACAAAAAACAGAATCTGCATATTGAACGACCATCGCGACATATCATTATAAAAATCCGACAAGTAAGGATTGTCAGATTCATTTTCGTAGTACACTTCCCATCCGTAACGATCGCAGAGAATCTTAGTCAAGGAAGTCTTTCCACTACCAATATTTCCAGCTATTCCTATATACATAGAACGTCACTTATTTAGTTCAAGTATCGAATCTATATATTCTCGGTTATTGAACAAACGCGGAACCTTATTTTGTCCACCAAGTTTATCCTTACTGTCGAGCCAATCGAAGAATAAGTTTTTACGAGCTACAGTAATCAACGGAGCCTCGAGAGTGAAGTTATTCTTACGCTTAGCTTCATAATCAGAATTAAGTCGTTGAAGAGATTTATCAAATACATCAGTAAATAGATTAATATCGCTCGGTGCTTTCGAAAATTCTATTAACCACTGATGGTAACCTTTGGCGCTACCGCTCATAAATACAGGAGCACCAGTATATTCCTTTATCTCTGCTTGAGTAGCTTTACAAGCCTCGTTCAATGCACGCTCAGCATTATCAATCATAAGCTCTTCACCAAAAGCATTGATAAAATTCTTAGTACGACCAGAGATAATAATCTTAGGCGGACGCAACGAAGTAAAACGAACCGTATCACCAATCATATAACGCCACAAACCACCATTAGTAGATATAACCATAGCATAATCGACACCAAGTTCAACCTCAGCAACAGAATATGCTTTTGGATAAGGATTATCTATATCAGACAAAGGAATAAACTCGTAGAAAATTCCAGAGTCAAGCATAAGCAACATACCTTCTTCTTCTAGATCATTCTGAAACGCAAAGAATCCTTCGCTGGCATTATATGTCTCGAGAAAATTCAAGCCTTTACTCGTGATATTTTTATACTGCTGACGATACGGAGTAAAATTAACGCCACCGTGCATAAAGAGTTCCAAATTAGGCCATATCTCATGCAAGTCAGTTTTATTAGAAAGTTTCAAAATATGTTGCAGCAGAATCATCAACCAACTCGGCACGCCAGCTAAAGATGTAATATTTTCATTAACCGTGACCTTAGAAATTTTTTCAAGCTTTTCTTCCCATTTACTCAAGAGTGCAATATCAGGCGAAGGAGTTTTAGCGAACTTAGAATAGAACGGCGCATTATCTATAAGAATAGCAGATAGATCACCCGTCTGCATTCCATTTCCAATATCACTAATTTTCTTCGAACCACCCAAAGTCAAACATTTACCTTGAAAAAGTTTAGAATCGGGATTTCTATGCAGATACGAAATCAACACATCCTTAGCACCGCGATAATGACATTCTTGCAAAGCTTCACTAGTAACAGGTATAAACTTACTCTTCGCATTCGTAGTACCTGACGACTTAGCAAACCACTTAATCTGACCAGGCCAGCAAACATTTTTCTCACCCTGGAGCATTTTATCTATATACGGCGAAAAATCTTCATAAGAACGCACTGGCACTATCGTTCTAAACTGCTCATAACTCTTTATATTCGAAAAATTATATTCTTTACCTATAAGGGTATTCTTAGCAGTCTCTATCAAATTATTAAGCTGATTATTTTGAATAACATCAGAAAAAGACTCAAACTGCGATATTTCTTTCAATCGAGTCGTACTAAAAAATCCTAAAAGAGTGTTTATAAAAGGCATATTATCTTCGTTTATTTTTTATACCAAAATTCAATCCTACAGTAATCATAATAGTATTTTGACAACCATGCGGATTCATCACAACACTATTTGAATATTCATTATAATAATAAGATTCAGAAGAATCCTTTATTTGCTTCACAACTTCATCAAGAAAAGGAATAAGAGAGAGTCGAGCATTCAAAAACATTCGAGTAGTATTACTCAATTTATAAAAAACACCCAAATCACCACCAAAACCAAGTTTTATTTTTTGATAATTATAAGACACTGTAGCATCCTGAGTAGTACCCACAAATTGCGGATCAGACACAAAAGAGAGATAATTCATAATAAAATTACCACCAACAAAAACACCAAAATATGGTCGTATATCTCTTTTAGCAAAAAATAATTTACCATTCACATTCAAACCAAGAGACCTATAATAAGCATCAAAAGAACCTCTATAATTAGTAGTAAGATTTATCCAATACTGATCATTATACGGATTAGATAAATAATTTAACTCAGCACCTATTCCAACAACTTCACTCTGCATCCACATACCATTCAAATAAGAAACAAAACCCAAGCGAGCTACATCAGTAAAATTTACTTGACCAGATTCTCTTCCTATTTTAGTCGGAATATTAACTCCTAACCCTCCACCAATATATATTTGTCCTGTTTCAGAATTACTTTTTCGCCTTGCATACACATCGAAAGTATATAGTATTATAAATAATAATACTACATACCTATAAATAGATAATGTTTCACGTGAAACTAAAGTTTGATTTATAATATTAGGTTTCACGTGAAACATATTAATAACCTAAGAGGGTTAATAAGATATTAATATCAGATGGAGAAACACCGGGAATAGAAGATGCTTCGCCTATGGTTTTAGGATTAATACGAGAAAGTTTTTCTCGTGCCTCAAAACTTAGTGATAATATAGATTTATAATCTAAGTTATTTATGTGAAGATTAGAATATTTAGTTAATGATTGAATTTTGCTTTGTTCGCGTTCAATATAACCTGAATATTTATAGTGAATATCTATAGAATCAAAAAGAATTTGTTTTTGATCGAGTGAGTATGAATTAAAATCAGATTTGAAGTATTGAGTATTGTTGTATATATGAGAAAAAGAAATATTAGGATAATAGAGTAATTTATAGAGTTTGGTAGATTGATTAAGTGAATTGTAACCTTGTTGATTTAGTATTAGAGAAGATATATCAGATTTTATTCTAATACTTTCAAGTTTTGAAAAAACTCTATTTAGTAATTCTGATTTTGTAGTATAAATAGAATATAGATCATCGCTAAGTAAACCTAAGCTGTGACTTATAGTAGAGAGACGTTCGTCAGAATTATCTTGGCGTAAGAGAATACGATATTCTGCACGTGAAGTAAACATTCTATACGGCTCATCAACTCCTTTATTAATAAGATCGTTTATAAGAACACCGATATAAGATTGGTCGCGACCTAATACTAATTGATATGAAGAATCAATACTCTTATAGTGAGCATTAATGCCAGCAACTAAACCTTGACCTGCCGCCTCTTCATAGCCAGTAGTTCCATTAATCTGACCAGCAAAAAAGAGGTTCTGAATTCTTCGCGTTTCGAGAGTATAATTAAGTTGAGTAGGATCAAAATAATCATATTCAATTGCGTAACCTGGTCTTAGAATTTGTACATTTTCTAAGCCTTCAATTTCTTTTAGCGCGTTAAGTTGTACGTCGATAGGTAAAGAACTACTAAAACCATTGAGATAATACTCATAGGTATTATTTCCTTCGGGTTCCAGAAAAAGTTGATGTTTATCTTTTGTAGAGAAGTTTACAATCTTTGTTTCAATACTTGGACAATATCTCGGACCAATGGATTTGATTGTACCGTTGAATAAAGGAGAACGATCTAATGAATTTCGAATAATATCGTGAACAGTAGGATTGGTGTAAGTAATATAACACTTGCGCTGCTGTTGAATTTTATTTGAATTATTAGAAAAAGAGAACTTATAAGGAGAATACTCTATTTCTTGTTCTGATACCTTAGAAAAATCTATTGTTCTGCCATCTATTCTAACAGGAGTACCTGTCTTCAAACGACCAATTTGAAATCCATAATTAGTAGATAGTTGCTCTGTTATTCCCGTAGAAGCAGCATCTGCCATTCGACCGCCAGAATAATGCACTTCTCCGATGTGGATTAAACCATTCATAAAAGTACCTGTTGTTAACACAACAGAACGGGAATAAAAATTTACACCTTGAACAGTGTGTACACCAACAACTTTAGAATCATAAATAAGCAGACTATTTACTGAATCTTGCCAGAAATATAGGTTTTGATTTTGTTCAAGTTGATAACGCCAATAAGAAGAAAATATAGCTTTATCGCACTGAGAACGAGGTGACCACATAGCATTACCTTTTGACATATTCAACATTCTAAATTGAATGGAAGAATAATCGGTAACTATACCAGTGAGACCACCCATAGCATCAATATCTCTTACTATTTGACCTTTTGCAATACCACCTATCGCAGGGTTACAAGACATTGCAGCTATTTTGGTAAGATCAAGAGTTATAAGCAAAGTTTTAGAACCAAGCTTTGCAGCAGCATTTGCAGCTTCACAACCAGCATGGCCAGCACCAACAACTATGACATCAAAATCAAAAGTCATCTATAGAAAATTGAGTACGTAATAATTGTAATGATTTTTCTTCTGCTTCACGCATAACTTTAGCATCTTCTGGCGATTTATCTTTCAAACCACATAGATGCAGTACACCATGAATTATAACACGATATAATTCACAGTTGTAGGAAACAGAATATTGTTCAGAGTTAGATTTGACGGTATCTACAGAAATAAAAATATCACCTGATACTATATCATTTTCGTCATAATCAAAAGTTATAACATCAGTATAATAGTCATGTGATAGATACTGTCGATTTATGTTCAATAAATAATCATCGGAACAAAAGATATAAGAAATATTACCTAACGATAGTTTGTAAGAGGAGATAACTTCTTTTATCCATTGTTTTATAGCACGACGATTACGCAAATGAGCATTTGCATCTTCTTCGTAAAAATTAATCATAAGTTAAATGTTAGTGATACTACCCTACCTTCGTTAGAAAATTCAAGTTTATCAGATAAAAGTTTCATGAGATATATACCACGTCCACAAACTTTATCAACATTTTCTGGGGCTGTAGGGTCAGGTACATTTTTATAATCAAATCCATTACCACAATCAGTAATGGTATAAACAATATTCTTATTAGTATAAGAGTAGTGAACTAACACATTTTTAGATGAATCAGATTTATTGCCATGTATTATGGCATTATTGACTGCTTCAACAACAGAAATAAGGATTTTTGCATAAACATCATCACCCTTAATTATTCTGGTTTGTTGTTCGTCAATAAGATTCTCAATTTTAGATATATTGGCTACATCTGACGATAAAGAAATCTGACCCTGAAATTTCATAATGATATGATATATAAAGCAAATATATAAAATACTAATTTTCTAACCACATAAGAGGATTTTGCTTTACTTCTCCATCCCATAGTTCGAAGTGAAGCACATTACTATTAAGTCCTGTAGAGTTTTCTACTAAACCTATTTGAGTTGATGGTGTGACATTATCATCTTTCTTTACAAAAACTTTCGAAAGGTTAGAATAAACGGTTATAATTGCACCATGACGAATAATAACAGAAATATTATTACCAGGAATAACTATTACCTTCGACACTACCCCATCGAAAACTGGAAAGATAGAATGGCTATCGAGTACATCTAAATCGATACCATTATTACGAACTAAAACGTTCGGTAGAAGCGGATGTTCATGCTCACCAAAGTTACTTACAACAACATATTTAGAAGCAGGCCATTTCAAATGTCCTTTTGCCTCAGATATATTGGTGTAAAGAACAGTTTCTTCCTTTGATATTTTATTAGCAGCTTTCAATTTTTTGGCACGCTCAGCTTCCTCTTGAATAAGTTTAAGTATGTTCTTTTCTAATTCATTTGCTCGAGCTTGATCTTTTTGTATAACAGCGTGAAGATTAGAAACATTCTTTGTTAAGCTATCAATCAAGTTTTGACGAGAAGAATATTCAGACTTCAGAACAACTGTTTCATGTGAAACCTCCTGAAGAAGTTTACTTACTGAACTCTTCTTATTCTTTATAGAAGATTGCAAACTATCATATTTAGCAATCATTCTATCTAGCGACTCCTTTTGACTTCTCTTATAGATATTTACATTACGAAGAAAAAGTACTTTGTTGTAAGAATCACTAATTGAAGAACCAGAAAAAACAAAAAGTAAAGGATTATTATTATACTTATTCAAGTAAATGAATTTCAAGCATTTAGCATAATCTTCTTTTACGTTTGTTATCTGTCTATCGAGCGAATCAAGAACAGCAGTGATCGACTCTATTTGCTTATTATAAGTATAGATTTCGTAGTTATATGTACTTATTAACTTCTTACGATTCAACAACTTCTGATCGAGAAGAGAAATAATTGTAAGTTCAGAATTTTTACGTTTATCATACTCGTCAATCAATGTTGCATTATGACTGATGTTAGTGAGAATCACTTCCTTTTCCTTATTTAAATCGGAAATTGATTGAGCGAAACCAACAAAACAGTTAGCAACTAATATTGACAATAAAACAAAACGCATATCTGCAAATCAAATAGAATCTAAAAGTAAAATATCACGACGTTTTATATAAGCATTAACATCGTAATCCTTTGATACAAAGTTAATATTAATAATAGTCGGTATCATCAAATTTTCATAAACTGAATAATTCGAATAAGAAACATCCAATGTCAAATCTTTATATCGTAAAGACATATCATTTACAAGTTTGAAAGAATCAACATTAATTCTGTATGATGCCACCGACGAAGAATCAAAAAGAGAAAACAAAAGTGTAGAGTCTCTATAAGAAAGAGACTTTTTGTAATCGAAATCATGTTTGCCTATGAATTTGTAAAGTGGCGGAATCTGACCTAACAAAACCAACTGAAAAGTTTCTACAAAAAGATCATTAGAAGGATAAGAAAAATTCAGTTGATCAAAACTAGACTTCGAAGAAATAGTCTGATTATTCAAATCTAAAGACAAAACAGAAAGCGGAGGAAAGTTCAAAGAAAAATCAGACTTTACATAATCATGAAACTTTAGAATCGACGTAGATTTCAATCTGTATCGACTTCCATGAGCAAGATTAATAGTTACATCAGAATTTTTGAATTTTAGATAGTTAAATTTCTGATTATGTGAAGATATAATATCATTATTTATAATATTACTAATATCTTCTTTTTGCCTATTTTTGGAGCATGATATTAAGAATGAAATAAAAATAAAGTATACTAAACGCTTCATAATCAGAATAAACTATATTGATTAGACTGATAATCTTCGTAGTTAAGAATCTTTTTAGCCAAAGAAGAGGCTACCCTACCCTTAGGAGTAAGTTGAATAAATCCATTCTTTATCAAAAATGGTTCAACAACTTCTTCTAGTGTTCCTACATCTTCGCCCAAAGACGATGACAAAGTAGAAATACCTACAGGACCACAATGATAATTGAACAACAAAACAGATAAATATTTTCTATCCATATCATTCAAACCAAAAGAGTCGATATTTAGCGCATCAAGACCTTTTTTAGTTATATCTATATCTATTCTATTATCACCGTAAACTTGAGCAAAATCTCGTATTCTACGCAATATAGCATTAGCTATACGAGGCGTACCGCGACTACGACGTGATATTTCATGAGCAGAATCATCATCAATAGAAATATTAAGAATATAGGCCGAACGCTTAACTATTGAAGCAAGTGTATCGACGTCGTAATAATCGAAATGAAAATTTATGCCAAATCTATCGCGCAATGGAGCAGTAAGTAGTCCAGAACGAGTTGTAGCACCAATTAGCGTAAAAGGATTCAAATCTATCTGCAAACTGCGCGAAGAAGGGCCTTTATCAATAACTATATCAATGCGAAAATCTTCCATAGCCGAGTATAGATACTCTTCAACAATGGGAGAAAGTCGATGAATTTCGTCAATAAAAAGAACATCATTTTTTTCAAGAGAAGTAAGTATACCAGCTAAATCAGCAGGCTTAGAAAGTACTGGTCCGCTCGAAATAATGAAATTGGAACCAAGTTCCGATGCTATAATTGAAGAAAGTGACGTCTTACCCAATCCAGGAGGACCATAAAGCAAAATATGGTCTAATGAATCACCTCTGAACTTTGCAGCATTAACAAAAACACGCAAGTTCTCAACAATAGAACTTTGACCATTGAAATCATCAAACGACTTAGGGCGCAATCCACCCTCTTGATCAAAGTTTACTGGCATTTATAAAAGATTTTTTGTGCTTAGTATCTGGTTGAAAGCATTTACATCAAATGGTTTAGACATATAGTTATCCATGCCTGCTTCGAGGCATTTAGCTCTATCGCTGTCGTAAACATTCGAAGTAAGACCTATAATGTATGATTTATTACCGTTCGTCTTTTCATCTTCACGAATTGCTTTGGTAGCTTCATAACCATCCATAATAGGCATCATAATATCCATCAAAATGACGTCGTAGCAGTTATTTGCGCATTTTTTCACTGCTTCTTCGCCATCAAAGGCAATATCAGCATCTATATTCAGCTTTTTCAAGTTGAATATCATCAGCTTCTGGTTAAGTGCGTTGTCTTCTACTAAAAGTAATTTCATTGTTATCCACTTTAGTGTGCCTACACAAATATAGATATATTCTTTTATTAGATATATCTCTATGATTATTATATATAACTGTTGAATTCTTAGTAACTCTATAAAGATTTATTTGTGTATTTATCTATGAACATAAAACTAAGGTTTATCAACAATTCAATCCCTATAAACATTGGCTTTTGCCTATTTATGAACATTAGTAGATAAATAAGTTTTGACATTTTTCACAGTTCGTTTTTTGTATGATAACTCCGCAATTTATCATTGAAAATGCTTCGATAAATGTTTCAAAATATTAACGGCATAATTCGTTCAAAATTGTATGTATTTATAAATCAGCATATATATGTAAAAAGTGTTTTTTCGACACATATAACTTGTTTGTAAATATTAACAGTATTGTTGATAATAACTGGCGATTATCAACTCTTAATCAAAACAACTGAACCATACATATCAGCTATTGGGATAAAGTTCTCACTAACTGAGTTTTCAAACTTGTCTAATATATACTTCACATTATCCCAGATGTGGTTATAGTCGTGTATTACCATTACTCCACCTTTGCTTAACTGACCATAAACTTTAGATAGAGTATTTATCAACAAGTCATCTTCTACTACGTCAATAAAAGCAAACGAGATAGGTTCATTTATATTGAAACTGTAATTTTCAATATTTATAAGTGTGTTACTATCAGACAATTGCTTTATTTGTTCAACAGGTATTTTCTTTATAGGAATAGTCTTGTTATGCTCTACACTATTGCATTCGTACTCTTTTAGTTCGATGGTTTTATCAACAAGATTGTCGAAAAGATAGATGTTCTTATTACTATTAGAAAGACAGTAGGTTATAAGTCTCAATATTTCGTTGAGTTCCAGGCCATACATACAAGCGCAACCTTCAATATTCTTATATTTTATACGCTCTAAAATTTCCCAGATGCTGAAGAATAAAACCTTATCTTTAGTTTTACGCTCTAATTTTTTTATTTCATCGTTGAGCGTTTTATTGTTCTTTAGTTTTATCCACTTGTGTGGCTTGAAAACTACAAACGACCAATTGCTCCAGTAAATACTTAGTAAAACAAGAGCGATAATGTTTATGAAAACAATGTTTACTATTAACATGATTCTTATTTCTAATTTTAGCGAAAAATAGTATGAACAAAATTATTCACTTTTACTCAACCAATAAGGCCAAGAACGATATATCAGATATTGTTTGTAACCAATTAGGATTCAAAAATATAGCCATATTACCAAACGCTAAAGGAAAGGTAAAAACCTTCTTTGCAAAAGTTATAACGATGATGTTATTACCGTTCAAAGTTGGAAAAGGTGATGTATTACTTGTGCAGTATCCGTTCAAGAAATTCTATCCATACATATGTGTGATGGCAAAAAAACGTGGAGCAAAGACTATCACGCTTATTCATGATTTAGGTTCGTTTCGTCGTAAAAAACTGACCGAGGAAGGTGAAATAAAAAAGTTATCGCTCACTGATTATATAATAGCGCATAATGATACTATGTGTAATTGGTTAACAGACAGAAATATAAATAGACCAATTATTTGTTTAGGTATTTTCGATTATATATCGTCTTCTGAGCCAAATACAAATCATAATGGTGATATAGTAATAGTTTCGAGCTACAATAATCGACGCAGCAAATATTTATATGAATTCGATGAAGTATTGCAGCATTCAAAAGTATTGGCTTATGGTTGGTGCAAAGAGATAGATTTCTCTAAATTTCAACATATTATATATAAAGGTACAGTGCCAAGCTCTCAATTGGTTTCAACAATTCAAGGTTCATGGGGATTGGTATGGGATGGTGACAGCATTGACGAATGTACAGGTGCATGGGGTGAATACCTAAAAATAAACAATCCACACAAAATATCATTCTACATACGTTGTGGAATACCAGTTGTAGTTTGGAGTCAATCGGCTATGGCAAAGTTTATTACAGAAAATAAGTTAGGTATAGCAGTGGAAAACCTTCGAGAACTTGAAAACAAAATAAATTCTATAAGCCAAGAAGAGTATGATACTATGTTTGCATCTGTAAAAGAGTTCAAAGAAAAATTGAGCAGGGGCTATTTTGTAGAACAAGCATTGCAGAAAACTAACATAATATAATCGATGAATTTTGCTGCAACTATAGGAACGTTCGATGGTGTTCATTTGGGGCATGTAAGTTTGTTGAGCGAATTGCGCAAACTATCAACTGAACATAATCTTGAACCAATGGTTATTACATTCAGTAATATTCCAAGGAATGTAATAAAGCAAGAGCATACGAAGTATCTTACAACAATCGAAGAAAAAAAAGAACTACTTCTTCAGCAAGAGATAAAAAAAATAGAAGTTTTGAATTTCAACGATGAAATTTCTAAGCTAAAAGCCGAAGATTTCATAAAGGATTATATACGCAAACTGAACGTAAAACTTCTATTATTGGGGTATAATCATCGTTTTGGCTCAGATAATCTCTCTTTTGATGAATACAGTAGAATAGCCCAAAAGTATGGTATAGAGATTGTTAGAGCAAGTAAGTATGGTGAAAATTGCAGTTCATCAGAAATACGCAACGAAATACTTGGCGGCAAAATTGAACACGCCTCTACCCTACTTGGTAGAAATTATACATTGCAAGGAACTGTAGTAAAAGGCGATTCTATTGGACGCACAATAGGTTTTCCTACTGCCAACATAGAGCCAGATACAGAAAAATTAATACCTGGCAATGGTGTGTATATATGTAAATGCCAAATATATAACCAGATATACGACTCAATGTGCAATATTGGCTATAGGCCGACACTTGCGGGCAATGAATTTCGTATAGAAGTACATATTTTAGATTTTCAAGGAAATCTGTATGGTAAAAAAATAAAAATAGAATTTTGTAAGTATTTACGTAAAGAAATGAAATTCAGAACACTCGACGAATTATCAAAACAAATCTCAAAAGATGTGTTAAAAATACGCGAAAAATAGAACAATAATGATTTTACCTACGTAATAACATTTGTTGGGAAAAAATATTTTGTTTTGGTAGCAACAAAACAATAACTTTGAGGTTTGTAGTATGGAAGTATATTATTTCTTTTACTAACCGAAAACCGAAAAAGATGAAAAAGATATTAGTCTTATTGCTGTTGTCGTTAGTAACGTATACAGCGCACGCTCAGAATAATCCTCAATTGGCGAAGGCAAAAGCAATGCTTATATTGAGTTTTGTTCGCTATGTGGGATGGAATGAATCAGTAAGAACTGGCGACTTTGTAATTGGAGTCGTGAAGGATAAGGAGCTTGTTGGTTTTTTGAAAAAACAATCCGAAGGCAAGAAATTCGGTTTTCAAGATGTTGTTATCAAGGAATATAATAACGTTGAAGATATAACCGATTGTCAGGTAATTTGTGTATCACAGAAGTATAACTTCATAAAGAATGCAGACAAAATATTAGACAAAGTAGGAAAAAACACATTGGTTATCACTGAGGTAGAAGGTGCAACAGCACGAGGTTCTATGATCAACTTCGTTGTAAGAGACGATAAATTGAAATTTGAATTGCATAAACAAAATGCTCAAGTGGCAGGTATACAGATAAGTGCGAAACTATCTGATATGAGTTCTGCCATAAATCTTTGATAAATAAGTAAAAGAAATCAACCATGGGAAAAGTATCGAGTTTTTTGGGTAAGTTGAATATTAACCAAAAAATGAAAATAGGTTTTGGTGTAATTTTCGCTTTCATATTACTGAACGCTATTGTAACTATAGTAATACACATAGTTACGCAAAGCAAGCAATCGACGGAGACAGAGGAATATTTGCCAGTAAGAGCAGACCTTCTCGAGATGCAAAACCTTATTACAGAGTCAAAACGATTGACGGCAAGTTGGGTTTTCATTGAGAAGCAAGATAAAACTCCAGATAAAATTCGTCTTCGTACTATAGTTGATACTACCTTCACTAAGGTGTTCACTAACGTGAAAGAGATGACTAAAGATTGGGAAACTTCTTTCACAGATACTTTGAATTATCTCGATACTAACATTCAGGAGTATTTCAATTTACAACGTCAGGTGATGGACAACCTTAACTCATTTGATGCCTACGATGATATGATGGCTCAAATGGAGAGTGAAAACTTGGCTGGTCCTGATGGTGATATAGCAATCATGTCTGTTGACCTTAATCAGGTAATGGAATACATGATTAATATTTGCGATGACAAGTGTACCGAGATAAAAGATAGCATACAGACATATACCAATATTCAGCTCTTTGTAGTAGTATTTATGAGTTTGTTGGTTATAGCTATTGCAGTATTTGTAGCTATAATATTGATACAATCGATCGTAAAGCCTCTCAAAGACGGTGTTGAATTTGCGCAAGCAATTGGTAATGGTAATTTGAATGCCAATATTTCAGTTCATTCGAATGACGAAATTGGCCAATTGTGCGATGCTTTGCGCCAAATGGCTATAAACCTCAGAAATATTGTATTCACTATAAATACAAACTCAAGTAAGTTGGTTGTTTCTGGTGAAACATTGAAGGCAAATTCAATGAAGTTGTCTAAAGGTGCGTCAGAGCAAGCAGCATCGGCAGAGGAAGTTTCTACTGCAATCGAAGAGATGGTTGCAAATATCGACCAGAACACGGAGAACGCTATTGCGACCGAAAAGATTACCTCTTCTACAGTGGAGAATGTTAACCTTTCGAGCCAATATTCAAACGAGGCTGCCGAGGCAATGGGTATCATATCACAAAAGATTACCATCATCTCTGATATAGCATTCCAAACAAACATTTTGGCATTGAACGCTGCTGTTGAAGCTGTTCGCGCTGGCGAACATGGCAAAGGCTTCTCTGTAGTTGCAGCCGAAGTAAGAAAGTTGGCAGAGAGAAGTAAGCAAGCAGCTAAGGAGATAGTTGATCTTGTTAATAAAGGTATGAAAGTGTCGCAACTCGCTGGTGAGAAGGCTAAAGCACTTGTACCAGACATTGAGAAAACTACCGTACTTATAAAAGAAATATCTGCTGCTTCTATAGAACAAAAAACTGGTGCAGAGCAGATTAACACTGCAATGCAGAACTTGAACGTAATTACTCAAGAAAACGCTTCTGCGAGTGATGAACTTACCAATAGTTCTTTGGAATTGTCTCAATTGGCAGACAACCTCAAGAAAGTGGTAGGCTTCTTCAAACTCGATGGCGAGCAAACATATCAAGAAGAAAACAATAACACTGAATCGGAATCTGCTTCAGAAAGTAACGAAACAGAAGAGCAATCGAGAAGTGAGGTTGTAAGAGAAACAAGACAAACACATACAACTGGAACTACTATTGACTTAGGAAAGTTATCTGCGAAGGATCTCGATGACGGCAACTACGAATCGTTCTAAAACTTTTTAGTAATGAGTGAGTACAAAATAGAAGTTGTTGAAAAAAAAGAGGGTGCAGAAATACATTGTTCTGGTAATCTTGTAATCAACAACATAGAAAAAATAGTTGAATACATACGAGAAAACGTGAGTCTTGAGCGAGGATATACCTTGTTTGTAGATAATCCAGAAAACTTAGACATAACGTTCATACAGTTAGTAATATCTATGCGAAAGCAGATAGAAGCTGGCAACAATAAATTGGCGATAAAAATGGAGTTGAAAGACGACATGCGTCAATTGATAACAAAATCAGGTTTAGATTACGCAATAAAATAATATAACATACCGAATATATGGCAAAGACAGTTCTTATAGTTGACGACTCAGAAAGTATACGTGAGGTTGTGAACTTTACTCTACAAAACGAAGGTTATGACGTTTTGGTGGGAGTAGATGGAGAAGATGCATTGAAATTTCTTGATGGTCGTAATATTGATATTGTTATTACCGACCTTCACATGCCAAATCTTGATGGTTTGGGTTTGATTCGTAAGATTCGTGAAATGGATGCTTATAAGCATATTCCTATTCTCTTCCTTACGACAGAATCACAGACCGAAAAGAAAATGGAAGCTAAGGAAGCCGGTGCAACTGGTTGGATTATAAAACCATTCGTTCCTGCTAAATTGTTAAGTGCTATTTCTCGTGTGCTACGTTAATACAACGTTAACGGTATAATAGACAGAGAAATAATATTTTATAAATGACACGCTAGGGAAAGAAATAGAAAGTTATCAACTATGGATGATGCGATAGATAAGTTCAAAGAGAAGTTCAAAGAAGAAGCTCTCGATAATGTCGCAAACATAGAGGAATCGCTTTTTCAGTTAGAAAACGAACCGGATAACAAAGAGTTGATAGAAAAACTCTTCCGTTCGATGCATACTATAAAAGGCGGTGGTGCTATGTTTGGTTTCAACGATTTGAGTACGTTTACACATAATCTTGAGACCATTTACGACCTTATACGAAATGATAAGTTAGCAGTTACTAAGGATGTTATTTCGTTGACTTTTGAGAGTTTGGATTACATTCGTCAATTGCTCGATTTGGGTGTATTGACGGATCCAGATGATATTGCACGTCAGAAAGACTATATCGATCGCATTCAGAAGTATTTTCCAGAGGGCGAGGGATTATATGTAAATCCAAACAAAAAGGCTGCAACTCCGCAAGTTGCTGCACCTACTCCAGCGGCTGCTGCTCCACAAGGTGGAAAGAAAAACTATTTGGTTAATTTCTTCCCATTGGATACGCTATTGAATAATGGTTCAAACCCATTCTTCATTATTGACGACCTAACAGCAATGGGCGACTACAAAACGGTGGCTTTTATCAATGATATAAAGCCATTCAAAGATTTGAGTCCGCTCTCATTAGGCATCAAGTGGCAGATAATATTGTCGACTGACCAAGATGTAAACGATATAAAAGACGTATTCATCTTTGTAGAGGACGAGTGTAAGGTAGATATAAAAGAGCTTCCAGATGGTAAGATAGTGGAAGACACAGAGAATCTACCTAAGATTATCGACGAAGCCATCAGTCAGGGTAAATTGTTGGAAGCAAGCCAGTTTGAAATATTCAAGACTGTTAAGCCTGAAGTAAAAGAGCCGAAAGTAGAAGTGGCCAAAAAAGCTCCAACAGCGCAAGAAACAAAGATTTCATCGATGCGTGTTTCGTCAATTAAGATTGACGAACTCGTTGATGCTGTTAGTGAGTTAGTTACCATGCAAGCTCAGCTCAACTTGGTGGCAAGTAAGATTGACAATCAATCGTTGCTGGCAATTACAGAGCAGATGGAGAAACTCACGCGTCAATTGCGTGAAAACTCATTCGAGTTGAGTTTGATTCCGCTTCAAGGCGAGTTAGTTCGTTTCCAGCGTTTGGTTCGCGACCTATGTAATAAACTTGGTAAGCAAATTAAGTTTGAAGTAGAGGGTGGCGAAATAGAACTTGATAAAAACATTATAGAGCATCTTACCGATCCTCTACTTCACATAATTAGAAACTCAGGCGACCATGGTATTGAGTTGCCAGAAGAGCGTATAGCTAAAGGTAAGAATCCTGAGGGTATAATTAAGTTGAAGGCCTTCTACTCAGGTTCGTCCGTAGTTATAAAGATTATGGATGATGGTAAAGGTATGGATCCGAGCAAGATTCTAAATAAAGCAATCGAAAAAGGTCTTGTAGACCCCAATACTAAACTTTCGAAGAAAGAGATACTCAACTTGGTTTTTGCAAGTGGATTCTCTACCGCCGAGAAAGTAAGCGACGTATCGGGTCGTGGTGTTGGTATGGATGTTGTAAAGAGCAAGATTGCTGAAATCCGTGGTGAGGTTAGCATCGACTCTGAAATAGATCAGGGCACGACAATTACATTAGACCTGCCATTGACACTATCGATTATTGATGGTTTGCTTACGAAAGTCAATAATGAGCAATTCATTATACCACTATCGAACATAGAGCGAATAATTTCGTTTAGTGACGTCGACTTCAATAATAACAGTCAGAGCAGCATGTTCGTATATAACAACGAACAAGTTGTATGCATAAAGCTCGATGAATTCTTCTACAAGAAAGAAGAAGAACTCGACAAGGCGAAGATTGTTCTCGTTAGATGGAGCGATAAACTTGTTGGTTTGGTAGTAGATCAGGTTTTAGGAGAGTTTCAGATTGTAGTAAAACCGCTCGGGCGTTTCTTACGTAAGATAGATATGATTTCGGGTGCTTCGGTTATGGGCGATGGATCACTATCGTTGGTAATAGACACAACCCGATTGATAAACTTCTACAATCAACGGAAGTATAAGGTAAACCATTGATACTATGGAAGAAGAAAAAATAATATCGCTGACTACATTTCGCTCGGCAGGTGAGTATTTTGCATTCGAAACCATAAGAATTCGCCATATACTCGAGAACGTAACGCCAACACAAGTTCCTTTGACTAAGGATTATGTGCTTGGTATTATAAATAACCACGGAAATATGATTCCAGTAGTTGACTTTAGAAAAATTACTGGAGCCAAGGACTACGAAGAGAATACAGAAGAGAGTTCAATCATAGTAGTAGCTTGCGAAGATAATAGCGGCGAGCAACTCGTCTCTTTCAAAGTAGATGAAGTAGACGATGTATTGAACTGTAATATAGATGATATATCGAAAGAAGTTGTTTATGAAGTAGAGCCAAGCGTACAAAAGTCGCTTACTGGAACCATAAAAATTGGCGATAAATTCATCTATACTGTAGATATAGATACAATAGCTAAAGTGATAGAACAGTAAAAGATGGAAGAAGAACAGATAAATTCATACCTAACATTCAAGATAGGCGAAGAACTTTACGGAGTTCACGTTGAGCAAGTTTCGGAAATTTTGGAATACAAAGAGCCCGAGACTCGTACGAGTAATTTGCCCTATCTATTAGGTTTGGTCGACCACCGTGGTAGTATTATCCCATTGATAGACACGAGTATAAAATTTGGTGGTCAAGCCATACAGACAGATGACAAGGTATGTCTGTTAGTTCTGAACATAAAAAATAATGACGAAACGTTCGAAGTGGCATTAATTGTGAATGAGATTTCTGACGTTTTGACAATAGAAGAAGCAGAAAAATCACACATTGAGACTAATTATAAGCCAGGTTATGTACAGTTTGCTGTCAAAAGAGAGGATATGTTTATGCTCGTAATAGATGCAAACAAAGTATTTGGCGATATGGAAATAGTCGAAATGAAAAAATTTAGTGGTAAGTAACACATGTCGGTAAACGAGAAATTATCAACTGGGGCGGAGTTGGACTGCTTCAAAGCAGAGCTTTCGGAGGCAGACTTCAAGATCTTCAGCAACTATATATATTCCGAATTTGGAATAAAGATGCCGGAGGTTAAGAGAGTCATGCTACAAGGAAGGTTGCTGAAGCGAATCCGACAATTGAAAATGTCTTCGTATACTGAGTATAAAGAGTATTTTTTTAGTAAAGAGGGACAGCAGAAAGAACTATATAACTTTCTAAGCGTAGTTACAACCAACAAGACGGATTTTTTCCGTGAGCCAGTGCATTTCGACTTTTTGACCAACACGCTTTTGCCTGAATTGGTGAACGAGCAAAAGAAATCTATGGTCAAAATATGGTCGGCTGCATGTTCGAGTGGCGAAGAGCCATACACCATAAGTATAGTATTGAACGAATTCAAAGAGGAGCATCCTCAATTCGGTTTCAGCATACTTGGCACGGATATTTCGCTAAATGTACTCGACAAAGCGGCAAAAGGAATATACGCAGAGAAGGAAGTAGACCTGATTCCGCTCAATTTGAAGAAAAAATACTTCCTTAGAAGTAAGGACCGAAAGAACCCTACAGTAAAGGTTCAGCCGATACTTCAAAAAAATTTTTCACTTCAGTACCTGAATTTGATGGATTCGGTATACGATTTGAAGGAGACGTTTGACGTAATATTTTGTAGAAACGTGTTGATCTATTTCGATAGAGAGACACAAGAGAAAGTGATAAATAAATTATGTGAACGATTGATACCAGGAGGATACTTATTCATAGGACACAGTGAATCGGTAGCGAATATGAACGTACCATTGATAAACATAAAACCAACCATTTTCAAAAGAAAATAAAAAACAAAGCGATATATGGATAGTCTTTCAGACAAGCAATTACTTCGTGAGTTGCGATTGCGGCTCGAAGAGAGAAAAACATTTGAAGAAAAATACAATGGATTATTTAGTGAGTATCAACTTTTGGGCAAACGCCTAAAAGAGTCGGAAGCACTGAAGAGCCATTTCATATCGAACATAACCAATGAGATAGTAAACCCATTCTCATCAATTATTGGTTTGTCTAAATCGATATTGTCGGTTGAGAAACAAGATTGGAAGAAGATTGTAACTATGGTTGCAATGATACATAGCGAAGCTTTCAACCTCGATTTTCAATTGAAAAACATATTTACGGCAGCCAAGATTGAAGCAGGTGAGGTTCAGCCAAATATCTCTAAGGTGAATGTTAAGAGTTTGGTTCAGACGGTTATCGACAGCTTTTTGGTTGTAGCTCGCAAAATGGGCATCGAGATAGAGTTTGACTACAGAATAGAATTTGGATTTGGAAAGAACTTCTACTACAAGACCGACTCAGAAAAACTCAAGCAAATACTTACTAACATTATAAACAATGCCGTAAAGTATAGCTACAAAGAGTCGAAAGTTATTGTTTCTATGTGGGTAGAAGACGATATACTTAATATCTCTGTACAAGACTTTGGTACTGGTATTTCGGAGAAGAATCAGAATTTGATATTCGAAAGATTCAAGCGACTCGATACTGGTATTAACTCAATAAACCAAGGACATGGTTTGGGACTTTCGATTACCAAATCGTTGTTGGATTTGTTGAATGGCACGATAAGTATAAAGAGTAAAAAAGGAGAAGGAACCACGTTTACCATATCATTGCCAGAATCGTCGGCAGTTGTAAACGACTTGACCGATGATGACGGTGGATTCTTTGTTGACGACGGTGACGAGTTATTTTAGAAAAACGACGAATGGAATATTCACAACATTTTTTATATCCATCGTCATTTTTCACGAGTCGAGAGCCTTATATAGTGAAGACAGTTCTAGGTTCGTGTGTGGCAGTTTGTCTTTGGGATAAGCGGTTACACTTTGGAGGAATAAATCACTATATGTTGCCTATGTGGAATGGTGCCGATTTGGCATCGCCTAAGTATGGCAATATAGCGATCGAGAAGTTGTTGGAGAGAATGCGAAGCATGGGCAGCCGCACAGAAGACCTGCAAGCGAAAGTTTTTGGAGGTGGCGACTTGCTAAGTGTATCTGGTGAATCATCGACAACAAAGATAGGTGAGCGAAATATCGAGGTAGCCAAAATGATGCTTGCTCAGGAGAAGATACCTATAGTAGGCTCAAGTTTGGGAGGAAAGAGGGGAAGGAAAATTATTTTCCTGACCGATACTGGAGAAGTAAGGCATAAGTTTCTCGAAAAACACGAGATATAGAAGCGATAAATGTCATGGAAAAGAAGATCAGAGTATTAGTAGTAGACGATTCGGCGGTTGTACGTCAGTCACTTTCGACTATCTTGGAGAATGATCCGGAGATTGAAGTGATGGGCACAGCTGCAGATCCTATTATTGCAGTGAAGAAAATATCAAAGGAGGTACCAGATGTTATCACTCTTGATATTGAGATGCCGCGTATGGATGGCTTGACATTTCTGAAAAAGATAATGACTCAACATCCAATACCAGTTGTAGTAATATCATCACTTACACAACGTGGTACGGAGACAGCAATGAAAGCGTTAGAATACGGTGCTACTGAGATTATCGGTAAGCCATCGATGAATCCTGATCGCTTTTTCCAAGAATCACATATCATGTTATGCGATGCTGTGAAAGCGGCAGCGCAAGCTAAACTTAAGAGAAAACGTCCTGAGGAACTTGGTGCTCAGCCGCAGGCAGCGCCAGTGGTAGCTCCAAGGCCATCGGTGTTTTCTTCTCGTCGCGTGCAGACCACTCCTATTGTTGTGTCGCCTAAATACACGGCCGATGCAGTAATAGAAAAGGGTAATGCAAACGACATCATCGTTGATACCGATACAGTCATAGTGCTTGGTTCGTCTACGGGTGGAACAGAGGCAATACGTGTGTTACTACGTACGATGCCAGAGCGTATGCCGGGTATAGCCATTGTGCAGCACATGCCTGAAGGCTTTACTCGTTCGTTTTCTAACAGCTTGAATCAGATTTCGAAACTCGAAGTTAAGGAAGCGGAGAATGGCGATAAACTTTATAGAGGTCGTGTGTTGATTGCTCCAGGCAATAAGCACATGCTTTTGAAGCGCGTTGGCAAAGAATACTTTGTTGAAGTAAAAGAAGGACCGCTTGTAAACCGTCATCGTCCCTCGGTAGACGTATTGTTCCGTTCGGCAGCGCGCTATGCTGGTAAGAATGCCATTGGCGTTATACTTACTGGTATGGGTAACGATGGAGCTAAAGGACTTCAGGAGTTGCACGACACTGGTGCACGAACCATAGCTCAAGACGAGCAGTCGTGTGTAGTGTTTGGTATGCCAAAGGAGGCTATCAAAGCGGGTGCAGCCGATGAAATCATAGCTCTTGATAAGATTACAGATAGATTGGTGACTATGTCACAAATGCATAAATAAAAACACATAGCCGTCGTAATAAGAGGCTTTTCATATTTACTAATTGATGAAAAACAAGAAACTCAATAGACAAATTTGGAGCTACGCCCTGAAAGGTTTCTTTTTCGGCATGCTTATAGCGTTAATAGCTACGTTGTTAGCTGCTGACTCTGCGGCATATCATCAGAGTAGACATACACTTTCAGATTTTGTGGATTTGTTTCCATCTATTTGGGTGGTTGCTCTTTTCCCTGTGTTATGCGGCGCAGCAACATATTTTGTGGCATGGCAGCTTTCGAAAATCATTCATAAACAGAAGATTTCGATAAAACAAAAAGAGAAACGCGGAACTGTAATCTTGAAGTTCGTAGAGGACTTGGGAGAAGGCAAGTTCGATGCAACGCTGCAAATAGAAGACGAGAACGATAAACTTGGTAATGCGCTTACCAAACTTCACGATTACCTCATTTCTAACAAGAAAGAAGAGGAGCAGCGCCGCCTCGACGAGCAGCAGCGTACGTGGGTAACCAATGGTTTGGCTCAGTTCGCAGAAATTCTTCGCCGCAACAATGATAACATGGAAGAGTTGTCGTACAACATCATCCGTTATCTTGTTGACTACATGAAGATTAATCAAGCTGGCTTCTTCTTGCTTAATTCTACTGAAGAGGAGGCTGGAGAAGTGCGTAAGTACTTCGAACTCATTGGTTTCGTTGCATATAATAGAAAGAAATACACAGAGAAGATAATTCCTTGGGGCGAAGGCCTTGTTGGTCGATGCGGTCTTGAGCAAGAGACAATTTATATGACCGACATACCAGATAACTATGTAACAGTAACATCAGGATTGGGCGAGTCGAACCCACGTTCATTGTTGCTTGTACCATTGAAGAGTAACGATGAGGTATTTGGTGTTATAGAGATGGCTTCGTTCCAACCATTCTTGGAATACGAAATACAATTCGTAGAGAAGACGGCAGAGAGTATTGCTATGACCATTTCGAATGTGCGTAACAATATCAAGACCTCTAACTTGCTGCGTGAGACGCAGAATCAAGCTGAACAGATGGTTCAGAAAGAGGAGCAGTTGAATCAGAACATCGAAGAGTTACAAGCTACTCAAGAGGAGAACGAACGTCGCCAGATAGAGATGAACTGTATTATGGCCGCTGTGAACAAAGCTTCGTTGAGTTGCGAGTTCGAAGTCGATGGTACGATAATCAAGATAAACGAAAACTTCCTCAAGACGTTTAAGTATCGCCCAGAAGAGATTGAGGGTCAGAACATCAAGGTGTTCATATTCAAAGAAGACGTTGAGCAGTTTGAAGAAATGCTCGAAGTTGTGCGCAAAGGTGAGACCTACAGCGGTCGTGTACGTCGCAGAACGAAGAAGGGCGAGGAGGTTTGGTTGCTCTCTACCTATTCACCGGTCATCAATTCTGAAGGAAGAGTGTTCAAGATATTGAGCCTCGAGAATGATATTTGCGATCAGGTTAAACTTGAGGAGGAGATGAAGCGTAGCAAGGAAGAATTGGAAATAATGATTCAAGATGCGCGTAAGGAGATGAAGGAGCAGTTCAAAGAGATTGAGGCCGTCAAAGTACGTAACGAGATGACGCTTCAAGGTGCTTTGGACGCTATAATAACTATAAATAAAGAGGGTGTAATAGAGTTCTTCAACGCAGCGGCAGAGAAACTTTGGGGTTATAGTAGCCAAGAGGTTCTCCAGCAGAACGTGAAGATGCTATTCTCAGAAGATTCTATACAAAACGACGAGTTCATCAAAGATTTCGTTACACCAGAGTTGACAAAGATTGTGGGTGAACGTCGTGAGGTACCTATCAAGAATAAGTTTGGCGAGGAAGTGCCAGTGTTGTTCTTGCTTTCGGAAGCTGAGGTTGGCGACGAACACTCATTTACAGCATTTATACAAAACGTAGAAGTGGAACTCTTCTAAGAGTTGAAAAGATGGAATTCAAGGCTTTTTTAGACGAGTTCAAAAATCAGACTGGATTCGATTTTTGCGACTATAGTGACGAATCTCTCAATCGACGACTAATAAAAATCCAAAAGGAGACAAGTCTCGACTACGAGGGAATATTGTCTCGCGTGGCAGTTGACGAAAAATTCAAGCAGAAGATAGTCGAAGACATCACAGTAAATACCACTGAACTCTTTCGTGACCCAGATGTTTGGGTGGGTCTATATAAAAAATTGTATTGCAGCATTCCGCGCAATGTAACCACAGCATTCTGGCATATCGGCTGCTCAATAGGATTGGAAGTATATTCCAATTTGATATTGCTAAACGAGCTGAATATGCTAGACTCTGTGCGGGTTATGGCAACAGACCTTAATTCGAGTGTGCTCGAAACGGCCAAGGCAGGAGTGTATGTATACAATAAGCAGTTTGAGGACAATTTCAACAAGGTGTTTATGGAGCTTGGCAAGAATGTTAGGTTCGATAAGTATTTCGATAGAGATAAAGACACCTTGAAAGTTAAGCCGTTCCTCACAGCTGTGCCGAAATTCAAGCAGCAAAACTTAGTAAGCGAAGATGCTCCGTTCCCATTCAAAACGGACTTCGTATTCTTGCGTAACGTGATGATATACTTCAACAACAAGTTGCAAGTGAAAATCATGAAGATGGTGTACGACAAGATGTACGATGGTGCCTATTTGATATTGGGCAAGCAAGAGCGTTTGCCGCTTAACATGAGTGGTCGATTTGAGGCAATTGCTAATCTGTATAGAAAAAATGCCTTGAACTTATAGCATATATATCACATAACAACACACAAGCTATGTTCTTAGCTATAAACGACATAAAGGAAATAGCAGTAAAGATGACTGAAGCTATAGGAGTGGAATACACTTCCTATAAGTTTTCTTTTTTTCGTCGTAGGCTATCGAAGATTTTCGACGACTTGCATATAAATAAGGTGCAAGATTTCTACACCATGCTTGCCGACAAGAAATCTGCCGATAACATTGCTTATAGAATGTTGGTTGCCGACACCGAAATGTTTCGCGACCCATCGATGTGGCGACATTTACGTAAGCTCTTGACCGACAAGCCGGAGCCTAAAATCTGGCTGCCAGTGTTTACCAATGGTTACGAGCTATTCAGTTTGTTAGTGATATTGAAGCAAGCTAATATTGCCAACGCTCGCATAGTGGTCAATTGTGAGTCGAAACAGGCGATAGATGGTTTGCAAAGTGTAATTATTCCTACCAAAGTTCAGGAGGTGAATATCTCGAACTTTGAACGTCTTGAAGTAACTAACGATAGCATAGATAATTACGTAGTATCTACCACCGACGGCTACGCGTTCAAGACAGATATGCTTGCTAACGTGGAGTTTAGAAACCGATGGTTTATGAACGAAGCCGCAGATAAATACGACTTAATTATAGCTCGCAACGCAATGATAAATTATGACAGTCAATTGCAAGAGCGAGTTATAAAGCGACTTAGCGAATCGATAGAGCGTAATACTATATTATGCATAGGTGTAAAAGAGCAACTTTTGTATAAAATACCAAACTTGAATACAAAGAATGCTGCCGACGGATTGTACGTAAAAGAGTTGATAGTATGAGTGATTATAAAGCAGTTGTCATAGGAGGTTCGGCTGGCAGTTTTTCGCTTATGCTCAAGATGTTAGCAGGCATAAAGAGCGACTTCAAGTTGCCCATAATATTGTGTATGCATAGATTGAAGCACGTACGTTCGGGAATTGCCGAGAGTATGCAAATAAAATCTAAGTTGCCAATAATTGAACCTATGGACAAGCAACGTATAGAGCCAGGAGCAGTATATTTGGCGCCAGCAAACTATCATATGTTCATAGAACTTGATGGCACAGTATCGCTCTCGACCGAGGAGATGAACTTCTTCTGTCGTCCGTCAATCGACTATACGCTGTCGTCGTGCGCTGCTGCGTATCGAGAAAAATTGGTAGGAATAATTTTGACTGGAGCTAATGCTGACGGTGCTAAGGGGTTGAAAGATATAGCCGACAAAAAAGGTTACACCATAGTGCAAGACCCAGCAACTGCCGAAGTCGACACAATGCCAAAGTCTGCTTTGGCAGTAATGACTCCCAACGAGGTGCTGAAACCAGAGGGAATCATAGCTTTTTTGAATAATTTGTAGATATGAACTTTTTGAAATTATTAGACCAGATTGGAGAATATGCCATTCGCTTTGCGAACTATTTGAGGTCGCAACCAAAGCGAATAGCAGTTACTTCGTGCGACATTGCACGAAGGGCCGTAGTGTCTGTAAAATATGGATTCGAAAAGCTCAGAAAGAGAATAAAAGTCATTCCGTTTGAAAAGCGAGTGGCCATAGCAGTTACTGCATCTGCCATAACATTTATTTGCTGGCAGATGTTTGCTTACACCGTTTATCAATCGCTATTTATAATAGTAAATCTCGTATTTACAGCAAGTTTGGCACTATACGTAAGCCGCTTGATATACAGAATACGTGAGCAACGTCGCGATTTCGACCAGCGTCTTCAATCTCTTGCTACTGTGCGCCGACGTCGTGAGGCAGAGCTTCAGCAAGTTCGTGCCGAAAACGAGATTCTCAAGCAATCGCTCAGCAAAGAGAAGGTTTACGAGGCTACAAGTCAGTCGCTTATCGATGCTATAAAGATGAACAAAGCGGCTCAGCAGCCAGGCGACGAAGCTGGACATTTTATATTGCTATCAATATCGCAGTGCTTCGAGATTTGTGGTGGTATTATTTATCTACGCGACAAAAACTCAGAAGAAGAAGTGCTCAACTACGCAGGCAGTTTTGCTCTTGACGAGAAGCCATCGCGCATGACTATGACAATCGACGATGCTCTTGTTGGCGAAGTGTTCAAAAGTTGCAAACCAATGTATTTAGCCGACATACCTAGCGAAAATATGCGCGCTATTACTGGTTTGGGACGTGCTCGTGAGCTTCAAATGTATATACTACCAATATCGATAGACCAAAAAGTTATTGGTATAATAGAGGTGGCAAGTTTTGTCAAATTGGACATTGCCAATTTGTGGGATAGTGTAAACGAACAACTTGCACAAGAAATATAAGGAATAGGTATATGAAGAATAAGAAACAGCAAACAGTGTTCAAATACCTTTCGCCTCGGGGCTTTTCCGAGATGCAATGGTATGCCGCATTTGTGGCTGTCATTGTTGTGCTCTTTATTGGCTGGACTTCGGTGATGAGCCTCTTGGGCTTTAGTGTCTCGTTTTTCAGCATTGCATATCTGCACCGTAGCCTGTTTGTTTGGCTATTCGACATTGCTGTTGTTCTGCTCCCATTATTTACCTTATATATAAGTAATTACCGTCGTATAAAGCTCGACGAACTCAGGCGCAAGATAGACGACCTTCAAGGTCAAATAGATACCAGTATAATTATGGCTGGTAAGATTGGCGCCGGACAGGAACTCGACGATCAGACTGAAAATGAGGAGAGCGACCTTCAGAAAGCGCTCCTTGCATTGGGTAAAAACCTTTCGGATACTAAAGAGAAAGAACAACAGTTTGGCTGGGTAAGTAAAGGCAAGGAAAAAATCTCCGATATTCTGCGTGTCAACAACGACCTCGAAGAGTTGGCAGTTGCCTCGCTTCAAGGCATAGTGTCGTATTATGGCGCTGTGCAAGGCGTGTTCTTCATTCTTGATGATAATGGTATATTGAAGGCTGTTACTCAGTATGCATACGACCGTCGTAGATATGAAAAAGTAGAAATAGAAATTGGTCACGGACTTGTTGGTGCGGCTGCCTACGAGAAGCAAATCATCTATCGCACCGAAATTCCCGATGATTATTTCACCATAACTTCAGGCTTACTCAACGACCAGAAGCCAAAGTCGATACTCATCATACCACTATTGCAAGAGCAACAAGTGCAAGGCGTGCTCGAACTTTCGTTCTTCCGCAAGAGTCTGCCAGATTACTTCATTGCGCTTGCAGAAGAGATTGGCAACGTTGTAGGTGGTAGTATCTATAACATGAAAAACAACCTCCGCACGGAAAACCTTCTCCACGAATCGCAGAAGATGACCGAGACTCTTCGCAAAAACGAGGAGCAGCTCCGCGAGAATGCGCGCGAGATGATGGAGGCGCAAGAGCAACTTGAATCATCGAATAAAGAGTTGGCCGAAAAGATGCGCGAGGTTGAGCTTGCACAGAAGAAGTTGCAGGCGTTGCTTACCAATGCGTCGGAGTTTATCTCTATTTACGATGAGAATCGCGAATTGGTGTTCGAAAGTCCTTCTATTCGCCGAATATTGGGCTATGGGCCCGATGAAGAGGTTCATGGTATGGACGAGGAGATGATGACTCCTCGTGGTTACAAGAGCATCTGCAGCATGTTCGATTATTTGCTCGAAACACCTGGTGGTGAGGCTGCCGAGCAATATACATACCTAAAGAAAAACGGCGAGAAGATTTTCCTTGAGACGCAAGGCAAGAACCTCATACACGATCCAGCCATCCGCGGTTTGATATTCAACACTCGCGATATTACTGAACGTAAGCGTGCCGAGAAAGAGGAACGCATGAAGAGCCGTATGCAATCACTGTCGGAGAACTCTCCGGATATGATTATACGTACGAACACGAAAGGAAAGATGGTTTATGCCAATCCAGCAGCATCGAAATTCTTGCAGAAAGATGTCGCAGAGCTTGTTAGCATGCGTATTTCCGAAATTGACACAAACCCTAATTTCGTTCAATATATTACAGATACGCTCAAAGATATTCGTCGTAGCAAAGCGGCAGTTGAGTCTGAGATTGAAGTCGAAGTTGAAGGTGAGCAGCGTATTGTAGAGATAAAAGGCATTCCAGAGTTTGGCGAAGACGAAACGCTCGAGTCTGTGCTCTACTCTGCTCACGACGTGACTGAACTTAAGCGCATCGAACAAGAGGTAAAAGATAAGAACAAGAAGATTCAGGATAGTATTAACTATGGTAAGCGCATTCAGATGGCTATCATGCCAGAGGCGTCAATATACCAACAGAGCTTCCCGAATTCCTTCATGTTTTATAGGCCAAAAGACGTCGTTTCGGGTGACTTCCCATGGTATTTCGAGTGGGGCGATATTAGCTATGTAGCTGCTGTAGACTGTACAGGTCACGGTGTGCCAGGTGCAATTCTGTCTATTATTGGTTACTTGATGCTTACCAACATAGTAGACAATGGTCACGAACTTACAGCAGCTCAGATTCTCGATAGACTTCATGCGGCAGTGCGCAAGACACTTCGTCAGGATGTTGATGGCGCCAATGGTCGAGAAGGTATGGATATTGGTCTGTGCCGAATCGACAAATCGAAGAAAGAACTACAATTTGCTGGTGCACACCGTCCATTGTACTATGTACGTGATGGTGAATTTACTGAGTATAAAGCCTCACGTAAAGGCATTGGTGGTATACCTTTGCCTGGTCGTCCGGAAAAAGATTTTGAGAACAACGTCATTGAATATAAAGAGGGAGATAGATTTTTCGTATTCTCCGATGGTCTGCCAGACCAATTGGGCGGTGGGCCAGGAGTGAAGAAGAAATATCAAACTTCGCGTTTCAAAGATTTGCTCGATCGCGACAAGAACGAAAGCATGGTAGGTATCGAAAAAGACCTTATCAAAGACTTCTACGAATGGGTTGGCGATGAGAAACAAGTCGATGACGTATTACTAATAGGAATCGAATTATAAAAAGTACTATATTTACACACTTTTAATTATGTGCAGTATGAATAAAATAGTCGGAAGCAAAGACTTCTTAGAGTTTGCATATGAGCTATATCACACTATGCAAGCCAACGAAATCAACTTGGTCTATGAAGGTGTTGTAACACAAGAGATTACAAAGACATTCACCGCATTGACTGAGAAGAACATGGTAAAAAACGAGGAGTCGAACCAAGTTCAACGTAAAGTTTTCAACGTTATGGTAGAATGCTTGCAGAACATCAGTAAGCATGCCGATGCTATGACCGAAGATGCCGATGAAGAGCGTCGCGGTATTGTGTTGGTTAGCCATGGTGAGAATTTTTACAATGTCATCACTGGTAACGTCATAAAGAAAGAGAAGAGAGATAAGCTTGAGAAGAGCCTTGAGCATATCAACAGCCTCGACAAAGAGGGCCTTTCGGCATTGTATAAACAGCAAATCAAAGAAGGAAAATTATCTGAAAAAGGTGGAGCCGGTCTTGGCTTTATAGATATTGCTAAGAAGTCTGGCAACAAAATTGAATACCAATTCAAAGAATTGACGGATGACCGTTTCTTCTTCATAGTAATAACAACCATTTCAAGAAATAACTAATAGACAAACCCCAAAAGAATGGACGTAATAAGCATAAAAGGTACAGATGATACGCCGAGCGTAACACTTGACAAAGACAAAGGCGCATTTATTTTCGAAGGTCGCTCACTGCCAGAAGACGTAGGCGATTTCTATCAGCCAATACTTAATTGGTTGGATGCGTATGCTCAAGAGCCAAATGATACCACTGATGTGATGTTCAAACTTGAATATTTCAACACTGCATCGTCGAAAGTTATCCTCGACATTTTGCTAAAATTCGAAGAGATAAACGAGGCAAAAGGTGGTGTAACTATCAAGTGGCACTATCACGAGGACGAAGAGGATATGAAAGAGGCAGGTGAAGAATACGAAGACATCGTCTCTGAGCCATTTGAATACATTGTCTACTAATAATGGTAGGCAATAGTTTATACACCGCACTATAAGAAGATAGTTACACATGAGTGAAGAAATCCTTGGCGCTCTTATGGAATTGTTTGGCTTGATAGCCAAGCAAGACGATGGAGTTGAAGCAGCGGAAGTCGAGTTTGTGCGACAGTTTCTCAAGTCTCAGATTGAGGTTGAGAAAATAGAGTCGTACATGGCTTTGTTTACTGAGAAAGCAAAATCTACAGTAAAATACGACAAAGATGGCAACCCCATCGTTGACGTGCGCGACTCTGTGAAAATCCTTGGATTCTGTCGTAAGATAAACAAGAAACTCAACCGCGAGCAGAAGGTTGTTGTATTGGTGCGTATCTATGAGATGCTCAGCGTTTCCCGCAAATTCACCGAGAAACGAATGGAGGTCATCAATACAGTAGCAGATGTATTTACTCTTGCTAAAGATGAAGTCAAGGCTATTGAGGCGTTCAACGTTCAAGATAGCATAGAAAACCTTGATATTCAGTCGATACTCATTGCTAACGAGCAAGAAGATCAGACCTATACAAACGCACTTCACGTTACAGTTGGTGCACTCGATGGAAACATATTCATACTGCGTGTTCAGAGTGCCAACATGTACTTTATACGTTACTTAGGTAACCAAGAAGTGTTTGTGAACGGTCAGCTATTGGCTCCAAGGCATGTATATCCGCTCTCGAAAGGTAGTTTCATAAAAATGCCGCAAGGCGCGCCGCTTTACTATACTGATATTGTAGCAAAGTTCATGAACGAGACCACGCTTCAGAAAATCTCGTTCGAAGTGAAGAATATGTATTATCGCTTCAAAAATGGAGCTTTAGGTTTGCGCAATATCAATATGGCCGAAGAGCAAGGCAAACTCATAGGTATTATGGGTGCGTCGGGTGCTGGTAAGACAACGCTGTTGAACGTGCTTTGTGGCAACGAAGCACCGTCGGAAGGCGAAGTGCTTATCAATGGCTTGAATCTTCACACGCAGAGTGACTTGCTCGAGGGTGTAATTGGTCTTATACCACAAGATGATCTTCTTATAGAGGAACTTACTGTATATCAGAATCTTTACTACAATACAAAACTTTGCTTCAAGGATAAAACCGAGGAAGAAATTGACCAAATGGTCTGCAACACGCTTATGAGCTTAGGTCTCTACGAGCGTAAAGATTTGACCGTTGGTTCGCCGCTCAACAAGACCATCAGTGGTGGTCAGCGTAAGCGTTTGAACATCGCCCTCGAGCTTATTCGAGAGCCAGCCATTCTCTTCGTTGATGAGCCTACATCAGGTCTTTCATCGCGCGACTCGGAGAATGTGATGAACCTCTTGCGCGAGTTGTCGCTCAAAGGCAAACTTGTGTTTGTAGTTATCCACCAGCCATCGTCGGACATTTATAAGATGTTCGATAAGATGTTTATTCTCGATACTGGTGGTTATCCAGTATATTATGGTAACCCAACGCAGTCGATAACATACTTCAAACACCTCGACGAGCAAGTAAATGCCGACGTGGGCGAGTGTCCTGTGTGTGGTAACCTAAATCCAGAACTTGTTTTCAACGTACTCGATGCTTCGGTAATCGACGAATATGGTAATTATACCAACCAGCGCAAGGTTAAGCCTGAGGAGTGGTATAATAAATACGAGGAAAATATTGAGTTGCCGAAAGTAAAGACGGTAACCGACCAACCGCCGCGTGGACTTAACATTCCAAGTTGGTTCAAGCAGTTCAGAATATATACCGTGCGTGATTTCTGGGCTAAGATCAGCAACACTCAGTATATACTTTTGAATATACTCGAGGCGCCACTGTTGGGTTTCATATTGGCGTACCTCATACGCTACATTGTCGATCCAGACTCCGATGTATATATCTTCCGCGAGAACGAGAACATACCTATATATATATTTATGGGTATCATCGTGGCGATATTCTTTGGTTTGATTATTTCGGCGGAAGAGATTTTCAAAGATGCCAAGATACTCAAGCGAGAAGCCTTTTTGAACCTAAGTAGGTCGGCCTATTTGGTATCGAAAATATTCATATTGATGGGTATCTCGGCCATTCAGATGATATTGTTCTTGCTGGTAGCCAATGCAATAATTGGATTCAAAGGCATGAACACCGAGTTCTTCTTGATGTTGTTTTCGGTGTCGGTATCGTCGAACTTGATAGGCTTGATAATATCATCGGCATTCAACTCGATTGTAACCATCTACATTATGATTCCGCTCTTGATGATACCTCAGATGGTGTTGGGCGGTGCAATGTTTACATTCGATAAACTGAACAAAGACTTCACTACCGTAGGCGAAGTGCCGCTCATTGCCGAGTTCATTCCAGCGCGCTTTGCATACGAAGGATTGACGGTATATCAGTACAAGCATAATAATTATGGAAAACTGTTCTTCGAAGACGAGATGAAGAACAGTCAGGCCAACTATAAGCAAGTCTACTATTTGCCAGAACTTTCGCAGGCGCTCGATAAGTCGATAAATGCGCAGCGACGCAATAAGGAGAAAGATAGTACGGGTGTATACACCAAGACCTATACAATGGATTTGGCGCTGCTACACAACGAGTTAGGCAAAGAGACACGTCGTGTACCTAATATTGAGTTCTCGGCGTTGGAAAAGTTGAATACTGCTGATTTCAACGAAGAGGTTTACGAGGCTACGCAGAACTACATTAGCCAACTGACGGCCGTTTATGGTGAAATGGCGCGTACTGCCATAAATAATATCGATAGAAAAATCGACTATTATCTCGAGAATAAGAAAGAATTATTCCTCGCAACTAAGGATGCCTACTACAACGAGCAGTTGACAGACATATTGAAAAAGACATTTGATAAAAACAAGATTCTGCGCGATGGTGACAACCTCATACAAGTGCTTGATCCAATCTATCAGATGCCAGAGCCAAAAGGTTTGCTGCCATTCCGTACGCATTTCTTTGCGCCATACAAATATGTACCAGTTATCGGCGTGTTTGTAGAGACGTTGTGGTTCAACATAGTATCTATATGGTTGTTGTCGATATTCTTCTACGTAGTGCTCTATTTCGACTGGACACGCCGTGCAATAGAATATCTGTCGCATGTGGATTACAAAGAAATAATGGATGAAATAAAGCAGCATTTACCAAAAATTCAGAAACCAAAATTTCTGAGTAGCGTAAAAGCGATAGTATCCAAAAAGAAAGCGAAGAAATAAACTCATAAAACTTATAGTAATGATAAAGCACATGTTGATGGCCGTTGCATTAGTCGGCGGTCTGCATCTTATGACAGGATGTTCAGGAAATTCAAACAGTTCTGAAGGTTCACTCGACGAGCCAATTCCAGATTCAACAATAACAAACGGTCCTCTCGAAATTTCGGAAGGTGTTGTAAATGATATGATTCAGAACATATCATCGCCAGTAGAAATGGCAAACATGATTCTTGGTTCGGGAGTTCCATTCTCGCAGCAGATGCTTAATCCTTCAGAAAACATGAAGAATTATAGCACGAGCTTCAAGCGTGCAATCAACCTTGGTGCTTATAGTGCTGACCTTGGTTACATCAACTGCTACAACAAGAACACCGTTGTTGTCTCTTACCTCTTGGCAGTTAAGGAGTTGGCTGATGGTATTAACGTTGGTCAGTTCATCGATTTCCAGATGTTGAAGAGACTTGCGTCTAACTCATCGAACCTCGATTCGTTGAAGCAGATGTCAGTAACCAGCTTCAATGATATGGATAAATACCTCCGCGAGCAGAAACGCGCTAATGTAAGTACTGCAATTATCGCAGGTGCATGGACAGAAGGTATCTACTTGACTTGCTCGGTTGTTGAGCAAATGCAGCAAAACAAGAATACCGATCCAGCTAAATTGAAAGAACTTGTACACCGCCTCGGTGAGCAGAAAGATATTGTAAACATTCTCAAAATAGTTGTTCATAACTACTCACAACTCGATCGTAACTTCCAAACGCTCGAAGATAAAATCAATGAACTTCAGACTGTTTATGAGGGTGTTCGTATCACTACCGAGTTTGCTCCACCCGAAATGGTTGAACAAGATGGTATGCTTGTGATAGTACAACACGAAATCAGCCACGTTGAGATTAGCGATGAGCAGATAGCTCAAATCATCGCAAAAATCAAAGAATTGCGTGAGTTTATCGTAGGCTAATAGTTGGCAAAAGAAGAGAACTAACAATAAAAAAGAAGAAGATGAAGAATATTATATTAACAATTATCGCCCTCTTCGGTTTGGCATCAATGGCGTCGGCACAGTGTGGCGACGATTTGATGAAAAAAGCTCTCGCTGCGATGGGTGGATACCAATATATCAAAGACTTTGACATAAAAGTGCCTGCTGGTGCAGCCGATGGAACTACGTTCTCTATCGTGCTCAATAGCCGTACGCACTATCAAATAAATGTGGCTAATGGCGCTTCGAACCCAGAGCACGTTACAATCAAAATTTTCGATGCATCGGGCAAATTGACCGGTATCAATGCTTCGAATGGTAAGGTGTTCGATACTTTCCAGTTTATCTGTGGTAAGACGGGTGCATACAAATTACAAGTAACTTGCTCAGGCGAGGCTTGCGCGCGTGCCGTACTTTCACTCATAAAGCAATATACCGAAGCTGAAATGCCGTAATTTGCGGTTTATATTATAAAACTATATGGAAGGTCGCTCATGATTGAGTGACCTTCTTTTTTCGATGTATATCTACGCGAATTCGTGTTTTCTACTAGAAATGTATATCTCAGGTCAAGAGCTCCATATCGATGGGAAATTAGGCTCATTTTGAGCAAGTAAATAGACTCGGAATGGATTTTATCTGCCACTGTTCATAATGCCAGAAGATGCATAGAAAGCGAGTAAAAACAGAGCGTAGACAAAACAAAAAAGGGAACAACCTTGTTGGTTGCTCCCTATCTAAGAATATGATGTAATACGATTAGTCTATCAATTCCATATCTTGTGAATTGACATCAACCTTAATGGTGTGGTAGTCAGATTCGCGATACATACCGGCGCTATTCATTACGCATACACATACACGAAGGCGAGTGTTGGCATATCTCAAATTGTTTGTATTTAGTGGCAATTTTATTGTTATAGTGCCATCGTCGTTATTTGTGTAAGAATTGAGATAGAAATAGCATGCTGACATGCGTACTGGAGCGGCATCTGGTTCGTATGGTGTAACGGTAAAGCCTAGAATAGCGTTCTCTTTTTGTGCCGAAATGGTGGCAGTTACCGTTTTATTGTCAGCATTGAAGTAGAATTCCGAGCAATCTATTTCGCCAATCGTGTCAGATTCTTCGAACTTGAGAGTTTGCGATACGGAATATGTTTGGCCGTTGGCAGTGCGAGCAACGAAGTCGTATGTGCCATTGAGACTATTTATAGTAGTGAAGCTAACATCACCGCTGCTATACCACGCGTATTCGCTGAACTGAACCATTGTCAAGTTCACTTGGTCGCTCTCGTGAACGATAGAAGTGCTACTTATTTTGAAATCTTCGATCGACGAAGTTACCGAGAAGAAAGGCGTATAGCAACGCGTGCTATCTGTCCCAGACTCAATAATATAGCCAGTAATATTAGGAGTGAATGTGAGCTCATCTTCTTCGATGCATGATACAAATGCCGAAGTAGCTGTGATGGCCGAGATACCGAGTAGTAAAAGGGTCTTTTTCATTTAGTTGAGGAATTTGCACAAAAGTACATACGATAATAGAACGAATGCAAAAAAAATCAGCAAAAAGTTAAAATTACACAATGTATGGCCTCTAATTGACGAAAAAGGGCTTTTGCATTGGCGCTCGTTTAGCCGATTATACAGTAATCACGGAGTTATTTATCTGTTGAATCTGTAACTTCTTGGCTTTCTATCAATATACAAATAATGAATATTACCTATATTTGTTAGCTACGAAACACAAGAAAACTAAGAAATCATGC
>JAEEGL010252314.1_pt1 | contig 36077 bp, 56 predicted proteins | sample 9134231 | NCBI WGS metagenome assembly JAEEGL01 (sample SAMN16246548, study PRJNA631951) | gut metagenome | biome: gut microbiome; feature: rumen; material: fiber-attached | host: Bos | place: Iran: Karaj | collected 2018-10
AGCTATTTTATAGAATAGAGCAATTATATTGCAAAAAAATGCAAAAATATTTTGTTTCTATCAGAAACTTTACGTATATTTGCAGATGCATTTAGGGTTTGTGAAAATCCGAGATGCTTTAGTTAAGTCTAGTTTAGTTTTTGTGTTGGTTGGGGGTTGTCGATTGACAGCCCCCATTTCATTAGAAAACAAAGGGGTTTCACGCAATTCTGGCGTTAAAAAGATGTCAAATATTCGGAGCTAAATATTGTCGAAAAATTGTCGAAAACGCCGTTTTTTGCCTACCCTATTGTCGAAAAGTTGTCGAAAAATCCGATTTAGTTTTCATGAAGTTCAACTTAGTTTTCATAGAAATATGGCACAATTCAGCATAGTTGTCCTGCCGGCCAAGAGGCTCAGGGACGGAAGACACAAGATAAGGATAGCGGTCTCCCATGCAGGCGAGACACGCTACATCGTTACCAACTACCTGGTGGACTCCCCGGACGAGGTCTCGGGGAACCAGGTGACGGGGCGCGGCGACGCCGGCTACATCAACATCCAGCTCAGGAAGCGGCTCAATGACCTGCAGGTGGTCTACGACAGTTTAGACGACCCGGACATCTTCACCTGCTCCCAGCTGGTGGACATCCTCAAGCGCAAGGGCGGCAGTGGCCACAAGCTCTTCGAGGAGGTGCACGCCGAGTACACCGGCCTGCTGGAGCAGAAGGGGCAGGTGTCGTCCGCCAAGCTCTACCGTCTCTCCAAGGACAGGTTCGAGGACTACTTCAAGTCCAAGGAGATCCTCCTTGAGACCATCCAGCCGATGGATATCGTGCGCTTCGACGCGTCGCTCAGGAAGCGAGGCCTTGCGGCGGCCACCATCAAGACATACGTCTCACTGGTGAAGGTGGTCATCGACTACGCCCAGAAGATGAAGTACGTCAAGTATGAGGTGGACCCGTTCGAGTTCTACGACATGCCGAGCTACGAGCCCCGTGAACTCTGGTTCACCGTTGAGGAGTTCCGGAAGATATACGAGGACAGCCCCACCTATTATAATTATATAGTAATACGGGATATCTGGCTCCTCACCTTCTTCCTCGGCGGTGCGAACATCGTGGATATCCTCGGCTACAACTTCAAGGGGAAGACGGTGATGAAGTACCAGCGCACCAAGACGAAGAACACCAAGAAGGAGAGCGGCTGGACGGCCTTCGACATCCAGCCGGAGGCGCAGGCCATCATCAGGAAGTACATGACGCGCACCGGCAGGCTGAAGTTCGGCCACTTCAACACAAAGTCGTCGATATCGATGCTGTTCGAGCGTGAGAACGACAATTACATGGAGTCCCTGGGGCTCGACAAGAACTTCATCCTCATGGCGGCGCGGAAGACGTTCTTCCAGATCGGATTCGACAACAAGGAGAGCACGGACGTCCTCGACTACTGCGTCGGCCATGCCAGGAGCAAGCGCATGGCCATGAACTACGCGATGGTGAAGCCGGAGATGGCCACCGCCTGCATGAGGAGGGTCTTCGACATCGCCATCGGGACAAAAACGGGACAATTGGAACAAGACGGACAGAAATTGGAACAGTCGGAACCCGTTTTGGAACAGTCGGAACTAAAAACTGGGAAATCGGAACCGAAATTGGGGGCGACTGAAGAAAAAAGTGAAAAAGGTGATTCTGACGGTGAAAATGGTGAAAAGTGGACCACTTTATGGTAGTAGCACTAAATAGTTTGCTATTTTCTGCTATTAAATGCTACTGAAAGGCAAAGAGAGGGCATCCGGCGCAAAACCAGGTGCTCTCTCTTGTAAAAAGGGCTGAAAATCACTTCGGGAGGTCAACAACCGCCTCTTTTTCCACGATCTTGAGGAAATCATCCTCAGAATGCACCCCTCCAGGCACGTCGATGGTCTGGAAGTCGAAAACATCGGCGATATCGGTATGACTGTCGATTTTCTCGGCCGTTCCGAAGATCACCGTCCCTCCTTTGCTGGTGTAGAACGTCGTACCGTCCACCATGTCCGCCACCCAGAGGCCCACCCACTCGTACGTCTGCGTGAACCTGTCTTGGGTCTCCCTGCAGGTGACATTCCGGTTATTTGCTATCTTCCGCATTTTCCAACTATTTTGTCGTACAGTTTGTTGCCTTTGTTGGCTGAAATAAACTCATCGGCCAGCCTTCTGGTATTCTCGACTGTCTTCTTCTCCATCCAGAGTGGATCGAAGCAGTAGAACTGCCGCTCCTCGTCCTTGATCGGGTAGACCTCGTCGAATGTCTGCCCTTTCTGTGCAAGGGCGCAGGCGACAGTATAGGAGCTCAGCGATTCCTCGGTCATGATGAGAACGTCCTCACCGCTGCCGTTATAGTTCGTCACAAGTATGTTCATTTCTTTATCTGTCTAATTATCTTTTCACAAATCCTCTGTATCGTACCGACATTCCTTTCATCAGTCCATTCTTTGGCGACAAGGAAGGTCACGTTGTTCTTCAAAGGCACCTTGCCGTGCGTCAGGAGGTCATCGTGCCTGGTTAGCCTGCCCTCAGTCGGCTTCAGTCCCTTGTCGTGCAGCTCACACAGCCCGTTATGGTAGAAGGTGCACCACCCGTTCTCAGTCCCTGGCTGGATCATGCTGACAGGGCCGTCGGTGATTCCGACGAGCGCCCCGACGAGCCAGTCCGTCGGCCGCAGCCTGTCAGTATAGCCAGCATCCACCAGCCTCTCGATGTCCTCTGGCGTGCCGAGGCATGGCACCTGGCACATCTTCTGACAGCGGCTGCAGCTGCACTCCGACGGGTGGCACTTCGACAGCCTCTCGATGCGCTGGAGGACCGTTTCCTTTGCTGTACTCATCCCGGGTTATAATTGTTCAGCACGTACTCGGCCAGCTTCCTCTTGTTCTCGTTGTCGAGCTCGGCGTAGAACCTGTTCATGTTCGCATTGTACTGTATGAACTTCTCGTAGATATGGTCGGCGAAATGCCCCTCTCCCCATATTTCTCGGATGAACTTCCTCGGCTCGGAGTAGTTGTAGCTCCAGAGGACCCACTTCCTGATGGCCTCCAGCTCCTTCTCCCTGCAGTCCTTGATGTCTCCGTGAATCTTGAAGTCGAAGGCATCAAAGAAATCTTCCCATTTGTCAGCCTCCACCGCCTTGCGTGCCAGGCTGACCATTTCCTGTGTAATCTGTTCCATTATTCAATCCATCTTATGTTGTCCGATATTGATTCATAACTCTTGCCGGGAAGCGGATATCCCAGCTTCTCAATGGCTTTGCAGAAGGCCTTGACAAAGACGAGCTTGTCATAGATCCTCAGGTCGCCGCCCTTGATGTCGAGCAAGTGGAGGATAAGCGGTGTGAAGTCCCAGACGCCCTTGTGGATGCCGTAGACCTTGATGTGGAAGATCATTGTCACCTTGCCGGTGCGCCTCTTCTCGAAGATATAGACGTGTCCGTCCTCCAGCATGCTGCGAAATATCTGCAGCATCTCAAACCTGTGTTCCTCAGTCATAGTCCAGCTTCTTTAAGTCGTCATAGTCAATAACACACCAGCCGGCAGGCGTCCTCTCGTCACCGGCAAACTCATTGATGCCGTCGAGATAGGCCTGCATCAGCTCTTCGCTCTGAAAGTCTTTGATGCGGATGTCGAAATCGGGGAACTGCTCGCTCTCCAGATATCCGTTGAGGCCGTCGATACCTTCGGCTTCATACTCCCGGACGGCATACTCTCCGAAGAGGAGAGCCACATGGTACTGCTCCTTCTCCTTGCCCTCCAGCTCGTCGATCTGCCGCTGGGCCTCGTCGGCGCAGAACCGGAGCAGCTTCTTCTTCATCTCGGGATTGCCGATACCTCCACGGCCTCCGCTTCTCCACTGGAAGATGACCACCTCGCAGTCATCCATTCTCTCCAGATACTCGTCACGGCATTTCTTGAGGTTCGCGATTGTCTTTGCTTTGTCTTCCATATTATGAAAATGTTAGTTCTTCGATGTGGTCGGAAAGGAGGAGATAAAGTTCCTCCAGATGCTTCTTGTTTTCACGGAGCAGCTTCACCCTGCTTTCCCGATAAGTCCGATGAGGAGTGTTACGTCTCACCTGGTCCTTGATACGTTCGGAAACCTTCCTCAGTTTGCTGTCAGCGATAGCCAGTCTGGTGTTCATTCTCTCCTGGTAGATGTAGGCTTCCTGAAGCGTGAGGCCTGCAATCTCTTGTGCATTGAGTAATACCATATCCGTAAGTGTTAGTTGTTATTGAAGTTGCGGCCAACCTTGACCTTGATCTTGTATCTTTCGTCATAGATAAAGCTGATGGCCTTACCCTTGTATGTCCTGGCGACGTTTACCCAGTACCAGCCGCAGGCTGCGTCGATGAACTGCAGGGGCCGCTCGTGGATCCAGCGCATCGTGGCGGCATAGTTCTGCTCGGTGATGGTGCCCTCGTGGCTGGCGTACTTCGTTACGATGTCACGGATGTCAGGGTTGTACTGGCAGTGCGACTCGACAAGCGCAGTGTTGATGGCGATGCGCTTCTTGTTTGCTAAGAAAAGTCTCTTGACGTTCATTTGCTGTTCCGTTTAAAGGGTGATTATTATCTTATTTGCTACGACAAAGATACAAAGAAATAATCAAATATGCAAGTTTTTACGGGAAATCTTTCGTTAAACTTAGTTAATCATATTTGCAACCAGCAGGCACGAAGAAGGCCGTGAGTCTCCCCACGGCCCGGCTGGGACAAATGGCTATAAAAGCCCGGCCGACGGCTGGCTGATGAATTGCAGCCTGTTGCCGTATGTCAGTTCGTTCGTGGTGACGTTGATGGCCACCGCACAGTCTCCGATGTCGAGACAGAGGGTGTCGTCATAGTGGACGGTGGAATATCCGAAGGCATGGATGATCACATCACGACCGAGAACGCGGGCGGCACAATCACCGCTGAGTCGGATCTTGGACTGGCCTTTGGCCACCACTCGGGACATATCTCCCGCATTTATGGTGGCTTTGTCATACGCCCTGACAAACACCTGGTCTCCAGCGAAGACCGAACTGCTGTCCCTGGCCGAGACTCTCGACCTACTGCAGGCCGTGATGCTGGAACGGCCGAAAGCAAAGACGCATGCCGTTTCCCAAGCCGTGACGCTTGCTTCGTCAAAGGCATAGGCCAGCGTGGATCCGCCGACCTCGCAGCGGCAGTCTCCGACTGCAATGACAACCTTGCCGCCGACTACACCAATATTTCCTTTTGTATAGATACCGTGTCTGTTCAGTTCTTTCTCTTCAAACATCTGGCGCAGCAGTTCGACATCAAGGGCGCCGGAACGGTAATAGTTGGAGAAGTTCTCCCTGATGTTGGCCAGCAGCTGAGTGCGACTGGCACAACAATAGAGAGAGTCCTTTACGTAACCGTCCTTCTCTCTGACACGCTCGATGAAAGCGGTCAGGATTTCCTTATACTTCCTCATAACAGACTTGGCTGAACCGTTCCTTTTCTCTCCTGGTACCGTTGCATGGCAAACTCCGGAGTCGTATTCGCATAGCAGTACTTGCACCCGTGGGCGCACGTGTTGTAGATGCCGATATCCTTGGCGACGGTGCAGAGGCAGCAGTCACGCTGGCCTTTATCCTTCCCCATTTCCAGCACCCTCTTCGCAAAGTCCTCGTCATTCGTGGCCAAAGAGGATATCAGCTTCGCGTCGATGCAGGCATTCGGTTTGATGCCGAACTCGCTGAGGTCGATGCTCTCGCTGCAGGTGGCCACCTCCAGGCTGCTGCCATGGAGCCTGTTCATGAGCTTGAGGGCGAACTCCTTCTGCTCGACGGCGGTCAGCTCTCTCACTCCAGTACCCTGCAGGTTGAATCCTACCTTGCGGTAGTTCTTGATATCGGCAAAGCTGATGACAAGCTTCTGCGGGAAACCGTCCAGCCATGAGTATGTCCTTATGATACGCTCGACGATATCATCTATCGACAGCACGCCGTCAATAAGGAAGATGGGATCCCACCGCCATACCTGCCGGCCCTGGCCCCATTCCTCGGCGATACGGCGGAAGAGGGCGCAGCGCTCCACGAAAGAAGGAAGGTTCGGCTCCAGCCCTTCCCGCTCGTAGTCGTTGAGCGTGTGCTGGAAATAGAAGCGGATGCCCATGTCGTAGATCTTCTTCAGGAAAGGCAGCATCGGTCCCGGGTTCTTTGACCAGAACACGATGAATTTCGTCTTGGCAAAACTGACATGCTGCATCTTCTGGCTGAACGGGTTTATCCAGTCGCAATAGCCCCGTGTCAGCCTGTTCATCATCCAGTCGGCATAGAAGGCCGGGATGTCCGTTCTGCGGCTTGCACTGATGATCTCAGGAGCCACTGCCTCGTCAAACGTGTCGTCGTCGAGGCTGATTCTGATTTTCTCGAATGTATTCATAGGTTCAGTCTTTATAGATTCTTGTTGCGCCGCAAAGCGTCCGTATCATCGTGCTCGGCTCCTTCACGACGTGTGCGTCAGTTATCAGTACACATGTGAAACCCCAGCCGTGGTCGCACTCTACCGCGTCCTCATGATGCAGGCCGTAGGCCTCCATCAGCTGGCGGACATCACTTACCAGAGGAACGCCGTCACCCGTCAGCGTGCCGACGAAATCGCCGTCCTCGTCAGGATTCTCAATGCTCGCATCCACATTATGGTTGCGGGCAAGCGTCCGGAGGTCTGCCTCCATCTGCTTCATAATCTCTTCTCTGCTCATATCTGTTACATGTAAATAGTATCTGTGATAGCCTTGATCTTACCTCCAGGAGTCACAACCTCCATATGGAGATAAGAGAATCGCGTGCCGTAGCACTCGGTCTCCAGACGGACGGATATGTCCCGGTCGGGAACTTCGTCCTTAGTCCTCACCTCTACCTTCAGCGTGTCACGGCTGGCCTTGTTCGCTGTGATCCAGCTGAGGATACTGCGGCATTTCGCAGCATTGTAGCTGTCGTAGCGACGGTCTCCGTCCTCGCCGTAGATACGGCCGCGCTTCCCGCTTATCTCCACGCCGTAGAGCGTGAAGATGTCGATCTTCGTGCCGGAGAACTTCTCTATCCACTTGGCCATGGAGGCGAACTCCTTCGTCGGTGCGCTGTAGAGGATGATGCCGTCGGTGATCTCCACCGGCTCGGAGCGGTAGCCGCCCCAGACGTAGTCCCTCACCTGCTGGTAGACCGTCGTGCGGTGCCTGGCAACCAGGTAGCCGCGAAGCTGGCTCAGCTCCTTGATGGCTTCCTCGATGACGTGACTGAAGTCCGTCACCTCATGGAATGCCTGCGTGTCCGACATGTACTCCTTGCCGGCGAACCTGAAGACGTAATACTGGAACTTGCCGGACTGCCAGGCCTCGAAGGAGGCAACCATGTTGATGGCAGGAATCTGACCTCCCAGCTTCTTGTGCTGCTCCTTTGCGGCAGCAACGATATCCTTTTGAATACTCAGATAGTTCATACTCTTTGAATGTTTAGGTTAGGAATTGATCAGTGTGTCGCTCATGAATACGCAGGTGTCCAGCTTGTAGGCTCCGGACACAGGATGCTTCTCGTTGAGGATCTCGTGGTAGCAGCGCCAGCCGCGGTTGTAGGTGCGGACGTAACGCTTGCCGTTCTGCTTGTGGACGAATACGGTGGCGTTGCAGCCCTCGCCGTTATAGCTCTTGCCGTCCCAGCCATTGAATGTTACGAACTCGGACTTGCGGGTGTCCTTGAAGTTCTCGTCGATTTTGAAAATTGCCTTCATAATTGTTCCGTTTTTAAAGAGTGATTATTATCTTATTTGCTGATACAAAGATACAAAGAAATAATCAAATATGCAAGTTTTTACACGAAAACTTTTGTTAAAGTTTATTAATCAAATATGCAACTCAGCGGACGGCTGCATATATGAAAGGGTGGAGACAGATCGTCCCCACCCCTTGGTGATAAATGCTGGCGGAAAGGCGGTTACTTCTTGCCGCCCTTCTTGTTCTTCTTACCCTTCTTCTCCTTGGCAGGCTCCGGTTCCGGCTGCTCGGCGGGAGCTTCCTCGACAGCGGGAGCGGCTTCCTCGGCGGGAGCTTCTGCGGCTGGCGCCTCTGCCGCCGGAGACTCTGCCACCTGCTCCTGTACGGCTTCGGCTGGAGCCTCTGCTTCCTCTGCAGGTGCTTCCTCGGCAGGAGCCTCGCCTGCAGGCTTCTCAGCCCCTGTCTTTTCCTCCGCATCGCGCATCTTCTTCACGTCCTTCTTCAGGTCCTCGATCTTCTTCTTGAGGTTGTCACGCTGCTTGGCGTACTTGTCGTCGAGCTCCTTGGTGATGACCTCCTTGACCTGCGGGAACTGGTCGCTGACGAAGATCTCGAGGATGCCCTGCAGGCCCTTGGCGAAGTTCACGGACTTCTCTGCCAGCGACTGGCGGATGAACTCACGCTTGATGGCGTTGCGGTTCTTCTGCAGCACATCCTTGTAGTTCTTGAGGAAGTCACGGTCGGTAGTCCACTCCAGACCGAGCTTCTGCTTGAACTCGTAGGAGAGATGCATCAGCATGAGGGCGATGAGCACATCGTTCTCCGTGGCACCCATGGCCGTGTTCAGGGAGCTGTAGTCGCCTGTCTCGACGGCCTGGCGGTAGCGCTCGATCTTCTCGTCGTGACGCTTGTCGGTCAGCTCTGTCAGCAGGGCCTTGTACTTCATCGTCTGCTCCTGCCGCATCTGGCGTGACTCCTGGTTGAGGCCCATCTCCTCGTCCTTGACGTTATAGACGTACTTGAACTCGCCGGAGAGATGGCCGTTGAACGCTACCTCGAATACCGGGACGATGTTGCCGTCCTTGACACCGATGTCGAAGATGGCCTTCTGGTGCGACCATGTCTGATGGCGCTTGAGGTAGAACTCCTCCTCGGTGAAGTCCTCGCGCTTGGGTGGGACGGGGTTGATGACCGTCTTGCGGATGCCGATGGGATGAACCTCCACACCCTGTGTCTTGGCATAGTTGAGGATATCGATGTTCTCCTCCTCGGTGCCGACGTAGATGATCTCCGTCTCTGCAGGCTGGCGCTTCGCCTCACGGATGATATGCTGCATCGTCTTGGCGAGAAAGCAGGCACGCTTCATGCATCGCGGGCTCGTCACGTCGCCCGTCCCCGACGGATCGTTGGCCGTGTTGAGCGGACACTTGGCGCATGCCGGAAGCATTTCACCCTCTCCGTCGCCGGAGAACGACTCGTCACCCAAGGGGAACTTCGCCGTGTCGAGCTTCATCATGACGTTGGCATCGATCATCTCCTTCAGTTCCGGGATGTTCGGGAACTTATACTTCCAGCGGGCGATACACTCCGGGGTGAAGCATGTCTCATAGAGCACTTTCTGCTGCTCTGCGGGCAGCTTACTGATCTCCAGCAGGTGTGTCAGCACCAGCGGGCCGTTCTGCATGAGGTCGACGAACTCGGCGATGGTGCCGTTGAGGCGCAGGCGGCTGCGGACGAACGTCTCGCTCTTACCCAGCATCTTGGCGACGGCACCCACCTCCGTGCCGAACTCGTTGACGAGGCGGTCGATGGCGTTCGCCTCCTCCATGGGGTCGACGTCCTTACGCTGCATGTTCTCGAAGATCATGGCCGTCAGGGCTGCCTTGTCGTCGAGGTCCTTGACGATGCAGTCGATCTCCTCTGAGCCTGTCAGCTGCGTGGCTCGGTAGCGGCGCTCACCGCAGACGATCTCGTACTTGGCGAACTCCTCGCCTTCCGCCACCTCCTTGAGAGGACGGACGGTGATGGGCTGCAGCAGGCCGTTCTCCTTGATGGACTCGGCCAGCTCGTTCAGCTCGTCGGCATCGAACGTCTTACGGGGGTTGTTCTTACTCGGGACTATCTCCTTCAAAGGGATTCTTCTCACTATGCCGGCTTCTGCGGCTTTCTCATTTTTCTTCATACTGTTCTTTTTTAAAAAATTGATAACTTATTTGCATTGGATGCTAACTTATTAGCATTGGGTGACTGACAGGACGCTACGCCTCGTCCATCCAGTCCTTTGTGTTCTGCTTCTTCCAGGAGTTGAAGGCGTAGTCGTTGATGAGGCTCTCATAGGAGATGGTGACCGGCGAGCCGTCCTCCTCCTGTATGTCTACATTTTCTTCGAAGTGCTGGCACGGCATGATGATCGCCGTCAAGAGCTTGCACTCGATGACGGTGGCGCTCGCCTGCTCTGCCTTGTACATCACTGCCTCCTTGAGCTTCCCTGCCGTGTTGAACACGCTGAGGACGCCTATGAGTGACTTGACCTTGAAAGTCTTGTGGAGGATAGACACCCTGTCCTCGGGGTTCGCTCCCTCCTTTTTCATGTGGTACTGGCAAGCTGCCAGCAACTCCTTGAGGTCGATGCGGTGCTTGTACTCCTCACGCGCAGCAGGAATGACGCTGCGATAGTTGGGGTACTTCCCGTTGATCTCCTCACCGGACTGGTTGATGATCTTGCCGTCAAACTTGGTGTTACCGCAACGGTAGACGATGAGCAGATGGCCGTCGCTGCCGACACACTCCCCCGCCTCGTCGAAGTAAACACCGTTCATTACTGGCCGCAGCTCGTCTGAGGCTACGACATAGGCGAATATCGCCTTCAAAATCTTTTTGTCCATAAAATACTGAGATTGGTTAATACAATTCCTACCATGTAAGAAAGAAACAAGGCTCCCTTAGAGAGCCTTGATTAAGATACTGCGCTTGTACATCTTCTGCAGCGCCTCCGTCAGCTGCTGCATCGATTCCGCTCCTGCGGTCACCACGCCCTTGGTCTTCGCCGTCGGGGTGAAGCGGGCTCCCGGCCAGCACTCCACCAGCTGCTTGAATGAGCGGACGGGGACGGACTCGTTGGCGTCGATGTCGGCATCCACCTCCTCGATGGACTTGGAAAGGAGGATGCTTGATGCCACATAAGGCTCCGGCTTCCACTCCGGGATGACCAGCTCCGGCTCCTTCTTCTCTTCTGCGGGTGCCTCTGCCTGCTCCTGGTTCTCTACCTGAGGTGCGTTCTGCTCCTCATTCTTGATCTCTGCCTGTGCAGCCTCGGCTGCGTTGTTCTTTACTACTTCCATTTTCGTTGGATTTTGATTGTTAATACTTGAGTTGACTTGCTTCTCGATTGCCTTGAAGAGCTTCTTCTGCTCTGCGAGGGTCAGGTCGTCCCAGCAGATGTCGCTGTTCGACTCGGCGGTGATGTAGACTTCATCCTCGCCTGCGGTCTCGACGGCGGTGATCTTGGTCTTGGAACCCTTCTCGCCGATGGTTACTGACTTTCCGAATGTGAACGGCTCACTGGTGATACCCAGGAGGCTGATGATTGCAACTCGGATCTCGTTCTCGCTTTTGAAATTTCTTGTAGTCTTCATAACTGTTCTTGTTTTAAAATGATGATTATTATCTTATTTGCTGATACAAAGATACAAAGAAATAATCATATATGCAAGTTTTTACGGGAAAAGTTTTGTTAAACTTAGTTAATCAAATATGCAATCTGCCGCCCCTGCGTACCGCTTGGGCGATACCGTAAAAGGCGGAGAGCCTCACGGCTCCCCACCTTCCAGAGCGGGACGCTTCCCACAAGTTGTTTAACTATTATCAGCTTGAATCTACAAAAAGATCTCCGAACGTACTTCCGGCCCTGGCTCGAAATCCTTGGTGATATCGGCACAGTCCGTGACTGCTGCGGCGGCACATGGCTCGTCGTAGGGAAAATACTGCTGCTGCACATACGCTGCAGCCTGCGTGCCCATCGGGCTTTTGGGTTCTTGTCTCATTTTCTGTCTTTTCTTATTGGTTGTTGATAAAACTGTAGGTCAGGCCATTGACGGTCTTCCCATTTTTGATTTTATATCCGAGATACGAAGGGCGGATGCCGATATGCCTGGCGGCTTCCACTATTGACTGGTAAGTCTCTCCTGTGTCGACACAGCGGACTGGCTTCATCAGCTTCTTGGCACGGTCTCTTGCGGCAAAAGGGTGGCGGAGATACCACTCATGCATGCCTTTCTTCTGCTTCTCCCTTTCCTCCGGTGAGAGCTGGTGTCCCCTCTTGTACTCGTTCTCAGGGCAGAAGTGCTCACCTTTCTTGAACTGGGACGGCCAGCCGAGACGCATGCCTTCCAGGTGCGCCATCCTGACATGACTCATATTGATGGCGTGCTGCCATTCCGGCGACTTCCACAGCCCGAGCTCACGCGCCTTACGGATGGCGGTGCGGACGCTGACGCCGAGGATGCCGGCCATCTCCTCGTTCTTGGTTGTAGGGAAAAGCTGTTTCAGGTCGTCGAGCATCCTGCGGGTCCAGTAGATGCGCTTGGCGGCACCTTTCTTGCTCCAGCATAGCCCCGTCTCAGGATCCATCCGTATGCCGTCCGGCACCTTCCTCGTTCTGTTGTACCATGCCCGCTTGTTCTCCCTCTGACATTCTTTACACCAGGAGGCGGTATGCCCCCGTTTGGTGACGTAGAACTCCTTGATCGGCAACTCACGGCCACAATGTGTACAGACCTTTCTTCTTTGTTTTTTCTTAGTCATCTTGGTCGAACAATGATAAGGCCACAGGCTGGACAGCCCGCCTTGGCTTCGGTCTGTCGGCAGGCTTCTCCGGCTTCGGTGTTTGTAACTGGCGTGTGACCGGCATGTAACTGCGGACTTCTTCCGGCGGCCGCATGTCGTGAGCCTCCAGCCATAGCTGGTAGAACTCGTCGAGGCAGTCCGTTCGCAGGTGGTTGTGCTCAGCATCCCAGTGGGCCTCTTTGAACTGCCGGACTGGGTCTGTGCCAGTAGTAGCTTCAGGAAGGGTTTCTGCAGCATCGGGGAGACTGACAGGACGTGGTCCTGCCAGGTTGGTGTCCACCAGCTTCTTATGGTGTTCGCCTGCGCTGATCTCCTCGGGGCTGCCGTACACGTGCTGAGGGAAGAAGAGGGCGACGGGGTGGTGACCGTCGAGCGGGATGCGGACGGGTACCATGCCCATCATCCCGCCGTCGGCCACCTCGCCCTCCAGGATCCTGCCGTACCAGCAGACATATACCTTCGTGCCTGCGTCCATGATTAAATCAGCTGAATCTTCTTCTCCACGAGGAGTTTGTTCACATCCTTATTGTCCTCACGCACTTTATAGCCCTTGATGACGACACCTTTCTCATGGATCTCCATGATACCCATCTCGGCATCCTCATAGCGGCGCACGGACTGCCCGTTGACGATGTTGCGGGGCTTAGACATAGAGGGCAGGGCGACCGTCCATCCCGTCTCTGCAACGGGCTCTTCGCTCGCTTTGGTATAGACGTACTTACTCTTCTCAGCGGGGCTGACAATCTTGTAAGTATGGTTGTCGAAGTTGATTCCAGATTCCCAGCTGACATGCGAGTGTCCTGTGCATATCATCAAGTTCTTATGCGTCCTCAGCAGCTTCTCGAAGAACCAGAACGTGATACCCGTGAGCGCATTGGAGCCGATGGGATAGATGCCGCCTTCCTTGGTGTCCTTTTCGTCAGACGGATGGATATCGGCGTACTGCCAGTTGCCGTTCTTCGGAACGCCAGCACCGTTTCCGCTGCGATGGGGAAGAAAATGATGCGTGAACCCTATGAGCTTCTTGTCCTGGTTATTTTCCACTAACTCCAGCAGCCAAATAAGGGAATTAACTGAATAGTATTGATAATTATAAGGCTCATCAGCCTTTGAGTAGCCAGTGTCGGCCACATACTCCAGCAATCTGCGGACATACGGATCATCGGCATTGAGGTCTATCAGCGTCCTGGCGTGAATCATGCGGTCGTGCCAGCCGCTCGTCACGCCCCACGTGTCATTACCGTAGTCGACGCTGAGGAAAATAAAGATGTCATTATTCTTCTTCAGCCAATAACTCAGCTTACTGTACCCATTACGCCCATGGGAACCTCCGTCGTTCCACATGACGAGGTTGTCCTTCACAGCAGACCAGTTCTGTTTGACGAAGCTTTTTGCGCACTTGATGGCTTCATCGGAGATCCCGCCTTTTTTGGAATCCCATATCGAGCTACCAGTGTAGCCGCCCTTTCTCGCGTAGAGGTCAACGAAGTCGTTATAGCTGAAGAAGTTCATGTCAGCCTGACCGCTCGCTGAACTCTTGCCATTCTCGAGCTCGAACACGATGCGGCCACGGCCAGGCACGATGCCATTGATTTGCTGGCCAGTGGGCCACAGCGCACCGATGCGCTTGTTCACGCTGCTGTTGTAGCCGTACGTCGTCTCCGTATTCTTCCCCTTGGTAATCTGGTCGCCCTGACGCGACTCGAATAAACCATAAAAATCATGGTTGCCCAATGGAGAAAAGAAGCGGAGGCCGGCCTTCTGCCAATACTCCACGTCATAAATCTTCTTCACCTCGCCGTAGTCCGCGTCGCAAGCGGCCTCGGGGTGCTTCTGGTCGTCGTTCGTCTGCGATTCAGCGATATCACCTGCGCTCATCACGCACTTCACATTCTTGTCTGCTACATACATATCCATGCAGCGCTTGAAGTCCGCCTCGTCTCCCCAGTCGTCGCTCTTGTCCTTCGGCGTCACGTTGTCGTTGCATTTGCACATGTGGCTGTCTGACAGCAGGCCGATGGAATAAAGATACTTGCCCAGCTCAACCTTCTTCGGCTCCGGTGTCGGCTCCGGCTGCTGCTGGACGTTGGGGTTGCCGTTCTGGATGACCGTGACACACCACTCCTTCAGCGCAGGACGACCGGCATTGAATCCCTTCTTTACGGTGTCGTCTGTGGTCTTGTGGATGAAGTAAGCCGTACGGGGCTCCTTGGACGGGTTCTCAGACATGGCCGTGTACTTCAGTGCACCGTTGCTGAGACGCTCGCACTTGCACCAGTCCGAGACAGTCTGGATGGTGATGTCGTCCACCATGACGCCGTCATAGTTCACGGCATCCTTCTCGTGGTCAAGGTACAGCGGAAGGAAGTCCCTGCCCCAGTTGTCAGTGCCGCCGAATCCGATGCCGGACACGTCGCCGTAGTTGACAGTCAGCATCTCGGAGTCGTTATCTCCGAGATGAAGCTTGGTTTCTGACTGGCCGGACGCCGTCGTGAAACAGACGTCCACTTCGTCCTTGCGGATGATGATATCCGCAATGACAGGTTCATTGAATCTCTTTTTTTTCATACATTTAAATTTATTTAGGGGGTTGATATCTTCAGCACGTATGTTGCGCCGGACTTCCGCAGGACGGTATCGCATCTCGGATCTGACGTGTCAAGTGTGATTTTGAAACCTGCGTCGGTGTTTTTCCAGTGACGCTGGTCATAGAACCGCACGTCTGTAACGGCCTGCCCGTTGTAACTGTCGTCCATATGGTCCTCGCCGTTCATTATACAACGGACGTCCAGGCTGCCGAAGTCGTTCTCTCCTGGTTTGAAAATGTACCGTGCCCCGGCATTTGCCGCAGCTCCAGGAAGGTATGTATTCACGCCGATATGGTCCTGAACATACAAACGTATCTCGCCGGTTGACTGGATGTTACTACCGGTTGTGTTCTTGATGCATAATTTCACTTTCCAGTTATCATCCGACTGCTGCTCTGGTTCATTCCCTATATTTGTTATCTTCAGGACAAACGTTGCTCCAGACTTCTTCAGGACAGTGTCACATCTCGGGTCGCTTGTATCGAGAGTGATATTGAAACCTGCGTCGGTGTTTTTCCAGTGTCTCTGGTCGTAGAATCTGACATCTGTGATTTTCGAGCCATTATAGCTGTCGTCCATCGACGCATCCCCGTTCATTATACAGTTGACATCCAGCGCACTGAAATCATTCTCTCCCGGCTTGAAAGTGTACCGTGCGCCAGCATTGGCAGCAGCTCCGGGCAGATACGTGTTCACGCCGATGTGGTTCGATACGTAAAGACGGACCTCTCCAGTAGACTGAATATCATGTCCCGTCTCGTTCTTGACGTACAGCTTCACGTTCCAGTCTCCAGTCTCCACGGGACTCGTCACGAAGTTCTTCGTGGCATAGAAGCCGTCCTGCAGACCGTCCATGGCCATGATGACCGGGGCGATCATCGCGCCGAAGAGACGGCCGTACATGATGTCCGAGTTCCAGTGGGCGCGGCCGATTACCCTGCATACCGAGTAGTCGTATGCGCGGCTCATATAGGTGTGGATCATCTCCGGCTTCATCAGACCAAGGACAAGGGCCATGGCATAGATCTGCGCAGAATGGCCGGAGGGATAGCTGCCTGGTCTCTGTGTGACGAAGCCGTTCTCAGCTTCCCACTTCTTACGGGCCTCCTCTGTGTCTGCCACGAGACAGGAGATATCGACGCTATAAAGGCCGTTCTCCTTTGCACCGTTTACAGAGCTCCTTGCGGAGAATGTCCGTGTGAGGCCTCCGCAAGGACGCTTGCGGCCCCAGTTCGTGTCATACGTCGGGAAACGGCAGTTGTCGGCGATGGTCAGAACATCGTCGATGAACTTCTCCACAGTGTTCATGCTTGCATCAGGGATGTTCTTCCTGCAGATGCCTGCGAGGTCTGCGAACGGTCCTTCGATGTATAGGTCTCCACTGGAGCATTCCTCAAAGCAGTAGCGCGGATATCCGCCGACGATGGGAAGCTGGCCGTCCTTCAGCGCAAGGCGGAGATACCTCTTCTTGCCGAACATATAGTTCTTGGTACACCGTGACACGGCCATCGTGTTGACGATGCGCAGCTTCTTCTCCAGAGGGTACGCGTTCCATTCGGACAAGGGTGTCTGAGCCCCGCAGTTGTATTCTCTCACGACATAGGCATCAATATCCTCGTCGACGAAGTAATTGCCTGTGGCTGCGCTGAACTGGTCACCAGGCTGGCCGTCCTTGTACGGCCGCTGCTGGTCGTAGCCGCATGTCCCAGGAACGACAGGCCCAGGTGCTGTAGGGATGAACAATGCGGTGTTGATAAGGTATCCTATGTTGTCCACCCTCCAGCCGACACGCTCGCCGGAATCCTTGAGCTCGGTATCCTTGAAGCCGAGTTCCGACCATTTTGATGCAGGAATGGGCTTGCCGCCGAGTTCCTTGCGGAAGCGGGCTATCTGATCCCTGTCATACTCTTGTTTACAGAAGCACCATATACGGGCGGCTGCTTCCCGGACTTTGAACAGGTCCGAGCGGAAGGTGTAGTTGCCGTAAAACCGTTCCTTCCTGCAGTCGCCAAACTCAAAGGCGAGCTTGTAGAGCTCCGTCTGCGTGTTCGTGAGCTTGCCGGACGTCGGCACATACTCGACAAGCTGCATGGCCAGCAGGAAGGCCTGCATGGCATTGAAGGCCATCGTGCGTCTGGAGTCGTCGTTGCCGTTGAAACTGAAGATGTCCTGGTAATACTTCTTGTTGAAAAAGTTGGAGTCTGGGTTTTCCCATTCCTTCTCGGCAAACCCGTACTCCCACTTCAGATAGCCGTAGACCTCCATTGACTCCGTCAGGGCCTTGTGCCCTGTCGAGAGCAGCACGCTGTTGAACTTCTCCGCCAGCGCGTGGAAACCTATCTTCCCTTCCGTCACGGGCTGCTGGGAGTCTGCAGGACCCTGCTGTTGATCACTCGGCACTACGGCCGCATCTTTCTCTCTGACTTCGACGGTGAAACTGTCACCGACCTCGAAGATGATTTTGTTACCTTCTACTTTCATGATGTTTGATTGAATAAATTAATAATCCCTGTCCTCGCTCACACCCCAAAAGCAGTAGATAACCGGGGCGATGATCAGGAACAGCCAGATATAATCGGTTAATTTGAGTGTACTCATATCCTATCTTTTTTAGATTTATGTTTATTTGGAGACATTCCCTTCGGTCAATGTCCTGTAATCCTTGTCGCTGAGAACTTTCCAGACTCCGTTGTCTAATTCACATAGCCAGTCGCCCTTCATGGCAAAGTCGCTGATCATTCCCTGCAGGAAGGAATAGACGATATCGCCTTTGTCAGGGTAATGGCCACGTAAAGGGAACTTGTCCTGCAGATTCTGCGGACGTGGGAATTTCCATGCATTGATGATGCATGGTAGCTTCATGATGTCGGTTACGTTGTCGCCGATCTGTATTGCTTGTATTATTTTCATACTTCCTTCAATATTTCCTGGCAGACTTGAAGCACCTTATAGACCTTGTTGAGGTCGAACCTGTCGTCTGTCCGAACACCGCTTTCCATATCAATCCAGAAATCTCCCTCAGCATCACGAAGAAGCTGATATAGCTTGTCGCCTACGTTATCGTGGTTCATCCCTCCAGCATAACCGACCTTCAAGCCAGGAATGTTTAACGGCTTGACTGGCGTATCTATGCCACGGCCTCCAGAGGCATCAAGCAACACAGACATCTTCGTGCGGTTCTTGATCGCATTGAAGATGTGCATGGTCTCAGCAGATTTCTGCTGGATGATAAGCTCGTTAAGGTCGATGGGCGGGCGCATGTACTGAGTCTGGCCATTCGGCTGCTCCATACTGATGTTCACTTGGCAACGCTGGAACAGTCCGAACATCCCCCGTGTCACCTCAAATGCAGGCTCCCAGTTCTCACTTACCACAGCGCGGGCCACAGAGCCACACAGATGACAGGAAAGATTCAAGCCCTGCCAACGCAGAGTATTTAGCAGTGACGGGTCGAAGAAACGAGGGCCGTTCTCCTTCCAGTTCTTAGACATGAGCACTCCCCATTCAACAAGTGGGAACTCGTTCTGAATTTCTTTCAAGGCCTTTGGGTCAGTATCAATTTCGATACCTGTAAACGTGATGTGATTTAATTTTCCCATATTCTTTCAGTGATTTTTAAGTTTGAATTCTTGTTATTTATCTTACCCAGTAATTTTCCACGACACTCTCGGAACAGTCCCATGTGTCATTGATCTCCTTGTTGTCAATGATGGTCATATGGCGCTTTACCTGAACCATATACACCTTACCTTCTTTTGCGAACTCATCACAGAACTTTCCGACAGTCATATCTTTTTCTGGAGCTTTGTGGCGCTCAAAGCCACGTTCAGAAAGGTAGATATAGTACTTGCTTCTGTAGTTCCAATCTACCCAGCCCCTGTTGGCGCACCATTCGATTATATCGAGGAAAGCCTTGCGCCATGTCACGCCGAAAAAGTAAGCTAATGCTCTTACCATACAGTCGTTTGTATGGAGTTGCTTCGGATTCATGTTGTAATATACATATTTTGCCATACTGTTTACTTTACTAAAGCCTGGATTATCTCAAATTCCACTTTCCTCAACCACGTATTGCTCTTGCGGAGAGCGATACAGCGTTTCCTGTCTGCATCACCCATCTTCCTCCGACTCTGCGAGGCTACCTTGTTGATGGCGTTTATCTCGGCATCGTTGAGGGAGACGAGCTTACGAATCATTTCTATTCTCTTATCCATAAGTGGAACGGTTTTTTTAATACTTCAGCTTGTTGATAAGATCTTCCCTTACTCTGTCTCTTTCTGCTTCGAGCTGCAGTCTCAATCTTTTGACTTCCCTCTCAATATACTCCCTTGAAGGGCAAGAAGCCAGTCGAATCTCGATGGAACTGATCTTGCCCTGTCTTCTCTCCACGACATCGTTCGGATGCTCGAACTCCATCCGTCGCATCACCATATTATAAATATGCTTTTCACTCCGGCCGTCATAATAATGGTCATAGAGAGCTATCCACTCTCCCGGGTTCCGGTAGAGCTGCTGAATGACTTGATCGACGATTCTTGTAGTGCGGCCTGAAGCCCGTGACTGAAGCTCGATTATCTCATGCATCAGTTCTTGAATACGGCTTTCCGGAACCGATGATCTTCTAATTGGACGCGGTATGTCCGGCGCTTTCACATATCCCATATTCATCCCTCCTTGTAATTGTTTACAGACTTGCCGCATGCCAGGCCGGCGTCAAAGCCAGCCTCAAAGGTGGCACACATCAACTGTGTCATTTGATTGACAAGCGGACTCAGTTTCTCACCCATCGTCTTAGACATTATCTCGCGGATTTGTATTTCGAGTTGCAGCTTCGCATGGTCAAGAGGAGATTGCGCAGCTGCAGAGCATCTGGCAAGGTAGTCCTCTTCGCTCTGGTACCAGCCGCCGTCAGCACCACGATAGCCATATTCCCCAGTCACATTGTTTATCGCATAGCCTTCAAGAAAGGCACCGCAACGGCAACAGGTCCTCTTTGCATCACCGTTCTCTTCTCCACATTTCTTGCAAATCATAACAATTTATCTTTTTCTCATTATATCTAATCGTTCAAGAACCTTAGCCTTCGGGCATTGCTCCAAGATATACTCTTTCGCCGATGCCGTAGTCGTGAAGAGATGCGGCGGTGCGAAATCCGGCGTTGACCACCAATGTAGAAAGAATAGAATGGTGTGCCTCTGTTCAATTTTATATAAGAGGGGATCGATGCAATCCATCGAATGCCACTCGTTTCTTACAATCCTAAATAGTTTCATTACTCAACCTCCCTCTCGTCAAAGTCCGCGCACATGGGGTCACTGCCATAGCTTCCCCACTCGTGTTGATCACAGGCACCGTAGGCGTTATCGTCAGCGACATCGCTGTCAGCCTTATGCCAGTGGCGGCAGTTCTTACATACCAGCACCTCAGCCACGCTCTGGTTGTAGGAGTCGGTGGAATTGATGCAATGCCGAACCTCCGGACTGTTGGCAATCTTCGGGTCGGCACAATGGCTGCAAAGCTCGTGGGTCTCGTCAGCCCACCAGCAGTTGCCATGTTCCGGGTGGAAGCACGGATCGTTGTCGGTGCATCCGCATACTTTACAAACTCCGTATGGCATGGCTAAATGTCTTGATAAAATCCGTACTCCATATCAGGGTTATCAGAAGTGTTTCCGATAACCACCAGTTCGTCACACTCGTAAAGTTCACGGCCGCCTTCTCCAGCTCTGAAACTGCCTTCCTCAAAGACAACCTTCTCTGTCATTCGATGGTTTTCAAAATCCCATTCATCGACGTACTGCACGATGTCGTTCTCATAGACCGGCTTGTTCTTGGCGACGACCTCAGTAAACTGCCCTACCGACTCCGGCTTCACTGGTACCATAGAGTCGAAGGCTTTGCCATCCGCACCGTAGCCGGCCACGCGAATAAACGGTTTGTCATCGCAGTCGAGTGACAGGCTTCCATAAACCCAGGTGCCGTCACTCACTTTCTGACCTCTGTACTTGCTCTTTCTCATTGTTCTCTGGTTTTGATGTTAATAACTTGTTGGCATCATATCCGCACCATGTGCAAATTCCTTTGACCACATTTAATGCGTAATTCTCCTTGCCGCACTTTGGACATTTGATAAGGAGGACGAGCTTGGTACCGTCATCCTCTTTCCATATCTCTACTCCAGAAGCAGGCTTGCTGATAAGTTTTCCCATATTGATTCATTTTAATATCGCATCAGGACAATCCAGACACATGCTTCTGCCGCTGCTGGAGAAGATGTCAATGCAGTGCCATTCCTGTTTACAATCCACCACTTCCTTCGGGGCAATTCCGATGATCCTGGACTGTCTGAAGTTTGAGCTGACGCTCTTTGACTTGCAGGCCCTGTACTTGAGCGTGACCTTGTCTCCGACCTTCGGGCAGGTAGCCTTCTTGAAGGATCCTGGCATGTGGGTGAAATAGGTATTCGCAATAACACCTCTCAGTTCTTCCGGAACATCCTCCAGATGAAAAGGCTCTACATGATAGCGGTAGCGGCAGAGGGCATTGCCGATGCGGCGTGTTATCGTACCCGTCCAGAAGCGGTACTCTGGCTTTGCCGACGGCTGGCCCTTTCGTGCCTCCCTTGCCCTCTTCCTCAGCTCTTCAGCCACCTCGTCACGCAGGACGTTCAATGCCTCCAGGCTGATGCCTGGGAGGATCGCGCGGAGGTCTACCTTTATATAATAATCCTTTACTTCTTCCATTCCTTCTGTTTCTTTTCTATTGATTCCCGAAACCTCTGGATGTCCGCCTTGTACTTCTTCAGGTCAGACACCATCCTGTCTGAAAAATCCATGAGGGTGTTGAGGCGGCTCTTGATCTCGTTGACAAACTGTGACAGCTGTGTCCTCTCATCGGCACCCTTCAGTTTCCTGTAGTAGCGATCAAAGAACTTCTTGAAGTCCTCAGAGGTGCGGTCGTCAATCTCCTCGCACTCGCTGATGTCCTCGCAGAAGCGGTCGAACTGCTCCTGCATCAGGTTGTAGTTCTCCACCATCCGGTTGTATTCCTCGGTGCGTTTCCTGTCGTAGTCCTTGAACGCCTTGATGGTGGCATCCTTCTCCTGGATGACTAGCTTGAGTCGCTTTATCTCCTGCTGTGTTGTAAGCTGCAGTTCCTCGTTCAGCATAACATCAGAAATTGAAGTCGCGATACCGCCTCGGCTTGTCCGAGAGCACATATGGGATGGAGTCGTTCGTCTCGTAGAAATGGCCGTCCTTGCGGCGACGTACCTCGACGACGATTCCTTTGGGGTCTGACGTGCAGATCCACTCCTGTACAGAGTTGTCGAAATGACCGCAGAATCCTCCGGGGCTGAAGGATTCCTTCAGTCTCTCTACGCTGCCGTTCGTCTGGACGTAGTCCATGCTGCGCAGCTTCAGGCGGTTGTCGGAGATAATCTCGATTACCTCGTAAGGCTGAATGTCACTGTAGAGGTGGCGGTTGCAGTAGAACTGGTCGAGCGAGCGGATACGGCAGTACTCAGCTTCCTTTCTCAGTTCCTCGATCTTCGCCTTGTTCGGCATAAGGATCTTGGAGTAGTAACCGTCGAAGGCCTTCTGCCATGCCTTGCACTCATGGGACACAGCAGGGAGCTTTTTGTATTCCTCGTCGGACTGCTTCTGCAGCTCTGCAATCTCAGACTCCAGCTGCTGCCATCTGTTCTTGTATTGATACCTTGTAGTCATATGGTCTGATTTTGTAGTATGAAATTTTCAACTTGTCGGACATCTCCAGCAGGCGCTGGCCGCATTCCGTCCACCACCTGTCGGCGAAGTTCTCCTGCGAGACCTCCGTACGGAGGGGAAAGCCCCAGCTCTTGCCGACCTTCACGATCTCGTCGTTCCAATATGCCACGGTGTAGCAGGATGGGAGGCCTCGGAGCCAGTCGCCGATATGGCGTGCCGTACTCCAGGACGACGGCTTCCTGTTGTTCTTCAGCCAGCTCTTGTAGTTCGCAAGGACGAGGTAGACCTTCGCCTTGTCGGATGAGAAGTCGCCCTTGTAGTTGTCGGACGATATACACTGGTCGAGCAGGTAGGCGTATTGCCTGCCTGCGACCTTGTACTCGCGTAACGGTTTCGTTCTTGCCATAGTCAATTCTCCTTATCCATTTTTAGGTAACTTCATCCACCATTTGACATGCGTCTTGTTGTACAAAGACCAGTTTCCATCTCTAAAACGGTTCACAAGAACCTCATGCTCGTTGCAATCCAGCATGGTTATAAAGATTCCGTCTTCTTGTGGGTATTCGTCGTTACGGGGATTTCTTGGTCTTTCAACTACTTTCTCCCAAGGAAGGGATTCGAGCAGCTTAGACATTGCAGGATGATGCTCAAGACAATATTCACTTTCAGTCATTTCTTTGCACTCTGGGCACCTGTTTATGGCACCCCATCCGAACACTTTACCCTCATCAATATATGGCTCCATGTTTGCAGCCTTCTTTAATATGGCATATATTTTCTTAGCTTCCATAACCAGATCTCCCTACAGTTGAATGTTGTTGAAGAAAGCGTTAATCTTGAGTGCAAGGCCTACGATGAAGTTATAGGCATCCTCTGCGGTGGAGAACTGCTTCTCGCCCACTTCCTGGATCATCTTGTTGGGGACTGCCTGCCACTGGCTGAAGCTGGTCTCGAAGCTGTTTGTGCGGTCTGCGAAGTTCACGTGTACGCTGATGCTGACCCTCGTGACGGCATCGCTGTCGCTGCCTACGGTTACGGTGAGCGTCGGGCCGAACATCTTGGCTTTATCGTCATCGATGGCGAGGTTGTAGAGATCAGCAAGGCAGAGGTAGTACTGGGCTTCCTCCTGGCTGTCGGCCTCGCGTGAACGCTGGAGAGCCTGCTCCTTCAGCTGCTGGAGCTTCTCGATTTGGGTGTTGTTACTTGTAGATTCCATAACTGTTCTGTTAAAAAACGGTGATAATTATCTTATTTGCTACGACAAAGATACAAAGAAATTATCAAATATGCAAGTTTTTACGGAAAATCTTTCGTTAAAGTTTATTAATCATATATGCAAGCCCAGCGCAGGCGCAGGAAAAGAGGGGTAGCGCGTCTTCCCGACGGGCCACCCCAGCGTGAAATAATCATTCACAAAGAACAGCTAACTTTCACGTATCTCCCCATGCCGTCACCTGTAGATGTCGCCGCTGCAGGTGGAGCACATGCCCGTGATATTCTTACAGTGGACGTCGCCGGATCCTGTGGACACGTTGGCGGCAGTGTCACACCGCACGTCGCCGGAGCCTGTGCTGATATTACCGACGCTGCCGTTGACCGTCACGTCGCCGCTGGTGGAGACGAGGTTCTGAACCGTTCCGTGAATCTCTATACGCACTACGTCGCTATCCTGGTACTCTCCCCCGACGTCATCCCAGTCCACGGGCTTGCCGTCGACATACCACTGGCCGTCACGCTTCTCGATATTCTCGCCCTTGACGGTGAACGTCTTCCCTCCCCGGGTGACGCACACCGACCCGTTTTTCATTGAGACACGGCGTGCAGACTTGCCATAGCTGCGGCCACCACCGATGACTGTGCGGCCACCGTACTCGTTCAGCACCACTCCTGCCTCCTCAAAGGCTGCGGACACTTGGCGCTGGGTGTCATCTACGAGCTTGGCGAGATCCTCGCTGCTCTCATACCTTGACAGCTCGGCCTCTTTGCCGTCAACATACCACACGCCGTTCCTGCGTTCCACGACACTGCCGGTGAAACGGTACGTCTTGCCTTTTATGCGGGCGCTGATGTCTGCGTTCTCGTAGCGCAGGTCCTTACCGTCAACGTAGGATATGACTCCTCCGTTGTAGACACTCCTGGTATTGCCTTTGATAACAGTACCGCGACGGACATAGATGGCTCCGTCTTTTTTCTTCTGCTCCTCGATCCATTCTTTGAGGGGCTTGCCTCCAATGTATGTACTCATAATTATTCTTGTTTGGATTGTTCAACTTCTATTTTCTGCTGTATCTCGATGATCATCCTGCACTCCACTGGTGTGTGGAGGAAGGAGAGATTGTTGTCATCGAGGAACTTCTCCAGCTGGCCGCGGAGCTTGCTGGAGAACGACACCCGTCCTTTGTTATTTCTGTCGAGCATGCCGATGGAGTCGAATACTAAGGGCATCCTGTAGTCGTCCTCATTATACGGCTCGCCCGGCAGGCACTCCACCCAGATGGGGAAGATGCCTTCCGACAGCCGCGGGAAATAGTCGACATCGCAATTCCAGCTGAGGTACACTGCGTCACCGCCGGCTACAGAGAAGCCGGAGCCGTCGCAGTCGTAGCTGTATTCCGGTTCTTCCTCCGTGATGAAGCGGTGACGGAAGTGTCCGGCAAGCCACATCTTGTGCGCACCGGGGAACTCCTCCAGTTCGATATGAAGGTCAACATAGCGGAAACCCTCGCCGAAGGTGAGGTCAGGCATGAACGTCTTCACATAGATACCGTCGGAGCATTCGAAGCTCTTTCCGTCGGATGCCATCAGAGCCTCTTTTGAACAGAGGAACTGGCGGTTGCGCATCCGTGTTACATAAAGTCTCTTTCCTTTGATAATCATACTCCTTTTTTCTTATTAAAACTATAATCTATACTTTCTCGGTACTCCTCTTGATGTTGTGCCTTGCCTTGCAATCTTTAGCATTTTGGGTTCTTCATACGTTACCACTGTAGGATAGCCCCACAAATAACCAAGCGATGATTTTATAGGCTTCATTCGCAGAATTACGAAGTCACCTTGCGGATGCCTAACACCCCAAAATACGCCAGGCCAAAATACGCCAGGTATCTGCCTGTATTCGCAATTATCACACTTTCGTTTCCCGAAAATACGGCAAATATTCCTGCCAAAAATATTTGTAGATTCGTTGGAACATTTCTCTTGTAGACTGGTGAAACTATGAAGATGAAGTTTTTCCATGTGTTTGTTACGTTTATCAATAATGTGGCTTAAGTGGTTCTGCCACCCTTACTGTGTACTTCCGTGATACGGATGAGGTCACCTCTCTTAGGAAGCGGGTGGCTTGAATTATCGATTATTTCCTTGATTCTGCTCATTGTCTTTCGCATTTTGTTATGTTGACGATTCTTTCTCTCCATGGGTACCAGGTCTCTCCCATCAGGTCTGGACGCAGCTCGCCTGTCTCAGAGACGAGCCAGCGGCAGAACTGGCCGCGCACCGTGTGCTGGTGGCCGGCCTGGTAGCGCTTCAGCCGCTTCTGGTCTGGCAGCAGTGTGCTTCGGGTGTCTTCCGTCACCTCCAAACGGATGTCTATCCAGTCACCTTTCTGCAGCTCCAGCGGAGCATGCTCCCTGATGTACTGCTCTTCCTTCTTCATATATTCCTCGTTGAGGCGGAGGATCTTCTCGTTGCAGACCTTGTTGGCCCGCCGTAGCTGCTGGAACGTCATACACCCTCCTTTCTCGTCAGGGTAACATGCCAGCCCATCGCCTCGATGCGGTCAACAAGGCTGGCCAGGTCATCCTTGGCTGGCTCTTCAGCGATGCCGTGTTCACGGTTCCACTGATCCATTTCTTCCTGCAGCTTCTCCTTCTTGCGCTCACGGGTGCCCTCGGTGATGAGGCGCTGGCGCTCGTCGTAGTTCTGCCATATCTTGTTAATCTCCTCAGTACTGATGGTCTCTGAAATGGGGGTCTGTACTCCTTCGGCACAGTTGACGTAGTTGTCGAAAACCTTCTTGTCGCTCCAGCGCATCTTGAAGTATTCATCGCGGATGGACTTGACGGCATCGAGCTTAATGACGCTACAAGAACGTCCTCCTGTTACGCCGCTGTCACCCCTGCGTCCTACAAGATAGTCGCTTCGGGTTAGCAGGCCGCTCTCCACACATTTGTGGAGGCAGTCGACGAGATTGTGCAAGTCGGAGGCGAGAACACAGCGGTAGCCGTTGACAATGCATACATGAGCCTTGGCGGTTCTCCCGTATTCACCAGTATATTCGGCCTCGGTGAAATGGAAGCTGTGGAACTTGATGTAGAGCTGCTTAGCAGCCATCTGTTTCTCTGTAATATTCATGCTTGTTTCTTTATGAATTTCTTCTGGTTGGTACACTTGGTGATCCGGCTGGCCGTACGACCATCCTTTGCCGTTGGTTTTCTCTTGAAGTTGGCACACTGCAGTCGTACTGGGCAGTGGAAGCCTTGACAGGTTACAGTATTACTCATATCTTGACAGTTATTGTTTTTTTATTTGTTTAAAACGGTAAGTCCCCGTTTCCGTCAATACTGATGTAGATTGACATCCAAAAGCCGAGGACTGAGACATGGATGTTTATCTCGCTATTACGGAAGCTGACTCGCAGAGTCGGAAGCGACTGGTTTGTAGGAGAATGGCCTACGGTGACTGTCACATACTTGCTGTCCCAGCAGCGAGTCCCTGCGGTGTTCTCCAGCCAGAGGCTTGCGCAAAGCCACTCGAATACTAACGCATGATTGCGGCAGCGAATACCTATTGAAGGGATTAGTGACCATACACTCCAATGCCAGCGGAACCTTATTCTCATTTCTCGCCTCCTTTCTGCATCAGCCGCTGGAACACGGCATCATAGACGCTGTTGAAAGTACACCAGATAACCTCGTCGTCGCTGACAGAGGGAGAGAACACCTGGCCGTCGATGGTCTGCAGGGTCAGCTTGCTGCGGTCACTGACGCAGACCTTCACCACCTGCAGCTCCTGGATAGTCACTCCGTCGGAGGAATCCCACGATACGCATACATATCCGAGATCTCCGTCCTTGTCGCTGGAGATATCCAGCTCCTTCTTACCTTGCTTCTCCATGAGATAGACGATGGCATCGTATATCTCCTCATGGAGGTCGCGCTTTTTCTTCAGGAAGTCGATGTACTCGATGACCTCCTCCTCTTCAAGGGTCTCGTCATCGTCGGCCCATTCGGCCACGTAGCGCTTGTAGTACGCCCGCATGTCCTCCTCACTCATGGCCACTACCTGGCCACTGTTCAGGTCACGGCGGAAATGCCCGCCGAGTTCGGTGGTGCACCACTCTTCCGGGATGCACTCCTCTTTGAGATACTCATTGGTAGTCTCGATGATTTCTTCGATATCCTTCATATAATTCCAAATTAAAAGTTCCTAAATTAATTTCTCAAGGCAATATTTGATAGCGGCCTCGCAGGCTTCCTCGTAGGTTTTGTACTTGTAGTCGTAATACGGGTCAGCCGGAGATTTGTCGCTGTCTCTACCACCATTATCACCAGTTGTGGTGTAAATATGGAAGTAGTAAGGCGTTGGATAATACAAGAGCCTGCAATAGTCTGGTATAATGACAAGACCTTTAACCTCACGCAGCCAACGCATGGCCATCTGCAAGGTTGGCGCACAGATATAGCTATCGAAATTGTAGGCACCTGCCGGATATCTGTGGGCGAAATGATGACTTCCGTCTTTAGAGGCATGTAAACCATATACCATTTCGGTTGTATGGTAGCCGGAATTGTCTTCCTTCTGCTGGAACCCTTTTTCCTTCAACAGCCTTGCTGTCTCAAAGGACACATATTCTTCCTGTACCATAGCCTACCACTTTTCTGATGAGTCGATCTTGATTTCGTAGAACCCTGCCATCGTGGAGTCCTCGACGGCGACAATCGGATAGTCGACATTCCTGTCGTTGACGTCCGTGACGGAGAGCATGGCGCCGTTGGGCACGTTCTCCAGCATGTTCAGCAGCTGCTGCTTGCTAATGTACTTTCCCATATCATTCAAAGAAATTTAGTGTCAGTTGCTCTGGTATCTTCCGCTTGTCCGGCTGCTCCTCCACCACAGGGACGAGGTTCTTCTCTGACTCGCTGACCTTGTGGCTCACCTCCCGCTTCTGCCATGTCTCCGTCATCCAGCCGAGGGCTGCCCTCGTGCTTACGAACCGCATGTGATCGTCATCGAAGTAACGGATGGTGGGACAGCCTGGGAAGGGGTAAAGCCCCTCGTTGATGATGTAGCCGAAGTTCGCCTTGTGGGGCTCCGTGAGAGTGTTATGGCAGACGACCTCGCCGAACATGCCGTGGGCGCACATGTTGATGGCAGCCATCTTACAGCAGATGCGGTCGATATCCTCGCCGATGAAATAGTAGGCACGGTGGCCACGCTCGCAGTTGGTGGCATGGGCGGCCAGCAGGAGCCTGCCGGAACCGCAGGCGGAGTCGTTGACCACCACCCTCTTGCCGAAGCCGTTGCACGTCACGCGGGCCTCCGTCAGCTCGTCCCTGTCGTCCAGTGATATCCTCGCCATGAAGTCGCAGATGGTGTGAGGCGTGAAGAACTGGCCCTTGTACTGCTGGGACGTCCTGCCGACGTTCGACATGAAGAAGTCGCCAAAGGCGTCGTACCACCCGCGTGCGTCGATCATCTTCTGCAGGACGTTCAGCCATTCCACCATCAGCTGGTGGAAGAGTATGTTCTGCTCCTTGGTGTACCTCCAGTGCTGGTTCTCATAGGGCTCCGGGTTGAACGCCGTGATGATGTACGTCAGCAGGTCGTCAAACACCGTGATGTGGTCACGGTGCGTCACGTTGACGATGTGGTTGAACTGCTTCTCGAACTCGCGCAGCTCCTTGCTGCATATATAGTCGCTCATATCCTGTAAACGTTTCGTGTGACCCTTCCGATGACTTTCTCCGAGTGCATGTCGAACTCCCAGTCGACGATATCGTCGTCGTTGGCCTCGATCCTCTGGCCCATGACCAGGTGGCACTCCTCGATCACTTTCTCACGTGCCTCGGCGGCGCTGCCGGCCTTGACGGTGAACTCGCCCTCAAAGACGAACTTCACGGGCACGATGTATGTGTTCCCTTCCTTCGGCATGGCTCTGTATTATTTATCCATGAAGTCCTTGCGGCTGCCTATCTTCTCGTTGCGGAACGAGAATTCCTGGAACCGCTCGCTTGCTATCTCCTCCACGAACCGCTCGATGTCCTCTTCCGGGATGAGCGGGAGGCTGTACGTCCAGTTGAAGCTGACGCTCTTGTCATGCTCGTAGATGATGAAGTTCTTGGAGATGATCCCGGCCTCGAGGATGCTCAGCCTTATCTCGCGCTCCCTCTCGATAGTCTTCAGGCGGTGCTCGTATTCAGCGGTGATTTCATTCCGCTCCTTGTCCACCGCCTCCATCCATCTCTCGTTCTTCCTTGCGATGATCTTCTCCGGCGTGTACTCGCCAGCCTCCTCGTCGGCCTTTATCGTCTCCAGGATGAAGTCGATATTATGGTAGTCGCTCTTGGACTTGCCGAAGTCCCACAGCTCAGGAGGGTTGCCGAAGTCATCACGCCGCTTGTTCTCCGTATAGAAGTCCATCCACTGCAGCAGACGGCGGGCTTCATCGGCCCAGCGCTCGACGATGCCGAGCCTGCGGAGCATGTAGGAGAAATACTGCGGATCGTAGGCAGGGATGAGCAGCAGTTCCACCTCGGTGTTCGTGATGCGCAGCAGCTTCTTCGCCTCTGCGAGCCTGCCGTGGCGCAGGAGGTATGACCCTTCCGCCACTGGTCGCAGCGGCGCGCCGTCGACACAGCAGCCGTGAAGGCCGACAAGCGGGAGCAGATCCTCGAAGCGGTTCTCTATGAACAGCTCGTTCATGCCCCATGACTCCTCGAACCACCGGCCGGTGGAGTCCTCTGCCTCAGAGCGCACGCGGATTGAAAACTGGATGTTGCCTGTCTTGTAGAAGTCCCCGAGCTTCACTGTGAGCTCGCCACGGTGGCCGTCGGCATACGGCAGCACCTCGGACTTGAAATCGATGATTGTTTCCATAATGTGACTGATTATTTCTTATTTGCACTGTAAAATTTCCGTTTCCTGCTCAGGAATTTCCATTTTGGACGGGAAAGTTTCCGAGTCTTATCCAGAACTTTCCGGACCTCATCCCCTCGAGGTCGCGCAGCTCTTTCTCGCTGCATGTCCTCGCACTGTCCATCAGATGCTCCAGGCTATACGGGTAGGCGTACTGGTCCTTCCTGCCCCAGACGCAGCGGATATCCCCGAGGCACTTGCCGCTGAACGTTATGATGTTATTGTTTATCCACCAGCGGAACGGCACGTCGGAGAATCCGAACAGCAGACGCCTTCCGTCCCTGTAGGCGTAGACGATGTGCACCCGTTCCCTTTCGTACTCGTCCCGTGCGGTGAAGCACTCGAAGCCCTGCTCTGTCAGTTTCTCGCTGACCTCCAGCAGCGTGAAGTGGGTGTTGTCCCACCTGAGGCAGCTTGGGTTGTCGAAGGCCCTGCTGAACTTCCTGATCCTCTCGGCCATGACGGCCCTTGTCTTCGGCGTTTCCATATCACTTGACGTTTACGATGATGAGGGTGTTGCGGTTGAGGATCCGCTTGTCTGAAATCCCGAAGTGGGAAACGAAGAGGTCTCGCTGGGTAAGCGTCGTGTGGTTCTTTCCCTTCAGGAGGAAGCGGGCGAAGCACATGAACTTCGTCTCCTCGCTGGTCTTTGCGCCCTTGGCATGGATGGCCTTCTTGCGGGAGGCCACTTCCTTGTTGTATGACTGAAGCTCAGCCTCGGTCATCGATGCCACGATGCACTGGTCGTAGCATGTACCGTCCTGGTTCCAGTTCTTCTGATAGCTGACTTTGTATTCCATACTGTCCTGTGAATTGAAGGTTACATAAACTGCGTGACCCTGACAAGCTTGTTGTCGATCGCGTCCATTTTCTCTTGCGCCTTACGGTAGCCGTCCTTCGTCGGAGGATAGACGGCGACGTTGTTCCACTTGCCGCAGTTCCATTCCTGCACGACATAGCTCTGACGGGGAGACCGCACCTCGGTTCCGTCCGAGAGTGCGATGATTAAGAGTTCCTGTTCCATTGCTGTCCTGTGATTGTTAGCTGAATTAAACTCCGATCATCTTGTAGCCGTGAGGGAGGTCGTAGCACTGCTCCTTCTCGTTCCAGACATAGTTGTCGTACTTGTACGGGCAGTAATCGAGCATGCCCTGATAAACGACCTTACCGTTGTCGTCGTAGACCCGTACCAGATCGTCCTCGTAGTGGACGCGCTTTCCGCGTGGGATTGAAATGTTGTTTGCCATAATTGCTGTTCTTTTTTGAAGATGATTATTATCTTATTTGCTACGACAAAGATACAAAGAAATAATCAAATGTGCAAGTTTTTACGGGAAAAGTTTTGTTAAACTTAGTTAATCATATTTGCAATCCGACGAAAAGGGAGGCCGCCTGCATCACTGCGGACGGCCACGCTAACGAATTACCTTTTTAATAACAAAAACCATTCATGATGAAGACAATCATATTACTGCTGTGTCTCCCGGTCGGAACGGCCCGCCCTGCGGTGGTGAGGGCAGGACGGGCCTGCTGAGACAAGAACGCAAGAGACCGGGGTAGTCCTATTCCAACCTCTCCAGTACCTCGAGGGACGTCACCCTCGCCTTGGGGTTCCTGGAGTATGCCTGTACCTTCGCCTTCCCTTTCCACTTGATGAGGCCGAAGAGGATGCTGTGCCGCTTGCGGGTGCTGAGGACAACGACGGAGTCCCGCACCTCATAGTCGATGACGGCGGTCTTCATGGAGTCGACGCGCACGTCTATGCGGGCGAAGGAATCCTCGAAATGCACGGTGAGGCCTCCGAACGGCTCCGTCTTCACTGGCACCGTGACGCTGTCGCTCGTACTCACCTCTATATGCGACATTTCATCCACATCCTTCGGGCGGACGCCCGTCTCCCTGGCGATCTCCATGTCATCCCTGTAGCGGGCCTCCGTCACCTTGGCGGTGGCCTTCAGCGGCTCCGTGGCGACGACGGTGATATCGCCGCTGTCGGTCTTCACGACCGTGGACGTCTGCGGTGCCTGCCCTATGTTGGCGGCGGTGTTCTCCAGCTGGGAGGCCTTCTTCCTCAGCGCCTGGCACTCGCGGTGGAGGCGGTAGGTGGAGAACGTCAGGCCGATGACGAGTATCGCCAGCAGCGGAAGGAGGTAGTCAAACTTACTTTTCATAAAATTCCGGGTCTTGGTCTGGTTCAGGTTCATGGTAGTGATGGTGGCCGTGCCTGTCCACCTGTCGTGAGAAGATACCCTTGAGGGCCTTGAAGAACGCGTTGAAGAGATCTTTGGTCTTCTCGACGTATGTATCCTTGGGCTTGCCGTCGAGGACGGCGAGGTTCTCCAGTATGCTCGTGACGTTCTCCACGAGGAACAGCGACATGAGGAACACTTTCAGCACCTCGAAGAACGTGAAGGCCAGTATCTGTACCAGCGTCTCCTGTCCCCGGTACTCGTTCATGAAGCTGTGTGCCGTATAGAAAAGCACCATCCACACGCAGAGCTTCAGCACGAAGCGGCTGAACTTGTTGGACTCGAAGGGCTCCTTGCGTTTTCTCGAGGCACGGACGCCCGTCCACAGCTCGGTGGCGAGGATGATGACCAGTGCAGGGATCAGCGCCGGGCTGATGCCGAGGTACTGCACGAAGAAGGCGGAGACGGCGGCGAAGCTGATGCTTCCGCCCATCGTGCCGTACTTCACCGACGGGAACAGCGACAGCAGGAAGTCCCTGTTTGATGCCCACCCGTAGGTGGAGAGGAAGCGCCGGATAGCAGCCAGGATGATTTGCATATGCGGATGGTTTTGTGCAAAGATAGCCCATTGGGGCGAGGAAATCCAAGAAGAGGCGGGAGAAAGCACTGCACGTCACGAGCAGTACAGTCCCGCCGCCTCCGGCAAACATTAGATTTTATATCCCCTTACGGGATGAAATGAGAAGAAAATCCGCCTGTTCACGGCCATTCTCCCAGCGGGCCTCCGAGATATGCGGAGACAGCTCCCGTGACGGCATCGACAACGGCCATTCCGGCCTTCTTGTTGCCGAAGATATAGAGGGGGTGCTGGTCCGCAACTGGCCCGACGGGTTTTCGCAGCACACAGTACCGCCCGTCCGGCTTGACGATGTTCGCCTCCATGAGCCTGTCGAACGCCTCGCCGAATGTCAGGCTTAGCTTCACCTCGTTCAATGGAAGATCCTCTATCCAGAAGCCGTCCTTACTCTGATAGACCGTCCCTTCCTTCGTGGTGATGGCCTGGTAGACGTTCACGTTGTAGCCGTTCCCGACCTTCGTCGCCTTCTGGAAGATGTTACGGATGCGCGCTATCTCCCCCGTCTGCTCCGGGGCGTTCAGCTTCTCGGCATAGACGACCTCCGTCTCGAACCAGTCGTAGCCGTCGCCGACATGCAGGAACGTCCACTCGCGGTCGGTGGCCATCACGTGCTCGGGGACGAGGTCGCCGGCGCTGCCGTCGGCAGGAACCACTTCGAAGTCACCCAGCACGGCCTTGGCGGTGGCCAGCTGGACGCCGGCATCCCCCGCCTGCTGGATGACGGCATCGCCCTGCTTTGTGTTCGCGGACTGGCAGGAGCTGCAGCCCGTAGTCATCATGCCGGCTATCGCCAGCAGGAGACCCATCATTAGTAATTTCAATTTCATAAGCCTTATTTTTAAGGGGTATGTACTATTTCATGAAGTCCTGGAAGAGCCGCATGATCGTCTCCGTCCAGTCCGTATCTTCCCAGGAGAACAGCCTCACGTCCGAGACATTGCACCCGACGGTCTTGCTGACGCTCTTGCACTCTCGCCCGAAATGGCCGTATGCGGCCGTCTCCTCGTAGATGGGGTTCTTCAGGTTCAGGAACTCCGTGATGCCCTTCGGCGAGAGGTCGAACTCGTCGGCCAACATCTCCGCTATCTCCACGTCGCTGAGGCTGACATGGCTTCCCTTGGTGGCCACGCTGACGCTGACGGGCTGTGCCACGCCGATGGCGTAGGCGAGCTGTATCGTCACCTCCTCGGCCACGCCTGCGGCCACGAGGTTCTTGGCGATATAGCGGGCCATGTAGGCCGCTGAGCGGTCTACCTTCGACGGATCCTTGCCGCTGAAGGCGCCGCCGCCGTGCGGGGCATAGCCACCATAGGTATCGACGATGATCTTCCTTCCCGTCAGGCCGCTGTCGCCTGCAGGCCCTCCGATGACGAAGCGGCCCGTGGGGTTCACCAGCAGGCGGTAGCCGTCGCCCAGCAGCTGGCGTGCGATATCCTTGCAGCGGCTGTCTGGGATCTGCGCGATGACGGCAGGGAACACGATAGCCCTGAGGTCGTGGGCGATTGCCGACTGCATCTGGCTGTCGCTCTGCGCGAAGACGTCATGCTGCGTGCTGACGACGACGGTGTCGATGCCGACTGTGCGCCCCTGTCCGTCGGTCTCCACGGTCACCTGCGCCTTGCTGTCGGGACGGAGGTACTCCATCACGCCGAGGCGTTTCCTGCGGATGTCCGAGAGCGTGCGGACGATGAGGTGCGACAGGTAGAGGGGGAACGGGATGAGCGCCGGCGTCTCGCTGGTGGCGTAGCCGAACATCATCCCCTGGTCGCCCGCACCCTGCTCGTCGGTCTCCACGCCCTGCGCGATGTCCGGCGACTGGCGGTGCATAGCGTCGAGGATGCCGACGCTGTCGGCGGCGAAGCCGTAGCAGGCCTTGTCGTAGCCTATGTTCCTGATGACCCTGCGGGCGATGTCCTGCACGGGTGCCTGCACCACCGACTTCACCTCGCCGCCGACGATGACCTGCCCCGTGGTCACGAAGGTCTCGCAGCCGACATGGGCGTCCGGGTCGTGGGCGATGTAATAGTCGAGGATGGCGTCACTGATACGGTCGGCGATCTTGTCGGGATGGCCTTCCGATACTGATTCTGATGTAAACAGTCTTTTCATATTATTCCGGGTATTTGGTGTTTGTCTCGTCAAGGCAGCAGAGCACCTCGTTGAAGTACCTGTGGGCGATGCGCCGCGCCTCCGGGAGGTCGTGCATCTCCACGTTGCCGCACTCCT
>JAEEGL014468069.1_pt1 | contig 36075 bp, 40 predicted proteins | sample 9134231 | NCBI WGS metagenome assembly JAEEGL01 (sample SAMN16246548, study PRJNA631951) | gut metagenome | biome: gut microbiome; feature: rumen; material: fiber-attached | host: Bos | place: Iran: Karaj | collected 2018-10
AGAAGCCATGGAGTATATATATAAAAAGAAAGGAGTGGGACGATGAACTACATTGACTACGCGAACCAGTTCTGGAAAGAGAATTGTCGCAAACGCTTTCAGTCAAGAGAAACTGCTCTCTTTTTCTTTTTGCTCAATGAGTGCAGCCGCAACTATTGGGTGATGCCTGTCATTTGCTCCACCGAATATGTTTGCTGCCAACTGCTCATCTCCAAGCAAACGCTATACGCTGCGAGAAACAGCCTCGCTGAGCGTGGCCTTATTTGTTTCAACGAGGGGAAATGGGGGACACAATCCCCTTCCTATTCCATCTTGGAACTGAGTGAAAATCGAATCAATGGTATCTGTGAGCGCACCAATGTCGGAACTAATAACAACACCAAAGAATGTGCCAATGGAATACCTAATATCGAAACCAATGGAAGCTCTAACGAGCGCACCAAAGTCCGTACTACTATTATTAAAGAACAGACAAGACCTCACGAGTACAGACAAGACAACAATATGTCATCCACTCCCAATAGATCAGAGAATGAAGGTTTGCAAAAATATAGAAACATCAATGGACAATGGAAATGAAAACAGAAAATAGAAATCTCAACTTCTTTATCCATCAGATGGGTAAGGACAATTTAGAAGAAAGAGCTGTAGCCCTTAGATTTCAAATCACCAACAGCAAACAGTTATTACTCGGTGGCCTGGAGTTCTTCGCTGGACATCATGGGGAATGGTTGGAAGGTTATGAGCGGATTGCAGATTGGTTAACTGACAATAGGGGAAAGAGTATTGTGGTAACTGGCCCATATGGTGTGGGCAAGACCATCCTCTGTATGCATGTACTCCCGGCACTAATACGTAGGTTCCATGGCAAGTGTTTTGAAAAACTCCGTGCCACTGAACTATGTAATGAGGCCAACTACCGAAAGGCGATTGCAGCCAAGTTCATCGTCATAGATGACGTGGGCACAGAAGGGCAGTTCGTCGACTACGGCAACCGGCATGAAGTCTTTTCTGAAATTGTCGACGGCATTGAACAACAAGGTAAGCTTGTCATTGCATCCACCAATCTAACTCCACAGGAACTACGCAGGAGATACGGCGAGAGAACTTTTGACAGGTTATGCGCCAACGCTACGATAGCCAATGTGGTGGCAGAATCCCTCCGAGGGAAATATGAAAGAACCGACTAATAGACTTAAGCTATCTGTAGGGGAGCAAGTTTATGTTTTGAGTAACTCAAAACCCATGCTCCCCTCTTTGGAGAGCATTTTCATCCCGTTGGTCTCACCTAAACAGTATGACATGAACAGCAACAAGAACAAAGGCGGTCGCCCGAAACTGCCCCCTACAGAAAAGAAGAAATACACCCTGCCACCCGTGAGGCTGGGCACCAATGACTTCCACGTCGTGAAGACTATGGCAAAGCATGCGGGGCTTTCACTGACCGAATATCAAAGACAGATGATATTGCACGGCAAGGTCGTGGAACGGCTTAGTCCTGAACATATGGACATTTACCGTCAGCTGGCAGGTATCGGAAATAACCAGAACCAACTGGCTCGCCAGGCCAACACATATGGTTATGAGCAAGATGCACGGCTATATCATGAGAATGCCATGGAAGTAAGCAACCTTATAAAACACTTACTATATGATGGCAAAGATAACTAAAGGTCGCAACTTTGGCGGAGCCATCCGTTATGTGATGCAGGAGAATAAAGAAGCAAAGCTATTGGATTTCAAAAACGTGCTCACCACGAGCAAGGAATCCATTATCCACTCATTCTGCCTGCAAAGCCAACTCAGACCCAGGGTGTCGGTCGTAGTTGGCCATATCTCACTCGACTTCTCGGTTGAGGATGTTGATAGAATTGATGACGATATGATGCGTCAGGTCGCACATGAATACATGCTGCGGATGCACATCCTGAACACGCAGTACATACTTGTGCGTCACTATGACCGTGAACACCCTCATTGTCATCTAATATTCAACCGTATCGACAACAACGGCAGATTGATCTCCGACAAGAACGACAGAGTGCGTAGTACTAAGATTTGCAAAGGACTCACGGAGAAACACCACCTGCACATGGCAAAAGGCAAAGATCACGTTCATCGAGAACGGTTGCGTGGAGCAGATGCCGTGAAGTATCAAATATACGATGCGCTGGTCAACGTCACGCCCAAATGCAAGAACTGGGATGAGTTGCGCTCTGCCTTGAAAAAGCAAGGCATCAATATGGATTTCATCCATCGTGGCAACACCACAGAGATCCAAGGAATTGTGTTTGAGAAGAACGGTCTTCATTTCAATGGATCTAAGGTTGACCGACAGTTCAGTTTCTCCAAAATTTCCCAAACTCTTGTTGAGAATGTGAATCGGGAGCGCAGAAGTTCGTGGCAAGGACAATATGGAAGAAGCGGTTCTTCCTTAGGTAAGACAGCTATATCTGTGGCATCAAGCACTGCAGGCGCAGCCTCATCTATTGGCTGTTCTATTATAAACGGAGCTGCCCATGTGTTGACTGTTGCCGCGACTCCGTCGGTGTCAAGTGAAGTATCTCCCGTTGGTGGTAGTTCTTCTGTTGACCTGGCCGATGACGAATACATTGACGAGTATGGCATCCGCCGCAAGAAACGCCGCGGTATGCGAAGATAACACTATTGTTTAATCAAAAAATCGATAATTATGAATTCAACAACTACCGAAAAGTTGCTTGCTGAAGCTTTGGAAGAGAAGGAGCAGCAAATCAAGGAATTGACAGTCAAGGTTGACACTTTGACAGAGGAAAACAAGTCATTAAGTGCAGAATTGAAAACCCTTTCTGAGAAACCGAAAGAATCACCTCAGAGCATGGTGACATGGGATGATCATCAAAAAGCAATCAATGTCTATAGAAAACGAAATGGAGATTTAGCTGTCATGTACCTCGAACTGAAGACACAATATGACAAATTAAGCGAGGAACGCCGCTACTGGGCCACACAACAATGGGCGAAGCACTTCTTCCGCTGGCTTCACCTTAAGCGCCACCTGTGGATTTGGGTGATCTATATCATGTTTGTAATATCAATATCTCTTTCCGTCTATTTCTTAGCAGAACAGAGGAAAGAAATTCAAAAGCTACAGTCAGTAGAAATGAAATATCGTTATCTCCATGCCACAGGGACTGCCCATGATGTACTTTTTTATTTAGATGATGCCTTTGACAATGGTAATAAAATAAGGTTGCAACAGATTTATTCAATAGTCAGAGATTATGAGCAAGCCGTCAAACATAAATCCGACAGCATTGTTAGGGCAGAGAAAAAGAAAATGAGGGAGTGGGAGTAATTATCTAAAAGTTGCGATTAACTTAAAAAAACATTCGTTATGGCATCAGTAAAGGTAAAGTTCAGAGTTTCAACAGTTGACAATAAACCAGGGAGCATCTATTTCCAGATTATCCGAAACAGGATGGTCAGGCAATTAAATACTGACTATAAAATCTATGCTGATGAATGGGATGAAAAAAGTGAATCTATTATTGCTAAAGGACAACGCACAAATCTGCTTGCTTCCATTAAAGAATGCCTTGATTGGGATATCGTGCGTTTAAATAGAGTTGTCAAGACATTGGAAAATGAACACCACAGATATTCAGCCGATGATGTGATAACTGCGTTTCTAAAACTGACAAAGGAAGTGTCTTTATGCTCTTTCATGCATAAGGTCATTGCGCAGTTAAAACAATTAGGCAAAGAACGAACCTCAGAGACATACACAGTAGCTCTTAAAAGTTTTATGAGATTTCGGAACGAGCAAGACATTCCATTGGATGGAATAAGTTCAGACCTCATACAGATGTATGAAGCATGGTTGAGAGCTCGTGAAGTGCGAATGAATACAATCTCTTTTTATATGCGGATTTTACGTGCTGTTTATAATCGTGCCGTGGAGAAAGGGCTTGTGGAGCAAAAGGAGCCTTTCCGTCATGTCTATACAGGAATTGAAAAGACAAGAAAACGCGCCATTTCACTTAAAGAGGTCAAAAAGTTGAAAAATCTTGACTTATCAAGGAAGCCTTCTCTTGAATTTGCGAGGGACATTTTCCTATTTAGTTTCTATACGCGTGGTATGTCATTTATTGACATTGCTTATCTTAGGAAAAGCGACTTATCCAATGGGATACTAACCTACCATAGAAGAAAGACAGGACAACTTCTCACTATTCGTTGGGAAAACTGTATGAAAGAAATTGTGGATAAATATGAAGACAAGAATAGTAAATATCTTTTACCTTTATTGTGTTCTGATGGAGATAGTAGGAAACAATATAAAAATGCTTTAAGGCTTGTCAATTACCATTTGAAAACCATTTCAAAGATGCTAAATATACAAGATCCGATTACGATGTATGTTGCTCGTCATTCTTGGGCTAGTGCAGCAAAACAAAATAAAGTTCCGTTGTCAATAATAAGTCAAGGCATGGGTCATGATTCAGAAGTAACGACACAGATCTATCTGGCTTCGTTAGACACGTCTGTCATAGATAAAGCAAATAAAATGATATTGAATAGTTTGTAGAAAATGTTTAGCAAACTTGTCTGTCTCTACGCAAGAGAGCGAAAATCGATGCAAATATATCAATTTTTTTTGAAATTGTGCATAATTCGCAATAAAAAATACCTAAACGATGCATTTTTTTGAACACAAATGGTGAATCAAAAAGGTTTAGGATTAGGCAAAATAATAAGTGCAGACTTGTAAATCACTTATTATGGGCATTATAGCAAACTTGTCTGTCTCTTGCGTAGAGACAGACAACACTAAATCATAATGCATATGAAAAAAATTAGCACTATCACTTGTAAGTATTTGAAGATCAGACCTGTGATTTTAATTGTAGGGTTTGTCAATTTTTTAGGTATATTTTGTTCCTGTTGTTCATATATTTCAACTGATGATGGAGAAAACTTTTTTAATAACATTCAAGACTTTCATTATAAGTTTTTTAGCAAAGGAGTTGATGCTATTAAATCAAATAATTTGTCTTTGTTTGTAGATTATTCAACCTGTAACGTACTCGGTCAGAACTCTGCTTTTTATCAAGCACTTGTTCCTTCTTGGGTAGATGCGACAAAACATTTTTATTCAATTAAGGGTGATTCTATTGCATCTGAAGAAGGGCCTGTTTTCGATTTGCTTAGGACCATAAATGAAGTAAATTATGCTGACTTGAAAGGAGCGATTGAACGGATGGCTAATAGTGACTCTGAATCGGTTTTACTTACTGATGGAGAATATTATCAGAAATCCATTGCCCAAGGAAACATCAATAATCCGTATATGTCTAATGCTTTGAAAACATGGCTTAAAAAAGGACATGATATTTTTGTTTTTACAGAGCCATACATTGAGATAAACAAAGGACAGAGCTACAACAAAAAAAGATTTTACATTATATTCACTGACGTAAGACTTCGAGATAATATTTATGACCGTATAATGCAAACCGCCAAACTGCAGCAATTCCCAAATGTTGAAATGTTTCATTTATCAGCAGACCATCCGTCATTAGCCGCAGAAGGTACCAGTTCAAAACCAAATAGTAATTTAAGTGCCAAGGTGCAAGGTTACGGCGATTTCGAAGCTCAAGAATGGCAAATAGATTGGGAAGATGGAATTGAGCCTTTGCTTGTAAATGCTTTTGACCCTCAAACTGGCAATCCATTGCAAGATGGCGAATCATTTACCGGTGGGATTAAAGTTGACAGAAACAGTTTCGGTGGTTATCGAATTAAAAATGTTGTCGCAAAAGTTTATAATATCAACCAAGAGTTTACCGACTTTTGTATTGCCAAAGGAACAGGAGAAAAGATAGGAGGGTCTTTAGAACCCTTAACCCCTCAAGATTATTTTGTAAAACTTGATGAAAAAAAATTCAACAAACATGGCATAATCAATCTTCACTTTGACACACAAATGTACACACCTGACTACGTGCTCAATGGAAACCCTTACAACTTTACCAAAATTGACATCTGTGTGTCGGAGGTTGATGATATGTTTTCGCAATTCGAACATCAATTTGAATTTGATAGCATAGATATGCCAGGACAAAACAACACGTCTGTTGCAGAAAGTATAAAACAATGCTTAGCAGACCCAGATATAAAGAATATGATAGAAACCTGTCCAATTTATTCAATTTATATAAAATCTCTTAAACGTTAACTAATATGGCACCTATTACCAATCTACCTCAATTAAACCAGTTGATGAACAGCACAATGATATATGCTGTTATTGTAGGCCTTGTGGCTGTACTTATTGCTCTTGCTATTGCTAATATGTTTCCTTGGGAAGGAGGAAACGATAAATCATATGTAAAACGGCGCATTGCTTTTGTAGTTATAGGAATAGTTGCAATTCTTGGTTTTTGGTTGTACAATGACCTTGAAGTTATGGGACATATTAAGAATGCAGGTTTCCAAAATATGTTTAAGGCTTGCAACTTCAAATGTATTTTCATTAATCTTGGCGTATATCTTGTGGCAAGTGCCGCTTTAATGTTCACCTTCCGTCATTCAAAATTTGGTTCCATATTAGGAAAAGAAAAGAAGTAATTATGGCAAAACAATTTTTCGTTCTTGGAATAGGTGGCACAGGAATGAGATGCATCGAATCACTCATTCATCTTTGTGCTATGGGTATGTTTGATGACACTGAGATTCATCTACTAGCACTCGATACAGATAAGAATAATGGTAACTTCTCTCGTTTGAAAGAAGTAAAAGAAGCGTATTTGAATGCCAAAGGTCTAGATAAGGCAAATCGAGTATCTTTAAATGATACATTCTTCTCTGCGAACATCAAATACTATGAGTTCAGCCCAAATTACGAACAGAATAGCACATTCAAAGCCGTATTCAACTATGGAGATACTCAGTATAATCATCGAGAAGAAACCGATTTAGCGGACTTGGTACTAAGCCAGAATGTTGAAAATTTTAATTTACGCCATGGGTATCGCGCTCAGACTCATCTTGGTTCTATGATGATGTATCATTCTATTATTGAAGCCGCAAACTCACCGCTATCAAGTGAATTGAAATCTTTCTTGAGTGAACTAATAAAGGCATCCCAAAACGGCATGCCAAGAGTATTCATTCTTGGTTCTGTATTTGGCGGAACTGGAGCATCATCAATCCCAATCATACCACAAGCTATTTCCAAAGCGGCTGAAATCATGAGCAATGGAGCCGCGAATGTGCTGAAGAGCGCTTACTTTGGTTCAACACTCCTTACTGCCTATTTCAGTTTTCGTGCCCCAAGTGGCAACGAACTATCTAACCAGAAAATAATAGCAACGAGTGACAAGTTTGCTTTGAATTCACAGGTTGCCATGATGTTTTACGATGATGATACTACCGTAAAAAGTACCTATCAGAAATTTTACATGATGGGTACTAGTGGATTGGACTGGGATCCTATGCAGCGCAAAAGTGAAAAAATAACAGAAACCATTACTGGTGGAGAGCAGCAAAAGAACGACTCTCACTATATAGAACTACTTGCTGCATGTGCTGCACTTGATTTCTATAATACAGATGAATCTATACTCCAACAGAACAAGGATCATCATAAAACAGATTATCAACACCGTTCGATTAGTGACAACGGAAAATTTGACTATCAAGATTTTGTCGGTTCTGGGCGAGCTAAAGAGTTTGCACAAAAATTTGGAATGCTTATTGCTTTTGATTTGTTTTGTAACGGTTCCGATGATTTCGTTGAAAGTGTAAGGACGGGCGGGCACAAAGAAATACAAGAATTCACAGGTGTCGATGTCAATCAAGTAACAAATCTTAAGAATTATTTCAACCTCTTTTTTGTTCAGAAAAATGGGGATGGTACTTTAAAAGAAGGTTGGCTGCGTCAGCTCCATCGTTCTGCAGGAGGAGGAGACAATTTCCTCTTCAATGCCAATCTTTTCTCTCCCGATACATTCAAAAGCCTGATGAAAGTGGATTGGAATAAGGCAATCTATCGCAACGAAGGGGTCGGGAAAGATAATTTCTATAAAACAGGATTGTTTGGTTCCAAATTCGACTCTTTCAAGAAAAAATTTATTGAAGTCCGTGACAAAGACAAGGCTTGGCAAAACATTACCAATCAAGGGGAACAACTCTACAAGTTGATATTTGACACGTTGGCAAAATTGTACAATTTTAATTGAAAAAGGCTATGTCAAAAGCATTATTGATAAAGAGCTATACGAATATAACTACAGGAACGCAAGGCCAATGGAACGAACTGAACATGGCCGCATCCTATATTCAGGGTATAGAAACAGGAAAGATACTTGAAGGTATCACAGCTGAGAAATTAGGTGCACTCATATCAGGTGTGCCAACTCCATGGGCACGTGCAAAGTTGTTCAAGTTTGCTCTTCAGATGTTGGCAACTCCAGACCCTAACATAAACACCTCAGGACTTCAGCAATTTTATGAACTTCTTTTTGGTGAATGGAAGGGACTCTTAGCAGTTATAGCATTGTTCCCAGACCGTATTCGTTTTTCAAAACCCGTCACAATGGATGTAAAGGGAGACGATTATGACATTGCAGCGGCATTCGGAAGAATGTTGTTTGAAGACAGCGACGTCTGGAGCAATCAAGATGCATTAGCAAAGAATCCAAGTTCTCAACCATATATACATCTAATTTATTATCGTGACAAACTGGTCGGTGGCACCTCACCCATGACTGGTGTTTTCACAGGTGTTGATTATACCAGACTAGGAGAAGATGCCAGTGATATTAGTTGGTATAGAGAGGGGAAATTTGAAGACCCAACACGTTTCTTGTCTCCGGACCAACTGCAAAAGGTATATCTATTCATTAAGAATATGAATGGAAACCTAGGTTCCTTTGAGGAAAAGATCAATTCGCAACGGGGTAATAAGCAGCCAATGGACTTAAACGGCTTTAAGCAAATGAGTCGTATGTGGGAAAAGGAATTACAAAAGAAAGGAGGTGGTAATCTTCGTGACAAGGGTCCAATTCCAAAATACGGAACACTTGAATGTCCTTTTTCCTTATTATTCAAGAGTGACGTGCCTGTATATTTAAAGCCAGACTTCACCTTCACCTATACCAATGATGGAGATTACCAACTAATAGGTGACATACAGAATCTACTTAGTGAAGACAAATATGTAATAGGATGGGCTGAGGATGTTGCAGAAAGGCCTAAACTTTCAGAAGGTCCTATTTTCTTCTTGCAGGTAAAAGACTTACAGGACGGAAGTACAAACTACTTCTCTCTTCCCTTATCCGAAAGAGGAGTAGACATCTTCAAAAATAGCTTGTCTAGTTTGTTAGGATATACCGAAGGAGGCAACACCTCATTGGCTGCATCCATAACAGATGCAGGTCAACTTGCCGTTACTCTCGTTGTTGAAATCGATGGACAGAAAGTAACCTTGAATACTCGTGAATATGAAATTGACTGGCTGACAGACCAAGGCCGTGTCATTATGTGGCCTAATTTTGTTTCTGAGAAATGGAACAAATACTATCTATATTCAGAATTCACTGCAGACGCAAAAGAGCAATTCACTCCTATATTCAGGTGGCAAGGTGAGTTTGTTAAGAATATTAACAATGTATTTCTTACAGCGGATTACAATCCAAGCCCTGATGAGGAAAAAGTAGTAGAGATTAAGCGCCTCATTACTTATCCTGCAGGTCAAGGAGAAGACCTTCCGAAATATAATATTATTTCGTCAGATAAACCACTTGCTGGATTATCTGCGTCAGTCAAAGATACTGGTAAGGATGTTCATGCAGGTTTTCTTATTTTCCGTCCTCAAATCATCGAAGACAGAACAACTTTCGACATAAAGGGTACAGCAATAGTAGGCATTGATTTTGGCAGTAACAATACATGTGTATACTACAACGAAAATGACAAAGGAGCCATGCCTGTTCAATTTGACAACTATAGAAGTGTGTTGATAGGAAAAGAGAACAGTGACATCAAAGCAATTGCCGAGAACAATGAATTGTTGTTCTTCACCAACTACCCATCAGATAACGGTCAGATAAAGTCATGGCTCCATGAACATGATACTCGCTACAATTGCTATAATGAAACAGAAGAGATTGCCGGTGGTGTTCCTGTTAATCGTCCCAACGTCTTCGTCCGAGAAATGGATCAATACGAGATTAAAACTCAGGCCGGTATACTTCATTATAATATGAAGTGGCTCGATAATGACAAAGGGCTTCAGAAGAAACGTGCTTTCTTAAAATCTATATGGCTCAATGTGTGTGCTTTCTTGTACAAGAATAAGCTTCGTCCAGAAGAAATAGAATGGAGTTTCCCTGGTTCAATGATGGAGGCAGACCGTACTGATTTGGAAAAGATTTTCGAAGAATTGTGCAAAATCACTCCTATAACAATTGGTAGAAGGCCCGAGTTGAGTACGCAATTAACAACCGAAGCAGAGGCTGTTTGTAGCTTTGCTTTATCTCAAGATTTCGGACTCAACAAGGACAACATGTTTTTAGGGATTGATGTAGGAGGAAGCACTAGTGACATTCTGTTGTTGGCTAAAGATCCGAATAACGGGAATTGTTCTTCGCTTTATCGAGAGAGTTCTGTTCGATTGGCAGCAGGAGTCTTTTTCCATGCTGTTATTCAATCAGAGACTTTCCGACAGGCACTTGTCAATTTCCATGAAGGAAAAAAGACCAAAGTGTATGTCGTGAACATCCAAGAGATTCTCACCCAACCACAAAAGGCTCCTTACTATCTGAACAGCATTTTTGATCAGTTGCGCACAGAGTCTGATTATGATGAATTCTATTCTTCTATTGATACGAATGCGCGTTTCGTCTTTACGATACCCGCTTATGTAACAGGTCTATTGCTATTCTACTCAGGAATGCTCATAGGAAAGACCATTAAAACCGAACATATGGAGCATATAAATCGTATAGATATTCTCTCATTCGGCAAAGGTGGTCGACTATTCCATTGGCTCAGAAATTCTGCAGGCAGAAGGGCAACAAACGAGTATTATACTAACTGCCTGAATGCCGGTGTGAATCTTGTCACAAACAAAAACTTGGATGTAAGATACCGTGACGAGATAGAAGTGGATAATAAGGCAGAAGTCGCAAAAGGCCTTGTTGATTCTAAAGTACTTGTGAAGAAGGTCCAAAATACAGATTCCGATATATGTGGTGAAACTGGTGTGAAATACACTATGCCAGACGGCACACCCCAATTGCTTTCTATTGAGGACGAATTGACGGGAGACTATTTTGCCAATGAAATGAACAATTTCGATTTCTCTGAGGTAGAGAATTTCGAAAAGTTCATGAATATATTCATTGAATTTGTCAGTCAGAAGACAAGACTCTATCCAAGGGCTGAAGAATCGCTAAGAGATGAACTTGCTGATTTGCCTAATAGGATTACTGGGTATATCTGTAACAATGACAATGAATACAAGAAAGCTCGGAAAAATCAAGGAAACGGGTTCCATTATCATCAGCCTATCATCATAGCAGAAGGATTGTCATTCCTCGACACCCTCATAAAGAAAGCTTTTAACCAATAACTTGAAATGAAAGCCCTAACGCTATACATAGACAAATGGTACATCATCGGTGCTGTATGCACTGATGGTGTGCCTCGTCTTATCACTCCGACAAACCATGAAGATCGTTTCTGGCTTTACTTCTATGAAGATACGTATAACAACTCTATCGTATATGGCAAAGACAACCAGTCGCATTATCGGAACGGAGAGGCTCATTATATAGGAGATGTCTTTAATTTAATTACAGACCCTGACAGACGTTTCTCAAGATACAATGGTAAAGGAGAGGAAATGAAGACGATTTTCCAAGCGTCAGGGATCTTTGATTTGCTTCGCAGTGCTGTGGATACAGATGGGGAAATAGAAACATATATTTCTTTCTCTCCAGACATTCCTGGTCCTTCCCGGCTTGTCTTTTTTGAAGAACTCAAATCTAATAGCTTCAATGTAATTGGGAGTCAGGCAAGAATAGGTTTTCTTGCATTGGAACATAACCGACGTCACGATTCACTATTGGAAGAAGGCTACTACCTTGTCCTAAATGCGTGTAATGAGAATCTTCATTATATCCTTTACAAGCGTGAAAACAACAAATACAAAATGTTTTCCGAGAATGTTCTTGTTGGGATGGGTATGGATTTGCGCGGAAGGGCGCTTGTGGAATCTATTGTTGACAGCATTAACAACAGAACACATTTCCTGGCTACAAAGGAAGAAGTGGAGAAGGAGTATTTGCGTATGGAGCAATTTGTCCCCCAATGGTTTGTCAAGATAGCTAATGCAAAGCCATTTATTCCTATTACTATTCCTAATGTCTCTTTTGCCAATCAACCCGCAAACACGTTTCAGGTTTCAATCATAAAAAACAAACTAGACGAGAGAACATCCGTAATTGTCAATAACATCATCAAGGTTGTTGCTGACTTCACAAGAACAGCTGGCGTACGCAATGACGAAATAAAAGGCTTGGTATTTATCGGAAACACTTTTACGAATAGCCAGTTTGAACGTGCCATTAGAGAAAAGTTCTATGTATCTGAAGAAAATGTAATCAGACATAAAGAATCCGACTTACCAAACATTGTAGGTGTCTATCCCCTATTAAAAGACCTTCATGAAAGTGATTGGCAGAAGACTGCTGAAAAGGACCTTGGCGAGATACAAAAACGAGCAGCATTTGACAAAGAAAAAGAAATACTTGAAAATCTGATAAAAACAAGGTCTTGGGATGAATCCCGTACACATCTCGACAAAATGTCGAATTTCTATTTGGATTATTCAAGTGAGCTATCTGGATATAAAACGATTATAGATAGAGGAATCGTTGAGGACGGCAACAAGTCTGCCAGACTATACGATGAAGCCATGCAAAATGTATATAGTTTTGAGAAAAGTCAAGACTATGCACAAATGAGAGACTGGGCAGATATTGCACTCAAGCATCGTCCAGGCGACAAAGAGGCTCTTCAAAAGAAAGCAGAAGCAGAACGACTTCTTTCTGATCAGAAAGTCAGAGAAGAACAATATCGAACTATAATAAGTCGTGCTCAGACGAGCCTTCGAGAAGGAAGATGGCAAGATGCAATATCACAAAGTGAGGCTGCTCTAAATCTAAGGCCGTCTTCTGTTGAAGCTAAACGCATATATAACGAGGCTAAAAAGCATATTGAGGCAGCCAAAGAGATTGATAAATTTATCAATCGCGCCGACGTGTTCTTTGCTCAAAAATTGTATGATGAAGCTCTACGTGAATTAGCTAAGGTACAATCACTTGATTCTGATAATGCCGAGGCTGCTCAACGTATTAAGGAAATAGAAGATATTCGTAAGGAACACACTTTGAAGCTTGCTTCTCTTGTCAAGAGATACGAAGAAGCAAAATCTATACGCAACTACGATAAAGCCATCGAAATCTGTGAGCAATTAACAGAAATCGACACCATTAATCAAAGGAAATGGTCAGCTGAAACAGAAAAATTGAAGGCAGATAGAGATAAGGCTCTTGAAACCCAAAAGCGCTTTGAAGATTTAAAGAATAAAGCAATGGGTGCTTATTTCAATGAAGACTGGAAGAGTGTTATACACTATGCTTCAGAAGCCATTGCCATTCAGCCAAATGAAGATCTTTCAAAGATAATAGAAAGGGCAAAACAGAAAATTTCAATACAGGAAAAAGATATTGAATATCAGAGAGAAATAAATAGGGTAAATGCATTGCTTTCAACTGGAGATGTTGATGAAGCCAATATAATTCTGAATCGTCTTCAAAAAGAGTATCCCGAACATATTAAAGAAATCAAAGAACTTCGAAAGAGAGCTTTTGCATGGGGGAACCCTACTCCTTCAAAGAAAGAGAATCCCCAACGTCCTCCAATAGGCTTTACAGCCCCCCCAACTAATACTGAGCCTAAGGATGCCGGCAGCTTCTTTGAAGATGACACCCCACAAAAGAAGCCAAATGTTCCTGCATCTAAACCAAAGCCAAATCAACCGAAAGAAAAACCGCCTAAGAAAACAGGCATTGATTTTTTCGATATGGATTTCAATCCTAAAACTTAGTATTACAATAATAAAATCTTTTAATTTTAAACATTTATCATTATGGCAGAAGGAGTTCAATTAAAAAAGAAAATCTGCTTGCGCCGCAAGGAGAAACCTGCTGAGTTTACATTTACTCAGTACCTGAAAGTAAAGCTATTATGGCAATCAAGTACAGACCTTGACTTGTGTATCTTCTTCACCAAGAAAGATGGTACAGTTGGTGGAGTGTTCTCTTCGATGTTCAGACAAAAGAAATCTGACATGGGCGCACAAGACCAATTCCCATTTATGGTTCATACTGGTGATAAGCCTGAACCATCTGAAGGCGGCGAATCAGTCGAACAAATCAACGTATTCAATCTTGACGAGATTGATACAGCTAACGTTGTTGTTCTCAACTACGGAAAAGCAATTGATGGCGAAGAAGTAAACTTCGCACAAGACTCTGGTCGTGTCGAAATTCAAAGTAGTGAAGGAGACTATTTTGAAGTAGACATCGACTCTTCTGAAATGGGGCATGTTTATCATGTTTGTTCTATTAAGAATAACGAAGGCGTAAATGCCGTTGTCAACGAAGGTGTAGTCATGGATCTTGGTACTGCTTTTGACAAGATTCCTGGATTCTCACTGATTTGTGAATAATTGTTTGTAAAACCATTTAATATTTTAGATTATGGCAGAAGTAACATTAAAAAGAAAAATCACCCTTAAAAGAAAGGGTGAAACAGCAGATTTTACTTTCAGTGGCAAATTGAAGGTAAAACTGTTTTGGAGTTCTCCAACAGATCTTGATCTCTGTCTATTCTTCAAGAAGAAGAACGGGGAAATTGGTGGTGTTTTCTCGAACGAATACCGTGGGCGCAAAAGCGACCTAGGAAATCTCAACGAATTTCCCTATATGCTTCATATGGGCGATAATAAAGAACCGTCACCTGGCAAAGAGGAAACAGAGCAAATAAATGTAGCAAGTCTTAATGAAATAGATGAAGCTTATGTTTGTATTGTCAACTATGATGCTGCTGTGGATGAGGAAGATATCACTTATGCAGAAGAGGGCGGACGCGTTGAGTTACAAAGCGATTCAGGTGATTACTTAGAAGTGATTGCCGACTCAACAGATCACGGTCCAATATACTGTGTTTGCTCTATAAAAAATCACGATGGCATAAATTCACTAAAAAAGAGTGGAAAAGACATTCCAGAAGTGATGGATTTAAGTACAGCATGGCGTAAGATACCTGGTTTTAAACTGATAACTGAACAAGATGACTGACAATATTCATCTGAAGAAAAAGGTTACTTTGAAAAAGAAGCAGCCTGATTCACAACAACCTCCCACCCCTCCACCTACTCCAGAACCTCCTACAGGACCTTCAGGGAGTGGTAAAGGTAAGTGGATTGCAGCCGCTTTAGCTGGTCTTTTAGTTATAGGAGGCGGTGGCTATTATCTCAGCCAATTAGATTCCAATGACAATCAAGCCACTATTTCTACAGCTGTTGGAAGTACTGAATCTGAAAATGGAGCATCAGCTCCTGCTGAAGTTACTCAAAATTATCAAGACCAAACAGATGCTACTGTTGGTAATGATGAAACAAGCAAGGACGATGCAACAGCTTCTGATGGCACCAAACCAGTTAATGCCCCAAATGACGATTCATCATCGCCTTCACAACAGGAACAAGACGAATTGGCACCTGCTCAAAATGACAAAGCACCGACAGATGCTTATGATAAAGAAAAGCCTTTGCTTTCTGATGGAAAAGTGAAACCAGATGCTGTATCTACACCAACTCCTTCTGGAGAAATTGAGGATTTAGCTTTAGATGTTGTCAGAGGCAAATATGGCAATAATCCTGATCGACGCAGATTGCTTGGTAATCGCTACGCTGAGATACAGAAGAAAGTTAACGAAATGTACAAGAAAAAAAGATTTCATTAACAACTACAATTGAGTTTTATGAGCAGGTGGTGTAAAAGCCATCTGCTCAAAACTAAAGTCGCAAGGGCTAAAGACAAATGACGATATCAAATCCTAATTATGCACAATAAAGAATTATTTAAGGATGAGTATTTAGTTATTCAACACGAAGGTCGTTTTGATATTATTCTTGGTTGGAATAATTATTGGAATCGTTTTATGGATCTTGACTTATGCGTTTTTTATAGGAAAAAGGATGGAGTAACAGGTGGTGTTTTTCCAAGCTATTATAATTACCAAAAGCATACAGAAGGTTCTTTATCAGAATTCCCCTTCATATTACTTTTTGGGGAAAATCGGATGAGTCCCAAATATAAGGAAGAAGAAATGATTGGAGTAGCTAACATTCATGAAATGGAGGAGGTGTATATTGTTGCTATTGATTATAATGCAGCTGTTGAGGATGAGCCTGGTTTCTCTTTGCCTCTAACAATAGAAACAATTGGAACAATTCCGTTGATTACATTATCTTATTCCAAACCCGAGAATACACAGGGGGGAATTTTGTTACTAGCTACACTCAAAGAACAAGATGATGAATCATTAATCATCACTAATAAATCCAAGTTAATGGATTTGTCAGCCGCTTTTAATAAGATTCCCGGTTTTGCCTCAATAGTAACTTCAAATTAATAATGATTCTATCAATTATCATAGGCCTATGTATTTGGTTTGTTGTTCCCATATTGCTTGATGGCCATATAAAAAAGAAAAACAACAAAAAGGCATTGAAAATGCTTTGCAAGATTATCGGTGCCGTTATTATATGTTGGACTGTCATTAACCATATTATATATATCATATGAAATACAAGATAACATTTCTCTTTTCACTTTTTATTTGTATTGCCTGTCATAATACATCAAACAATCAGCCACAAGCACGCGAGAAAAGTGAATACCAAGAACAATTAATGCGAGATGGATGGACTCTTGAAACTCTATCTGACTTAGAGTTGGGTGAGGAATATGGGGTCAAACCTGTCTATGGTCTTCAAGACAATTATTTCGACATAACAATGGGAGAAGGTTATAATGTAGCTATAAAAATTGTGGACGCAGCAACGGACAGGTGTATTCGCTATGCTGTAGTAAGAGAAAATTCTACAACGACTGTCTCACAAATACCACAAGGAAGATACTACCTTAAATTGGCTTATGGTCAGGATTGGATGGAACTATCAACCGACTCTATGATAATTGGAAAGTTCACAAGAAATGCCTTTTATGAGCGCAGCAGACAAATATATGATTTTGGGAAAAAGAATTCATTAGAACAAGTGAATTATGAATTACGTATTAATGTCCAAGATGCATCTGGAATGAACAACTTTGAAACAACACCTATAAGTGAAGAAGAGTTTTTAAAATAGCAACCAATATGAAAAGAAGTTTACATATACTCGCCATTATGGTTGCTCTGCTTTCCTTGCAATCATTTACCACTGAATTATCAAGTGGTAGCACAACTGTATATATAGTAGAAACAGGAAAAGTGTATCATTCTACTAAAAGTTGTAGAGGATTGGCTAACGCCACCCATAAAATTATGGCTGTCTCTTTGAAAGAAGCCCAAAAGACAAGAAGACCATGCAAAATCTGTTATTAAAATGGATGGATTGGAGAGATATGTTAATTCACAAAATATTGAATGAATCAAGAAACGACATGAAACGATTTTGTAAAACATTTATAGTACTTTTCTTTATAAGTATCGTTGTGACCACACTATCTTGTAATTCTAAACAGGATGCAATATCAAGACTCGAAGCACTTTACGAGGAGTTGCAACAGAATGGTGATGAATATACAGCAGACGATTGGGATGCCGTTATTGCCGAGATGAATGATATTGATGATATTTTTAAGCAGTATCAGTCAGAATATTCTGAAGAAGAAATAAAGGAAATAGGCAGACTTAAGGGACTTTGTTTAGCCCAAATCACTAAGTATTCCGTCCATTCGTTTAAAGATAAATTGAATAATGTGATGAAAGAAGCAGAGGGAATTTTTGAAGGATTGACAGAAGGATTGACAGACCAAGAAAAGTAAAGAATATCAATATGATCAATATGATTCTGTAAGTCTATAATAAATTTCCTCTAACAATAAATGGTTCATTGTTGATAAATCATAATCAATAAAATATGGTAGAAATTAGTAATTACAAAGGCCTAACAGAAGCACAGGTGCTTGAAAGCCGCACGAAGTATGGATCGAATGTCCTTACACCGCCAGAAAAAGAATCCTTGTTAAAACTATATTTTGGCAAATTCGAAGACCCGTTGATAATCATTTTGATGGTCATAGGCGTATTTGCTGTTGGGGTTTCTTGTTACGAATATTGGGGACTCCATGAGGATTTTACTGTTTTCTTCGAACCGATAGGTATCTTTGTTGCCATTCTTTTGGCTACAGGCTTAGGATTCTATTTTGAATTGAAAGCCCAAAAGGAATTCACCATATTGAACCAAGAAAACGACCATGAGAAAGTTGCCGTTATACGTAATGGCAACGTGACAGAAGTTCCGAAATGTGACATCGTTGTTGGAGACATCTTGGTGTTGCAAACGGGGCAAGAGATACCGGCTGATGCTAAATTATTGGAGTCTGTCAGTCTCATTGTAGACGAATCTTCACTTACAGGAGAACCCGCCCATCCTAAAACCGCTGACGAAAAGGAACAGAACAAGGATGCCACCTATCCAAGCAATCAGGTGTATAGAGGTACACAAATTATGGAGGGACATGGCTATGCCGAGGTGTTTGCCGTGGGCGACAAGACGGAGAACGGTAAAATCATGCAGTCGCTTCTTGGTGTGGACTTCGATGACGAGGAAGAAGATGAGGATGCCTTTGAAGAACTGAACGACACGCAAAAGCGAGCCATAAAGCTACAAGAAAGAAACAAGGTTACCAAGAAAGTCAAGACTCCTCTAAACGAACAGCTTGACGGACTTAGCGACCTAATAACGAACATCAGTTATGTTTTTGCCGGTGCTATCATTGTCGGAAAGCTTCTTGTTTACTTTAATTGGGCTTTGCCAGTATGGTCGCTGCTAATACCTACTGCTATTTTCTTCTGGTTGGTCATCAAGAAATTCGGAGATTTCAGCAAATGGCAATGCCTTGCTTCCATCATTGTCTTCTTTGCCGTCTTCATCGGAATGGTTATATGGCTCCACAGCGCCCTCCTTCCCGAAAAAGAATTCTCACATCTACTGGCATATGCGTTAGAAACTATCATGATTGCAGTTACACTGGTTGTGGTTGCCGTGCCTGAAGGCTTGCCGATGGCAGTCTCTCTCTCATTGGCCAATTCCATGCGGAAAATGTTGAAGACCAACAACCTTGTGCGAAAGATGCATGCATGTGAGACAATGGGTGCCACTACAGTAATTTGTACAGACAAGACTGGTACCCTTACTCAAAATCAGATGCAAGTAAAGGAGCATTTCGTAGCTTCTACACCTTTACTATTTGAAGGCATCGCCGTTAACTCCACCGCATCACTTGACTTTTCCAAGAAAAAGCCTCAGGTAATAGGAAACCCCACAGAAGGAGCCCTGTTGCTCTGGCTTTCTGCCAACAAACAGAGTTATCAAGAATTGAGAAGCGATGCTGTTCGATTGGCTGAAATACCATTCTCCACAGACAGGAAATTTATGGCAACATTAGTGAAATCGGGGGTGGAAAACGGAAAGAGAATTCTTTATGTAAAAGGCGCACCCGAAATCATCATGGGCCTTTGCAAGACAATGGCAGGCAACCACACCAAAGAAGAGTTTGAGCAGAAGTTAGAAGAATACCAGCAAAAAGCAATGCGAACATTGGGATTCGCCTATCAGGTAGTAGAAGGAGAAACTGTTATTGAGGATGGCAACCTTGTTGCCAACAATCTTGTCTTCGCAGGAATTATGGGCATAGAGGATCCCATTCGTGATGATGTCAAGGACGCTGTTGAGAAATGTCTGAAAGCTGGTATAGACGTGAAAATCGTGACTGGCGACAACATGGCTACAGCAAAGGAGATCGGCCGCCAGATTGGCATTTGGAAAGAATCATACACCGATAGAAGTATCATTGACGGACGTTCTTTCGCCCGTCTTTCCACGGAAGAATTATTGCAGCGAGTAGATGATTTGAAAATTATTGCCCGTGCCCGTCCAATGGATAAAAAACGTCTTGTAGAGGCGCTGCAAGAGAAGAACCATGTTGTGGCAGTGACAGGTGATGGCACCAATGATGCTCCTGCACTTAATGCTGCTCATGTGGGATTGTCGATGGGGGCAGGAACGAACGTAGCAAAAGAGGCCAGCGATATCACAATCATTGATAATTCATTCGCCAGTATTGCCAGAGCCGTGAAATGGGGACGTTCTCTATTCCAAAATATCCAACGGTTCCTTTTGTTCCAATTGACAGTAAACGTGGCCGCATGTTTCTTAGTATTGTGCGGTGCATTCATGGGAACGGAGTCTCCTCTGACAGTCACTCAGATGTTGTGGGTCAACCTCATTATGGATACGTTTGCTGCCTTTGCGCTTTCAGCCTTACCACCTACCGACAAGGTGATGGCCGACAAGCCTAGAGATCGGAATGCGTTCATCCTTGACAAATCGATGCTGACAAATATCTTAGGTGTTGGATTGTTCTTTTTCTTCTTACTTCTGGGACTTCTATATATATTCCAGCACTCAGACATACAGCAATTGACTGACCTTCTGACCTTGAAGTTAGGCGATAAAGGTCCTGTCACGCCATATGAGCTTACCTTGTTGTTCACCATCTTTGTGATGACCCACTTCTGGTATATGTTCAATGCCCGGGCATACAAGACTGGTGGCAGCGGTCTGAACCTTAAAGGTTGCGACGGATTCATCACCATAGCCATCATTGTTTTAGTTGGACAAATACTCATCGTTCAATTGCCATTCTTAAACAGTTTCTTCAACGTGGAACCCTTGAAGATGATAGACTGGATTATTATCGTAGGTCTATCAGCGTTGGTGATGATTGTGCGCGAAATTTATGCTTTGATGAAAAGAATTTAATTCACCTTTAAAACATTAATCATGAAAACTTTAGAAGAATTAAAAAAAGATCTTCTTGCCGATGGAATCATTGATGCAGAAGAAGTAAAGACCTTGGAGAGTGTTATATTTGAAGATGGTATTGTCGACAAAGAAGAAGCGGACTTCATCTTTGAACTCAATAATGCGGTCTCGGGAAAAGCAAATGCTCCTGAATGGAAAGATTTCTTTGTTAAAGCGATTACCTCATTTGTGCTCGATGACGATAAGTCCAATGGAGAAGTTGATGATGACGAAGCAAAATATCTCTATGACCAAATCAAGGGAGATGGGCAGATTGATGATGTTGAAAAGGCATTGCTTGAAAACATCAAAGCCAAGTCAAATAATTTCCCTGCTATTTTAGAAGAACTCTTATAACAATATGAGCAAAAACAATTACAAAAGGATTGGGAATGCTCCGTTATTTCATGTCGTTCTATCCACGGGCTTAGGTACGGGATTCGTACCTATTGCCCCAGGAACGGCAGGAGCTATCCTTGCTCTTGTTGTTTGGTATTGTTTATATTTGTATTTGTCTGCATCATACCTTTTGTGGACAACTATTGCTCTTATCCTATTAACAACAATTGTTGGGATATGGACGTCCAATGTGATGGAACAATATTGGGGAAAAGATCCCCGTGCTGTAAACATTGATGAGTTTGTAGGAACTTGGATTCCCCTATTGGTTGCTCCATGTGGGCAATACACTTGGATTCTTGCTTTGACTGCGTTTGTTTCATTCAGGCTGATTGACATTTTTAAACCTCTTGGTTGCAGATGGATAGACGAAAATGTTTCTGGAGGTTTGGGGGTGATGCTCGACGATGTCTTGGCTGGTTTATATGCGTTAATTATTACTTTCCTTTTGAAACAAGGAATTTTCATTGTCGCATGATTATCTAATATGAACAAAAAAGTGTTTGTTGTTTCTGCATTTACCGTGGTCTTTTTAGGACTTCTTGTATTGCTTCATGTTAATGGGGCTAATACACCTTCTGGTATTAATGGAGACGAACAATCTGCCAATAATGTTGAAACATCAATCAATTTATATGAGAATACTGATTCTACAGATTCAACTCCTATTATTGAGGATTTTCATTTGTCCGATTCCATTATAGAACTTTGTAAACCTGCTCCTATAAATGATAGAACAGAGCAAATAATAAGAAAAAACGTATACGTAGTTTCTTATAATAAGGACACTAGAATTGCAAACTGGGTAGCATGGCATCTAACAAGTGAGCACACTGACGGTCCTTACAAAAGGAACAACATTTTCTATGAAGATACGGTTGTCCCATATCCACGTGCCACATCACTAGACTATCGGGGAAGTGGTTGGTCTCGTGGCCACATGTGTCCTGCCGGTGACAACAAATGGAATGAAACAGCTATGATAGAATCTTTTAGCCTAATCAATGTCTGTCCTCAAAATGCCAATCTCAATAGTGGCCTATGGAATAGTATAGAAATAGACTGTCGAAATTGGGCAAGGCGATTTAATGACATTTATATTGTATGCGGTCCTTTGTTTCTGAATAAAGAACATGACAAGATTGGAGATAACAAAGTTTTCGTTCCTGAAGCCTTTTTCAAAGTCATTCTTTGTTTAAACGGTAAACCTAAAGGAATGGGGATTATTGTAAGAAATACAGATGGTAACAAAAAAAGAGACTTGTATTACAACTCTATAGACCAAGTGGAGAGAATAACTGGATACGATTTCTTCCCTGCCCTACCTGATGATGTGGAAAACGAAGTTGAGGCTTATGCTAATATTGACGATTGGTCGTCATCGATGAGTCAATAGCATATTTCAAGTAATAACAAACAAATAGATTCATATGGTTAAAGATATTAATCGGTTAAAAGTAGTATTGGTTGAAAACAAAAAGACGAACAAATGGCTGGCAGAGAAGCTAGGAAAAGATCCTGCGACCATTTCGAAGTGGTGTACGAACACTGCTCAACCTAGTGTTGAAACACTCATGCAGATAGCTAAGTGTCTTAATGTAGAAGTTAATGACTTGTTAATCCCAGTTGACAAGGTCGTATTCCATGCAAACAACAAATAGTTTTACGATAATTATGAAAAAGAATCCACGTAATATTTTAAAAGGATTGTTGCTGTCTGCTATAGCAACAATGTTTAGCTCTAATGCAAATGCAGAAGAAACATTGACCGTAACAAACGACTTGAATGAGGAAGATGCTAATGAGTTGAAGTCCTCGTTTAGGCGTATATATAAAAATGTTTTGAAAATAAGTCCTTCCGGAAAAATGATTGGCGTAAATACACATCGTTCGCATTCGTCACATTCTTCTCACCGTTCAGGGTCATACGTGAGGAGTCACTCCTCTCATACATCACATACTTCTCATAGTTCAAGCAGTACAAGTTACGGAAAGACAACCCGTTCGAGGTCGACTTACACACCAGCTGTTAGTTCTGGCTCTTCGTCTTCAGGAACAAGAAGTCAATCAAATAATAGTGGAACTAAATCTTCGAGCACCAGTTCAAACAAGAAAAGAAGCAAAGGCACGGTTTCCGGGTTTTATTCAAATTCAGCACCTGACATTAGAATAGTCAGACTGGGTGAACGTACATTAACAAGAGACCTTTATGGAAATGATGTCAAAATGCTGATCGTTCTTCTTGTTGAGAAATTATACATTAGAGATAGTTGGGTGTCTAAAAAAGACAACTATCCCGTGTATGACACTCAAGTGGAAGAGGCTGTTAAACACTTTCAAAAAGATGCCGGCTTATCACAGACAGGTACACTGGACGAATCAACATTAGAGACTTTGGAAACATGGGGAAAAGAGAATACGAGTGTGGAACTTGGTGTCAGAGATTTATATTACAAGGCCTCTTTTCCATTTGCAGGACCAGATGTAGATGAACTGATAAAACTTCTTTGGGAAAAAGGTTATGCCCCTGACCCAATGAAGCTTGAAAAAAGAGATGAACATTATGTATTTACACAAGACATTGAGAAACTCGTGAAACGTTATCAAGCTGAAAATGGATTTGAAGAAACGGGGGCTGTGGATGAAACCTTTGTGAAAAAAATCAAGGGAGCAAACTGATGTTAATTCGAATTGATAAACGCATTTATTCAGATAATTGTATCGCTAAAGCTGTCTATTCTTTGTCTGATATTTATGTAATTCAACGTACATTTTTATCAGACGAAGAGGAAACAATCGACATAGTCCCAAAACAATCAATAACCGAAGAATCAATAAAGGACAAGTTTCTATGTCGACTTAATGATTATAAGCTTCGTTCAATCATTGAGGAAGAAACTCATGAAATAAGAACGATTCTATATGCGAAGGCTTTTTCTGATTGCAATGATATAGAAGCAACAGATATGGATGAATAAGCAATGTACAAGTTATTGCCTTTTTTCTTTACCCGTATTGCTGGCCATGAAATTCTTGTGAACGAGGTCGGAGATATGCAGATTGTTCCTCTAGGAACAGTCGAAAGGATTGTGGAAAAACAATTGGATGAGAAAAGTGATCTTTTCAAAACACTCCATGCCAATTTCTTCCTCTCAGACTCTGTGATTCATCCTCTGTTTGACATATATGTAGAGAGATTGGCAGAAAAGAAAAGTTTCCTTGATGGTCATACCGCACTGCATATCTTTGTCCTGACGCTGCGTTGTAACCAAAACTGTGTCTATTGCCAGGCTTCCAGCCAACAGGAGTCAAGTTGCCATGTTACCATGACAAAGCATACGATGGAAAAATCTGTTAAACTGATGTTCAAATCTCGTTCTCCTCATCTGACAATGGAATTTCAAGGTGGAGAACCAAGTTTGGAATTTGAATTGCTGAAATATGGTATAGAGTTGGCGGAAAAACGAAACATTGAAGAATGCCGACAAATAACCTATGTCTTATGCACCAACAGCATCAACCTTACAGACAGGGTTCTTGAACTATGCAAAAAACACAGTGTATTGATATCAACGTCACTTGATGGTCCGGATTATTTGCATAACAAGAACAGAGGAAAGACAGATAGTTATAATAAGGTGGTAGCTGGAATTGCCAAAGCGAGGGAAGTCCTTGGTTTTGATAGAGTATCTGCCTTAATGACTACCTCTGTTGAAGGGTTGAATTATCCTATAGAGATTGTTGATGAATATGTAAAACTGAAATTTTCAAACATTTTCATTCGTGCACTAAATCCTTATGGACTTGCAACGAATAACGAGAATTGGGATGACTATACGAATAGATTCATAGAATTCTATAAACAAGCATTGAACCATATTATTGACTTTAACAAGAGAGGTGTTTTCTTCAGAGAAGAGTATGCAACCATTATCTTGAAGAAAATGATTACATCTTTCAATTCTGGTTTCGTAGATCTTCAGTCTCCAGCTGGTATTGTAAATTCTGTCATTGTATACAATTATGACGGCTATGTTTATGCATCGGATGAATCACGCATGCTTGCAGAAATGGGTGATTATACGTTCAGGATGGGAAGTGTCGATGATGATTATGAACAATTGGTGTATAGTGAGAAAGTCAAGAATTGGGCAAAAGTATGGGCTAATGAGACCCTTGCCGGTTGTTCCGACTGTGCACTGAAGACATTTTGTGGCGCCGATCCTGTCCGTAACCATTCCACACAAGGTGACATCTATGGTTTTAGGCCTGGGTCTTTGCTATGTAAGAAGAACAAAGCCATCATTGAGTATATTATTGAATTGATTATTACTCGTGGAGAAGAAGTGCTACCTATTTTCAAAAGTTGGTTTTTATAATGAGACAACGACCTATAGACATTAATTCCAACGACAATACCTTATTCATCACATCACGCTGCAATAATAGGTGCTTAATGTGTTGTCAACCACCGAATAATGATGATGACATGGATGAGTTATTCGAAGAAAACCTTCGAAGAATCCATTCTGCTCCACAGTCCCTTGAACTCATTGGAATTACTGGCGGCGAACCGACTTTGCTTGGGGATAGGCTTATCATGTTGATCCAAGAGATAAGAAAATGTCTACCCAGTACGGAAATACAGCTTCTAAGCAACGGACGACAATTTGCCAACTATGATTATGTGAAGAAAATCGCAGAAGCAGGAGGTGACATGCTATATGTTGGTGTGGAACTTCATTCTGATTATTATAAAGACCATGACATGATAGCAGGAGCCAAAGGAGCATACAGAGAAACCATGTTGGGTCTTTATAATTTGGCTTTATGTGGGGTTGATATTGAACTAAGAATCATTGTATGTGCATTGAATTACAAGCGATTGTATAATATCTCCCAATTCATTCATCGCAATTTGCCATTCGTTGGCTGGATAGCTTTTATGGGGATGGAGCAAACAGGTTATGCCGTAAAAAATGCAAAGAAAGTATGGATAGAACCTATAAACTATCAAAATGAACTGTTCGATGCTGTGAAATGCCTTGCAGATTGGAACTATCGTGTAAGCATATTCAATATTCCTCTTTGCCTTCTTCCCACGTATCTACACGATTATGCAAGGAAGAGCATCTCGGATTGGAAGAACCGCTTTGCTCCAATATGCAACAGTTGTGTTTTAAAAATAGATTGCTGTGGATTTTTCTCTACATCAAAAAACTATTACCACGGCATTAGGCCTTTCAATCAAAATACTGTTGACTAAAATTGCCAAAATGAGAAAAAGAATTTACAACCTAATAGAACCTCGGAAAGAAAGTCGCTCTTCAAAGATTTATGATGGGCTGATGCTGATAGCCATCATAACAGGAATACTTCCTCTTATGTTCAGGCAACAATATCGTGTTTTTTGGTTCTTTGATTTATTTTCTGGTTGTTGTTTTATTGTAGATTATGTTTTGAGGTGGTTAACAGCTGATTACAGAACTGACAAGAAGAGCAAACTTGCTTTTATATTGTATCCTATAACGCCGATGGCGATAATAGATTTATTGTCAATCCTACCCATAATCAATCTTTTAAGTCCGACGTTTAAAGTCTTCCGTGTAACTCGTCTTTTGAAAATTCTTCGCGTCTTTAAAGCAATAAGATATTTCGAACCACTGGAGACCATATTGGCGGTGATACGCAAGCAAAGGGTTATTCTCCTAACGGTCCTATCTTTGGCGTTCTTTTATATCTTCATAACAGCATTGATTATGTTCAATGCAGAAGAAGATATCAATCCAGAGACTGGACAATATTTATTTGACAATTTCTTCGATGCATTCTATTGGGCAGCTTGTACACTCACAACTGTTGGCTATGGTGACATTTACCCAATATCAGACGTTGGCAGAGTCATCAGCATCATATCATCCATGGTGGGCATTGCCATCATTGCATTGCCATCAGGCATTATAACGGCTGGATATATGGATGAATTGAAAATAAGAAGGGAGAAGAAAGAAGAGAGAAGAAAGGGGTAAAACCCAAGTCTACAAGAAGAACTATCTTACCAACAAGAATCAATCAATCATAAAAGATTCATCAACAAAAAAGATATGAGGAGGAGAATAATTCTATCGGGTCTGGTTTTATACGTCCTTGGTTGCTTGACAGGGGTTATTGCATCCTATGGCTTTTACAAATACCACTCTATACCTATCGACAATGGTGAGTCACATAACTATTCGATGTCTGACTACCAAGGCATCGATGTCTCCAATCACCAAGGTATGATAGATTGGGAGAAAGTGGCTTCAGACAAAAAGATACAATTTGTATATATCAAGGCCACAGAAGGGGCTACGCATATTGACAAGTCCTATATGCATAATATTACCGAAGCTCGTAAGAATGGTTTCAAAGTCGGCTCATACCATTATCTAAGGAACACCAGTGCCATCGTTGACCAATTCCATAATTTTATAAGCGTCGCCAAGAAAGAATCACAGGACCTTATTCCTATGGTAGATATCGAGGAGTCTGTCGACAAGGATAGCATAAGGCTGTTTTGCAAACTTGTCGAGGACTACTATGGGAAAAGGCCTGCCATATATGGAACAAACAGGTCATACAATTCTTTCTGTGCCCCTGACTTCAATGATTATATTCTAATGATTGGAAGATATGGCAACAACAGACCTGTCATTAAGGGCTCTGGCCACTATGATATCTGGCAATTCAGTGAAAAAGGAAGAATCCCTGGCATTCCTAAGGCCGTTGACCTTGATAGAATACATCCAGATTTTGTCGTTCTAAATTTGTATCTTTAATCTGTCTCTTGAACTAAATATCATGAAATTTAGAAAAGGATTTAGAATAAAAAAGAAAAAGGTGCTATACTGTCTTTTGGCATTAGTGCTGTGTTGCTGTTTTGTAAGAAATGGTATGGGGCTTGTCAAAACCAATAACCGTCCTAATCCTGGGAATAGCCTTTCTAAGCAAATAAAAAGCAAAATCAGTGATGAGTGTAAAAGTTCAAATCCTGAAGATTGCTTAAAATATAGTCTGCAATTGACAAGCGATTTACTATCTTTCACGGAGAAAAATGATATCGAAAATGGAAAGGCTAATTGTGTCGGTTATGCCATTTTATGTTCTCGCATATGCAATTATTCCTTTGAAATGAACAAATTGAAATATCACGCAAAACCCGTGGTAGGTTACGTCACACTTTATGGCATCAACATATGCAACATCCTTAAATCTTTGGCTCCTCAAAAATGGAAAAAATTTGTGAAAGACCATGACTTTGTAGAACTGGAGCTGGAAGATAAAACAATATTCTTTGACGCAAGTCTATACGACTACTATTTGGATTGCACCACAATTGTAAATCATCTGTAATCATTGTGTTGTGTGTTCTTTTGAATCACTGCAATACTCTCTGAGAACTTTCAAAGATTTGGAGAAACCTTGAAAGATTCTTGGAGGGAGTCCAAGTATTTATGAGGTCTTTCAAAGTCTTTTATAGAATTCTTGTTTTTTGAGAATGTGGAAAATATTTCGGCGGGGGCTATGCGTGGTGGTCATAATTATGAATGAGCCTCCCAATAAGTATCTATGATGAGAAGGATTTTGTCCTTCCCCTTCAATTTCCGCTCAATGGTCTTGGCCTCAGTGTTCCAGAAAAAGTCGGAGAAAACTTCTTTGGCAAAATCAGCACATTGCTCCCGGCTCTTGTCCAACAGCATAAAGGCACTAACTATTTCATAGATTTTTTGCTGGGTATAGGATGAACCTATCCTATTGATGGGTTCTTTAGGACCAGAAGTATATCCATTGCGAAGAAACTTTTCTACACAAGCCTTGATAGCCTCTTGTTGTGCCGGTGTAAACTGGCCAATCTGGTCATAGAATCAAAGCAAAACCTTTTCCTCATAATCTCGTTTGCTTCGTGAGTTCACATCATACCGAACGAGCATTTTCTAATCTTCCTTATATGAGATTTCATTTTTTGCTTCAGGTGACACATCGGTAGACGGTATATCAGCGAAAGACTTGCTGTCTTGTGTGACATCGGAAGGTGAAACTTCGTTTGGTGAATCTAAAACTGGTGTGACCAAAACAAAGGGTTCATAGTAGATGTGGCAGCAGATGAAGAAACTTCTACCTCCCCTTCATTTATTTCATCCGTTTGGATTACAGGCTGTTCTTGTTGGAATTACAATGCATGTCTGCAAGCTATATGTTATAATCATCACGGTCTTTTGGCTTGTAGGTGCAAAAGTAATCATTATTTAGCATAAAACGTTTCTGTTTGCAGTATCTATTCTTCTTAGACATAATTTGCATAATTACTCACTAAAAGGTATTTTGTATGCTATTTTTTCAACAAAAAGTAGTATTTTTGCAATAAAGAAAAGCATCGTGATACTCGATGCTTGAGCTGGACCCATAAAACAACTGAAAATCAGAGTGATATGATGAAGGCGAATAAAGGAAAAAACTTGGGGCACGACACAACGATGTGTGGTGACCCTAAGATTTGGTTTCCGATGCGAGTGACTTATTCGCGTGAACTAAAGGTGAAAGCTGAGTTGGACCGACTGGAGATAGAGAACTTTGTACCTATGACGTACAAGCTAGTGAATACGGATACGGAGAATCCTCACCGCAAGTTGGTGCCGGCAATCAATAATCTCATTTTCGTGCATTCTTCGCAAGTACGAATTAGCCATTTAAAGGCGACAAACGAGGTGCTCGAGCCGTTGCGATACATAATGGACCATACTGCCGAAGATACACATACCATCATGACGGTGTCTGACAGGCAGATGGAAAATTTTATGCGGGTATCCTCTAAGACAGACAACAGTGTGATGTTTCTGGATGACAAATGCGTTGTTGGGAAGGAAAGCAAGCATGTGCTTATTACAGGTGGTGCCTTTGAGGGTGTCACGGGTGTGATCCGCCGCGTGAAGCGTTGCAAACGGGTGGTCGTCGAACTTGAAGGTATAGCCAGCGTAGCCATAGCCTTTGTCCCAACGGTACTCCTTCAAGAAATAGAGTGAAGTGAATACAACTAAGCCTTATTAGAAGATGGGATTCATTATAAAAACTACGTAGGCTGATGGCTTTCTCATGTGGGAGTAACGCTACCCTACGTAGTTTTGACAGAGTTAACTCTAAATAAGAGTACTTTTCAAAAAAACAATGTCTCATAAAATGGCACTTACTTTACCTTGTCTCTTTCAATAACTGTTGTGCTTGGATGCTTTTTGGCATATGCAATAGATACATACTGGCCATTCTTGGCATTCCTTGCATGCACGACATACTTTACTTTGTTCATAACATTGTTAAATTAAAGATTACTAGGGACTGGAACAAGTTCCTCGTCAACATCAAAGTTATCCGTTCGCTGGTTGCAGCTAGAGCAAAGCGGTACAATATACCATTTTTGATCTATACTGTAAGCCTTTTGAACATGAGCTCCAACTAGGTTTCCCCAATGGTGGCAATCTGTCGCACCGCAACGATAAGCCCTGTGGCTAGCGTGTTGGTTCCAGTAGTCTAGCCAGGAAGAATAACCCGAAGGTACTGGGAAACGGTTTGAACCGCTAACATTTTTAACTAACATTTTAATAAAACCACGCTATTATGTGGCCTCCTTAATCATATACCAAAAGCGTTAGTATGGAGAAAAGAATGATATTGGCTTCGTATCGAGTGAGTGAGATATGGAGCTGTATGTTGTACAACTAACGGTTTAAGTATTTATAAATGAAATTGCATAATAATATACAATGGAACAAACAGGAGATATGCTTATAGGTATCATGGCAGACAAAACTCATAGTGTAGAGGAAATAGATGCTGCATTTCAGACTTTCTGTGCTAAGTACGAGTTGCGTTTGAGCCGATTGGTAGAAGTCCAGTGTGCAAAGCTTGGGTACTCGGCAGAAATCGCATTTAAGGCTGTGGAGTGTGCGTTTGCCAGGGTAAAACGTTATCCGACGTTCAATAAGAAGAAAACCAAAATCAAGAATATGGATAATGCGATTATTGTATGGCTAAACAAAATCGCATATACCCAGGTCTTGAAATTTAAGAACGGTAATGAATGTGCTGAGGTAAATGCAGACGAAGATTTATCGGTAGTAAATGATGCTACGGAATTTTATGAAGTTGTATCTCAAAGACAATATATGTCTGATGAAGAGAAAGATAAAAAAATAAAGTGGTTGAATGTGAAACTGGCAGGTATGGAAGAGAAGCATCGCATAGTGCTCTTGACTTATCTTGCCTATGAGTCAGAAGGTAAGAAATTGCCACGAGCACTGACGCTTAAGCTGAGGACTCAACTAAATCTGGAACAAAGTACTATTAGAGTGTATAAAAAAGAGGCTTTAGAGACTCTAAACATCAATAGCTAAAAACGCTGCCTTATGGATAAAATTGAAGAATTGTATAATCTCCTCTGCAGTGATGGTTTTTTGCCGCCACGAAATGAGGAAGAACTTCTCGAAACGGAGAAGCGTATGGTGGACTATCAATTTAAGAACGATGGTAGACACGTAGATGTTCATGCTATTATCAATGATGCCTCATGTGAAATTGTCAACATGAAAAGATTCGATGAAGGTGTTGAAGCAGAACCTCTTGGTATGGCAGCAAGGAATTTTGAAAAACTGCCTCAGAAGATTATAGATAAGATAAAGGAACAGCATCAGAAGAATGATAAAGATACAGAATGAGTTGGAAAATTGCTCTTCAACTAATTTAGATGCTATTGTAGAAGAAGAATTGCTCAATGTCTTTTATGATGATTATGGTAGCAATACTTTTGATGGCCTAACGATGTTCGAGCCCTCTACGGATGAATTTTATATTCACATCAATACAGCAAGGGGCAACAGACATGATAGCCCAAAGGGTAGATTTACTTTGGCTCATGAACTGGGACACTATTTTTTACCTCACCATCGGTTAGCCTTAATGCGTAGTACGATGCGGCCTCATGGCTCTATTAACTATCTAATCGATAATAATACATGGAAGATAGAAAGAGAAGCTGACAGATTTGCATCATCACTCTTGATGCCAGATAGTGCATTCAAAACATTTATCAGAGGTAAAAACTTCGTTTTTCAATTGCTCCAAGACTTAGCAAATGTGTTTAATGTTAGCCTTTCGGCAGCAGCGTTACGATTTGTAGAAATAGGCAACCATCCCATAATGGTGGTTTATGGAGTCGATGGAAAAATACGATGGGTACGTAGAAGTGAGGATTTTCCATTCTGGAGGTTGCGCTATGGGAGTGAAAAGGATTGCAGAATACCAGACAATACAGTGATTGGGGAATACTTTTACAAGAATGACGAGAGCTGTTGTAAGAGTCAAGAGGTGGTGTATGCTATGGATTGCTTTGACACATATCGGAAAGAGGACAATATGCGTGAGTTCTTTGAGTGGTGTGTTCCATTTAGAAACCGAGCGTTAACTGTGTTTTGGGAAAATGAGAAGCATGCATGAATTTTGCAACAATGTCATATAGTAAGGGATAATAATTGAAGAGAAATGGCATTAAAGGATGATTATTCAAAACAAATAGTATTACGCTGCATGACTTGTGGGGCGACATATGCATTTGAAACATGCGAAAAGAATGGAAGTATAACTTGTAAGAAGTGCAACCGTGTATATCATGGTGGCAAGGAAGAACTTGTTCGGTTGAATGAAGCCTTGATAGCAGATGAGCAGGAACTTCTTGTGGAGGAAGTGACAAAAGATATTGGGAAAGAAATACAGAAGATGTTCAAGAATTTAAAGCTGTGACTATGGAGATGAACGTGTCAGATTATATTGCTGCTGGAAGTTTGTTGGTGGCTGTTATTGCTTTGATAAAGTCTTTTCTCTCGGATAGGAGAGTAAAAAAGTTAGATGTACTATTGAAAGAGAAAGAACTACAACACCATGAAGCTAATGAAAAAGAGGCCATGAAAGCCGATGTAGAAGTTGAAGTTATAGAAACAGGCCCGAAGAAATTGAATGTGCTTCGGTTTTATAATAAGGGGCAAGCAGCAGCCATCAACATATCGTTTGAAATACCCTCAGATGACGGAATTGATGATATAACTCTGAAAATGAGTCCAGATTACTTGCCATATCCCAAAATATTGCCTTACCAGAAATTCGAAGTTCCCTTCTATAATCAAGGGATTAAATCGCATCAGACCATACTTATAACTTGGGATGATGAATTTGACAAAGGAAGAAGTAAAGAGATGGTAGTGGATATGTGATGTATATATTCCCTGTAAAAAACAAAGGGAATGGTGGTTGGTTGCTAAAATCGCAATATACAAGACAATCAATAGCGTAAATGGTATAGCCTCTTTAATAGGAGAGATGAAGTGGAAAAAGTGACGAAATGGACAAAACCTAACGGAAATAAGTGTTTCCGTTTCGTTGAACGGCAGGAGTTTGAACGTCCGTGGATTATAGTATTGGCTACTATCCTGCTTACGGCGGCTACAGGAACGGAATATTTGGTAAATGCTAGTTGTTATTCGCTAGTCCCAAACTTTATCATTTTTTTCTTTTTTGCTCTGTGGTGGATGACAATACCTTTGAAAGCGAATGAGGCAGTCATAGAGATGACCGTACATGAATTGATGGATGAGATAGTGGAGAGTGATGCTAAAGTTGCTGGAACTAAAGTCTTAAAAAGTATTGTACACTATGATATCAAAGGAACTTATGCCATCATAACTGGTAGATGTTTTTTGGTATTACTGAAGAATGGAATGGTATGGGAGTACCCTATAACATATAATAAACCGACGAATGAAAAAGAAGGTTATTATGAGTGTAAGCAAAGCTATGTGGTATCAAAGAATAAAGATTATATAAGAGTAAGCATACGATAAAATACACGTTGTGACAGTTGTAGTTTGGTTGTACCTTTGCCTAGCAATATTGCACCCAACTACAACTGTTTTGATTATGACACATGACGAGTTTGTCGATTTGCAGCTGGCTCACCAGTCGAGTGGGTTGACGCTGAAGTCGTACCTGAAGCAGATAGGTACAAGTTATTCCACCTACAACTATTGGCGGAAGAAGTTTTGCTCATCGGATGATCCCATACGGGACCTTGCCCCTATCAACATCCGGCGGTCGACTTCCTCCGCCCGTTCTTTCTCGGGTGATGCGCCCACTGGTGTCTCACTGCTGTTCCCCAATGGCCTTCAGGCTCATTTCGGTGTCGGCTCCGAGGACGTGCTCATGGAGTTGTTGGACAAAAGCCTTTCTTCCCATGTTCTGCCTTAACGACACGATGCGCTACTTTCTCTGTCCGGGAAGGACAGACATGCGCAAGGGCATCAGCTCCCTTTGCGGCGTGGTGCACGAGAGGATGAAAAGCGACGTGCGCAACGGCGACGTTTTCATCTTCATCGGGCGGAGCCGCAGGTTGATGAAGCTGCTCCATGCGGAGGATGGCGGCATGGTGATGTACGTCAAGCGCCTGGAGGCCGGCCGTTTCAAGCTGCCCCAGTTCGACGGGCAGAGCAACAGCTACCAGATGGAATGGCGCGACCTGGTGGTGATGGTTGAGGGCATCCAGGAAACCCCGGGGCAAAGGCTCAGAAGGCTCAGGGCACAGCGCCGGGAATACGTTGTGTGACGGCCTTTCTATTATTAATATAATTTGCTGATATTTAGTAATTTATAGTTCTTTTTATTCGTTTTTCTCGCATAAATGTCGTACCTTTGCACTATATAAAACAGGTGCGGACAATGAACGAAAACGACATTCTCAGACAAGCGATAGAGGCTCTGCAGGCCTCTGTCGCCTCATTGTCCGAAAATCACAGGAAGGAGGTGGACGCGCTTCAGTCAAAGATAAAGGAGCAGGAAGCCCAGATCGCATGGCTGAAGCAGCAGCTCTTCGGGAGCAAGTCGGAGAAGCGCCCCGTCTTCGACCCCAACTGCCCCGACCTCTTCGCCGCAGAGTTCGCCGACCTTTTCAGCCAGGCCGGGAAGGAGCGTGACGAGGCCGCGGAGCAGCTGCCCGGGGAAGACAAGCCCTCCCCGAGGAAAAAGCGCCAGGTGCGGCGCATGATAGAGGACCTGCCCGTCCTGGAGACCGTCCGCCTCAGGCCGGAAGGTGTCGATGAGGCGCTGTACAGGAAGATCGGCGAGGAGGTCACCCGCGTCGTCGAGCACAAGCCCGGACAGCTCTTTGTCAGGGAAATCATCCGCGAGAAGTGGGGGCTGCGCGACAACACCATGCTGCCGCCCGAGGGCATGCCCTCCGTGCTCATCGCCCCCATGCCCCTGCTGCCGGTCAACAAGGGCATCGCCGGTGCCAGCCTGCTCTCGGAGATACTGCTGCAGAAATACGAGTACCACATGCCTTACTACCGCCAGATACAGCAGTTCCGCCATCTCGGCCTGAAAGGCCT
>JAEEGL013173828.1_pt1 | contig 36074 bp, 39 predicted proteins | sample 9134231 | NCBI WGS metagenome assembly JAEEGL01 (sample SAMN16246548, study PRJNA631951) | gut metagenome | biome: gut microbiome; feature: rumen; material: fiber-attached | host: Bos | place: Iran: Karaj | collected 2018-10
AATTAGTTAAAAACGATGTAAAGTAATTATTGATTATATTGATAATTACTTTTTTAGTTGTTATAATCATATATAGTAAGGTGATATTATGAAAATAAAGAATAGTACGCTTTTATTTGTTGGATTAATTATATTTATAAGTGGTATATATTTAGGAACTAATGAGTATTTTAAACAAAAAAAAGAAAAGGTGTTTACTGATATGAACTTATTATTATTTAAATCAGAAACACCAGAAGAAAAAAATACTCCAATAGAACCAGATAATCCTGATACTCCAGATAATCCTGGTACTTCTGATAATAAGCAATATATAAATATTCAATATAATTTTATTGCAGAATTATCAATACCTAAAATTAATTTAACTAGAGGGTTAGTTGCAATGGATTCGCCATATAATGATGTTGATCATAATATTACCATTATTGGTGGGTCAAAGATGCCTGATGTTGAAAAAGGAAACTTACTTTTAGCCGCACATTCAGGAGATTGTTATTACTGCTATTTCAATCAATTATATAGAGTTGCAATAGGTGATGAAGCAACAATAACATACAATAATACAAAATATACATATAAAGTAGTTGATATATATAATGTTTTAAAAAATGGACAAGTATCTGTTAGAAGAAATAAAAACAAAACAATATTGACGTTAATCACGTGTACACGAAACAGTAATACTGAACAAACTGTTTACATTTTAGAGCTAGTAAATACTCAAAAATATTGACAACTTTTATGGTATGAGTTATACTTTAGTTAGTAATAATAACAATAGGAGGGAAAAAATGAAAAAGAGAAATTTAATTTTGTTATTAATTTTAGCTTTAATTATGGTAATACCAGCAAATATAAAAGCATTTTCTGTAGAAGTTGCTGGAAACTGTAATAATGCTCAAGGAACTACAGCAACAGGTACAGCTGCTCAACTATGTTATGTTGGTTCGACTAGACATATCACATTTATAACATCAACTGCAAATCAAAAATACTTTTGTTTGCAAGAGAATAAATTATTAAATGAAGCAACTTATAGTGATACTGTAGCAAATACATATACAAATTCAGGCTATGCGTGTGCAGTTTATAATGCATTAAGAGATAGTAATGGTATAACTATTGATAGTTTAAAGGGTGCAATAGGTAATGTAAACGAAGGAACACTAAACTTTAATAGTAATACTTTAACAGTGGGTTCAAATTATACTGTTTCAAGTGTTACACCAGGATCTCCTGCAGATGTTTATGTTAAAATACAACAAGCTATTTGGGCTAATGGAATGAGCGAATCTACAACATGTACTCATCCATATGTTGAAACAGTTGCATCAGCTCCAGCAATTAATAGTTTAAGTGCTACTGCATTAGCTCAAGATACAGCAACTGATACATACTATTATTCAAAAGTTACTGTTAATAAAAATAGTAGTGTTAGTAGTTATAATGTAACACTTACTAATGCACCAGCAGGAACAATAATATCTTCAAATAAAACTGCAGGTGGACAAATTAATGGTGCAGTAAGTGCAGCTGAATTCTATGTATTAGTTCCAGCTACAGCTACACCTTTAACTACACAAATTACAGTTAAAGCAGAAACAACTTATACTAGAAGAAAAGTTACAAATGCAGTATTAACTGAATATGTAAGTAACGATACTGATAATCAAACTTTAGGTAAATTAAATGTTAGAATTGAAGAAGAATCAGTTCCAACAAATGCAACAGCAAACATAACAAATGCAAGTATTAATTTCCAAATTTGTAAAAAAGATAGTAAAACAAATTTAGCAATGAGTGGTGTTGGCTTTAGAGTTACATCTGAAGATAATTCTGTAACATTTGATTTAACTACAGGAGCTGACGGATGTGCTACTAAAACAAATATTAAAAAGGCTAAATATGTTATACATGAATTAGCAACTCCAAACGGATATAAAAAAGGAGCAGATTATACATTAGATTGTACTAGTAAAGAATCTGGAACAACATGTAAATATGATGCATTAAATACTCCAATAACTTTAAAAGTTAGAAAATTAGATGATTCAAACGAACCATTAAAAGATGCTAGAATGCAAATCCTAGATAAAGATGGTAATGTGTTTGATGAATGGACTACTGTATTAGAAGACCATATAGTAAACAAAAATATACCATTTGGTAAATATATATTAAGAGAAGAGGAAGCTCCAGCAGGATATGTAATTTCTACAGAAATTGCATTTGAAATTAAAGAAGATAGTTACATAGTTGGTGGAATTACTAAACCTTATGGTGACGATGCTATCGTTACAGTTACAATGATAGATAAAGTTACTAAAGTAAGTATCTTAAAAACTAATGCAGAAACTGGTGAACCACTAGTTGGTGCAACTCTTAGAATTGAAGATGCAGATGGTAATCCAGTAACTGATGAATGGGTTTCAACTGCAGAACCACAAGTATTTACAAAACTTCCATTTGGAACATATTACTTAGTTGAAGTAGCTGCTCCAGAAGGATATGTATTACAAGAAGAGAGAATTGAATTTACAATTAGTCAATCTTCTCCAGAATCAGAAGTTGTAATAGAAAACCATGAGGTTCCAAATACAGCTTCAGCAAAATCAGCATTATTAATTAGCTTTGCAATGCTTGATATAGCATTAGGAATAGCTATTATATTATACGTAAGAAAAAGAAAACTTACTGAATAAAAACAAATTGAGGTGATAGTATGAATGACTTCACATTAGTAGAAAAATTAAAAATATTAATGGATGTGATTTTATCTTCACCTCTTTTTTTAGTTTTGATTATATGTGCGGCAATTATAGCAGTATTCTTAATATTTAAATTATCCCTTGATAAAAAAGCAAATAGAATTGCATTTATATCTTGTTGGGTAGTAATGTTAATAGCAATTTTTATAAAATATATTAATATTTTCTTTGAATTAATTGATAACATGTTTAATATGATGTTTGAAGCACTATATTTTCCATCGTTATCCACATATTTAATAATACTTGCTATATCTAATTTTTTCTTAATATACTCAGTTATACCTAAGAAAGTAGATATGAAACACAAATTATTAAATATAATAAGTGCTATTATTATTGATGTGTTTTTAGTCATAATAATGGAAATTGTTAATTCAAATGGAATAAGTATATATGATAAAGTTACATTGTACTCTAATAATAAATTATTAGTACTTCTTGAATTATCTACTTCAATATTTACATCATGGATACTTTTAAATTTATTAATTTCTGCACATGAAAAACTTAAAAAATTCGATAAAAAAGATGTCCCAGAATTAATTTTTGATGAATAGTAAATAAAAAAACAAATAATGTTGAAATTGTTTGTTTTTTTATGCTATAATTTTCTTAGGTGAGTATATGTTATTTGATAATTTGGACGATAATGATTTGTATGCAAATGATAAAGATTTTCATATAAAGCACAAAAATTTCTATATAACTAAAAAGCAAATAGAAATATTAGAAAAATATGATATTGATATTAATAATTTTACTAATATAGAAGATTTATTATTTGATATAGAAGAATACCTAAATGATACAGATATACCTGCAGATGATCTAGAATGGGTATCAGAATCATTGTCAGAATTTAATTACTATAATAATACTAACAAATAAGCATATATCGGGGGGGATATTATGAAGTATATAGCAATTGAATGGGAAGAAATAGATATTGGTTTCAATAAATATGTATATCTTCCAAAAGGAATTATCGAGGGGATAAATTATCAGGATTTAGATAAATTTGTTGCTGATGACGGAAAGACTTATGGTTTTTTAGCTACAGGTTTAGGTTCTAGTAAATTATTATATTCGAGTCCTATAGAGAAGTCATATTTAACTGAAAAATATGGTGATGATCCTAATGTTTATGGAACGCTATATTTATCACAATTTAGTGATAGTATAATGCTTGGAAGAAAGTATAACGATCTTCTTTCACTATATGAATATCAAATGACTATTTCTGAATCTAAAAAAACATTAAAAACAAAGCTTGAAACCGAAAAAGAACCAGAAGAAGACGACGAAGAATATATGGATGAGGAAATGCTTTCAATGATTGAGGGCCCTAACAATGATATAGCTATAAAAGTTAAAGAAGTATCTGTTGGCTTTAATAAATTCTTTTATGTGCCAGAAGATATTATAACAGGAACATATGTAAAAGAAACTAATATGTTTATTGATGAAAATCAAAATGAATATAATTTTTTAACTACAGGTTCACCTGAATCTAATTTATTATATATAAGTCCGTTCAATAAATATAAAGTTATAAATGAATATGGCACTGATAAAAACATATGGAAGACAATGCTTTTCTTATTACATAGTGATAGATTTATTATAGGACGAAAACTTGAAGGAAAACTCGTTATTTTTGGACTTAATTTTCCTCTTGAAGCTGCAAAGCAAAATATTGATATAGAATGTGGTTTAACTGAAGATACTAATAACCTTGCAGAAGTGGAAAAATCTGATGATGTGGAGGAAAAAAAGACTGATATAACAGAAAAGAAAGTAAGATTAAAACAGCTTAGAGAGAAAGTTTTAGCTACTATAAAAGGTGAAGATGACGCTGTAAAAGCTGTTACAACGCAAATAATAAAAAATTATAGAACAAAAAATCCTAGAAATAAACAACATATCTTAATTGCAGGACCATCAGGAACTGGTAAAACAGAAATGATAAGTATTGTGTGTAAGGAACTTAATATCCCATTCACAAAAGTAGTAGCAACTGACTACACACAAGAAGGTTTTGTTGGTAAGAGTGTTGACCAAATGATAGAATCATTAATTAATACATGCAATGGTGATGTTAAAAAAGCAGAAAATGGTATTCTTGTTATTGATGAAATAGATAAAAAATCCCCAAATGTATCTTTTGCTACTGATACAATTTCATCTAAAGGGGTACTAGATTCAATACTAAAAATTGCTAACAGGGATGTAATTCAAGTTAGTCTTAGAGCTAATACTCCTTATGAGGAAACAATAGATTTTGATACATCTAATTTAACAATTGTTTGTCTTGGAGCGTTCGCAGGAATTTTAGGTAATGAAAAAGTCATAATACCTTTTGGACAATCAGAAACTAAGGATAGTGTAGCGTTTACAAAACAATTATTAATTGAAAAAGGTGGTATGCCTCCTGAATTCATGGGTAGATTTGAATGCTTTGTAGCAACCAAACCACTTACTAGAGATAATTTTATTGATATTATTAAAAATAGTGAAGGTAGTCAATTAAAACTTGAGAAAGAATTCTTCCAAGATTTAGGTATAAAAGTGGAAGTTGAAGAGGAATATATAGAGGAAATTGCCGATATAGCACTAAAAAAAGAAGTAGGTGCTCGTGGTATTAAATCAGCTATAGGTGAATCTTTCGCATTCGCTACTGAACAAGTACTTGATGAAGAAGAAGAAGTAGAAAACGGCAAATATAAGACTTTACGTCTTACAAAAGAGACTGTAAAAGATCCAAAAAAATATTACTTAGTGTAATATTTTTTTTATTTAAAAGTGTTTTTAACTTTTATATCGTATATTAATATTGGTGGTATATATATATTTAGATCATAACAATAAAGAAAAATTTAAAAATATTAAAAACAAATTTTTTATAAATAGTGAAATTAAAAAATATGATTATATATTTTCAAATGTTAATGGATATTCACTAGATAAAGAGCAACGAAAAGCAATTGTTACAGATGAGATTAATACTCTTATAGTAGCGGGTGCAGGTAGTGGTAAAAGTCTTACTATGGTTGGTAAAATACTATACTTATTAGAAAAAGGAATAAAAGAAGATGAAATACTATGTATAACATTTACAAAAGATGCTGCTAAGAGTTTAGAAAACAAAATAAAAAATATCAAAGTATATACATTTCACAGTTTAGCTTTTAGCTTTTTAAAAAATTATACAGTAATAGATAGTGATTATTTGGAATATATAATAGATGAATACTTTAACTCAATTATTTATAATTCAAAAGAAATGATTACTAAAGTAAAATGTATATTAAATAAAGTTGATACTCCTTATAAAAAAATACTAAAAACCAAAGAATATACTAATTTTAAACAGTTAATTATAACCTTTATAAACTTATTTAAAACTAATAATTATAAAATAGATTACTTATTAAATATTAATAAATATAAAGACATAATTAGTATTATTATCGATATATATTATTTATACGAAGAAGAATTAAAGAGTACAAATACAATAGATTATAATGATATGATAATAAAAGCTACTAACAACATCCCAAATAATTTAAAATATAAATATATAATAGTAGATGAATATCAAGATACATCATATATAAGATACATGTTTTTAAAGGAAATAATAAATAAAACAGGTTCTAAGTTAGTATGTGTAGGAGATGATTATCAGTCTATATATAGATTTAATGGCTGCGATATAGATATGTTTCTTAATTTTAAAAAATATTTTGGATATACAAGAGTATTAAAAATCAATAATACTTATAGAAATAGTCAAGAATTAATAGATGTAGCAGGTTCTTTTATAATGAAAAATAAAAATCAATTATATAAAAAACTTAAAAGTAATAAACATATAAATAAACCTATAATAATTTGTTACTATAAAAATATATATAAGTTATTAGATATAGTAGTACTCAAGTATAAAAGTGTTTTAATATTGGGAAGAAACAATTGTGACTTAATGTTTGATCGTAATTTTGTATATAAAGGATGTAATATTCGTTGTATGACTATTCATTCATCAAAAGGATTAGAAGATGAATGTGTAATATTACTAAATGTAGTTGATGATAAATTAGGTATGCCTTGTAAAATTAAAGATAGTGAAGTATTAAAATATTTATATAAAAATAGTAGTTATTATCCATATGATGAAGAAAGAAGATTATTCTATGTAGGACTTACTAGAACTAAAAATGAAGTTTATATTATGACAAGAAAGAATAATGAATCTGTGTTTGTTAAAGAATTAAAACAACATTATTTTAAATACATTAGACATATTTAATTTACACATTCTAAAAATCAATGATTTTTTAAATAAATTACCTACGTGTTAATTATTATTGATAAATTGACATTAAATATAAGAATGTGTTATGATTAATATGCTTTTTTGTAAGCAAAAAGGAGTATAAAAATGTCAAAGTTTAAAAAGATAATTATTATAGTTTTGATGCTACTAATAATTTTGAGTTGTATATATCTTATAGTATTTAAAAAATCTAAAAAAGAGGTTTTAAAATATGCTTTTTTGATGGAAGAAGAAATACCTATAGTTTATGATAATATGACATTAGAACAGTTATCTGAAAAATTAAATAGATCGCTTAATTCAGATGTTGCTGGGAAAGGATATTTAATAGCATCTCATTCATTAGAGCTAGGAGTTGATCCTTATGTTGCAACCGCAATACTACTTCACGAAACTGGTTGTAAGTGGGAATGTAGTTATTTAGTTAAATCATGTAATAATGTAGGTGGTCAAAAAGGATATGGATGTGGATCTTATAGTTATTTTCCATCTTTAGATGAAGGAATAATCGCATTTATAGATAATTTAGGTTATAACTATGTTAATTATGGTTTAACAACTCCAGAACAAATAAACACAAAATATGCATCGGATAAATCTTGGGCATCAAAAGTAAATAATTATATAGATATAATAAGAGCACAATAAATTGTGCTTTTTTTCATAAAAAAATAAGTAGTCCATATATTTATTTAGGAGGTAATATGTATACTGGACTAACTGATAAAGAAGTAATAGAAAACAGAAAAAAATATGGAAGTAATTGTATTCCTAAAAAAAGAAGAGATAGTTTTATAAAACTATTATTAAGTACTTTAGGTGATCCTATAATAAAGATTTTATTAATTGCGCTTGCTATTAAGGTAATCTTTTTATTTAAGAACTTTAATTGGTATGAAACTATTGGTATAGTTATATCAATTCTTTTAGCGTCCTTTATATCTAGTATATCGGAATATGGAAGTGAGAATGCATTTGAAAAATTACAAGAGGATATATTACTTACCAAATGTAAGGTAATTAGGAATAGTAAAGAAATAGAAATACCAATGGATGATATAGTTGTAAATGACATAATATTAGTTACATCTGGTGATAGAATTCCAGCAGATGGGATAGTAATTAAAGGAAATATAACAGTTGATGAATCTAGTTTAAATGGAGAAACTAAAGAAGTTTATAAAGAAGCTTGTTTAAATATAAATAACTATACTGAGAAAAATAAAGTATATAAAGGAAGTGTTGTATATAATAACAATTCATATATAAAAGTAACTAATGTAGGAGAAAATACTTTTTATGGTAAAATCGCACTTGAACTTCAAAACAAACAACCTATAACACCATTAAAAAAAAGATTAGAAAAACTTGCTAAATTTATAAGTAGAATAGGATATATTGGAGCCTTTTTAGTGTTTTTATCATACCTTTTTAAAGTTATAGTAATTAACAATAACTTTGATACTTTTTTAATAAGAGAAACTATCAGCAATTTTCCAGTATTATTTGGACATATTTTATATGCTTTAACTCTTTCTGTTACAGTAATAATAGTAGCAGTTCCAGAAGGTTTACCTATGATGATAACACTCGTTTTGTCATCAAATATGAAAAAAATGTTAACTGATAATGTTTTAGTAAGAAAAATGATGGGAATAGAAACATCAGGTAATATAAACATATTATTTACAGATAAAACTGGTACTTTAACTAAAGGTAAATTGAGAGTTATAAAAATAATAGATGGAGATTCTCTAGAATATAAAAATGAATCACAATTAGAAGTGAATAAAAAGTATTATGATATTTTAAAAGAAGCATGTATAGTTAATAATGAAAGTGTATATGATAATAATAATATAATAGGTGGAAATATAACAGATAAAGCTATATTATCTTTTTTTAAAAATGATAAGAAAAGATATAATAAAAAAGACTTTATACCTTTTAATAGTACAAATAAATATTCAATGTGTACATATAATAACAAAAAATTAATAAAAGGAGCGCCTGAGGTACTACTTGATAGATGTACTAATTACTATAGTAAAGATGGTGTATTAAAAAAATTAAATATTAAAAAATTTAAAACCGAAATTGATAAATATACTAAGTCTGGAAACAGAGTAATCTTAGTGATGGATTATACATCTACATATAATTTAATTGGAATTTTACTTATTAAAGATGAAATAAGAGAAGATGCTATAGAAGGAGTAAAATTAGTAAAAAATGCAGGTATTAAAACTATTATGATTACAGGAGATAATAAAGATACAGCAATCTCAATTGCTAAAGAAGTAGGTATATATAAAGATAATGATATTGTTTTGACTAGCGAAGAGTTAAATAATAAGACTGATGATGAATTAAAAAAACAAATTCTTAATATATCAATAGTAGCGCGTAGTTTACCAAGTGATAAAAGTCGATTAGTACGTATTTGTCAAGAAAGTGGATTAGTTGTTGGTATGACTGGTGATGGAGTTAATGATGCGCCTGCTTTGAAACATGCAGATGTGGGATTTAGTATGGGTAGTGGTACTGAAGTAGCTAAAGAAGCAAGTGATATTGTAATACTTGATGATAACTTTTTATCAATATCAAAAGCAATTCTTTATGGTAGAACAATTTTTAAAAGCTTAAGAAAATTTATAATATTACAGTTAACTATAAATATGTGTGCACTTTTTCTATCAATTATAGGACCTTTTATTGGTATAGAAATGCCTATAACAGTTATACAGATGTTATGGATAAATATGGTTATGGATACTTTAGCAGGACTCTCTTTTTCATTTGAACCACCACTAAAAGAATATATGAATGAATTGCCTAAAAACTTAAATGAGCCAATAATTAATAGTTATATGTTAAATCAAATATTTATAACAGGATTATATTCTTCAATAATATGCATACTTTTTCTTAAATTACCTATTATAAAAGACATGTTTAGATTAGATATTAATAATAAATATTTATATACTGCTTTCTTTGGATTATTTATATTTATTGATATATTTAATGCTTTTAATGCTAGAACACACCGATTAAATATATTAAGTAATTTACTTAAAAATAAAGTATTTATATTTATAATGACTTTCGTTGTTATTATACAAATAATATTAATTTATTATGGTGGAGAAGTTTTTAGAACAGCAGGTCTTACTATAAAAGAATTAATTATTATGCTTGTATTCGCAAGTTCAGTTATACCTTTTGATGTTTTAAGAAAAATTATTTTAAAAAAACATAATAAAAATATAGGAGTATAAAAATTATATATTGAGTCATAATATTAAGGGAGGAATAATATGAAAAAAGTTATATTTATAGTATGTGTTTTTTTAACACTTTGTGGTTGTAATGTGATGGATATGAATAATACACCTAAAAAGCAAGTTGAAAAGTTTTTCAATAGTTATCAAATACTAGATAAAAAAGTATTAGAAGACTTAGATAAAAAAGTAAGTACTAAAACTGAATTAGATGAAAAACAAAAAGAAAAATATAGAGATATACTTAAAAAACATTATGAAAAATTAGACTATGAAATTAAAGATGAAACTATAAATGGAAATAATGCTACTGTAAAAGTAGAAATTGAAGTAAATGATTATTCACAAATATTAAAAAATGTTGAAGAACATAAAACACAATATCCAGATGAGTTTTATGGTAGTAATAATGAATATAATGATAGTATATTTCAAGAATATAAACTTAATGCTATAAAGGATTCAAATGAAAGAATAAAGTACACTTTATATATAACACTAACAAAAACAGATGGTAAATGGACACTTGACACAATTTCTGATGTTGACGAAGAAAAAATATTAGGTATATACGAATACTAGTATTTTTTCTTTTTTTGTAGTAAAATTATTATGGTGAATAATATGGGGAAGAAGATATTCAAAACCTTAGATGAACAAGTTGAAATATTTAGATCAAAAGGCCTTGTAATCACTGATGAAGAAAAAACAAAAGATATATTACTTCGTGAGAATTACTTCTTTATTAATGGTTATAGGCATCTTTTTATGAAATCTTGGAAAGATGTAAATTTTATACCAGGTACAACATTTGAAGAGTTATATGCCATGTTTATCTTTGATAGACGTGTTAGAAATATCTTTTTCAAAAACCTTTTGATTATTGAAAATAATATTAAATCATTAATAAGTCATCAATTGTCTAAAAACTATGGTTTTAGGGAGAAAGATTATTTAAATCCTAAAAACTTCTCTAAAGATCCTATGCAATCAAGACAAGTACATGATGTACTTAATAAAGTAAAAAGACAAATAAGAGTTAATGGTAAACAACATTCAGCAACAATGCACTATATAACAAATTATGGATATATACCTTTATGGATTCTTGTAAAAGTACTATCTTTTGGTATAGTTTCAGAGTTATATAATATTCTTGATTTTAGAGATCAGGAAAATATATCTAGTTATTATAAACTAGACCCGGAGACATTAGCAATTTATTTATCTATTTTATCTAATTATAGAAATTTATGTGCTCATGAGGATATTTTATATGACCATAGAACTCAAAAACAAATACCTGATACAAAATATCACAGTATGCTTTGTATAGATATGACAGATGGTGAATACAATTATGGTAAAAATGATTTATTCTCTGTAATAATCATTTTAAAACAGATGTTAACACCCGCTGAATTTTCAGATTTGGTTAACGAAATTGGTTATGAAATAGATATGTTAACAGGAAAAACTAATGTACTTCCAATAAGTAGTATTTTAAACAAAATAGGTTTTCCTAATAACTGGAGAGATATAAGAAACATTTAATATAGTAGTGGTGTAGTATGAAGAAAAAAAGAAGAAAAATTAAATTTGAATTAGTTTTTTGTTGTATAAGTTTTATGTTTTTATTACTTATATTTCTTTTTTATGGATTTAAAATATTTGTAAATTCTAAGAAATATAATGATAATGATATATCAAATATTGTTATAAAAAATAAAACTATATCAAAAGATAAAAAATTTAGAGGAAAAGATGTAAATAATTATATTGAATTCTCTAATATGACTTTTAGAATAGTAAAGATTAATTTAGATGGTAGTGTAGATATAGTATTAGATAATAATATAAATTCTTTAGGATATAATACAAAAAAAGATTATATAGAATCAGATATTAATAAATACTTAAATGATGTATTCTTAAGTAAATTAGATAAATATTATCTATCTAAAACAGTAGTATGTAATGATAAAGTAAGCGATATAAATAATTATAGTTGTAAAAATAAAGATGTAAGTAATTATGTAAAACTTTTAGACTTATCAGATTATCTTAATAGTATAGATACTGATAGTTACATAGATGTTGATGATAGTATATGGTTATCTACGTTAAAAGATAATAACGATGTTTGGGTAGTAAATAATAATGAAATTGCATATTTAGATAATACTAGTAGTGCTTATGTACGACCAGTAGTAACCCTTAATAATTCAACTAAAATAGTATCAGGAGATGGTACTAAAGATAATCCTTATAAGATAGAAAAAAATAGTTCAGCAGGTATTGGTAGTTATATTAAAATTAATGAAGATTTATATGTTATTTATTCTACTAGTAAAAAAACATATAATTTAGTATTAGTAGATAATATTAATAATGGTATAACTAAGTTTAGATATAGTAGTAAAAATACAGAATTTAATCCAAAAGAAGAAAATACTTTAGCGCATTATCTTAATAATACATATTATAACGGATTATCTTATAAAAAGATATTAGTTGATTTTGAAGTTAATGTAGGAAGTTATTCAAATAGTTATCGTGATATATACAATAAAAAAGTTAAAGTTAAAGTAGGAATACCTTCTGTTATAGATTTTAAATATCCAGGAAATAGTTTTAGTTATTATTTATTAAATTCTAATGGTGAAGAAGTTTATTATTATGAAGATGGCTTATATACATCTCAACCTAATTTAATTAGACCTATAAGACCTACAATTGCTATTAAAAAACAATCTCTAAAGAAAGGTAAAGGAACACTTGATGATCCTTACATAATAGAGGTGAAGTAGTATGAAATTTAAGAAAATAACAGTTGTATTTATAATTATAGATTTAGTAGTATTACTATTTTTAGGTTTAATGATAGGTCCACTTAAAAATAAAATAATATCTTCTAATTTAAATAAACATGTACTTATAAACACATTATATAAAAGTAGAGATGTATCAAAAGTTTTAGCAAGCAAAACAACATTAAAAATAGATAAAAAATATGAAAAAGAAATAAAAAAAGTTGAAGTAGCTAAATCAAAAATAAATGAATATGATATTCAAATATTAACTCCTGAAGAAGGAAATAATGATTATAAACTAATGAATTTAAAAATAGCTGGATATGATGCCTTCTTAGTAGCAATCTATGATCCAACTAAAGTACATGTTATTACAAAAGAAACATTAGGTACACAATATGGTGAAAGATTGACTGTAATGTGTAATAGATACGGTGGTTCTGTATGTATAAACGGTGGTTATTTTGTAGATAACGGTTATGGATCTGGTATACCTAGTGGTTATGTTATAGAAGATGGTAAAATTCGTTGGACAGATGGTAATTATGAGGTAGCACGTGGAGATATAATAGGTCTTACAAAAGAAGGAAAATTAAAATTAATGAAGTCTACTACAGGTGCTGAAGCGCTTGAAGCAGGTATTGTTGATGGTATAGAATTTGGTCCATTCCTTATAATTGATGGTAAAGCACAAGATGTAGCTGGAAGTGTTGTAGGTGGTTATACTGGAGCAGCAAGAGCAGCAATAGCACAAAGACGTGATGGTATAATGCTTTTCTTAGTTACAAATGGTTATCATGGAAGTGGAGCAACTATGGGAGAACTAATAGATGCCCTTGTTAAATATGGTGCATATAATGCTGCAAATCTAGATGGTGGAGCATCTTCTTCATTAACGGTTAATGGTAATTTAATTAATACTCCAAGAAACATTTATGGTAACGTTATTACAGGTGGTAGAACACTAGTAGATGGTTTTGGATTAATATTAAAATAAAAAAGCACATACATGTGCTTTTTTTATCTGTATCTAAAACTTTTTATATATGTATCTTCTGGTGTATCTGGTTCTACAGGTGCTGTACAATTAAGTACAGCCATATCTTTTTGATATCCATTATAAACTGCTCTTTCCAATTCATACATCTTGTTTCTAAATCTTGCAATATCACTATCACGTAAACCTTTAAGGTAATTTGCAACCTTTTCTGATGAGATTTCTTCCCTAGGACGAAATTTTAAATTTTGTGAAAACTCCCAATTTAAAAATCCCCTATCTTCTCTTTCATACTTATTACCTGTAATAACTTCTATTAAATATCCATCCTTTTCTTCGCATATAATAGGAAATGGAAGATATTCATAATATATTTCTGTACGTGTAATACCTAAGAATCCTTTGTATTTTCTTTCCTTTTGAACTGCTTTAACATTCAATAATGCATTACAATATTCATGCGATTCATAGTCAAAACTAGATATAACAATATCTTTAAAAAGTTTTCCAGTTTCAGTTTCACCTTCAGGGCAATGCTTGCATGGATATTTGTAATAATTATTGGTACCGGCATCACTATATTTCCATGGATTAGAAACTGTAACATAATAATATTTACTCATATATAACCTCCTTAGTTTTAATATAATATACTATATAGATAACAATGTCAATATAATATTAATTTCATATACTATTCTAGGTGATTATATGAATTATAAAATAGTTATAGATGCTGGACATGGTGGTACTGATAGTGGAGCAGTAGGAAATGGAATAATAGAAAAAGAATTAACTCTTAAAATAAGTAAATATATATATGATAGATTAAAAGAATTAGGTATAGATGTTAAAATGACTAGATATGATGATGAGACAGTAAATCCTGCTGAAAGAATAAATAGAATTATAAACTCATATGGTGATGGTAGTGATGTAATAGTCATTTCTAATCATATAAATGCAGGTGGTGGAGATGGTGCAGAAGTAATATATGCATTAAGAAACAATGATACGTTACCTAATAAAATATTAACTGAATTGAAAAATGCAGGACAAAATGTAAGAAAATCATATCAACGAACACTTCCAACTGATCCAACAAAAGATTATTATTTTATTCAAAGAGAAACTGGCAATACAGAATCACTAATAATAGAATATGGTTTTTTAGATAGCAAAGGTGATGATATTAACGGATTAAAAAACAATTGGAAGGAATATGCAGAAGCAGTTGTAAAAGCCTTACTAGAATATATGAATTTAACTTATATACCTATAAATCAAAACTATTATAAAGTTGAAAACGGAGATACATTATGGAGTATTGCTAAAAGATTTAATACAACAGTAAATGAAATAAAAGAAGAAAATGGATTAACTAGTTCATTATTATCAATAGATCAAGTATTAAAAATACCATCAAGCATCGAAAAAGAATTAAATAATATATACATAGTTAAAAAAGGAGATACCTTATGGAATATAGCAAGAAACTATGATACAACAGTAAATGAGTTAATAAAAATAAATAATTTAATAAATACTAATTTAAATATAGGTCAAAGACTAAATATACCTATAAGTACATATAAAGTACAGAGTGGAGATACTTTATATAGTATTGCTAAAAGATTCAATACAACAGTAGGTGAATTAAAAAAACTTAATAATCTAATTAGCGATATATTAAGTATAGGTCAAATATTAAAATTTAAATAAAAAAGTTATTCGTATGAATAACTTTTTACATTTGATTAATAATTGGGAATAAGAAGAAAATTGCAGCTAGAATAGCTACAAATATTATAATAACAAACATAATATTAACACTATTTTCATCTTTATTTTCTTTTTCCACTTTTGTACTAGCCTGAGTATTAGTTATAAATTGCTCATTTGATTGCTCCACATTAGGTATATGTTGTAAATTTTGATTTGGTGGTGCAATAGTAGTACTTTGATTAACTGTAGGAACAGGTTGTACAGGTTGAACTGGTTGAACAGGTTGTACAGGTTGTACAGGTGCTACAGTAGGAACTGGCTGTATAGGTTCTACAACAGGAACAGGTTGAACGGGTTGTACAGTAGGAATAGGATTTTCAACTATTGGTTGAACGGGTTCCACTGTAGGTACAGGTTGTTGTATTGTATCCATTGTAGGAATATTATTCAAATTATTTAAATTAGGACTTTCATTCATAATTATCCCTCTATCCTTATTACTATATATATAATATCAAAAAAATTAAAAAAATAATATATATTTTTTATATTTTATATATTATTTATTGATTTTGAGTGTTTGTTAATACAAATTGTTTCTGTGGAGCTTTTATGGTATCTTCTTTTTCACCATCACCATTTCTTATTTCAAAAACACCATCTTCTTTGCTTATATGATAAATTTCTCCATTATTATCTACTATAACACCTCTTGAAACATCTACTCGTATTGGTTCATTAGTTGTTAATTGATAGTTAGCTGCGGCATTAAATATTCCACGTTCTTCTTCATTTAATAAATCAGTATTGATTTCATTTAAGTAGTGTAATTGTAGGCTTTCTTTTTCTTTTTCTTCCATTTCTTGCATCATTCTTCCTGTATTTACATCTTCATCAGCAGTTTGGAATTCAGCACTTGTAGTTTGTTTATCTTTTAATTCTTCCTCAATAGTTTTATTTTGATTATTATTAATTAAATAATGTGTCTTATCTAATTCAGGATTTTCATATGTACTAACACTTCGATCACCTATTTGTGTAGTTTTAATATCTTCAGTATTAAAACTAGATTTTTGTTTAGTTAATTCTCTTAAATTTTCTATTATTACTTTGTAGTCCTCATCGGTGAATGTATTACCAAAGTGTTTTACAACAACGTCCATGTGTTGTTGCTTTAAAAAAGCATTATAATCAGCATTTAATTCAAAAAACTTCTCAAGATCATCATACTTTTTATTATTTAATAAATCCATTATTTTTTGAACAACTGCTTTTTCTTGTTCTCTTGCTATTGGAGTATCAAATTTAAATTCATATTCTTTTATGTCATATTTCATAAAATCACCTACACTAACACCTACATTATATCAAAGCAAATTTGTTAAATATATAAAGAAAACTACTAAATCGTAGTTTTCTTAAAATTTTTACACATTTTTACATATATTTTTACTATTCAATACTAAAATCTAATTTTGTTGATTAAATCTGGATTATATATTGGAACTATATCGTATATCCATTCTTTTACTAAATCTTCTTCTATTACTTTTTGATTATTATTACTATGTCCTATTAAATGATTTATAGTGTGGCGATCACTACCACCACTTTTTAATAGTCCGTGTTCATCACAATATTGTTTAATCCATTTTATTTGTTCATCAGTATGTTTTCTATGTTCACATTCTATTCCATCTAATAAATTATTAGAAACTAATTCATCAAGGAATTCTTTTAAATTTGGCAATTTATATACGAAAGGATGCGCTAAAAAAGTTTTTCCACCCGCTTCACGAATTGTTTTTACAACATAAAACACATCGTATTTACCCTCTGATTGATCAATATAAAATGGACTCTTTGGTTCGCAAAAGTGTTGACGATAAAATGTAGTTCTATCAAATATTCCTAGGTTTTTAAGTTTATCTTCGTTTTCTTTATGTGTTATTATATCATCCAATAGTACATCGTTAGCCATATTGTTTGCAGATTCTATATGTAAATTACTAGAATAAATAATTCCTAATTTATCACATATACTTTTTAATTGATTTAATATTTTAGTTTCTCCTTCTACTGTGGAATGCACCATTCCTTTTTTTATTATTTCAGCATTACGGAGTATATCCAGATCAATTCCATATCCAAGCATATCAAATAGTCTTCCATCTTTTACAAATTCTAATTCTGTTCCTGGAATTATTATTCCATTATAGTATTTTTCAATTGGAATATTTTTTATATCATCATATGCACTTATATTATTGTGATCTGTTATAGATAGGATACTAATACCTTTCTTTCCAGCCTCAATAATTGTTTCTTCGGTAGAGAAGTCTCCATCAGAATTACTTGTGTGAGCATGTAAGTCAATCATATTAATTCTCCCTTTCTAAAACACAAAGAGATTCAACGTGTTTGGTTTGTGGAAACATATCAAAAGGTGTTATTTCATTTATGTTGTAGTTATCACTTAGTATTTTTAAATCTCTAACTAATGTCATAGGATCACAAGATACATATATTATTTTTTTAGGATTCATTGATATTATATTTTTAATAGTAGTGTTATCTAAACCACTTCTTGGAGGATCTACTATTACAGTATCTGGATTAAAGTTCAAATTAGTACTTTTTTTACCACTATCACCACAAATAAAACTTATATTTTCTAGTTTGTTGATTACTTTGTTTGTGTTTGCATTTTCAATTGCAGATTCGTTTATTTCTATACCTAATACATTCTTGTTTTCACTTATGTATATACCAATAGAACCAGTACCACAGTATAAATCTAAAACGTTTTTACTGTTTTTTGTTTCTTCTTTAATTTTGTCATATAATTTTTTACATGTATTATTATTTATTTGAAAAAAAGAATTTGGTGAGATTATATATTTATATTCACCTATTGTATTATAAATATTTTTTTCACCATATACTAATTCATCATTAATATATATAGAATCAGCAATATCTTGTATTGGTTTAATGTCTATTTCCTTTTTAGAAGATATTATAATCATTAATTTATCCATACCAATTCTACATGTAATTTGATCTATATTATTTAAGTCTAATTTATTTAGATGTGAGATTGAATCATTTATTTTTTTATCTACTAATGGGCAGTTTTCAATTTTAACTATATCATTAGTTTTATTTTTGAAAAAACCAATTTTGTTGTTTACGTGAAATGTAACTTTATTTCTATAATTAAATTCATTATCACATTTAACAATAGGGTTAATTTTAATATTAGTGCTTAAATATTTATTAATAATATTTTCAATTTTTTCTTGCTTAAATTTTAATTGATCTTTATAGTTCATGTGAAGTATATCACATCCTCCACATTCACTATAATAAGGACAAATACTATCAATTCTATCTTTTGATTTTTCTATATATTTTATAACTTCTGCTTCAATATAATTTTTCTTTTCACTTATTATTCTTATTTCAACTATTTCACCTGGTAGTGCATTGTTTACAAAAACAACTTTATTATTTAGTTTGGCAATACCTCTTCCGTTGTGATCTAAAGATTCAATTTTTATCATAACATCACCAAACATATTATAACATTTATTTTGTACCTTTAGAAGTTAATTTTAATATGTCATATAGGTTTTTATATTTAGTATTAGACGTTCTTAATTTTTTTAAATCTTTTATATTGTTGTTAGAATTACCGAGACATTCAAAGCAGATATACTTTAGTCTTTCTGTATCTATATCTTTTAGTTCATTGTTTATAAAATTATCTACATATATTTGCTTCCTAGTTTTTAATATGTTTTGCGTTTTTTTAGTTGGTGTGAATTGTATATTAGATATATCAGCTTCATTTATGTCTTCTAATATATCGTTTGCTTCATCAATACATAAAAATGACTTTTTAATGCTTTTTCCAGTTTTATCAAATTCTATAGCAATTATATCATCCGTGCTGGAAAAGAGAGCACAGTATTTAATTCTACTATTTATTGACCATGTTTCAGTTTTATCTTTTATTGAGTTCAATGTATTCATATCTATTTTTATATCGTGTGTAATCATTGTTTTTAATTTTTTATCACTTATTACAAATATTGGTATTTTTTTTATGTGTATAATTTTATCAGTTTTGTTCCAATCATAAAAATCATATAAAGTCTTGTTTAAATTTAAATATATGTCATATATAAAGTTCATTTTTACCTCCTATAGATATTAACATAATTATTATTCCTATTAGTGCATTTAAACATTCTATACGTCTAATAATAAAATTAACATAATATAAAAAATTATACCCAAGAGTTAATAAATTTAAATAAGATATTATATATACAAAGCCTAGTATAGTAAGTCCAAAACCTAATAAAAAGAAGAATAATCTCGTAAGCATAATCTCACCTAATAAATTTTATTAAAAACGATTATTTTTATTTATTATTTTTTTAATTTATTATATAATTAAATAGGTGATAAAATGATAGAATTTTTAAAATACATATTTTTAGGGTTTATACAAGGACTTACAGAAACAATACCAGTATCATCTAGTGGACATTTAATGATATTTAAAAACTTAATGGATGTTAAAGTAGATTTTGATACAATAGCAATCTTAACTAATTTTGGTTCTTTAGTAGCAATCGTTGTTATATTTTGGAAAGATATAGTTAGTTTATTTAAAAACTTCTTTAGTTACTTATTTAAGAAAAACGAAGATAGCAAAAAAGAATATAAATATTGTTGGATGATAGTGCTTGGATGTATACCTGCAGGAATAGCTGGTTTACTTGTTAGTTATTTTGATTTATTTGATAAGATTGAAAATAATATTAAGATAGTTGGTATATCACTAATAATTACTTCTATATTATTATTTGCAATTAGAAACTTTAAAGGAAATAAAGATGATCACAAGATAGGTGTAAAGGAAGCTCTTACTGTTGGATGCTTCCAAATATTAGGTTTATTTCCTGGTATAAGTAGAAGTGGTTCTACTATAGTAGGTGGTATGACACAAAGTTTAAAAAGAGATACTGCTTTTAAATATTCATTTATGTTATATATACCAATGAGTTTAGCTGCAATGGCACTTGAAATAACTGATATTAATATAGATTCAAGTTTAATATTATATTATATAAGTGCGGTAGCTGTAGCATTCATAATGACATTACTTGTCACAAGATGGTTTAGAAAAATTGTAAATAGTGGTAAATTAATTTATTTCTCTATTTATTGCTTTGTAGTAGGTGTGCTTGTATTATTGTTCTTAAAGTAATATTTTATAAAAATCAAAAAAAGAAGTTGTTTACAACTTCTTTTATTTTTTAATTAATAGTTTTGGTTTTTGTGATTCATCTAAGTTTTTGTTTTCATCAATTTTTCTAATTATATAATCTATATCCGCACCATTAGTTATTAAATTAGTAAGAGAATTTAGTCTTTGAATACCTTCATCTTCGGTATATCCATCATATTTTGGTGCATTATCTTGAAGAGGAATGTGCCAAAATTCATTTAAAAATTCAAGTTTAAAATGAAAAGCAGCTGGACCCATTGGAGTATATACCCCAACAATAAAGTCATCGTTGAAAGCTTTAATTGAATCATTAACCTCATCATAATGTCTTAATGATTTAAATGCTAATTGAGGATATAGCGCTGTTGCAAGGCGAAGTAGTGTACGAATTCTAGTATATAATTGTTCTACTGTGTGATGTTTAATTTGTATTTTTTTGGTATTAACAACTTTATTTTTTACTGCTCCATCAATAATTTGATTTATTGATGGCGTCATATCAAATTTATTTTCCATTTTATATCTCCTTTCAAAGTGTTGATATCTATTATACACCAAAATGAAATTAATACAAGAAAAAAGAACTTTCGTTCTTTAAAATCTAAAATATATAAATGGGTTATATGTATTACTTGTAAGTATAGATATGTTAAAAAGTAGTAATCCTATATAACACATATTAATTATAAAGTTAGGTATAAATTTATCTTCCTTAACATTAATTTTCTTAAATGGTATACAGAAAATAATTGCAGGAATAATTAAGTAAAAATTAAATAACAAATTAGAATTGTTTAAAGTAAATTGTAACATATTAGTTGGTTTATATATAAACATATATTTAATTGTATTTAGCAATAAATCCATATCTGTTATTCTAAATATTACCCATCCTATAACAACTATAAATAAAGTTATAAAATGACGTAAAATGCTTGGTATTTTTTCTAATATATTTTTTAATACAAATTTTTCTAATAGAAGTAATAATCCATAATATAATCCCCAAATAATAAAATTCCATGAAGCACCGTGCCATAAGCCTGTAAGCATCCATACAATAAGTATATTACGTATTATTTTAATTGTTTTTACTCTTGAACCACCTAGTGGTATATAAACATAGTCTCTAAACCAACTTGATAGTGAAATGTGCCATCTTCTCCAGAAGTCTGTAATAGATTTTGCAATGTAAGGATAATTAAAGTTTTCTAAGAATGAGAATCCAAACATTTTTCCTAAACCAATAGCCATATCTGAATATCCACTAAAATCATAATATATTTGTAATGTATAACATATTGCTCCTAAATATATTACTAATGTTCCTGGAACTATTCCAGTATCAAATATAGTATCAACTATAAGTGCCATGTTGTTAGCAATTATTACTTTTTTACTTAGACCAATTATAAATCTTTTAATACCACATACAACATTATCTAGTTTGTGTTTTCTGTTGTTAATTTCTTCTGCTATAGTTTCGTATCTTACTATAGGGCCTGCTATTAATTGTGGGAATAAACTAATATAAAGTGCTAAGTACAAAATATTTTTTTGTACTTTAGTTTTTTTAGTGTACACATCACACAAATATGAAATGGCTTGGAATGTGTAAAAAGAAATACCTATAGGTAAAGCTAAACTGCTTTTAACTAAATTACTATTAAATAATGAGTTGATATTGTCTATTAAGAAATTATAATATTTAAAAAATAATAAAGAAGAAAGTAATAGCATAATTGATATAGCGAGTGCTATTTTTTTATGTTTAACTTTGTTTATTAAAATACCTGATATATATGTTACTAATATAGATAGTAACATTATTATTATGTATATTGGTTCTCCCCAAGCATAAAATATTAAACTAAATATAAGTAATATATAATTTTTAATTTTAATATTTTTAACCAAGAAATAAATGATTGATAGTATTGGTAAAAATATTAATAAGAATGTTAATGAACTAAAAACCATTTGCCTCACCTACCAATTTATGTTATCGCTTAATAAAACATTATTTGAAATAATTATTACATCATCGATTTTCTTGTCTTTTATATAATCTATCATACTTTCACCGTTATAATGTCTTCCATCTATAACAAAAGTCTTTTTATAGTTAGATGCTAAAAGTTTATTTATAGCATTTGAATATGAATTTGAGTATATAAGAAGATTTTTATCACTATTTGTTTCTTTATTTATGAATATTATTTCATCGTAGTCGGCACCATATAAATAAGCATATGTTATTTCATTAGTTTGATCTAGTTTTTCTATTGGGCTTCCATAATCATCTGCTTTTTTACCAGATATATATATATCAAATTCTGGTAAATCAAAATCATATACACATGCTTCATCGTTTATTATTTTTAAACCTGCAATATCTCTAAATTTAGAACCGTTAAAGAATTTATTAACACATATTGTATCTTTAATTTTAGGAACATCTAAATTCATAAGGCTTGCTATATCAGTATATCCTTTATACGCACCTTTATAGTTCCAATGATGATCTGTTTTATAAAAATATTCTTTATATTCATCAAAACTATCATATTTTAAAGAATCTATGTTATTTGTTTTAACAGAATTCTTAATATTGTTAAATGTATCAGTTAATTCACCTGTTTTAAAATTGTGATTTAAATCAGTATTAATAAAATAAAGATAAACATTTGAATCAGTATTATCAATTAAATTATTTGTTTCTTTTATAAAATTTTTTGTATCTTTGTTATATTCAGTACCATATAATAAATAATCGTTATATAAATATATATTACTTAGTTTAACATACTCATTTGGTTTATTTAAATCTAATAAATTTATTGTTTTAATGTTTGTATAATTTACTATTTTTAAATATAACAATTTAAAATAATTATATTTGGGTAATTGATCTGCAATTGTCTCATCTATACTATCTTGATATTCACCTGATATTAGTGATTTCATAGTAGGCATAGAGAATCTATATGCTTGTCTATTATCAACAAGATTTACATATCTACTATTTCTAAATGTAAAAATCATAAAAAAACAAGATATTAATATTAATATTGTTATAAATATTTTATTATTTAAGTCTTTTTTGTTCATATTATCACCATTAATAAACTAATATAAGTATACCATATTTAAACAAAAAAACGAACTTTTCAGTTCGATTTGTTAAATATAATGGTGCTCGTGATCGGACTTGAACCGATACGGTATTGCTACCATTGGATTTTGAGTCCAACGCGTCTACCAATTTCACCACACGAGCAGATATATAGATTATAACAATTTTATAAAAAAAACACAATATTATTGTGTTTCTTCTGTGTATTTTGATTCGAATAAGTTTTTGTCATCTTCAACAACTTCTTCTGGTTGTTCTATAGTAGGTAATTCATTTATATTTCCTAACCCAAAATAATCTAGAAAGTTTTGTGTTACATTATATAATTTTGGCCTACCAGGAGCATCAGATTTACCAACATCTTCTATCAAACCTTTAAGTAATAACTTTCTAATAACGAATGTACTATTAACACCTCTAATATTGTCAATATCAACTCTAGTTATTGGAGCATTATAAGCAATGATTGCAAGTGTTTCAAGAGCAGCTTGTGATAATTCTGAATTCTCTTCTGTGATGGTTAATTTTTGATAATACTCTTTATGTATTGGTTTAGTAGTTAGTTTATAGTGTTCACCTAAAAACTCGATTTGAATACCTCTTTCATCACTTTCATAATCATTTATTAGTTCATTTAAAGCTTCTCTTATTTCATCTACTGGTTTTTCGATAATGTTACTTATATCATCTATAGTTAAGCCTTCGTCACCAGTTAAAAATAATAATCCTTCTATTATTGCTTTCATTTTACACCTTTTTCTTTTATTATAATGTTATTAAAATTACTTTCTTGTTCAATTGTAAGTTCACCGTTTCTTGCCATTGATAATATAGAAAGAAAAGTAATAACTATATATTCTTTATTGTATTCTTCAAATAATTCAGTGAAGTTAACTTTTTTCTTTTTCTTTAAGATTGTTTTAATTTCATAACAACGTTTTGTAATACTATATTCTTTATTTGTTATTTTTGTATTTAATGGTTTATCATTTTCTTTTTCACTTATAAATTTTTTAAATGCTTCAATTAAATCATCAAGATTAACTCCGTAATCTATTTTTTCATCATTTTTATATTCATCTAAACTATCTGGTTCTCTAGTATATACTTCTTGTCTTTTTGATTCGAATTCTTTGAAGTCTTCTGTTACTTTTTTATATTGTTCATATTCAAGTAAACGTTTAATTAATTTTTCTCTAGGATCTTCTTCATCCTCTTCGCTTACTTCAGGTTTTGGTAATAATGAATTAGATTTAATTTCTAGTAGTTCAGCAGCCATTACTAAATATTCGCTTGCGATATCTAGATTTAGTTCTTCCATTTTATTTATATAATCTAAATATTGTTTTGTAACGTCATTTATATTTATATCAGTAATATTTATGTTAGATTTTTTTATTAAATGTAATAATAAATCTAATGGGCCATCAAAACCGTCTATTGTTATTTCATAATTCATTATACAACACCAAATTCATTATAAATTATTTTAAAAAAATATACAAGTAAATAAATCTTCTAATTTTTAAATTTTTATTGTATAATTATATTGATAATAGAGGGGATAGTATGATACTAAGAAAGCCATATGCATTTTTTATTAAGATGTTTAAACCAATACATTTAGCTATTGGTCTTTTAATTGGCTATTTAATGGTATCAGAAAGTGATATATTTAGTTTTCTTGATAAAAATGAATATACAAATATTAATTTAGTAGGTCAAAATATTAAGAGTGAATATGTTTCTAATAGTTTGTATATTGTTCCTATTATACTTATGGTACTTTTTATAATTATTTTGACTATAATGTTTTATAAGAAAAAGCCTATAACATTTTATGTGGTAAGTATATTTTGTACCATAGCAATCTTAATTATTAACATTTATACAATTAATTTTTTTGATGTAATAGAAGAATCAATTGTATCCATAAAGAGTGTTAAACTTATACATGATTTAGTATTTATCTCTATGTTTATAGAAGGGGTTCTTTTAATTTTCGTACTTATTAGAGGTGTCGGAATTGATATTAGGAAGTTTAACTTTGATTCTGATATTTCTAAAATCGATATAAAAGATAGTGATAACGAAGAATTTGAAGTTAATATTAAATTTAATATTGATCAAACACGTAGAGAAAGAAATAAACGTATTAGATATTTAAAGTATGCTTATGCGGAAAATAAATTTATAGTTAATATAGTTTTACTATCAGTAATTATTTTAATTACTGTAGTATGCTTTCTATTATTTAGAAATAAAACAAAAATATATCCTGAAAAATATACTATAGTTGCAAATACAGGTAGTTTTATTGTAGAAAATTCATATATAGTAAATAAATCATATGATGGTAAAACACTTACTGATGATTATCTTATTGTAGTAGATGCGAAAGTTAAAAAGAATTATGATTCTTCTGAGATATATTTAAATGATTTTAATATTGAAACAAGTGATAAAGTTTATACACCAACAACAATGTACAATAAGTATTTAATAGATTTAGGCAATGGTTTTTATAACGATATTGCAACTGTTGAATATGGTGATTATATATTTGTATATGAAATACCATCAAATTATATAAATAAAAAGTTACTTTTTACTTATAATGATGGTGTTAGTATTAGTTATATAAAATTAAATCCTAATATGATTAGTTATGATGGAGAGCCAAAGACTATAGAATTAGGTAATGAACTTGCTTTTGACGATAAATTACAAGGAATTAGTTTTAAAATTAATGAATATGAAATTAAAAATAAATATACAATTAATTATAGTTATTGTATAAAAGATAATGATTGTATAAATTCTATAGAGTATATAAAAGCAACTTTAGATAAAAATTATGATAAATATGTTATTAAACTAAATATTGAGTATAATAATACAAGTGAATATAAATATAAGTTTTATAATCTATTAACTACATTTGGATATATTGAATATTACATAGGTGATGCTGTAAAGAAAGAAAAAAATATTGAATTACTTTCTAGTACTAAGAAGAGTGAAAAAAATGTAATGTATTTAGGTGTTAATAAAGAAATAGCTGATGCAACATTTGTAAATATAGTATTTAACGTACGTGGAAAACAGTACGTATACAAGGTAAAGTAGGTGGCTCATGAAGAAGATAGTTTTAGTTTTGTTTATGGCGCTTTTCTATAACATTAGTGTATATGCATTAACTTATGGTGGATGTGATGTTTCTGATGTAGCACGTATGAAACAACTTGTTACTAATATTAATATTTCATATGACTATAGAATTGTTAATGATAAAGTGTATTATGATATTACTGTATCTAATTTAACTAATGAAATGTATGTTAAAGATAATTATACTAGTAAAGAGTATTATGCTTTTACTAATGGTGAATTAATAATAAGAAATATAAGTAATAATTCTATTTCACTAAGATTTAGTTCTAATAAAAAAGAATGCAAGGGTTTGTTACTTGGCTCAAGATATGAACAATTGCCAATATTTAATAAATATTATGACGATGATATTTGTAAAGATATGGATGGGTTGTTACATTGTAATAAATGGTTACAAAAAGAGTATACTCTTGATGAAATCAAAGCTGCTGTTAAAAAATATAATGAAAATTTAGAAACCAATGTAGAAGAACCAACAAAAGAAATAATTAAGAAAAGTTTCTTTGATAAATTGATAGATTTCTATGTTAAATATTATTTAGTATTCTTAATTAGTATTATTGGCGTTTGCTTAGTTGTAATATTAGTACATAGAAAAAAGAATCAATTCAAGATTTAACACTTTTATAGTGTTTTTTCTTTTTTATGTATTGTTAATTTTGAGTAAGTGTGCTAAAATTATAATGTATATAGTATAAAGTAGGTGATGACTTGAAAAATTCATTTTGGGGCTATATGGTAATCGTTTTAGGAGTACTTGCAATAGGTGTTATTTGGTTTATTGCAAATTCAACTAGAACTGATCAACATAACTTCTATTTGTTAAGAGAAGCAGTTGAATCTGCTATGATTGAATCAGTAGAACTTGGTGTATATAAGGATACTGGTGAAATACAAATAGATGAAGCTTTATTTATCGAAAATCTTGTACGTAGATTTGCAAATGATGCAGATTTAAAAAATACATATGTATTTGAAATATATGATATAAGTACAAAACCACCTAAAGTCAGTATGAAGATATCAAGTGCAAGCAGTACTTCTGCTACAGGTGAGATAGTAACATTTAATATGGTAAACAATATTGATGCAATACTAGAGACTACTTATACAATAAAATAAAAGAAGGGAAGAGGAATATGAATAATTTTGTTATAGGATTAAAAAGATTTTTTTCAAATAAAAATGTTGTTACAATACTATTGGTAATAGTTATTTTAGCAGTATTATATTATGGATATAGTTCAAGTATTAAAAAGCAAACTAATCCAGTGGAGGTACCAGTTGCAGCTAAAGAAATACCACCACAAACATTGATAACTAATGATGATGTAAGAATAGCAAAAATTGCTGGAAGTATGCTTACTTCAAATACAGTAAGAAGCAGATTTTTAGTAGTTGGAAAATATACAAAGGTAAATGTTACTATACCAGAAGGTAGTGTATTCTATAACGAATGGATAGATGTTGCAGAAAATATACCAGGTAACTGGATTGAACAACTAGATTATGATGCTGGTGAATTAGGATACTATATGTCAATAGATGTTGAAAGTACATTAGGTAACTCAGTTTTACCAGGTACATATATTGATATATATATGAAAACTACTTCTGATACAGGAAATGTTGTTTTCGGTAAGTTATTAAAAAATATAAAGGTTTTAGTAGTACATGATATATCTGGAAATAATGCGTTTGCTGGAACTGATACAGTAAATGAACCTGCAAAAATAGGTTTTGCAGTAAATCCAGATATGTACATATTATTACATAAGATAGAATATCTATACGATGTATCATTAATAATCGCACCAAGAGGTTCTAGAGTACCTGATGATTGTGAAGGTAACTGTATAGTAGTAACAAGTTCAACTTTAAGAAATTACATTGATGCTCGTGCTAAAACAGAAGAAGAAGATGTAATTATTAATACTAAGAAAGAAACTGAGGAAACGTCAACTAACAACCAAGAAAAACCAGCGGCATAGTTTATGGATAATATATTTGAAGGAATGGACTTTGGTCCGTTAAATGAATATTTAACTAATGATGACGTTACCGATATTTCTTATAGTAATAATGGGCAGGTTTGGTTAAAGACATTATCAAAGGGTATATATAGAGTAGAAAATCCTGAGATTAATAATGCTTTTATGGAAAAATTAGCATTTCAATGTTCTAACGTCATGGGTAAGAGTTTTAATGCAGCGCATCCATTTCTAGATAGTGAAAGTGCTGAATTACGTATGAATTTCGTACATGATTCTGTTGCACGTAATGGTATTGCATGTGTTATTCGTAAAACTCCAGCCAAAATACGTTTGGAACGTAATAAAATATTAAGAGAAAATTATATTACAGAAGATATATTAGATTTCCTAATAACTTGTGTACATGGTCATTGTAATATAATCGTTTGTGGTGAGACTGGTTCAGGTAAAACTGAGTTTGTTAAGTATCTTGCTGCAAATACATATGAGAACGAAAAATTAATAACAATAGAAGATACATTGGAACTTCACTTGGATAGAATTTATCCAAATAGAGATATAGTAGCAATGAAAACAAATAATATTGCTAGTTATTCCGATGTTCTTGTTACATGTATGAGACAGAATCCAAAATGGATATTATTATCCGAGGTTCGTAGTGCTGAAGCTGTTATGGCAGTTAGAAACTCTATATCTTCAGGACACTATATTTTGTCTACAATACATGCTGATAAAGCAGCATCTATACCTAACCGTATGTATAGTTTGCTAGAAACAAATCAAGATATTGAACAGTTTTTAAAATCTATTTATAGATATATTCAACTTGGTGTATATATAAGGGGTTATCAAGATAAAGCGAGTCAAAGATTCGTAAGAGAAATTGCTGAAGTTACTGAGTTTTATGTAACAGAAGATAACGAAGCAAAATACAATACTCTATATAAGAAAACTCCTGAAGGAAAAGTGTATAGAAGAAATCCTAGTAAATACCTAGTAGATTACCTTGAAGCTCAAGGTACGGTATTACCAACTGGATTTGTACGCGAAGAATATAACAACACGAAGAGCGATGAAGAAATTGCACAAGAGGCTAGTAAAACATCAGAAGTACAACAACCTCAAGTAGTGCAACAACCTGTTCAAAAACAAGAAAATGAAATTTTATTCGAATAGGAGGGTATATTATGAGTATGCAACTGATACTTTTCATTATTGCTGCTGTATTGATTTTATTCTTAATCATATATAGAAGTAATACTGGTGAACAAGTTTATAAGTATGTAAGTTATCAAGGTAGAAGCTTATATAGCAAAGTTGCTCCTTTTACATATAAGGAAATAAGAAAAAAAATACGTGATTTAGGTCAAGATTACACTCCTACACAATATATAGGTCAATTAATAATTTTTGCAGTTGGAGCTGGACTAATAACATATTTATATTTCTATAGTTTAGTAACTTCAATAATATATGCAGTATGTGCTACAACAGTAGTACCATATATTAATTATTTAAGATGTAAAAAGATTTATAGTGAATTTATATTTGAACAAATACAAGTTTATACAACAAATACTATAATGGAGTTTGCAACTACACAGAGTTTCGTTAAAGCTCTTGAAGGTGTGTATGCATCTGGAGTACTTGAAGATCCTGTAAAGGCAGATGTAAAAGCTATGATTGATATGGCCTATGAAAATGGTACTATTAATCAATCACTTGAGTATTTTCAAGAAAAATATGATTATTATATGGTAAAGAATATGCATCAATTATTCTTGCAAATAACAAATGAAGGTTCTAAAGATGCTAGTGATTCTTTAGAGAATATGTCACTTGATATAGATAACCTTGTTGAAGGTGTATATCGAGATAGACTTGATAGAGAAGCATTTTATAAAAAGTTTTTAGTATTTGGTTTTGTATTATACCTAATGATAGGCTTAGTACAGTTGATGTTAAAGGATACATATCAAACAATGTTACAACTTTGGTATGTTAGAGTTTTACTACATGCGATAGTATTAATAAATTCATATTTCCTTATATCAGGAACTAAATATTATAATGAAGATGTGGGGGCTGAATAATGATATATTTAATAGTAGCAGTCGCTGTAGTACTTATATTTTTATCTAATAAATTACTTGATACTAAGAGCTTTTTAAATGATGTTAAACCATTATATAGAAAAATGATGGAAAAAGATTATGAATTCTTATTACACGTAAAATATAAAGCTAATGACTTGGATGTTAATAAGTTGTTTGAACTTAGATTACGTGATGGAATTCTTACAATAATACTTGGTATGTTCTTGCTATATGTTACAGGATACTTTAGTTATTTATTTGCAATGGGAGTTGTAGTACTTGGATTTGTAATGTTTAAGAGTAGATACTCAAGTTTAAAATCTTATTATAAAAACAGATTACATAATATGGATACAATGTTACCATATTACTTAAAGAGTTTAGAGATTTTAGCACAACATTATACAGTTCCAGTTGCGTTATCAAGAAGTATTGAAACCGCGCCTGAAATATTTAGACCTGGTTTAAGAAAACTAGTTGCTAAAATAGATGCTGGTGATTCAACAATTCAACCTTATATTGATTTTGCTAATGAATATCCTGTTAGAGATTCTATGAGAATGATGAGACTTTTATATCGTTTAAGTTTAGGATCTAACAAAGATAAGCATGAACAAATAATGATGTTCTCAAGAACTGTTTCTGTATTACAAAATAAAGCGCGTGAACAGAAATATCAAGCAAGACTTGAAAAAATCGAAAGAAAAACTATGGTTATGTTGTTCGCAACAGGTGGTGGAGTAATACTTGTATTATTCTTATCAATGACAGTATTAATGGGACTATAGTTTACATACAAAAATGTAAAAAAATATAAAAGTATTGAATTATATTAATAATTCGTGCTATACTATATTTAGTAAATAAAGGAGGAATATAGATGAAAGAAGCTGCTGGAGAGGCAAATATGACAGTTATCACAATCGTTTTAATTGCTGTAGTACTTGCAATAGGTACAGTTATAGTAAATAGTTTGATGACTACTACAAAGAAAAAATCATGTTGTTCATCATTAGGAGGTACTGTAACAGGTAATACATGCAAATGGCCTGGTAATACAGGTGGGCAAGCTATGGATCAATCTTGGTACAATACTAACTGTAAAGATTCTATGTAATAAATTTAAGCCGAAAGGCTTTTTTTCTTTACGTAAATCATATATAATAAGTTCCTGATTTAATTGACAAATATTGGCTTTAATTGGTATAATTATTGTAGTTATTGTAGATAAGTGTTTTTACTGTGTAAAAAGGGTGATAATATGAGAGAAAGTATTGGTTATTCTGTTACTATAAATATTGTAATTACTTTTATAGTTATTATATTTGCCTTTTTAAGTTCAGCTATAGTTTATTTTAAAACTAATAAGGCTAGTAATATACTTGTAGATACAATACAAAAATATGAGGGATATAATAAAGATGCAAAAAAAGAGATAATTAAAAAATTAAATACTCTTGGATATGGTAGTCATGCTATTAAATGTAGTGCAATAGGTGATACAACAAGTGCACATATAGCTAATACAATTGCAACTTGTACCTATGTAGATCCTGATAATGCGTCAGCTACTAATAACTCAGGTTATTGTGTATATAGATGTGTTGATAAAGGATATGAAGATTACTATTATTATAAAATTAGAATTAATATGATGATTAATATCCCGGTAATTGGTGATGTGTTAGATATTCCAATTTATTCTAACACAGATAGAATGTTAGATTTTGAAAAGTCTTTTGAAAAAGTAAAAGGATAGGCGATATAATGAGGGAAGCAATAGGAAGTAGTATGCTACTATATATAGTTGTAATTGTTGTAGGTGTTGTAATGCTACTTTTTGTCAGCATTATATCTTATGCAAAAGCATACGGTGCTAAGAATAAACTTGTTTCTGCAATTGAAACATTTGAAGGTTATAATGAAGCTTCTATTGCAGAAATATATGCAAATTTGTGAAAAATGGGGTATACTATTACTTCGCAGGACTTTTGTAATACTACAAGAGTTAAAAATCATTTAAAAGAATTAGGTATAACTAGTTCAAATCTAAATGATTCGAAAAAAGGTAAATATGGTTATTGTGTATATGAAGTACCTACTGGAAGAAGCGGAAAGTATTATTTAGTCGCAACTTTTATTAGCTTTGATATCCCATTAATAGGTGGGAATATGGTATTTCCAGTATATGGTCAAACAAAAATAATGGGTATAGATTATTCATATTAGATGAGAGGGGAATTCTATGAACGTAATTATTTCAAATAAGAATCAAGCTTTGCTTGAAAACTTAGGTATAGACGTAATAAAAGAGATGAATGGAGAATTTGATGCTGATGAAATAATATCAACCTTTCAAAATTTCTTTTATCAGAGAATGATACTTGATATAACAGCTATTAAGAATTATACAAATATTACAAATTTACAAAAATTATCTATGTCATTAGATATGGAAAAAGTTATACTTCTTTTAGATGGAACTGATCAAACAAGTAATCCTAGTTTCTTATCTGATTTAGTATCTATGGGGATATATAACTTTACTAAGAATGTAGAGGGTATACAATATTTATATAATTCGCCAAATAGTTATAGAGATGTTGCACAATTTCATAGAATTGGTGGAGGTGTCGCAACTCAAACTACACAACAATCTGGTGGTGTAGTGCAACAAATAATGAGTGCGGTTACTCCTGCATCAGATATACCACAACCTGAAGTTTTTGTTAAAAGAGTAATAGGACTTAAAAATGTTACTAGACAAAGTGGCGCAAGTAGTTTAGTATATATGATGAAAAAAGCACTTAGTAAAAAATATAGCGTAGTTGCTATTGAAGTAGATAAAAGTGATTTTATATATTTTCACGATAATGATATGGTTTCTACAATTACAAGTGAAGTAGGAAGCATGATAAATAAATATAATGATAAAGATGTTATTTTAGTTGATATAAATAATAGTGTGGTTGCAGAAGGTATGTGTAAAGAGGTATTATACTTAATAGAACCTTCTATAATTAAGTTACAAAAACTTGTAGCTTTAAATGCAGCTGCATTACAAGGCTTAAAAGATAAAAAAGTTGTGTTAAATCAAAGTTTACTTTCTAATAGTGAAGTATCTAATTTTGAATATGAATCTAGATTAAAAGTATTCTATAATTTAGCACCTTTAAATGAAAGAGATAAAGAATGGCCTGAATTAGAAGAGATGCTTAAAAAATTAGGTTTTACAAGATAAGGAGGTTTTGTCTTGAAAAAAAATTTAAAATTGTTTATAATAATGTTTGCTTTAAGCGTAATTACGCTTAGTGTAGGTATAAATAGTGTATATGCTGATGACGTTTATAACAATTATGATCCAAATGCTTCAAAAGTAAGTTGTGGAAATATTGCAAATATTCCGGGAGTATTACCAAAAACAATAAGTGTTTTATATATAATTATACAAATACTTATTCCAATATTGTTAGTAATACTTGGAATGTTAGATTTATTGAAATCTATAACAGCGAGCAAAGAAGATGAATTAGCCAAAGCAAGAAGTATGTTTTTCAAAAGACTTGTTGCTGCTGTATTAGTATTCTTTGTATTTGCAATTGTTAAAATAGTTGTAAGTTTTGCCTCAAAGAATCCAAGTAATCTAATAGATTGTATGGATTGCTTTATTAGAGGTAATTGTAATAAAAGTGTAACTGCAAACAATGAATGGAGCTGTACATTAAATGGATATGTTGTAACTTTCGACAAAGCTGGAAATCTTAAACTTAATGGAGAACAATATAAAAATATGTTTGTTACTTCAAAAAGCAGTGAATTTGTTCCAAGTAATATAGGTGAATGTCCATCTGAAAGCGAATATTTTGTTCAAGTTAAATCAGCACAAAATGGTAATACGTTCATCATTAAGAAAAAATAAAATGAGGTGTTTAAATGATACAGATTTTAAATACGGTAACATGTGGTAATTTAACTGATATACCTAGTAAGTTTCCTAGAATTTCTAGTGAAATATTTACTATAATTCAAATTGCAGTACCAGTATTACTAGTAATAATGGGTACTATTGATATGCTTAAAGGTATAACTGCAAATAAGGAAGATGAAATTGTAAAAGGACGTAAGATGTTTGTTTCAAGATTAATTGTTGGTGCGATTGTATTCTTCTTGTTTGTAATAGTTAAAACTGCTATTAATTTCTTAGATAGTGATAATTCTACTAATATAATAGCTTGTATGGATTGTTTCTTAAATAATGATTGTAAATCTGGAACTGTTATTAAAAAAATAAATGAAAGAGAACAAGAACTTATAAATTATACAGAATGGACTTGTAATTTGAACGGTGTTACATTTGGATATCACAAACAAGGTGATTCATTTGTAATGTCACCAATAATCAGTGGAATTACGAGTTATGATAGTGCTTTTGTA
>JAEEGL012480106.1_pt1 | contig 36072 bp, 31 predicted proteins | sample 9134231 | NCBI WGS metagenome assembly JAEEGL01 (sample SAMN16246548, study PRJNA631951) | gut metagenome | biome: gut microbiome; feature: rumen; material: fiber-attached | host: Bos | place: Iran: Karaj | collected 2018-10
CATACCTGATAATGATATATATATTCCCGGTTCTTTCGAGGTATAAGAATACCATACGTGGCACACTGAAGACATCATTGTCCATGTCTGTATTAGGCATACTTACTCTTAGGACAATAGCTTCGGCAATCCTTATCCCTCTTCCGTTTATACTTGCATTATTGTTCGGATATGCTTCGGTACCGTTTTTTGCGGTGATATGCTTCTCGGGTCCGGGCTACCTCAGGGCCATGATGTACAGCGGTCTTTTTGATAAGTATGAGGGCAAAGAAAAGAATTCCGATGGTGAGAATGAGGAATCGGAGTAAGCTGATAATCTTTTAAGCTGCAGGAAGAATTTAAATACAGACACGAAAGGAACAGCAGGATGAGAATAGGAATACGACTGCATGACACTAAGGAATGTGAGATAAAGGAAAGGCTTGATATAGTACGGGAACAGGGCTTTTGCTGTGCGCATATTGCTCTTGCCAAGACTGCGGGGCTTCCAAAGGAAACAGAGGCATTGACACCCGGATATGCGCTGTGGCTAAAAAGGGTATTCGCAGAGGCCGGCATAGATATTGCCGTGCTGGGCAATTACCAGAATCTCGCGCATCCGGATCCGGAGAAATTAAAGACCATTCAGGACCGCTACTGTGCCCACCTGCGTTTTGCATCATTGCTGGGCTGCGGGATGGTAGGAACGGAAACCGGTGCGCCCAATGAGGATTATCACTATGATAAAGAAGCCTGCCGCAGTAAAGAAGCTCTGGAGATATTTATCAATAATCTGCGTCCCGTTGTATCCTATGCGGAAAAATGCGGCGTGATCATGGCTATCGAGCCGGTATATAAGCATATAGTGTGGAATCCGCGCCGGGCACGTGAGGTCCTTGACCGTATCGGATCTCCGAATCTTCAGATCATATTTGATCCCGTAAACCTGATAGATCCGGAATGCATAGAGGCAAGGGATGAAGTGATAGGAGAGGCAATGGATATCCTTGCTCCCGAGATAGCGATGATACATTTAAAGGACTATGTATTTGAAGCAGGGGAAATGAAGGCAGTAGGCTGCGGATATGGCGAGATGGATTACCGTAAGATAGTGCAGTTTGCGGAAGAAAAGAAGCCGTATGTTCATGCAACACTTGAGAATACGAAGCCGGATACCGCGGTACATTCAAGAGAGCTGATAGAAGGCATTATTAAGGATGTTCAGAATAAGTGAGTAACTAACCAATAAAATATCCCACATACATTTTCCGGGAAGCAGAACGACAGTAAGTGCCATCGGGGTTGATAATGTGAGTGGGGGAGCAGAAGTAACAGAAACGCAGACAATTACAGAAAAGACAGGAGAACAGGCATATGACAGCAGAAACAAGAGACCGGATACAGCAGTATATTGATTATCTTCTTGAAAATTCCAGTGCGGAGAAACCCATGTGGAATAAAGAAATGATCCTGCAGGGACGCCCGAATAAGTGGAATTATATCGACGGGTGTATGATCACTGCGCTGCTTTCGCTTTACGATATGACGGGTGAAGAGCGCTATTTTAAGTTCGCGAAGGATTTTGTCGACTATTTTGTGCAGGAAGACGGCTCCATAAAGACTTACGATATTAAGGAATACAATCTCGACAATATCAATACCGCAAGTAATCTGTTTTTCCTGTATGAAAAGACAGGTGAAAATAAGTACAAGCTTGCTCTTGATCATGTGCGGGAACAGCTTACAGGAATGCCGAGGACAAAGGAAGGAAGTTTCTGGCATAAGGAAATCTATCCCAACCAGGTGTGGCTGGACGGCCTGTATATGGCAGAGCCATTCTATATGAAATACGAAACACTTTTTAACAAAATGGAAAAGTGCAATGATGTCATACATCAGTTTGAAAACGTGGAGAAGTATATGAAGGATCCCAAGACCGGACTGTACTATCACGGATATGACGAGAGTCGCGAAATGTACTGGGCAGATACAGAAACCGGCTGCAGCCCCAATTTCTGGCTGAGGTCTCTGGGGTGGTTCACCCTTGCACTGGTTGAAACGGCACAGGCAACGGATGAATCACTGTATTACGAGAAGAGATATCTGCAAAAGCTTCTGGAAAACCTTGCGGATGCTCTTGCTCCTTTCCAGGATGAAAGCGGTATGTTCTATCAGGTGGTGGATCATCCTGAAGCTGAGGGCAACTATCTGGAGACTTCAGGCACCGCGCTTATTTCCTATGGAATATTAAAGGCAGTACGTCTGGGCTTTCTTACGCCGCGTTATGCCGAAATGGGAGAGCGGGCATTTGACGGTATCGTTGATAAATATCTTTCGGAAAACGAGGATGGAACCCTCAAGCTTTCAGGCATATGTCTTGTAGCAGGACTGGGTGGAAAGCAGCACAGGGACGGCTCGCTTGAGTATTACTTCAGTGAACCGGTAGTGGAAAATGAGGCCAAGGGTGTCGCACCTTTTCTGTTAGCATACACGGAAATGATCAGGAGAGCAGATTGATATGGAATTTGAGATAGCTGGTATATTTAGCAGAAGTATTACGATCGAAAGGGATAATAATGACCGTTTTGAAACCGAAGACGAATGTATTGTCAGCGTTAACGGCAAAGAGTATGCCCGCACAAAGCGTAATGTCATAACCATAGATGGGCTTAAACCTTCAAATAAATATGATATTTCTATATGCAAAGAGGGTAAAAACGATTATAATATGCATACGGTGCAGACCAGGCCCGAGAGCTTTCTCTTGAATGTAAGGAGTTTTGGGGCGGCAGGAGACGGAGTACACAATGATACTTCTGCTATTCAGGCTGCAGTAATGGGATGCCCTGATGACGGAACTGTGTACGTGCCTGCGGGAACATATCTTACGGGCCCGATATTCCTGAAGAGCCATATGACGCTGTGGATAGATGAGGGTGCCGTACTGTTAGGAGATACCGAAAGGGGGAATTACCCCGTGCTCCCCGGTATGGTACGTGATATGTATGACAACAGCAGGGAGTATAACCTTGGCAGCTGGGAAGGAAATCCCCTGGATAGTTTTGCATCATTGATCACAGCAGTAAATGCCGAGGATATTTCCATTGTAGGACGGGGAATCGTTGACGGAAATGCGCCGAATAGTGACTGGTGGGTCGATGCAAAGAAGAAGCGGACTGCATGGCGCCCTAACCTGGTTAATTTCATACGGTGCAAAAATATCAGGATGCAGGGGCTGACACTTAAGAATTCAGCCTGCTGGTGCATACATCCTTATTATTCGGAGAGTCTCAGCTTTTTAGATCTTACGATTCAGAATCCTTCCGATTCGCCGAATACGGATGGTTTTGATCCTGAAAGCTGTGAAGATGTATGTCTTCTCGGTACTACCATATCAGTAGGTGATGACTGCATCGCGCTTAAGAGCGGAAAGCTCTATATGGCAAAGTATCATCACAGAGAGACTAAGAATGTTACGATCAGGAACTGCAGGCTTGAAAAAGGCCACGGTTCTGTGACTATAGGATCCGAAATCGCAGGAGGCGTTAGCAATGTGCATGTTTCCAGATGCATATTTGCAGGCACGGACCGCGGTGTACGCATAAAGACAAGGCGCGGACGCGGAGAAAAATCCATACTTACAGATCTGCTTTTTGAGAATATCAGTATGGATCACGTGCATATGCCCCTTACTGTAAATATGTTTTATTTCTGCGATCCAGACGGGCATACTGAATATGTTCAGAGCCGGGATGCATATCCTGTTGATTACCGTACGCCGGGAATCGGGAGTATTACCGTAAAGGATGCAGACTGTACGGGAGTAGACGCATCGTTTGTATGTGTGATGGGGCTTCCGGAAGCTCCGGTAGAAAAGATATCTTTGGAGAATATAAAGGTTTCTTATCTTGAAGAGGATAAGCGCGTTCCCCAGAGGCCTGTGATGATGGACGACTTTCCGGAGATGTCCGGCAGGAGCATCTTCTTGAAAAATGTAAATGAAATTGATATAAAGAATGTATCGATAGATGGCAGCGTTGATGATGATATAACGCTTGAAAACGTAAGTACCAGACAGATTGACGGATTGCATATGTGACGGGTGAGAGTTATGGAAGCAACGAACATGGGATCAGACTTATCCATAGAGGATTATGAACATTTTCTGGAAGTATCGAAATGTTTGGAAATGTTGTACGATCCTGAGGCTGACCTGATGGAGGTATTTAAATACACTCCCGAAAAAAAAGTCATATTCAAAGGAACTGCCAATGAATCTGCCAAGCTTTTGGAAGCTTCGGGAACTGAACTTTCAAAGAAGCAGGTTGAAGCACTTCGTGAAGCACTGCGGTCCGGAAAGAAGAGTTTCAGCGGGATCATCGATCTGCACAAGGGAAGATATCTGGTACGTTTTAAAAAATATGAAGATAAGGGGGATAAGGTATACGGTGTATTTATCCCCTGTACTGATGGGGGATCGATACCTTCCTACAGACGCGCCAGCGATAAGGATGCCATGCTGGATATGCTGAATAAAAGGGCTATCAATGAATATGCTCACAGGGTGTGTGCACAGGATGAATGTCCCACTACATATTTCATAATGTTCGATATGGACAATTTTAAGATTGTTAATGACAGTTTCGGACATGCGTTTGGAGATGAAGTTCTGCATACAGTGACTTCCATAATAAACAGGGCAATCGGTGACCATGGTATGGTCGGAAGAGTCGGCGGTGATGAGATAATGATAGTCACAAAGGGCATTGCCGATAAAGCTGAATTACGCCCTTACATGAGAGAGATACGCGTAAATGTTGAGGAACAGTTCAAGGATAAGCTTAATGGTATATCCCTTACCTGTTCTATGGGTGCCGCTGCCTATCCTGATCACGGTGAAAGCTGTGACGATGTCAAGGATCTGGCGGATAAGATGCTTTACCTGGCAAAAGAAAAGGGGCGTAACCGCTACATAATCTATACTCCCGACATGCATGCGGATCTAATTAAAGCTCCCGAGAAAAGCGCGGATGGTCTCAAGACTGTGCTGGCCAATAATTTTGACAAGGTAAGCATAGTTCATTATATGATAGAAGACTACCTGAAGAAGGGGACGAGCAGCAATGCCCTGGCCTTCAGGAATGTCGGTGAAGCCTTTAATCTCCAGGAGATTCTTATCGTTTATGACAATGCCAAGGTGGGATTCAAATGGTCCATGGATAATTCTGAGATAAGTAAATCCGATCTTAACTGGATGGAGCTCAATGATGCGTTTTATTCGCATTTTAACAAGGATGGCATGTTTGTTATAGACGGACTCTATGATCTTGAAGGGGATAAAGAGTATTTAAGACCTAAGCTTGTTGAAAGAGGGGCGGAGTCTGCGCTATTTTTCCGGCTTAGGAATAATGACGATTACCAGGGGTTTGTATTGTTTGTAAAAAAAGGCCAGAGACAGAAATGGTCCGAGTATGAGCTTTTGGCACTCTCTACCATAGGCAAGATCTTTGAAATGTCCGTGCAGGTATAGTAATTATCTGCACATTCTCGGTGTGGATGATCGATGAGGCCATAGTCTCTTATGGTTGACAAATTCATGAAAATGTTTTTTAATATAAGGACGTGTTGAGGGAGTAGCTTGCGAGCCTTTTTGCCGTGGTGTCTGGTTTTAGGCTGCAGCGTGTTTCGTCAGGACGGGAAAGTGGCCTGTGATGATAAGGCCGGTTTCCCCGGAGCATGTTTTAAAAAGCGAGACTTACACCATGGTTTTTCTGTGGTGTAGGTTTTTTTTATACCTCAGAGACACAGGAACTGCAGAAGAACCGGGGCGGGCCAAATATTCGTGACGACGTAAGCGGCCCGGCTTGAAGCGGCAGGAACCGGCGATAACAGCCGGTCATAAAGGTGTGCAGGTGCACAGAAAGAGGGAAGAATGCTTACTTATCTGGAAATTCTTGTAGTTGGTTTTTACGCATTGATAAAAGGTGCGGACATGTTTGTGGACGGCAGCTCCTCCGTGGCAAAGCGGTTTAAGGTGCCGGGGGCGATCATAGGTCTTACCATAGTGGCTATGGGAACCAGTGCTCCGGAGCTGGCGGTATCGGTAACATCGGCGATAAAGGGATCCAATGAACTTGCAATAAGTAACGTACTGGGTTCGAACCTTTTTAACACTCTGATGGTACTGGGGGTATGTGCGCTTTTACATCCGGTGCCTGTAGAATCTACCATATTAAAAAGGGACTTTCCCCTCAATATCCTTGCAACTGCTGCAATGCTTTTTGCCGCGCCTGTCGGTATCAAGACCATTATGTCTGTCGGAATAGATAATATCAGGATGTCAGATAAGGTCTATGATCTGGGACGTGTTTTCGGTATCGGAATGTTAGTTCTCTTCATTGTATATATGGTAGTTCTGATGCTGGCTGCAAAGAAAAATCCGGCTGTGTCGGAAGAGGAGGACACAGGAGAACCCATGCCGATGAGCAAGACCGTGTTTTCTATTATATTCGGAGCAGTTCTTATCGTATCCGGCGGTGAAGCGGTTGTTGAGTCTGCAAAAAACATTGCGTTTTCAATGGGGATGTCAGAGACGCTGGTGGGCCTGACCATCGTAGCCATGGGTACATCCCTTCCGGAACTGGTCACATCCATGGTCGCTGCCAAAAAGGGCGAGGTGGACATGGCTGTGGGAAATGTTGTAGGATCCAGTATCTTCAACATAATGCTCATACTGGGAATTTCCTGCACTATCCTTCCGGTAGGCGTAAACTTTGCCTCAATGTGCGATATTGGAATCCTTCTGGCAGTTACTATAATATGCTTCATTTACTGCCTCTTCGGAAAGAAGATCGGAAGAGTCAGGGGCATTACCATGCTGATCATGTACATAGGGTATGTGGTCTTTGCTTATCTGAGAGAGGTGGGCTGAGAATACAATATTAATATAAAAAGTGTAAGGATAATGACGCTATGCTGAAAAATGCATTTGGAAAAAGCCATATAGTGAATCGCCGTAAGCCCGGTGGATATGATGCCGGGGATTATGACGAGTACGAAGATGACGACGAGTACGACGACGACGATGAGTACGAAGATGGCGATGAGTACGACGATGACGACGAGTACGAAGATGATGACGAGTACGAAGATGACGACGAGTACGAAGATGACGATGAGTACGAAGATGACGATGAGTATGACGACGAAGATGATGATGACGATGGGGAAGAGGCCAGGCGCGTAGCTCTTAAAGAAGAGGAGCGCAGGCGCAGGGAAATGGCAAACGCTGCCAGGAAGCAGCAGGCTGAGGAACGTAAGGCTGAGGCTAAAGAGCGCAGGGCACAGGATGCCGCAAGGCGGGAGGCCAGGGCAGGTGAAAAGAAACAGCGCGAAGCCGCCAGGAAAGAAGCGCGGGACTCAGAAAAAAAGAAGCGAGAAGCTGCTAAAAAAGAGCAGATAAGGAAAAAACAGGCAGCTGCCGAAAAGCGCGAAGAAAGAGAGGAACGCAGACGGGCAACAGCAGAGTCAAAGAAAAAAGCCGAGGCTAAGCGTGCAGCTAAGGCGGAAGAAAAAGCCAGGGCCGCATCTGTTGCGGCTGCGGAAAAGGATCGAAGACGTCAGGAAAAGGCACAGGCGGCTGCGGCCAAAAGGCAGCGTCGCAGCGGTGAGTCTTACGAGGAATCTCCGGGGCGCGAACGCGGCAAGCGTGAAACCGAGTACGTATATGTGGAAGCTCCGAAGAAAAAAAGCCATCTGTTCAGGAATTTCATTGTACTCATACTGCTGCTTATCGCTATTCTTTTGGGAGGGCTTTATGCCGGCGTAGGCTATGTTTACAGCAAGATGCATTACAATGAGATCGCCTCGGTTAAAAGCGAGAGTCCCTATGAGGGTGGCGTCATAAATGTTCTTATGATAGGAAACGACTCCCGCACCGGTGATGATGACGGCAGGTCAGATGCCATGATACTGGTATCAATGAGCTCCGTAACACATGAGATTCTTTTTACCTCCGTTCTGCGTGATGTATATGTGGATATCCCGGGGCATGGAAAGAACCGTCTGAATGCCGCATATTCGTACGGCGGTCCGGAGCTCCTGATGGAGACCATAGAGCAGAACTTTGGAATAAAAGTAAACCGCTATGTCAGCGTAAATTTTGAGGCTTTTGCCACGCTGGTGGATGCAGTGGGCGGTGTGGATCTGAATCTTACCAATGAGGAGGTCCAGTGGGTAAACGCCTACCTGAATGAATATAATATGCTTCGCGGCGTAGATATGACGACCGACTATATGGATACATCTGCCAGCGGATGGCTGCACTTAAACGGTGCTCAGGCACTGGCATACTCGAGGATCCGTTATATCGGAACGGATTTTGAAAGGACCAACAGACAGCGCAAGGTCATAAATGACGTGATAGACAAGCTGCCGAATGCTATGATGACCAATGGCCCGCAGGTCATAGAAAATGTGTGCAGCGAGCTTACTACCAACATGACTCAGAATGAGTGCTATTTCCTGGTCCTTCAGGCCTGGAAGTTCAAGCTTTACGGAAGAGATTCCGGAAGCATTCCATTGGAAGGCACCTGGAGCGACTATACCACTGACAGCGGCATGATGGTCCTGAAAATAGACTTCGATGCCAATAAGCAGTACCTGCAGGAGAAACTTTACATCAAGCCGCAAACCTCAAATACATCCGATACCCCGGATTCTTCGGGTGATGAAGAGGGCGAGTAATTGTTAAATAGCTTCTTTAACAGTGTGAAGTTACTAAAATAATTGCAATGTGTGAAACAGCCGGGAGGACGCATAGATTAAAATAGTATTTTATTGTAGAAAAGAGGATTGATGCATTAATGGAACCCGAAGAAACCGAACAGGCCGCTAAACAGAGTCCTATGCTGAAGGTGGCCACCTTCATTGTGGACAGGAGAAATCTATTTTTCCTGCTTTTTGCATTAGGCATGATATTTTGTGCTGTATCAGCAGGATGGACAAAGGTGGAGAACTCCCTTGCGGCGTATCTTCCCGATACAATGGAAACCCGCGTGGGTCTGGATCTTATGGACGAGCAGTTCGTGACCTATGGAACCGCCCGTGTGATGGTCATGAATATTGACCTTGATGAGGCAAATGATATCGCTGATGAGCTCAGGAAGAACAGCGATATTGCAATGCTTTCCTATAATGAAACAACTGACCACTATAATAATTTCTCTGCGTTATACAGTATTACATTTAATTATAAATCTGATGATGATAAGGCGCTGGAAGCATTGGGTAAAGTAGAGCAGAGCCTGTCGGATTATGATGTTTATGTTTCCACATCCATGGGAGATCCACAGGCGGCGCTGCTTGCGGAGGAAATGAAGCCTATACGTATCATTGCAGTCCTCGTAGTAATTACCATACTTTTTCTTACCTCTCAGACATATGCTGAAGTGCCGGTGCTGCTCATTACTTTCGGTGCGGCCGCACTGCTTTCCGCAGGTACCAATTTTCAGTTCGGAACCATCTCCTTCGTGTCCAATTCCGTTACCATAGTACTGCAGCTGGCGTTGTCTGTTGACTATGCGGTTATTTTCTGTAACCGGTATAAGGAGGAACACCAGACTCTGGGGATACGCGAGGCTTGCATTGTGGCTTTAAGTAAGGCGATACCCGAGATATCGTCCAGCTGTCTGACTACTGTCGGCGGACTGTTAGCCATGATGATGATGCAGTATGGTATAGGTTCCGACCTTGCTATCTGTCTGATAAAGAGTATCTTCTTTTCACTGATGTCGGTTTTCCTGCTCATGCCGGGCCTGCTGATACTCTTTGGTCCTTTAATGGACAAGACCAAGCATAAGAGTTTCATACCGAAAATAGATTTTGCCGGTAAATTTGCCTTTGCTACGAGAAAGTTTGTGCCGGTCATCTTCCTTGTTGTCATGGTAGTAGCTTTCTTTCTGCAGAATAAATGTCCGTACGTATTCGGATATTCCCTGCTGAAGACACCTATAAAGAATGATGTACAGATAGCGGACGGGCTTATAGAGGACAGCTTCGGACGCAACAACTTCGTCGTTATGTGTTTCCCGACCGGAAACTATGAATCGGAAAAGAAGATGATAGCAGATCTGGAGCGTGAGCCGCAGGTAGATCACTGCATGGGTCTCAGCAATACCAAGCTGCTGGGGCATAACCTGACGGACAAGCTGACCGCCAGGGAATTCTCGGAACTCATGGACGTGGATTATGAAGTGGCACAGCTCCTTTACACTGCTTATGCGGTAAATGATGAAAACTATGCCAAGCTGGTAAACGGCATCAGCACATATTCAATCCCTCTGATAGATGTGATCATGTTTCTGTACGACGAAGTGCAGGAAGGGTATGTCACACTTGATGACGATGTTTATGACAGGCTGAAAAAAGCCCATGACACCATGCTGGTACTCCGGAATATGCTTGAGGGCGAGGAGTATAGCAGAATACTGGTGTATATAGATCTTCCCCAGGAGGGTAAAGAGACTTTTGCTTTCCTTGACCGCATGCATGAGATCGGTGAGGTTTATTATCCTGAAGACCAGGTAATACTGACGGGTGACTCCACCAGCCAGCGTGACCTGAAGAACACATTCGCAAGAGATAATATCATCGTAACAGTGGGCTCCATACTCATAGTCCTGGCAGTGCTGCTCTTTACATTTATGTCAGCCGGTATGCCGCTGCTTCTGATCGCTGTCATAGAGGGTGCCATCTGGATAAATTTTGCAACGCCGACATTGCAGCAGAATAACGTGTTCTTCATGTGCGAGCTGATAGTAAGTTCCATACAGATGGGCGCAAATATTGACTACGCTATCGTAATAGCAGGACGTTTTATGGAACTCAGAAAAGTAATGGACAGGAAAGAAGCTGTCATAGAGACATTAAATTTTGCTTTCCCGACCATCATAACCAGCGGCTCCATGATGGTGCTTGCCGGTATGATCATCGGAAGGCTTTCATCCAACGGTTCCATCTGCGGTATAGGAAAGTACCTGGCACAGGGAACTATTATCTCCATCATACTTGTTATGTTCGTTCTGCCTCAGATCCTGCTCATAGGTGAGAGGATAATAGAAAAGACCAGTTTCAAAGTGTCGGTTCCCATAAGGCTCGACCGGGTACGCGGATATGTGAGGGTCGATGGTCTGGTGAGAGGACAGGTAAATGGCTTTGTTGTGGGTGAGATGCACGGCATGGTAAGAGGCGAAGTAAATGCCATCGTATCCATGGGCGGCATGTCTGCAGTAAATCCTGATGAAGTAAATCTCCTGCCGGGGGATGTGATACTGCCGGATGAGGCAGGACCTTCGGAAGGTACAGAGGTTCCGGATGACGGAGAGCCATCGCCCGGAGAAGAAACGGTAAATGATGACGGAGTGTCTGAGAGCACTGCTCAGGCAGATGCATCTGACAGTAAAGGAGATGCAAAGTCATGAGAAAATTTAATTTAAGATCAGAAAATAAAATATCGCTTTCACGCATGGTTACAGTTCTTCTGGTAATTGTTCTGTGTGCAAACATTACCTTTGATGCACTGACAGTATCTGCGTCCTACCGGATACCGGAGGGATATACGGAGTATGATCCGGATAAAGAGAAAGAAGAAACTGAGGATAAGGAAGGCAGGGAAGATGAAAACACCGCATCCGAAAATACACTTTCCGATAACGAAGCAAAGAAAAAAGAGCGCATAGAGATCAGCTCCCTGTCCGGGCTTCGTGAGCTTTCTGAAAACTGCCATGATAATACCTGGTCTGACGATAAGGAAGTGGTTCTGACTGCTGATATATCCCTGACAGGATCGGATTTTACCTGCATACCGTATTTCAATGGTATTTTTGACGGAAACGGTTATAAGATAAACGGTTATGTATATGGAGGAGACGGCTATGTAACGGGATTTTTCCGCTATCTGGGAGATGATGCCGTAGTCAGCAATATAAATATAGCCGGAACCATACAGGCTACCGGTGATGAGCAGGTTACCGGAGGAATAGTCGGAATAAACAGGGGGCGCGTGATAGACTGTGAATTTATGGGCCGTGTGGAAGGCAAGTCCGTGACCGGTGGAATAGCCGGGATAAATGAGGCAAACGGCGATCTTATCGACTGCAATAATAACGCTGCGGTAAACGGATATTATTTTACCGGCGGTATATGCGGAAAAAATTACGGAATGATTTCTTCGTGCATCAATAACGGTTCACTGAACGAGTCTGCCGAATGGATAAACGGCGAGGATGAAATGAACAGTGACGTACTGGAAATCTTAAAGCTCCAGTCGCTTAAGGAGATAAAGATACAGAGCGGCCTGGATACCGGAGGAATAGCCGGTCTTTCAAAAGGACTGATAATAAGATGTGAGAATCAGGGAACCGTCGGATATCCTCACGCCGGCTATAATGTGGGCGGTATAGCGGGCAGACAGTCCGGTACTATCATCAGCTGCACCAATAAAGGCGAGGTAAACGGACGCAAGGATGTAGGCGGAATAGTGGGGCAGATGGAACCCTTCCTGGAACTGGATTCTGCCGAGTCGCTTTCCAATTCCGTAACTGAGCTTCATGATATGATAGATAAGCTTTATGATGATATGGATGAAGGAAATGCGACACTCAGTGCGGACTTTGATCTTCTCAGGGATACAGCGGATGCTTCAGTGGATACCATGGATTCCCTCAGTACCGGAGTAGAGGATTATGTCAATACGAATACCGACACCATAAATGATCTGGGTGACAGGGCTGACCAGGTAATGGAGATGGCTCCGAAGGTTGTGGACAACGTGAATGCCGCAAGTAAAGATGTGGATGACTTAAACGAGGCCCTTGATGATCTGAGTGATGCGATAGACAGTATCACGGATTACAAGGGTGAAGATAAAAAGACAGTGGACAGAGAGCGGGACAATATAGAGGCGCAGCGTAAGATCATGAATGAACAGGCGGCTCTGACGGAGGAAAAGTCTAATGAGATCTCGGAGATCACTGCAAAGTACAAAAGCAACCCGTCGAGAATGTGGACTGATCCGGCTTCTGCGGAAGACAGGAGCAGACTGGTAAATGCTCTTAACACTCTTATGAGCGCTTATACAAAAGAAACAGATGCGATATCCAGCATAGCTGCATCTTCACTTATTCTCTCAAGGATATACGCGGAATATGCTTCTGACGGAGTGGAGGATGCTTCCGATGCCATAGATGATGCTTCTGATGCTGCAGAAAAGGCAAAGAAGAGTGCGGATGTTGCACAGGAAGGCGTGGATGATATCGTAACCTACCTGAATGCCGAAAAGGAGCTTGAGCTGGTAGGTATCAGCAGGAGCGTGGAGGACGATGCGGATGCGCTCAATGCTCAGATGCACCAGATGAGCGATATTCTGAGCCAGCTTTCAGAGCATGCTGATGATTATCCTGCTGAGGTAAATGATGATCTGAGGAATATAAATGACCAGCTGGATAAAATCTACAACATAATAAATGATGACCTTACCCGTATGGAAGGCGGATTAGAGGAATACTACAGCGATATTTCGGAGGAGACGCTTCTGAAGGCTGTCAACGGCAAGGTGTCTTCAAATGTTAACTATGGCAGCATAAACGGAGATATAAATGTAGGCGGTATAACGGGATCCATGGCCATTGATGAAAATGATCCTGAGGAGAATGCAGCAGGTACGGTTGAAACCGAGCTGGGGGGAAGGTATACCACCCAGAATATCCTTCACAACTGCATCAATCATGGATATGTGACTGCAAAGAATGACGGTGCAGGTGGTATCGCGGGCTTTATGAAGCAGGGGATCATAAACGTATGCTCATCCTACGGTCCCGTAAAGAGTTCCGGCGGAAGCTATGTGGGCGGAGTGGCCGGACAGTCCCTTTCCGTGATAAAAGGCTGTTATTCACTTTGTACTCTTGAGGGTGAGGATTATATAGGCGGCATAACGGGATATGGCACTACCATTTCATCCTGCTTCGCAATGCCCCATATACCTGTAAAGAGCGGAAAGTGCGGAGCCATAGCAGGCCAGATTGAGATAAGCGATGATACGGAAGAGCTTATGCTTGAGAATGTTACGCTTAACTATTATGTAAGCGAGGATCTTTTCGGTATCGATAACATCAACTATGTGGGAGCTGCCGAAAGGATAAGCTATGAGGAACTGCTCAAGATGGGCAACTGCCCTTCGGATTTCAGGAACCTGAAAGTGCGTTTCTTTGTTGATGAAAATGTGGATGAAGATGAAGATGAGGACCTCAGGGAAATAGGAACTCAGGCACTTAAGTTTGATGACAGTGTCGACCTGATAGTTTATCCTGAAATACCCGAAAAAGACGGATATTACGGATCCTGGTCCGAGCTTGATACGGATACCATAGACGGTAACATGGTAATAATAGCGGAGTACAGAAAAAATGTGACCACTGTTGAAAGCAAAGAGCGCGAGAGTGCGTCTTCGAACCGGGCGCTGGCACTGGTAAGCGGACAGTTTGACGAGGATGCGGAGCTTCATGCGTTCAATAATGCTGTAGCTGATCTGGATGAATACCGCAAGCTCCCCTATATCGAACAGATGGCATACGCCATAGAATTGACCGGTAATAGCGGCATGAACGAGGACGGTACGCAGGTAGATGCTGTTTTAAGGATACTGAATCCCTATGGGAAGAATGTAAGTGTATATAAATATAACGGATCCGGCTGGGAACCGTGTGGATATGTGGCAATGGGATCGTACCTGGAGCTGGAGATGCCATCTGAATATCCGCTGTACTGCATAGTTCATGAGTATGATTATAAGTTTATTGCAATCGCTGGCGGTTCCGGCCTGGCTGCTATCGTGCTTATAGTGTTTGTGGTATTGAGGCTAAAGAAAAAGAGCAGGAAGAAAAAGGGTTAATACTAAATTATGGAAAAGATAAACGCATATGCCAAAATAAACATTACCCTTGATGTCACCGGGAGGCTTCCCAATGGCTATCACACAATAAAGTCTGTTATGCAGCAGGTGGATCTTTGCGATGAGGTGACAGTTGAACGCATTGAAGATCCGGGGATAATCCTTACGGTTGAAAGTGAATGCGGGGGACTGTCCGCAGCCGGTCATGATCTGGTACCCTGTGATGAAAAGAATATAGCATACAGGGCGGCAAAAGCGATTTTTACCGAAGCCGGGAATAAGGGACTGAGAGCACCCGGTGTCCGCATCCATCTAAAGAAAAGGATCCCTGCGGCAGCAGGACTTGCCGGAGGCAGCACGGATGCGGCTGCGGCCCTTGTGGGGATAAATGAAGCCTGCGGTTTTGCCTTTACGGAAGAAGAACTGTGTGCTGTCGGCAAGACCATCGGTGCAGATGTGCCTTTCTGTATAAAAGGCGGAACTGTCCTGTGCGAAGGCATAGGCGAAAAGATGACCGAGCTGTCCGGACTGCCGGCTATTCCGGTCATAATAGCCAAGCCTGACGAGGCTGTATCCACGGCAGAAGGCTATGCGAGTCTGGACAGGGAGCTGGAGGCGGGCACCCTTGATCATCCCGATACGGACGGTCTGGCCGCCGTTATAGAAAATGCTGTTACAGATAGAATAGAACAGAATGATTTAGCGGGAGCTGTCGATAGTCTGCTCCCTTTCCTGGGGAATGTCTTTGCCCCTATGACTGAAGAAAGCCATCCGGTGATAGCTGATATAAGGCAGGCAATGATTGATTCCGGAGCGGCAGGAGCGCTTATGAGCGGAAGCGGCCCTTCGGTTTTTGCACTGTATAAAGATGAAGCTATGGCAGCAGAGAGTGAAGCTGCATTAAGGAAACGCTTTCCGGATATATTCATATACAGGGGGAAGCTGCGCAGATAGAACTGTACAGTACCAATAAAGTAAACTTCACCTGAAATCCTCCCCAATTTTTCTGATAAAATGTAAATAGCCGTATCAGGAGGGGCATAGGATGATCGATGAAAGAGATATAGAATGGACAGAGACAGCGTACATAAAGAATGAGATATCAAGATGCGACAGCTTTGAAGAACTCAGGGACAGTATTCTTCCAATAATCAAAGCACAGCATGAGGAGTGGAAATCTAAAATATCTGAAATACTGGATAGTACAGGGTATACCCAGCAGAGGTTCAGCGAACTCTGCGGTGTGAGCCGGGTATCCGTAAATAAATGGTGTAAAGGTGCTGTTCCGAAGAACCGGGAAACTTTTTTAAGGATAGGCATGGCTGCAGGGTATGATGTTCCGGATGTGAACCGCCTGCTTCACAGATATGGAAGATATCCCGGTCTGTATTCGAAGAGCCTTGAGGACTGTATCTGCATATATGTCATCAGCAAGGGGGGTGAAGATCCGGTCAGGGAATATAATGTCATTCTGGATAAGATCAAGAGTGGCGTTCTTATGAGTGATGCGGTTCGGAATGCAGAGGAAGTCAGCACTGTAAGATTTGATGAGAAGCTTTCTGAGGTTAAGGATGACGATGAACTTCAGAAGTTCATTAATGAAAACATTGCGATATTTACAGGCGCATTTCATAAATTATATGCTTATATAAAAGCAAATATCTATGCAAATTATCTGGATCTGGATTATGCAGGCAGCGTACATGAGATTTCTGAGATACAGGGGTGGTCATCTTCCCTTAAGCAGTGCGTTTCGGCGATAAACCAGAGCAAGTGGTACCCCACAAGAAACAAGATAATATCATTAGCCCTTCATCTGAGTATGGGGCATGAGCAGACTGATAAGATGCTTGCTCTTGCCCATATGGAGCCTCTTTGCGGAAAGAATACATTCGAGAGTGCTATCATGTTCGTATTGGAAGATGCGGAGCTGAACAATATGCTCGACAGTGCATCGGAGGATTATGATCCGGACCGGTTATGCGGTTATGCAAGGGAAGTATTAAAAAAGCTTGATCTGCCTGAGGCAGACGAATTCCTTGCGGAATTAACGGAGGTGGACGATGCCTGGTAAGAGATGCAACAATCTTACAGTTATTGAAAACGGTAAGCTTGATACATATATTCTTGATGACAGGCGGACATGGAAGGTGGGGCGCATATCCAAGGGCAACATTCCGGAGATAGCCTTAAGTTCACTTACTGTCAGCAGATATCATGGTGAATTTCGCAATATAGACGGTCTATGGTTTTATCTGGACCGTAATGGGAAGAATGGAACAGTATACAATGGCAGGCATATAACCGCGGGGATAGGCGGCGGGATAAAGCCTGTGATGCTCGGTGACGGTGATATCATGATATTCGGCGGCGGTGAAAAGGCTGTGATAGACAGCAGGACTGTCTGGGTACTTTTTTCGGAGAAGCTGTTTGACGGGGGATGGAGAAGCGAAAGCACAAAGGATGCAGAACGCATATGTTTCAATTTGGGAGGAAAAAGTGTAGACTATAACCATCCTGAAATCGGTATGGTCGTTGACGGAGAGGATGGACGGGCTGTATACATGGGCAGCACAACTTATCTGTCAGGCGATATAAGGATTGAAATGCAATAAATATATAGTGCGGGTATATAGATGTATTCTCCGGACAGGGAAAAGATAGAAGGAATACTAAGGCAGCTGGAAGATGGCGGGCATATGTTCCGGGGTCTTATGCTGTCAATGGAAAACGGAAGCCCCATGATGCTGGGAACCGGGGGCTCCGCTTACGTATATGGACTGGAAAGGGATGATGGCGGGAGAGATAAATATGCTCTCAAAGTGATGGTGTATGGCTGTGATGCTGCTGCATCTCCTGAGTACAGCGATACCTGTAAGATACAATGGGCCCTGGCCCGTGAATCAGACTACATAGTGGATGTACTTGATAATAAGATGCTGACCCTGCATATTGATGCAGAAGGAAATCTGATCGGTGCAGAGGAATATGACGGGAAAACGGCACTTCCCGGGGATGCTTTGATCATACAGTTTATACTGATGGAGAGGCTGACCCCTGTTGTATTAAAGAATCGTTTCCACAAGGTTTATACCTCAAGAGAAAGCCTTTGCGAGGAGGCCGAGGTGATCAGATTTGCCCTGCAGATAGGAAGTGCTCTGGCTGCCGCCCATTCATTCAGTGTCCTGCACAGGGATATCAAGCTTGAGAATATTTTCTGGGATGAAGAAAAGGGCGTATATAAGCTTGGGGATTTTGGGGTGGCCAGGCAGACTGCTGACGGGAATGCTGAAACAGTTGTTTTTACAGGGGGATATGGTGCACCGGAAATAGTAACGCACTCTGTTAAGAGTTATGGTGCTGCCGCAGATATCTATTCGCTGGGAATGACTATGTATCTGCTACTGAATGACCTGATATTTCCCGGGTCAGATGGGTATTATTCCAGGACTGAGATCCAGTATGCTCCGGAGACGGTTTTTGCAGCTCCAAAGCACGCATCGCCCGGGATGGCAGCGCTGATCAGAAAAATGTGCAGCTACAGACCGTCTGACAGATACCGGTCCGTGACCGAGGTCCTGCAGGAACTTCTGTCATTGCAGGAACGGGAGGGAAGAGAAGCATCGGATGAGATGCCGGACATTGCGGATATACTGACTGAGACCTACTGCGAGGAAAAGAAAGAAAAGGACGGTCCGGAGGTCGAAGAGCTGCCGCTGACCAGGGCAGGACGAAAGAAAGAAAAAGAATTAAAGGACAGCTTTTACAGGGGTGAAATAATAAAATACACGCTGCTGTTTTCTTTTCTCATTTTGCTATTTCTAAGCGGAGCCGGGGCAGGATGGAAGGATATCAATAGTCTTCTTTTGCTGGCACTTCCGTTTCTTATGCTGTTAAATGCAATATTCCGTATACTTAAGGATCTGAACCTGCTTGCGGGTGTGGCGACGCTGCTGTTTATTCTTTATTCAGTGCAGCATACAGGCCTGTCTGCTCCATATATGACAGCTGCTTTATGTGTACTGTCCGGGAGTTCAGTACTATGTCTGTCATGCAGTATAGCTATGGTATTGTGGATACTGACAGGATCGGTTACAGAGCTTGCTTTCATACAGGATATCGGAAAGTTCGGTATGGCGGATATTGCCTTTGCAGCAGGTGCTGTATTTATTTATGAATATTCCCTGACGGAGTATTATTGCGAAAGAATACGCGAAAAAACTGCGGAGATCATTCTTTATCTGCTTGATAAGCTTCATATAATGTTGCTGATCGGCGGTACTGTGTTATGGGTATTAAAGCTGAGAGGTATTCTTATATTGCCTGATGCATTAAGCGGCCTTCATCCGGTTGTGACAGGTATAGCTTTGGGAGCGATACTCACCGTAAAGTATAAAATAGATGAACTTGACTATTACTCTATGTGGTGCAAAGTGTTCTGGAAGACGAGGGGAGCATAATGATAACGGAATGGACCGAGGCGGATATTGAAGCTGTACTTATGCAGCTTGACGAGCAGGGACTCCCATTTGAAAAATACTGTTTTACAGCCGATGGGGATGGTCTGGTCCTTTTGGGAAAAGGCGGCTTTGCCAATGTGTACGAGGGGCATAAAAGAGGGACTGAAAGAAAAAAATTTGCAATAAAAGTGCTGGGGTTCAAGGATAAGCGCCTCGATCCTGAATCCGCACGGACGGCAGCAATGCTGCAGAAAGAGGCTGCGCGGAACGGAAACCATATAGTAAAAGTTTTTGAATTTTCTGAAGTGAGGGTATGGATAGAAGGAAGTAATACGGTCGTCAGGGCTAAATCCATAGGCGGGGAAGAGGACAGAAAAATGGAAGATGCAGATGAAGACGGCTTCCTTACGCTGCAGTTCGTTCTTATGGAAAAACTGACACCTGTTCTGGAAAAGGAAAAAAATGGAAAAATATTACTGCATCCCTATACTCTGGGAAAGTTCTATGAAAGACAGATATTTAATCTGGTATATGATATAAGTATTGCCCTGGAGGAAATACACGAAAAGAAATTTCTGCACAGGGACATCAAGCTTGAGAATATATTTTATTCGGAAAAGGACGGAGTATTTAAACTGGGGGATTTTGGGGTTTCGATAAAGACATATGACGGAATGGCAAGTACCATTGCGTTTACATCCGGCTATGGGGCTCCTGAGGTACGCAGTGTTCAGGCTGATAAGTATGATAACACCGCAGATATTTATTCCCTGGGGATGGTCCTGTATGTACTTCTAAACCATATGAAGTTCCCCGGGTCTGAGACGTATCAGCCTAATGTGCCATTGCAGTATACGAGGGGAAATGAACTGCCTAAGCCGGCTTCAGGATCGGGAAGGCTGAAAAGCCTTGCGGTAAAGATGATCAGCTACGATCCGGATGACAGGCCGCAGTCTGTGGATGAGGTGCTCACTGAACTCGGCGCGTCAAGGGAAGGTGGACTATATAAATACCGTATGGAGCATAAAACGACTTCGGCGGTACTTGCTATGTGCTTTGCGGCGGCAGGTGCTGCAGCATGGAGGCTGTCCGGATGGGGATGGTTTACGGAAAGCCAGTCAGTTCCGGAATATATATTTATGGGGCTATGCGTTGCAAAGGGTATAAGAAAGGCCTGGAATAAAGGTTCCTTTTTGATCAGCCTGGGGATTTTGGGGCTAGGGCTGTATCTGACCATCTCACAGGGAATGCCATGGTACTGCATATTGGGAGTCGTATGCCTGGCGACAGTTCTGGATGTCACCACGGGAGTGGCAGGTGTATTAATGGCAGCTGCAAATTTACCGTTAATCCTCAGCTCTCTTTATCCGGAATTAAATGCTTTTAAAAATGATGCAGGGTGGGCAGCCATTCTGTTTATCTCACTTGCTGCTGCATTCAGTATGCATTATCTATATATGCGTATACGGAAGAGGGATTCTTCAATAGTTGAGCTTATGTCAAAAAGGTATTGGGGAGTATTAGCTTTTCTATATGGCGGAATGTGGCTGGATCTGACTATGTCCTATAGCAATCGGTTAGCAGCGGCATTTCTTAAATATGGCATTGGTGAAACAGCATATGAGTTTCTAAAGCTGCATAGTGCGGAAAAAGCCCTTATGGCAGGGGCACTGTTTTGCCTCTTCTGGATAGCAAGAGGCATTGTTATTTCTTTTTTCATATCCATATCGGATCGTATCCATCAGAAAAAGTAAACTTCGGCTGAAAATGGTTTTAAGAAATGGGTTTATCATATGAACCGTACACGAAGCTGAAATCCTCCCACGTATGACAGGAGTGAAACCGGAGCGGACGGCTGGTTAAGTCACGGCTTGACAAGTGGTGGAAAATTTTACCTGTATTAAAGATACAGAAAACAGAGAGGAGATAAATTATGAGTGATATGGATATGATGGCTCCACAGGGACAGACAGGGGCAATCGAAAAAACACCGGGCAGACCGGAAATAAGCCTGACACAGCAGTTCTCAGGTTATCAGATGAGCCACAGACCTGATGAGAAGATCACGGCAGATGAAGTTAAGGCCCTGTCCATTCTGGTTGGACCGTTGGATGAGGTGGAGAATCTTGAGATAAAACAGGCTGAACTCGAGGAAAACCTTAAAAGTAAGGGAAGCCCTGTTCAGGGAATAATCGGGGCAGTATCAGCATTGGTGGGCTTAGGCATGGTATTTATACCGATACTGATAGCGGAGGCTTCCGGGAGTGGTACGGGTTCTATGACGTGTTTGGTATGTATGGGCTTGATATTGGGGATTATCGGCTTTATAACAGCGATAAAAGGACTTGGTGATTATTCAACGAAATCGTCAAGATATAAGAGAGCTGAGAAAGAGCTTCCCCAGATATATGCCCGCTTAAATCAGCTGAAGACGGATGTCGACTGGCAGGCTATAACTATGATGCCGCCTGTATACAGAAATGTAGATGCACTTTCATTTACCTGTGTTTCATTCATAAACGGGAGGGCAACTACCATTCAGGAAGCGGTAAATCTTTATGAGCAGGAACTGCATAACCTTAAGATGCAGAACATGGCTGCAGCAACTATGCAGGCTGCAGAGAACGCCAGGGTATCTGCAAACAAGGCTGCTGTATCATCGGCTGTTTCTGCCGGATTCAGTGCAATGAAACTGTTTTTCTGATAAGCATAGGATCATTAAGCCCTGCAGTGAAGCTGCGGGGCTTTTTTATAGCAGGGCTGCGAAAAGCGGTAAGCTGCTCGTATTGCGCATATATGTAGGAGACTGATAGGAGACTGTTATGCAGAGTATATACAGGAATGAAGATATAAAAAAATACCGTATAGAATTTATGCTTTTTTCGTTCTTGTGTCTGGGGGCAATTCCTTTTCTGATTCATATGAAGCACCTTGGTGATGACCTCTCGTTTGGGAGTGCGGCATGCTTTGTGAGTGATCATTTTCATCTATATTGTCCCGGCTGTGGCGGTACGAGATCTGTTATAGCACTTTTAAAGGGACAGTTTCTCAGTTCCCTGATCTTTAATCCATACCCGATGTGTATCTGTGTTATGATCATACGCATCTGGTGCACTCTGTTTTATGACTCATTTCTAGCAGGGGAATACTGCAGGCTGGTTTCCCCATTATCCTATGCAGAGACTTGGGGGATGTTTTTCCTGGCGCTGTTCCTTTTTGTTGTCAGAAATGTACTCCTGCTTTATTTTCATATAGATATGTTGGGGGACCTTGCTATTTATAGGTTTTAAAATAATGAATAGAATGCTGTTTTCTGATAAAACAAGAAAGTCCTTTATCTGTACTTTTGATCCTTTTGGCAAGGCTCTTGGAAAATAGAAAACTAACGCGCAACGTTCAGATCTGCTCAGCAGCAGAAAAGTTTTGGTAATTGATTTATATATGCATAAAATGATAGAATATTCTATGCGTCGGATGTGACCGGTAATGCGCTGCATGGACAGGTAGTACTTAAAGGGCAGCAAATGCAGTGATTAATATTTTAGACAGGATGAAGATCCGGCATTAAGTGAATTACTGATGCCGTTATTACAGGAGGTTTTTGATGAGTCCCCAGATTATAGTTACGATAGTCATAGTGGTAGTTACCATCGGTGCGATGGTGGCACTTTATTTTGCCGGGAAAAAAATGAAGACCAAACAGGACGAACAGCAGGCCCTGATGGAAGCAAACAAGCAGACTGTATCCATGCTTATAATCGATAAGAAAAAGATGAAGCTCAAGGATGCGAAGCTGCCTGAGTCTGTGCTTAAGCAGGTGCCCTGGATATCAAGAGGTGTAAAGGTGCCTGTTGTAAAGGTGAAAGTCGGACCTCAGATCATGACGATGTTCTGTGACGAGGAGATATTTGATATCATTCCCGTAAAGAAGGAAGTGAAGGCTACCGTCAGCGGAGCCTATATCACGGCGGTTAAAGGCGTTCATGGTACGCAGCTTGCGGAAAAGACAAAAAAGAAAAAGAACATCTTCAAGCGTGCGGTTGAAATGGCTCAGGAAAAAGCAGGAGCAAAGCCCTCGAAGTGATTTAAATCAGTTCACATAAAAACCGGTCATTCGACCGGTTTTTTATTGCTTATAATTCATACGGATTTTCCTGATCACATACCTGTGCCTGCATGTCTGCGGTAGTACGGCAGATTTGATTCATGCAAAGAATGCGCCTGCCGTATCCTTGGATCTGATGTCCATTTCCATGTGGCATTCCGCATAGAATGCGTAGTTAAGGTCAAGGTTGTAGAAAATATCTATCTTCATCGTGTCATCATCCGGCTGGTTGATGACGATGTCGGTAGTATCTATGCCCACCATAAGTGTGCCCATGAGGGTTTTGTAACTGCACTGGTTCTTGCAGCCCTTCAGGAAATTCATGCTGACGGAAAGAGAGCCCTTGCGGGTGATCTCGATCCTGTCATCAAAAATCTTCATGATGGTATGGCAGTTTTTTTCTCCTGAATCATCAGGCTCATCGTATATCAGATATCTAACGCCTTTTTTTATGTAATATTTCCCGGGTACTATCAGTTCCGCATTGCCCTGTTCGTTGTCGGGACCCTGGTACTGCAGTCCTTTCAGTGATATCAAAACATCTCTGGTCATTATTTCCTTTCAGGCCTGATCCTGTGACAGGTCGTTCACATTGTAGTATTTCCACTTAGAGGACTAATTTGAAGCACTGGCAGAATCCCGACGGTTTATCAGTCGGAAAGATTTTCAAGGAAGGATTCCATCTGCCAGGATATGTGCGAGCGTGCGGTTGCCGCAGCTTTTTCTTTGTCATGTGCCTTTATGGCTTCAAGAATATCTTTATGCTCTGTTACAAGACGGCTATGATCAGAAAAATGTTTAATGGTCTCGTACCTGTAACGATTTACCTGGTCCTCCATTTCGCGGTTTATCTCCTGCAGCCTCTTGTTGTGGGATGCGGCTGAGATGGAGCCGTGGTAAAGTGTGTCTTTTTCTATTATTGTGTGCAGGTTTCCCTCTTTAAGTGCTCTTCTGAACTGTACTCCGGCATCTTCTATTATGGATATGTCTTCATCGGTTGCTCTTTCACAGGCAAGCTCGGCAGCCAGGGCATCCAGTATCATCCTGAGCTCAAGCACATCGCGCATCTGCGTAAGGGTTATGGGTGCAACCTCTGCACCGCGTTTTGCCCTCATGACTACCAGCCCGTCTCGCTCCAGCTTCTGAATGGCCTCCCTGACAGGGGTGCGGCTTACACCAAGCTCGTCTGCCAGGTGTACCTCATAAAGTCTGGTTCCCGGCGGAAGCTGGTTTGCAAGTATCGCATGCCGCAGAGTATTATATACCACATCGCGCAGCGGTGTGGATTCGTCCATTTCCAGCTTAAGTTTTTCTGCCATACAAATCCCCCCATTTCCTTGAGGAACGGCAAACTGATGCAGTTCCCGTACTGTAAAGCCCCTCGTCTGTTAATTATAGCATATTATGCTCAACTAGCCAAAATTAACTTTTTTTGATTCGTACGGATCGTGGAAGCCATAAGTGTTTTTTATGTTTATTTTGTTATATAGTGTATAATACCTAAGTCGATATGCGTTTTACTAACAGATTTAAACATTATAATGATTAATGGAAAGCAGTTAATATCTTGAAACAGTTACTGACAAAAATCATAGAGACGCTGAAAAAACCTGAGGTCTGGATACCCGTAGTCTTTATAGCGGTACTTGCAGCCCTTATGGCTCTCAGGCTGTACAAATGCCCGCTGGTTGCGATTGCCGGAATTCCCTGTCCGCTGTGCGGAACCACCAGAGCGATCAAGGCGGTGCTTAGGGGGGATATAGAGATGGCTTTTCATTATCATCCACTCTGGCCAATGACTATTCTGACCACGGCGGGGATAGTGCTGTATGAGAATGGTGTACTGAAGCTTCCGAAGTGGCTGGGGAATACACTGCTGGGGATTGTCATCATAGCCTTGCTTGTATGCTATATATGGAGATGGATCAGTCATACGCTGCCGCCGGTGTAGGATATTGGATTAGCTGCGAGCTGTACAGTTATAACTGTTTTTGAACGGATGTATATGTTATACTTTTTGGTTGTATGGTGAGAAACAAAACTTTTTTTGCTTGAATTTCGCAACTGTTTATTACAGGCCGTGATGTGTGTTCTCGCGGGTGAACGGGGCGATTTTTTTTGAGGAGGGAAAATGGGAATAGAAGTAAATAGACTGAACTGCAATGGCTGCGGTGCGCCGCTTGATCCCCCAAAGGGAGCGATGAGACGCATAAAGTGTCCATACTGCGGTGTGGAAAATATCATAAAGGGAGCAGAAACCAACAGGGAAATCCTCAACAAGGAAAATATCATGGGCGGACTGCAGTTTGAGATGAACGATCCGAGGATACATAAGATGGTCGTGGAAATGCTCTCAATGGCAACGTGCCCGCCGGCTGATGTATACGAGGCTTGTGAGATAAAAAGTGTAAACAGGATAATAGTTCCGGCGTACTGGTTTGATAATTGCACGGCTATGGGTACTGCGCAGTATGAGAAGGGAGTCGAGCGGCAGTACAATGAGGTGGTTGGTTCCGGCGAAAATATGCATAGTGAGACCAGATACCGTACAGAGTGGTATCCCATGAGTGCGGCTGTCAGTGCCGGCAATGATTTTGTGGTTTCCGGCAATAAACAGTATAACGATATTTTCAGGGTTTTGTATGCCAATGTTCATTCGCCGGAAATGATAGATATCGAGCAACTTGATTATCCTGCTGACTGTGCTGCGTTGGACTATGACCTGCCGGATGCGGTTGCCTTTAATCAGACTGTAAAAGGAATGATGGAAAATGAAATATATGAAAAAGCCAGAATTTCCGTGGGCAATAGTAACGTGAGAAATCTGAGGGTTGATGGAATCAGCGTTCAGAGGGGTGATGTCAGAAGGGTATCCGTTGGCATATATGAGATAGTGGTAGGCTATAAAGGAACGGATTATTACCTGTATCTGTCGAATAACGGCGGCAGCTATGCATACGGAAATCTGCCCAATGATAATGACCGTCAGGCGGCCATTGAAGAAAGGCGGCAGGCTATCAAGGCCGCAAATACTACCAAGAGAATGGTGCTTATGATATCCCTGATAGTGCTTGTGATACTGGGCATAGTGACATTGATATTCTTAGTGGGTATAGTGTTCTTGATTGCTGCCATACCCGTAGGTATTTTCTACTATCCTGTGGAAAAGGAATACCGGGAGACAAAAAAGCGGCTTGAGGAAGAAATAAGGGCTATCAGCGGAGAATTCCCTGTGATCAAGCAGAATTTCATAAATAACAGGGTAGCACTTAAAGGCGTGTTGAGTAGTGTGTCCGGTAATCCGGAAGCATTCTAAAAGGCATAAAAACTACAGACTGAGATAATATGAAAGTGAGAGATCCGGTCGAGTGAACGCATAAGGAGAATTGTATTTGTTATGGAAGAGAAAAAAACATCAAAAGGCTGTCTTATAGCCTCAATTGCATCGCTTGTTGTGACGGGGCTTGAAATCCTGTCGGGATCGCTGATCATTGCCAGCCTTATATATGCGGGAACCGGTCCCGGTTCAACGGCAATAACAAATGAAGCGGTTGCCGGTATACTGGGGATGATGTTCTTTATCGCAGCGGTTATGATTCTCAGTGCTGTTGGAGCAGTGACGGGGCTGATAGTTGGCATAATCGACCTGGTGAAAAAGCAGTACAAGCTGATATGGATGCCTATAATAAGTCTGCTTCTGGGCGTGGGTCCCTGGCTGATCGTGCCGTTGCTTATGGTTATTCTGGAGGCGGTAGGGTAAGAGTGATTTCCCGGAGGAAACAGCGGGAATAATTCATACCATCGTACATTTACTCAGTGGATTTTTTAATGTTGCGGTTTATCCGGATGAATGAGACGGCTGCAATCGTAAACAATATAATACTTATCCACTGGGATGTTGAAAGCCCGATCAGAAATCCGCGGACAGTGTCGCCCCGGAAAAATTCCAGAGTAAAACGCATTACAGAGTACATAAGAATATATGATGCAAATAAAATGCCCTTTTTCAGGGGCTTTTTACTTAGTCTGTGAAGTATGAAAAAAATTATCAGATTTCCCGTAGCCTCTATAAGCTGGATCGGCAGACGCGTAACGTCATTGGCTTCAGGAGACGGAGCGTTATGATACATAAAGCCCCACTTGCATTCCATTCCGTAACAGCAGCCGCTAAGGAAACAGCCTATCCGCCCGAATACATGAAACAGCGGTATGGCCGGTGCATAGGCATCGGCATATAATGCAGGATCGGGATGAATGTGTTTCAGATGAGTGAGATAATATATTCCCGTGACAAAGCCGCCGATAAGTCCGCCGTAAAAAACCATTCCCCCAAAGATCTCAAGAAATGTATTGATACACGAGATAGGACTGCTGAAAGTCTGACGGAAATTAACTATTGCCGAAAAAAGAGTCTGCAGTTTTGTAGCGGCAAACAGTAAATGAGCACCAACGAATGCGCCCATTCCGGCAACAGCTGCCGTATTTATTAACTGTACATCGTCAAGATCCTTTCTTCCGCGCAGCGAAAAATACTCATACAATGCTGCCATAAAGATGCCGATAGCGGCGCAGATTGAATAACTCCCTATGTCATGTCCGAAAATAGTTATTGCTGGAAGCACGGAAACACACCCTCCTGGGACTCTGAATCCTTAAATCAATTAGAGCAGCCGCTAGGGCTGCTCTCAACGATATGTAACAAAAAAGGTCTATCAGTTATTGCATTAATAATTGGAAGATGCAGCTGCTGATTCTAATGCAGATGCACATCCTGCACATCCCATAGAAGCACCTTCACATCCTAAAGCAGCACCATTACATAATGTACAAGCCAGACATCCTGCCCCTAAAAGAATAGCAACAATACCGCATATCAAGCCTGCTATAGCCGCTCCGGATTTGGGAAAACCTGCAGCCTGACTTTTATTCTCGGATATCACAGCAAGAATAACTGCGATAACACCTAAAATACAGCCTAGGCCAAAAGCCCAACCGGTCAGAATACCTATGATACTCAGAATAAGCGAAATTATCGCCATAACTTTTCCGGGATCATTCATCGTGTTATTATCCATACTCACCCTCCTTAAAATCTATTTATGGAATAAAATCTACCATTTCATTATATTGTGTTTTCCGCATGATGTCAAGAATGGGCAGTAACGGTCAATTGCGGTCATATTGAAAGAATAAAAGAATTCTGATAAAATGAAACGGCCGATTGGATGCTGCAGGTGCTTGTGCCTGCTTGGTGGACTATACATATGTGACAGAGTATATCCGGCAATACAAAGTGAATTATTGAACACAAAACAGGGTGGAGGAGAAAAATGAGTATTTGTCCTAATTGCGGAAGAGAAAATGCAGACGGCAACAGATTTTGTGAGAGCTGCGGGTCTGATATGGGTATGATGAAAGGTGGTCCCATACCTAATGTAACGAACAATGCGGATACTGTATCCGGTGGATACTCGTACCAGTCCGGCGGGTATCAGTACAGCGGCAATTCCCAGAACGTATATGGCAGTGTGCCTCCGGTGAAGAATTATAACAGTACACCTGTCCAGAGTACCAAGAGCAAGATTGCTGCGGGAATCTTTGGCATCATGTGGGGGGCTTTTGGAGTTCACAAGTTTTATCTGGGATATGCGGCTGAAGGCGGTATAATGCTTGGAGCATGGCTTGCATGTTTTGTCCTGTGTTTCCTTACATTCGGATTAACCTCTCTTGGATGTTTTGCTGTTCAGATCATTGGTTTGATAGAGGGTATCATGTATATGACCAAGTCCGATGAAGAGTTTTACCAAACGTACATAGTTAACAAAAAGGGTTGGTTCTGATAGTGAAGAATATAAATTATATTTTTCACGGCTGATGCTTGGGGAAAGCACTTGACATAGTTTACAAAATCCAATATAATTACCGTCTGTAGGGCTTAAAGCGCCCTGGGCGGAAGTTATCTTATAATATATCAGGAGGCAATAGGATTATGGAAAAAAGATATAACAAGCATATGTGGGCTTGGCTTTATGTATGGTTTCTGGGTGTTTTCGGTGTAGACCGTTTTATGAGAGGCCAGATTCTCTTTGGTGTGCTTAAGCTCCTCACGATTGGCGGATGTGGAATCTGGTGCGCAGTTGACTTTGTCATTGCGCTTATCAAGGTTTATGGTAGCGCATACAAAGATGATGAGGAAGTAGTTTTCATCGATGGTGCTTACTCTAAATAAATAACAAAATTTTAAGGTTTATGTGAGGAGGATGTTTTATGGAGAAGAGATTTAACAAAAATGTTTATTGCTGGGTTTTCTGTTTTCTTCTTGGAGAGTTCGGCGTTGACCGTTTCATGAGAGGACAGGTTCTTTATGGAGTACTCAAGCTTATCACATTAGGTGGTTGGGGCGTTTGGTCACTTATCGATTGGATCATTTGCCTTACAAAGATCTATGGTGATGCATACAAGAACGATGAAGAAGTTGTTTTCATCGATGGTCTGTACTCAAAGTAATCTGAAAGAAATATTTAGCATTTAATGAAGGCTCGGCGAGAAATCGCCGGGCCTTTTGTATATTTTCGCCTGTTATCTTTTAGCCTGGTTTGCAGATTTTCCTTGATGTTTTTGCCGGCACGTTTGTAACATTGATCACGGGTGGCGTTGGCATTTTTGTTGCCTGGCTTCCCTGGGTTATATAAGACAAAATATGTTATGTTTTGATTTCACATCATAGCAGCTGCTGTTATGACTTTTTTCATACAGCTTGACATTGGTTATGTTGACAGATATAATCGTAAACGTAAATTAGGGTTGAGATTCCGTCCGATAATAAGAGATTGGGTATCTCGCACAGTATGATGGGGAGAGAATATTTATGGAAGAAAGAAAATCTAAAGTTGTTGCCGGTATACTGGCTATTTGTTTTGGAACATTAGGAATACATAATTTTTATCTGGGATATACTGCTAAAGGAATAATACAGCTTTCAGCTACTATTGTTTCATGTATTTTGGGCACGCTGCTGAGTATTATTGTTATAGGTTTGGTCTTCTTTTTGGTTCCGACGGCAATATGGATTTGGGCTGTAATAGAAGCAATCTTTATTTTCACAGGTAAGATTGACTGTGATGCAAAGGGAATCCCTCTTAAGGATTGATTGACGGGTATGAAATAAACGCCCTGTCCCTTTGGGCAGGGTGTTTCATATTGTATGAGTATATGTGAGATATGTTCATTTCGGACATATAATATGCAGGTAGAAAGCGGGTGGAATAATGGATCAGAATAATAACTTTAATGATCAGAAGATGAATCAGGGATACAACAATCAGGGTTATGGTCAGAATATGAATCAGGGCTATAATCCGAACATGGGACAGAACAATTATGGCGCTCCTGTTCAAAGCTCAAAGAGTAAGGTTGCAGCCGGGCTTTTCGCAATTTTTCTTGGAGGTTTTGGTGTTCATAAGTTTTATCTCGGTTATGCGGCAGAAGGCGGTATATTGCTGGGAGCAAATCTTGTATGTGCTTTCGTTTTGCCCTGGTTTACGTTTGGTCTGTCATGGTTTGTAAACAGTGCTATCTGGACCATATGCCTTATCGAGGGAATCTTATATCTGACTAAGTCCGATGAAGCCTTCTACAATATGTATGTTCTGAACAAGAAGCCTTGGTTCTGATAACTGTTCAGAGGTAAAGAAGCTGTAATAATGCCACCTTGTCGAAAGACAGGGTGGTTTTTTTTTACTGTAATTGTGGTAAAATGATTTAAGTATAAATTATTAAAACTTCCCACATATAGTCTGTGGAAAGAGAACGACGACTCGCATATGCACCGGAACCGATGCAACGCCTCGCGATTGTTCCGGCGCAATTGCGAGTGTCGTTCTAAGTAGTTCAGTTAGTGGGAAGTTTTAGTAAATTAATGATCTGCGACATATATGCCGGGAGGACTCTATGTCTGTAAGTAAGATAAGTGAAGGAAATATTGATGAATATAAAAAGATCCTCCCTAAGCTGGTCTGCGAGAATGTTGTGCGGGCCTGTTACATAGGCGTGGAATCCGAAGGCCGTGATGGTATATCCATAATAGTATGGGAGATGGTCAACGAGCCGAAGACCGGTGTGAAAAGGGCGGATGTCCGTTATATAGTCAATAAGGATATGGAAGCTTTCCGCGAGATCTTTGAGTATTTTCTGGATTACGCCGACAGTCATTCCCTGACTATATCCTTTGAACTTATGAAGGGAGTTTCAAAGGATACAAAGGATTACCTTAAGGAAAAGGGATTTACTCTTGTGAGGGGTGAAGGCAGGGAAGTGTCGATAAGCGTAGGCGATCTGGTGAATGTGACTTCAAAGTTTCGCAGGGATATTCCGGATTACACTAAAAGCCTGGGAGAGCTGAACCCCGGGGAGCTTGGCAGAGTGCTCAGAAAATGTCTGTACTGCGGAACGCTGGGGGTGGTTTATGACCTGGAGACTATAAATGTGAGTTACTTTGAGCGGAACGTATCCTGTTGTCTTTATACACAGGGTGAAGTGCTGGGGGCTTTTCTCCTGCATAAGAATGTTGAGGGCAATCTTGAGATTTGCCTTCTGGCAGGCTTTTCCGAGGACCCGGCTTATATAGTGTATATGTTATGTTATACGGCAATGGCGGTTGAAAGTTTCTATACGCAGGATACCCGTATCATAATCAGGCGTTATAACAGCGCCATGAGCAGGCTTGTTGAGAAGCTTTTCCCCGACGCAAAGACTGTGATGGTTACAAAGGATGGAGTCAAAAAGACAAAATGATCAATCTGATTTCATTGACAAAAGATCAATTGACATATTTTGAAGGCATGGATCCTTTTCTCCTGCTGGAAAGAACTAAATTTCCGGGAGTGTATGCTATCGGCGTGGTAGATACGGATGATGACGACGAGGATATCCCCGTAGGACTTGCTATATGTACGGCATCAGGTACGGATTTAATTATAGAGTGGCTTTTTGTTGTCAAAGAAATGCGGGGAAAGGGAATCGGCAAAAAAATCCTGGAACATATTTTTGAAATGGCAGATGAAGGCGAGATGGAAAATGTCTGTGCCTATTTTACTGCTGACTACGAAAGGTATAATGTATTTTCCGATGCAGAGGATTTTTTCCGGGCTAATTCCTTTGACAATGAAGTAGAACTGGGGGGCGAATGGTATACGGACCTGAGAATGCTCATGAGGGACGAGAAGATGAAGGAAAACAGGGAAGATCCTGTGGCTGTGGTCCCATTGAGACGTCCGGTTTCTTACAAGACCAGGGAGATACTTAAAGAAATCAGTACTGCCAGAACGGGCCAGACCTTTTTCAGCAAGAAGGGATTGCCGGGATCTTATGATCCCAAACTCAGCTTTATCGTGATGGAGAAGCAGGAGGTAACAGGTGCTCTCATGGTTATGGTTGTTGATGACGTGCTGTATCCTACATGCGTATTTGCATCCTGTGAGGATGATCTTCGTTCCATGCTCAATGCCCTGATAGATTCCGCCAGGAGGATGGGGCTCCTTGGAAACGAGATGCATCTCATGATGCGGCTTGATGAGATAGATGCTATGGTGGAAGCTGTAATGCCTGTGAGCAGGATACCCAATAAAGTTCTGGTAGCGAATGCGCTGACACATAGAGACCGCGCTGAAGCCAGAACCCTCTTTGACGGTATCTGGTGAAATTAATACAAAACATCTAAAAAAAGACGTGAATTTGTGATAAAATTTCCACACGCCGGACGATGACTGCATTTCAGCTCTTTGCAGCCGGCTGTAGGGAAGCTGTGTAAGATGCAGCGGAAAAGGGAATTATGATCGAGAAAAGTTTGTTGAAGCTGAATGAATATTACATTGCAGGGATGCGTCCCATTATAAGCAAGGCTTCTTTCTATTCAGATTCCACACCGAATTTCATATCACCTGCGGAACCGATGCCCTATGATGTGGTAACGGTTCGTTTTCGTGCGGCTCACAACAATCCTGACAGTGTGATCCTTATTACGGACAAGGAAAAGATTCCTATGGAGCTGTATGACCACGATGAGCTTTTTGACTATTATAAGGCGGAGATACAGCTGGAAGAGGATCCCCTCATATATTATTTTGAGGTTTCGGTAGGACATATTACGGTGGTGTTTGATACCAGGGGTGTCGGCAGGGTTCCGGATGACCATTACAGCTTCAGGATATATCCGGGCTTTAAGACTCCTGACTGGGTAAAGGGCGCCGTGATGTATCAGATTTTCACTGAGCGTTTCTGCAACGGTGATGAATCCAATGATGTACTTACAAATGAATATTCATATATCGGAGAGCCTGTCAGGAAAATAGATGACTGGGACCGTAAGCCGGACAGCATGGATGTGCGGAATTTTTACGGTGGTGATCTTAAAGGGGTCATGAGTAAGCTTGACTACCTGGCAGACCTGGGGATTGAGGTCATTTATTTCAATCCGCTTTTTGTCTCACCCTCCAATCATAAATACGATATTCAGGATTATGATTACATAGATCCTCATTTCGGAAGGATAGTCCACGATGAGGGCGAACTTCTGCAAGAGGGAGACAGGGATAATACCCATGCCACCCGCTATATTGACCGTGTGACCAATAAGAAAAACCTCGAAGCCAGCAACGAACTTTTTGCGGAGCTGGTGGCCGAGGCACACAGCCGCGGTATAAAGGTCATAATGGATGGTGTTTTCAATCACTGCGGTTCCTTCAATAAATGGCTGGACCGTGAGCGCATATACGAAAATGCATCCGGATATGAAAAGGGAGCCTTTGTGGATAAGAATAGCCCTTACCATGATTATTTCAAATTTTATGAGGACAGGTGGCCGAATAACTATACCTACGACGGATGGTGGGGAAATGATACTTTGCCTAAGCTTCACTATGAAGCATCGGAGAATCTGCATGACTATATAATGCGTATTGCGAAAAAGTGGGTGTCTGCCCCATACAATGCTGACGGGTGGCGTCTTGACGTGGCGGCAGACCTTGGCCAGTCCACGGAGTACAACCACAAATTCTGGCAGGATTTCAGGAAGGCGGTAAAGGAAGCCAATCCCAACGCTGTCATACTTGCGGAGCATTACGGCTCGCCTAATGCATGGCTCAAGGGCGATGAGTGGGATACGGTCATGAATTACGACGCGTTTATGGAACCTTTGACCTGGTTCCTCACCGGAATGCAGAAGCATAGCGATGAGTACAGGGAAGACCAGCTTAACAATGCCGAGAATTTCTGGAACGCCATGGTATACCATAATGCAGAGATGACGGCACCTTCAATGTTCACGGCGATGAACGAGCTGTCCAACCATGATCATTCCAGATTCCTTACCCGTACAAATCATATAGTTGGCAGGACCGGGACTCTCGGTCCGGATGCTGCCGACAGGGATGTGAACAAAGCGGTAATGCGGGAAGCTGTCCTGGTGCAGTTTACCTGGGTGGGAGCTCCTACCATATATTATGGAGACGAGGCCGGAGTGTGCGGATTTACGGATCCGGATAACCGCCGTACCTATCCCTGGGGGCATGAAGACAGGGAGATGATAGAGTTTCATAAAAAGATGATCTCTATCAGAAAGAAATACCATGAATTTAAATATGGTTCAATAAAGACGCTGAAGATAAAACACGGCCTGCTGGCATTTGGGCGTTTCAGCAAAAAAGGCCAGTCAGCGGTGATCGTGAATAATACTGCGGAGACTATTGTGGAGGAAATCTCCCTCTGGGAGCTGGGTATCCGTAAGAATGCCACTCTTAAACAGATAATGCTGACCTGGGAGGATGGCTTTGACGATGCGCACCGTGAGTATTGGCTTGAAAATGGGCGTATAATACTTACTCTGCCGCCTTTTTCCGGAACTATCTTAAGACACGGAGGCGACGGAGGCCTGAAGCTGGCAAATGAATAAATCGGTAACCATGACCGCCGGAATGGTGATTTTGTATACATCTGAATGTGAAGTGTTCGAATAATTTCGAAAATATCCCCCTGGCAGGTGATGTAAGGGGCGAAAATCTCTCTACAATATATAGTAGATAAATTTAGAACAAATACAATTATGAACAATTTATGAACGAATTGTGAATAAAAGTTCATAATTAGTTTTGTTAAACATTCACAATTATTCACAATTTTTTCATTTTTGTCTTGCACATTTTTTATGCCTATGCTAATATTCAAATTGCAGACGGCATAGGGCCGTTTGTGTAAACAAAATTTATGGGAGGTAATTGTAACAATGAAAAAGAGATTATTGGCACTTTCTATGGCAATGATCATGGTTGCAGGCACTCTGACAGCTTGTACACCGGAAGAGGCTCCTGCTGAGGGTGGCGAGACAGCTACTGAGGCTCCTGCTGAGGGTGGCGAGACAGCTACTGAGGCTCCTGCTGTTCAGGATGCAGCTACTATGGAAGCTCCTAGCACAGAAGGTTGGGATGAGAGCAAGAAGATCTATGCTTACTCATGGAATGATGAGTTCGGCAGCAGACTTCAGATGGTACTTGATGAGTATCCTGAGTACGCTGATTATGTTGAGTTCA
>JAEEGL010175304.1_pt1 | contig 36066 bp, 29 predicted proteins | sample 9134231 | NCBI WGS metagenome assembly JAEEGL01 (sample SAMN16246548, study PRJNA631951) | gut metagenome | biome: gut microbiome; feature: rumen; material: fiber-attached | host: Bos | place: Iran: Karaj | collected 2018-10
AATTAAATCAGATATACCTTTATTCTTTAAATCTATATCAAGTTTATTATATAAATCATCAAATTTAATAATCATACTATCTTCTAAATTCTTTTCTTCATATGATACTAATTCTATTTTAATTTTTTCTTCATTATTAGACAAAAAATTTAACTCTTTACCCTTATTTATATTAATATCAAAGTGCTTAGTATGATCAATTTCAAGCTCTTTATAATATACATTTTTTTCTAAATCAATTACTACTTCTTTATCTTCTTTTACTAATTCATCAATAGTAGTATTAAATAGAATACTTATTTGTTTTAAATTTAGAATATCTGGTATTCCTTCATTACTCTCCCATTTTGTAATTGCTTGTCTAGATACATTTAATTGCTCTGCAAGTTCTTCTTGCGTTAGTTTTCTTTCTTTTCTTAACATTTTTAATTTTTCACTAAATAACATTTTCCTCACTCCTTGCACAACATTTTACTTAATTTTGTATTATAAACAAGCAAAATTAATTTACATTTTATGAATTTTTTGCTACTTATCGTAGCATTTTATTAAAATTCTACTGTTTTTGGTTCTTCAGTAAAAGAATAGAATGTTGCTTTAGCATTTTCAAAGTATAATACTGCAGTATTATCGTCATCTTCAGAGTACATTGCTCTTAATTGAGGATTATTATCTAAAATACTCTTTTTTGCCTCTTGATTATCATCATTAATTAGTTTCCCTTCTATTCTAATCCATCTTTCTCCAATATTTGCAGATATTTCTACATTTTGATTCTTTTGTATTTGTTTAAATACATCTTTCTTTTTTCCAGTTAAAACATATAGTTTATTGTCAAATATATTTGTAATACCAAATGGTCTTACTCTTGGTTTATTCTCATCTATAGTAGCTAGATAGAATACTCCACAGTTTCTTAAAAATTCATCTACTTCTTTCATAATAATCTCCTATAAACATATTATAACATGTTTTTTATAAAATAAAAAAAGTAACTAAAGTTACTTATTATTTCTTTTTTTTGTTTTTTGATGATATCTAACTGCTATTTTTTCTTTTTTTGGTATAACACTTTCGCTTGTTGCTTTATCATATGCACTTTTATATTTCTTACCAATATTTGCAAGAGGTTCATTATCTTTAATATTTGCAAGAGAAGTTATTTCTCTTACTTGATGTAATACTTCATCAACATAAAGTTTTAAATCATATAATACATATTTAATAATTATATCTCTTTCAAGAAGCGTACATGCATATGGATACAATTCATCATCTTTATCTATAATACCATTATTTACATTAATATAATCGAATAAATGAGACTCATATTTTTCTCTTTTTTTCTCTGGTATATCTTTTTTCTCAAATCTAGCTTTAAGTAATATTAGTTCTTCAGAATCAGTTAGTTTTCTAATTCTATTTAAATCCAAAGTATCTCCATCATTAACTTTAGCTTTATGAGTAGCCATGCATAAATATGATACATTATATCCATTATCATCAATCATATTAGTATGTATATTTAATAATTTAGAATAATGTTTATCATTTTTTAGTGATAATAATTTAATATAATCCTTTGGTTCAAAATAAAGATAAAATACTTCACTTAATGAATTATATAGTTCTTCTTTACTCATATCAATCATTTTATTAGTTATTAAATAGTTAGCTTTTTGAAGATAATTCTTAATCTTTTCAATAAATGCATCAGTATCAATATTATTTGAATTGATATCTTCTATTGTTTCATCTTTTAATGTTATTTGTTTTGCAATTCTTTTCATGTATAAATCCCCCGGTTTTTTTTATTAAATACTCCAATCTTTAGAATCAATTAAATCAATTATTTGATATCTTTCATTCTGATTATCATCATAATTTATATTGCTTTTAACTACTGTAGCAGCTTTTACTATTCCATTTTTAGTAAGAATATATATTTTTTGTCCTTCACTTAATATTGTATCTAAAGGAGCAGCATATATTTCATCTTTTTCATTTCCTGCTATTCTAAGTTGAACTAAATTATTGACACTATTATTATATTCATTTTGTTTTATATGTTCTTGCTTCTTTAATTCTTTTATTTCTAATCTTTTCTTAATCTTTTCTATTTTCTTTTTTCTTTTTTCTTCTTGTTTTGCCATTACTAAAGCACGTTTTTCTTCTTTTTTCTTTTCTTTTAATTGTTTTCTTAATTCTTTCTTTTCTAATTTAATTTTCTTAGCTTCAGCTTTTTTTTGTTGTTTTTCTTTCTTTGCTTTCTCTTTTGCTTTTTTCTTTAGTTCTTCTTTCTTCTTTTTTGCTTTTTCTTCAATTTTCTTCTTTTTTTCTTCAGCTATTTTTTTTAATTTTTCTTCCTCTTGTCTTATTTTTTCTTCTTCTTGTTTTTTTATTTCTAATTCTTTTTCTTTTATTCTATTTTCAATTTTTTCTTGTTCTTGATCTAAAGTTAACTTCTCTTCTTCTTGTTTTTTTAATTCTTTTAACTTTTCTTTAGATTTCTTTCTTTCTTCTTTTCTTTGCTCTTTTTCTTTTCTTTTTAATTCTTTAGACTCTTTTTTTAATCTTTTAGTCTCTTCAATAATTAAATTCTTATCTTTTTTATATTTATCATCTTCTACATCTTTTTTATTATCTTTTTTCTTTTTTCTGTTATTAAGTTTATTCACAATAATACTTTTTATTGAATTTTTCTTTTCCGCTTTAATAACATTTTTCTTTTCTTTTTTAGGTTTTATTACTGTTTCTTTCTTTTCTTCAATAATAACTTTTTTATTCTTTTTTTCATCTTTAATTAATAATTCTTCATCAAAAAACAATTTATACATTGTACTAATTAAAAATGTCCATGCAATAACAATAATTGCAAATATAATTATGCATAATATAATTTTGTCGTTTTCAGATAATCCATTAAACATACATACACCCTCTTTTTTGAGGTTTATAATAACACAATAATTATAAATTGTCGAGTTTTATTATAATAATATATTAAAAAAAAGTAGATATTATCTACTTTTTAATTTAAAGTCATAGTAATTTCTTTTTCTTTATAGTCTTTTTTACTTGGATACTTTATTTTTAATGTTATTTTATCTCCTGGTTCTTTTTTATTTAATACTTTTTTAATTGATTCAATTGATGTAACTTTTTTCCCATCTACTTCTACTATTATATTTCCTATTTCAAGTTCTGATTTATCAGCATTTCCACCTTCAACAATTTTAGCTATATAAAATCCTTCTGGCATATTATATCCTTCAAATTGTCCTGAATTAGTCATATAACCTTCTATTCCAAGAGTTATACTTTTAGAATCATCTTCCCCAGCAATTAAAGTTTTTATAGTAGTCTCAACATCAGAAATTGGTATTGCAAACCCCATTCCTTCAATACTTGCACTTGTACTTAAAAGATTTGTTGAGTACTTAGCAGTATTAATTCCTACTACTTCTCCTTTGCTATTTAATAGAGCTCCTCCACTATTTCCTCCATTAATAGCAGCATCTATTTGAATCATATCTAAAGCTGAGTCATCTGTTTTAATTTCTCTATTTAATGCACTTACTACTCCTGTTGTTACAGATTGTCCATATCCTAAAGCATTACCAATTGCAATAATTCCATTTCCTACTTTTAGTTCATCACTATTACCAAGAGTTGCTATTTTTATTAGTTTTAATGTTTCATCTTTTACATCATTTTTACTTACTGATACAATAGCTATATCTTTTCTTTCAGATATTCCTTTAATTTTTGCATCATAACTATTATCATCGATAAACTTAACAGATAATTCACTAGAATCTTCTACTACATGATAATTAGTTAAGATATAAATAGTATTATCGTCTTCGTATACTATAACTCCAGATCCTGCTCCTACTGCTGTATAACTACTACTATTTCCTCTATAGATTGGACCATAATTTCCTGTTTTAATAACAGTTTTACTTGTTATAGCAACAATAGAAGGCATTACTTCTTCTACTACTTCAGAAACATCAGTTATATATACTCCTTCTGATTTAGTAGTTATTGAATCAGTATGTTTTAATTCAATGTTTGAGTCTTCTTTTTCTTTAGAACTTTTATTCTTGTTATTAGCATCTATAAATAAAATTATTGATGTAATAAACAATGTAAATAATAATACAAAACAAATAACAATTAAAACAGTAGCTCCACTTCCTTTTTTCTTAGGTTCAGGAATATACTCTTTTTCAAGAATTATTTCTTTTTCATCATCTTTTACTTTTTTCTTTTTCATTTTATCACTCCTTACATGATAAATAATAGCACATTTTTATTAAACAAATATTAAATAATTATAATTATTTAACAATAATTGACAATTAATTAATCATATGGTATAACAAAAATCACAAAAAGGCGGGATTTGGCATTGAGAAAAAAAATTAGAACTTATAGATATAGACCAAGAAAATTAAAAATGAGAAAGAGAGTTATTGCTCTTACAACTTCTGTAGTTTTAGGAACGGTTGGATACATGATTATTAAAAATATTAATCCAAATAATAAGAAGATTACTTATACTATTAATAATACAGTAAATCCAAAAAGTAATTATGATCAAGAAGAAGCAATTACACCTTCTCCAGTTCCAACTGAAGTAGTTACAGTTGCTCCTATAGTAACACCAGAACCAATAAAAAATAATTTTAATAAAGCTGACAGTGTAAAAGCAACAACTGAAGTAAATATGAGATTATGTCCAAGTGCAGATTCATATAAATTAGGATCTGTTTATGGTGGAGCTGTAGTTAATAGAATTATATCAAAAGATGGATTTGATCTTGTAAGATATGGAAATACTTTAGCGTTCATATCTAGTGATTATACTGATGAAAATGTTGAAGACTATAATAATGAGTATTATAAAGTTGAAGAAGATTGTGATGTAATTAGAACAACAACAGAAGTATATTTTAGATTAGGTCCTTCAAAAAATGAAGAAGATATATGTTTATTAAATAAAAATGAAGAATTATCAGTAATTGGAAAATCAGTTTCATATACTGATCCTAATGATATATGGTATTTAGCAAAATACAAAGATAAAATAGGATTTGTTAATGCTAAATATACAAAATCTTTAAAAGAAATTATTAAACAAATGGATCCTAATACAACAGATGTTAAAATATTAAAAATGGGATATGCTAAAAATTTTACTTGGATATATGATAATAATGGATCAATAATAGATAGTATTGATGAATATCAATTGTTTAAAGTACTAGAAGATAAAGGAAATAGTTATCTAGTTGAATATGATAGTGTAATTGGATATGTATCTAAACAAGATGTAAATACATATACTGGTTATTTTGTAGTAGTAGATTTAAGTAGTCAAAAAGTATTTTTATATTGTAATGCAGATTTAGTATTTGAAGGAAATTGTACTACTGGAAAAGATGATACTCCAACGTTTACTGGAGCATTTACAGTAGATGAAAGAACTAATAGTCGTTACTTTAGCGAAGATGCTCAAGCACAAATAATGTGGGCTGGATTACGTCATGGTAAAGGTAATGGACTTCATGATGCTCCATGGGAACCAGAAAGTAAATTTGGAAGTCAAAGCTATAGAAAATATAATGGAAGTAAAGGATGTATTAGATTACCTTCATATATTGCTGATTATCTTAAAGATTATATACGTGTTGGTACTAAAGTACTAATTAAAGATTAAAAAGAAAGATTAAAACTTTCTTTTTTTAATAATATAATCTATAATTACAAAACAAAAAAGAGTCGTTTAAGGCTCTTTTTTCTATACAAAAAAATGGTAGCGAGAGAGGGGATCGAACCCCCGACCTTCTGGGTATGAACCGGACGCTCTAGCCAGCTGAGCTATCTCGCCATAAATAAGCATATTAATAGTATCATACTTTCCCTTTATTTGCAATAATAAAAATACTATTTTTATAAAACAAATTAAAAAAGAGTATATTTAATATACTCTTATTCTGACGGATTGTTATTAGTATGATTGTAATGAGATACTCTAAGTAGTTTTTTTTGTTCATTTATTATTTCATCACACAATCCATTATCAGTACTAATATTTTCTCTTAAATTTCTTCTTACAAGATATCTAATTCTTTGAAGAGTTATTTTTCCTGTTCCATCGAACATTTCAAAATCACTTCCATCTTTAACAAACTTAGAATATGCCATCAAATAATATAATTTTTTCAAATCTTTTGGTGTTTTATCTTCTTCTATACATAATTTTTCTTTGCATTCTTCTTCATTTTCTATATCACATATTTTTAAATAAAGAGACGCAAAAGAAGAGTTTTTCTGATACATTCTAAATTTCGTTAAATCCCCTACTGAACATAAACCATTAATAATTGTAGTTTTCAAACTATTCATTCTATCAGTTGTAAGTTCAGGATTATCTATAGCTTCGATATCAAACTTTGTTAAGTCATCAATTACATCTAAAGCTGCTTCAAATGCTTGCTCTCTTCTTTTCTTTGTATCATACCAAAATCCATCTCTTATCATTTGAACTAATAAACTATAAGAATCTGATAAATCCTTAGATGTATATGATAATTTTTTATCAAATTCATTTAATTCATATAGATCTCCAATATATAATAAGTTAATTGAATCTCTTTTTATTAAACCTTCTTCATTAGGATCTAATCCTAACATTTCATAATATTTTTCTATATCTTCTTTTTTATACTTTGGCATAACCATTCCCCCTAAATGCCTAATTAATTGTTTTTAATTTCTTCTTTAACTGCTTTTATTACTTCGTCAATTTTCTTGAAATCACTAGATCCTCCTTGAGCAAAAGTAGAACTTCCTCCACCTCTACCATTAGACATCTCAGCAGCCTTCTTAACAATAAGTCCTGCTTTTAAAGTAACTTCATTACACTTACAAATATAATTAACACTTTGTCCTCTTACATTTGCAAAGAATACAATACCTTTCCCAAGTTTATTAATTAATTCATCTACAATAGTTTTTAATTCATTCATATCTAAATCTTTTACTTTCATAACTATTGTATCTATATTATTAATAGTTTCTTTCTTTTCAAGATATTTATCTATATTATTTACAGTTAATTGTGATTTTTTCTCATTATATTCTTTTTCAAGCATTCTTACTTCATTTTGAATATATTCGAGTTGGTTTTTATTATAGATAATATCTTTATAACTTGCAAGTCCTTTTTGATCTAATGTAATATTAAACGAAATGTCTATTTTATCTTTTTTAGCTTTTTCTATAATATCTTGTGCTTTACTAAGTAATAGCTTAATTTCATCAACATATTTTGCAACTGCTTCACTAATTAATACTGGAACATAATCGTTAGTACATCCTTCAAGTCTATATAAATTACTTCCTTTAGATTCTACTTTTAATATAGCAAATCTTTCTATTTCATCAGTTGATTTAATATGTGTCCCACCACATAATTCAATTGAATCTCCTATTTTAACAACTCTTACTATATCTTTATATTTATCAGTAAATAATGCCATTGCACCAAGTTTTTTAGCTTCATCAAGTGACATATTAGATATTTCACTTTCTATATGCGTATTAATTATATTATTTACTTTTTCTTCTATTTCGCAAATTTGTTCATCAGATATTTTACCACTATAAGTAAAATCAAATCTTAATCTTTCATCATCTACATAACTTCCTGCTTGATGAATAGAATTTGATAATGAATCTTGTAATACTTTTTGAATTATATGAATAGTACTATGATTTGCTTGTGTTCTAAGACGTTTTTCTTTTATTATTTTCATTTCACAAGAATCACCTATTTCTAAAGATCCTTCTAAAACTTCTATTTTATGCATATGTTGTCCATTAGGAGCTTTCTTAACATCTATTACTTTTGCTTTAAAATTATCATTTTTAATAGCTCCGATATCTGCTACTTGTCCTCCACTTTCTGCATAAAAACAAGTTCTATCAAATATAACAAATCCATCGCTATCAAGAATATCTACTTCTTTTCCATCTTTAAATAATCCAATTACACGAGCATCATCTAGTTCATATGTATCATATAAGAATTCACTAGGAGATTTAAAATTAAGTAATTCTTCATTTTGAATATTCATGTCTGCTGCTTGTTTTCTACTTTCTTTAGCAAGTTTTTTAGCTTCTTCCATGTATTTTTCAAATTCTTCTTTATCTACTGTCATTCCTTCTTCTTCTAGATATTCTAAAGTAAGTTCAAATGGAAATCCATATGTATCATATAACTTAAAGGCATCATATCCACTAATAGACTTATCAGTTGATTCTTTCATTAATTCTAAAAGTTTTCTTTCTCCTGCTCTTAGAGTTTGATGGAATAAGTTTTCTTCATCTAATATTAATCCTTTTACTTGAGATTTTGTCACTACTAATTTAGGATAACTTTCTTTCATTATATCTACAACTGTATCAACAAGTTTATACATAAATGGTTCATTAATACCTATTTTACGTCCTGCTCTTACACTTCTTCTTAATAATCTTCTTAAAACATATCCTCTATTATTATTTTCAAAAATACATCCATCTGATAATGCTACTGTAAGTGCTCTTACATGATCAGCAATTATTTTAAAGTATGAAGATTCATCATATTTAGTTCCACTAATTAACTCTATTTGTTCAATTATAGGAACAAATAAATCTGTATCAAAATTAGAATCTACATCTTGAAATATACAACACCATCTCTCTAAACCTGCTCCTGTATCAATATTTTTATGAGGAAGTTCTTTATATAAACTTCTATCTACTCCTGGTTCACTATTATACTGACTAAATACATTATTCCATATTTCAACGTAACGTTCTTGATCTTCATCTTTTTTGAATTTTTCTAAAGCATCTCCATTTGGATCATATTTTTCTCCTCTATCAAAGAAAATCTCTGTATCTGGCCCACATGGTCCACTTCCTATTTCCCAAAAGTTCCCAGCAAGTCTTACTATATGATCTGGAGACATTCCTAAACTAACCCATTTATTATATGAAGCTTCATCAGTCATATAAATTGTGCAATACAATTTTTCTTTTGGAATATCACACCAATCAGCACTTGTTAAAAATTCATAAGCAAAATCTAAAGCTTCTTCTCTAAAATAATCTCCAACGGAGAAATTTCCCATCATTTCAAAAAATGTTTGGTGAGTTTTAGTTACTCCTACATTTTCTATATCATTTGTTCTAATACATTTTTGAATACTTGTTAATCTTCTATTTTCAGGTACTATTGTTCCATCAAAATATTTTTTAAGTGGTGTTACTCCAGCATTAACAAAAAATAAAGAATCATCATCTTCTGGCACTAATGATGCACTCTCAATTACTTGATGTCCTTTACTTTGAAAGAAGTCTAACCACATTTTTCTAATTTCTGTACTTTTTAAATATTTCATTTTATTTTCCTACTTTCTTATTAAATAATTCTTTTATTTTATCAGCTACTTCTTCAATAGTCATATTAGAGTTATCTAACTCTATTGCATCATCCGCTCGTTTTAAAGGACTATTTTCTCTATGAGTATCTCTATAATCTCTTTCTTCTAATTCTTTTAAAATGTCTTCTAATTTAACATCTTGTCCTTTTTCAATTAATTCTTTATATCTTCTTTGTGCTCTTACTTCATTACTTGCTATTAAATATATTTTTAAATCAGCATCTGGAAGTACTACTGTTCCAATATCTCTTCCATCCATAATAACAGAATTCTTCTTAGCAAGATCTTGTTGCATTAAAACAAGTTTTTCTCTAACATCTTTATATTGACTTACTACTGATGCACAATGAGAAATATGATTCTCTCTTATTTCTTTACTTACTATTTCTCCATTTAATTCAATTTCTTGATTTCCATCCTTATAGAATATATTTATTTGAATATCATTTAAATGTTTTTTTACTTCTTCTTCATTATCTATATCAATGTTGTTTTTTACGCAATATAATCCTACTGCTCTATACATTGCTCCTGTATCAATATAAATAAAGGATAAATCTTTTGCTAATAATTTAGCAGTTGTACTTTTCCCTGTTCCACTTGGGCCATCAATAGCTATTTTATAATTCATAAATACCTCCAAAAAAAATAAAAGACCAAATTATAGGAGTGAAAAATCCACGGTACCATCCTACTTTGGTCTTAATTAACATAACGGTTTAACCGAAAGACTCATGAAGTAGCCTTCCTAATACTTAATTAACTCGTTCCCACCAATTACGAATCTCTCTTTAAATCTTATATTAGTACTCATCTTCAATCAACGTCTCTAAATATCTAATTTGTAATTATTTTAACAAATAATTATTTATTATTCAACTATTTTACAACTTTCATCAATAAATTCTTTAATTGTTGTATTTGTTTTAATCAATTTATATACAGGACTACCTTCAACAATACTAAATTCAAAATCTGCATTTGCTACTGAGTCTGTTGAAATATTATTTTCTTTTATTTCTTCTTCATTACATAAATCAATTTCTTTATCATTTATTTTTATTTTTGCTCCTTCAAGTACACTAATACCTGTTATAACTAATTTTTCATCTTTTATGTTAATACTTTCTGGAATAAAATCATAACCATTATCTTTAAAACTTGTTACTTTAGTAGAAGTTCCTTTGTCATCTATTATATATAAATGGCCAGAAGTAGCAGAAGTAAATACACATGAACTAATAATGTAATCATTGTATAAGTAGTATTTATCACATAACTCTAATTCATTTGTTTCATAGGAAGTCTTTCCATTATATGTAAAAGATCCTTTATTTGTTTCTTCATCTACATAATATTTAATTACTACTTTATTACCATTTTTTAAAGTTAAAGTAGTATCAACATTTTTGATAATATTTAATTGACTTATTAAATCTTTATCTTCGTTCTGTGTATTATCTATTTCATTTTTAGTATAATTTGGATCTTCTTTTAAATCTATCTTTTCATCAGTAAAAAATTCAAAAGCTCCCAAAGACAAACATGCAACACCAATAAAAATAAATATTATATATAGTACTCCACCTTTTTCTTCTTCCATATCGATTCTCCTATCTATATAAATTATAGAATAATTTTAATTAATAATCAATTATAAAGTCAAGAATTTAAACTTAACTATTAATCATATTTTTTTATAATTTTATCTTTTATTGAAGTCATTCTAATATCTTGATTATTATTAATAGAAGCCATTTTCAATGCATTTAAATCTCCAATAACTATTAATTTCTTTTTGCTTCTTGTAACAGCAGTATAATAAAGTTTTCTATATAACATTTTATTATAAGAAGATACTACTGGTATTACTACTGTATCAAATTCAGATCCTTGACTCTTATGAATACTTATGGCATATCCATGTTTAAACTTATTAAAGTTAGCAGGAGTAAATCTTACTTCATTACCATCATAATCAATTATTATTTCTTTATTATCAATTCTAGATATTGTTCCAATATCACCATTAAATATTCTTTCATCTGGCATATTAACAAGTTGTAATATCTTATCACACTCTCTATATATAATATCTCCAACTACTAATTCTTTTTTATTCTTAGACTTAGGATTAAATATATTTTGTAATGTTTTATTTAAGTTATCTATCCCATTTAATCCTTTATACATAGGAACAAGTACTTGGAAATCATTATATGATTCATCTTTATAAGTATCTGCTATTTCTTTTATAGAATCTACAATATTATCCGTTTTAATAAAATCTAAATCATAATTAACATTAAATAGACTTTCATTTACTTCTCCATTATTAATATCATGAGCAAGACTAATAATATTAGAGTCCATTGCTTGTCTATATAATTCTTTTAAAGATATTACATTTAACAAATCTGATTCTATTAAATCTTTTAATAACTGTCCTGGTCCTACACTAGGTAATTGATCATAATCACCTACCATAATAATTCTTGTATCTATTCTAAGGCCTTTAAGTAAACTATAGAAAAGAGGTACATCAATCATACTGGACTCATCTATAATTACCATTTTTGCATCACTTTTATTATATTCATTAATAGCAAATTTATCTGTTTCTTTATTCCATTTTAAAAAACTATGAATAGTAGATGCAGGAAATAAACTTTTCTCTGACAATCTTTTACTTGCTCTTCCAGTAGGAGCTAAAACAACAAGTTCTTTAACTAATAAATCAAAAGATAATTTATTAACTTTTTGATAAATATCAATAATAGAAGAAATAATTGTAGTTTTTCCAGTACCTGGTCCTCCTGTTATAATTAAAAAGTTCTTTTCGATTGCTTTTTTAATAGCTTCTTTTTGCTCATTATTATATTCAATTTTCTTATTTTTTTCTAACTCTTCAATATAACCATCTATATTATTTATTTTATAATCACTTTTGTTATTTAAACTAACTACTCTACTTACAATATTTTCTTCAGCATCCCACATATTTCTTAAGTAATATTTTTCTTCTACCTTAATTACTTTAATATCAAGAATTAAAGAATTAATACATTCAATAAAATATTCTTCATTAATATTATTTCCAAGACACATTATTGTATATTTATAAATCATATCTATATGAAGATAACAATGTCCAATAGAATTACATAATTCTTCCATAGTAGTTATAATAGCAGCTTTTACTCTTCTATTATCATCTCTTTCGTAATTGTGTTTTAATGCAATTAAATCTATTTTTTTAAAAGAAAAATCATTAATATCTTCTATTAATCTATAAATATCTTCTTCAATTATATTTAATGTATTTGATTTATATTTATTATATATTCTCATAGAATCTTTAGAAGAAAAACCTAAGTCATTAAGTTTTAATATTACATCATAACTATTAGAATATTCTGTTAATCCATTATATAAAGTATCTATTTGTTTCTTACTAATACCTGGTATAAGCATTAAATTAGAAGGATTTTCTAAAATTATTTTTATTGCATTATCTCCTAAAATACTTACTATTTTTTCTGCTGTTTTCTCACCAATTCCTTTAAAAGTTCCACCTGATAAAAATTCTACTATAGAATCTTTTTCTTCAGGAATTACTTTTTCATATGATTCAACATTAAACTGTTCTCCATATTTAGGATGATTTACAATATTTCCTGTAAATTTGTAATTATCATCAATATCTAATTCATGGAAATATCCAGTAAATGATATTGTATCATCTTTAAGGCACTCAAAAGAAGTAGTTGTATTTTTTACTTTTGCAAGTCCAACTACATATCCATTTTCATTTCTATATATTATTTTTTTAATTGTACCTATAATATACTCTTCCATAAATACCTCGTAATATATTATAACATTTATTCTATATAAAAAATGCCTTTTTAAGGCATTTTTTTATTTTATTACACGACAACCTCTTGAGTAACCCCCGGTATTATTTGGTTTATGACAACCATCGACATCAATCCATCCTTTACAATCTCTTAAACACTGACCATCAGCATCTGCGCATACGTCATAGCTTTTAGTAGTCTTATATTCCGCAATATTACAATATGTACTACCTTGAATACATGTACATGTTAGACCATAAGTTCTTTCTTTTTTTTCTACAGTTGCTTTTGCACTCCAATTTGAACTTATTGTTGATGAATAATTTTTCGTTGTTGTATTTGGCGTTCCTGTCCATCTAACCCATTTATAATCTGAAGATACAGTTGCATCTATTGTTACTGTAGCTCCACTTATATAATTTCCTGCTCCAGATACACTTGTTACACCCGTTTCTTTTGTTAATGTTACACTATATACAGTAGTAGTAGCATCAGAACTATCTGAAGATGTATAATTTCCTGATGCTGGTACCATTACAGAAACTTTTCTACTTCCAGTAGCAGCTTTTATATCATTTAGATGACTTTCACCACTTGAAGAATCTTTCCAACTTGAATTAGCAATACTAATTTGATGTTGCATTCCTGCACAATTACTACTTGGTGTCCATGTAACTACACCATTTGTTGCTATTGAAACATTTGTTGGCGCATTACATTTTTGAGGATTCATAATTGCTTCACATGATGAATCATTATGATTTGAATCTCCCTTACATAATACGGTAAAACTTGTTTCTGTTGCATTTGTTACTGAACTATTTGTTGATGGTGTACATCCATCATATGATGAATACATATTTTGTGCACTTCCATTATATGTTCTATTTGCACATACTATATTTGATTCAGCTTTAATAATATTTATTGTAAATGTTGCATTTTTCTCTGATCCTGATACACTATCCCTTGCATTTACTACATATGTATAGGTTCCTACTGGTGTTGATGCTGCTACTGTTATAACTGTTCCATTTAAGTTCATATAATTTGTTGTTCCAGTAGAATTTGTTTCAGATATTTCTGTATATACATAATTTCCCGTTCCATTTGTTGCAGGTGAAATATTTATTGTTTGACTATTTTTCATAAATGTAATTGTCTTATTACTTATATTAAATATTAATGGATTTGCTGAATAATCTGCATATGCTATAGTATATAGTCCTAATTCTTCAGCTATGTCTTCAACTATTGATCCATCTGCATTTACTACTTTCGTTCCAGTTCCATTTAATCCAGTATAATATCCTTTAAATGTGTATCCAACTTTTAATGGTTTAGCTACACTAGTTACTACTTCTCCATTAAATCTCCATAGCTCATAGAAGTATTCAAGCATTCCAACTGGTCCTTCATGTGATATTAATTGTATTACTTTTACTTCTCCAGTTATTCCAGTATCTTTAAATACATATACTTTTGAATCACTATCATCAACTGTTCTTACATCCGTTCTTTTATATGCTCTTCCATTAAAGTCAAAGACAGAACTTGGATTTTCATATTCATTTAGTAAAGGAAGATTAACTGATATATCTTCTTCTATTATATCTTCACTAATTTGACTAGATTTTACTTTTATTAGACCTACTTTTTCAGAATCAATTACTGTTGCATAATAGCTATATTTATTATATTCAGGCACTACTAATACGTAACTTCTATCAAAATCATATTCTCCATATGGACTACTTTTACTGTTTCCTTTTTCAAAAGCAATATTTTTAATAGGTACAAGCATTAATTCATCATCTTTTAATAAAGAACCATATCCTTTTTCTTCATATTCTGATCTTACTGTTTCTACAAATGCTGTAACATCTGATGCATAAACAGACTTATTTGCTTTAAAAATATATCTTGTTACTGCAGGAATTGCGATAAACATTATTATTCCAATAATTATAATTACTGATAATATTTCTATTAACGTAAATCCTCTTTTATTTTTCATACTCTCACCTATTTAAATTCTATCATAAGATATTATTAATTTACTATATTTTTTTTCAAAAAAAAACTAGAAATTCTAGTTTTTATTTACATAGTAAATTGTTCTTTTTTTTCTTCTTGTTTAATTAATTGAGGAGCATATTGCTCTATTAAAAGATCAATAAATTCTAAACCTTTTTGAGAAAATTGTCCTTTTTCATCAAATAATGATGGATATTTTTTAGAAAAAGCTTCTAATGTTAAATTATCATTGTCTATATTTTCAAGTATATTTGGTTTTGTTTCTTTTAATTCTACTGGTCTAGGTACTTCTACAAAATTAGCATCAATTTTTTTCATAATTAATTGTTCTAATTCATCTCTTTCTTTCTTATCCCCAAAAGAAAAATCTCTTTGAGCTTCTTTTTCATGTTGTTCTCTTAATTCTTCTTCATGTAGTCTATTATTATCTTCTACTTGTCTTTCTATTTCTTCTTTCATTTTTTCGCCTTCGATTTGTGTTTGAAGATCATCATTCCTCTCAGCAAGATTATTACCTTCAATTATTTTTTGACTAGATAAATAACAATCTTTAGCAAACTTACTTAAATCTATTACTGGAAATTTAGTTGTAAGAAATGTCATAAAATCTGTTAACTCATTATATCCACATATACCATTATACATATCAGGTCTATCACTATTTATCTCTAATTTACTAAAATTTGTATTAGGATCAAATTCATAAACTGTACCTAAAAAATATGTGTCATTTTCTTTAGATTCACCATCAGGTGGATAACTCATAAGTTTATTACAAATTTCTTCTACATCAGCATCAGTTAAAGCAATATCTAATATAGCTTTTTCTCCAAACTCTAAATATTCAACATGCATAACAGTTCTAGTAATTGTTAGATTTAAATCAAATTCTGCAAAATTAAGATTTACATTAATAGGATTCCCCATAAATACATCAATAGCTAAATTTTTCATTTTAATACCTCATATTCTATTAATATAATTGTATATTATTAATAATGTTATGTCAAACAAACAACAAACACATATATATTTTTTACAAATAATATGTCAATTATAAATTATTTATATAATTATATGATTTTAAAAAAAACTTTTATTATCAAGGTTTTTGTGTTAAAATATACCCAGATAGAGGTGTAGTGTATGCTGTTAACAAAAGATATCATTGATGAAAAAGATAAGATATTAAGAAAGAAAAGTTTAGAAGTAACTTTCCCAATGGATAAAGAAGACAAAAAAAACATAGACTTAATGATTGAATATCTTCATAATAGCCAAATAGATGAACTTGCTGCTAAATACTCCTTAAGACCAGGAATGGGAATGAGTGCAGTACAAATTGGAGTATTAAAAAGATACATTACAATCGTTCATGAATCTAGTGAAGGACACTTTGATACATATGTTGTAGTAAATCCAAAAATCGTAAGTGAATCAAAAGAAAAGATATATGTTGAAGATGGTGAAGGATGTTTAAGTGTTAATCGTGAAACAATAGGAATTGTACCAAGATGTGCAAGAGTTACAGTTGAAGGATTTGATACTGAAGGAAATCCTATAACAATAAGAGCAAGAGAAGAACTTGCAATAGTATTCCAACATGAAATAGACCACTTAAATGGTATATTATTTGTTGATAGAATAGATCCAAAGAATCCATTTAAAGGAAAAGATACTTATAGATCAATATAAAAAGAATCAGATAACTGATTCTTTTTTTTAATCATCGTTTCCAGGAATAACATAATTATCATAATCATCATTATCTCTATTACGACGATTTTCTTTTCTTAATAAAAACCTTTTTCCCTCTTTTATAGCATTATCAAGACTTAAATATGTATCTATATCATTATCAATTGATTCAATTAATTCAACTGGAATATTAGAACCATTTATTAATTCTAAATTCTTAGCAGTTTCTTCAATATTTCTTTCAAGTAATGCTTTAAATAAGTTCATTACATTTTTAGATAATTCTAAAGCAGATCTTTCAGATTCTCTTCCTTTATATATTGCAAATTCTCCTCCAATTAATGGGAATAAATCATTTTTAGCCATATCTAATGCATTAATTGTAATAAAGTGATTAACTGTTACTTGACTAATTCTTAATAAATCCTGCTTTGCAATTGCATTAGTAGTATTAAATCTATTTACTTTATCTTTCATTACTTGTAATAATCCTTTTAAATAAACAAATCTTCCATAATCATCTTCATTTTCAGGATCTAGTTTATTTAGTTCACTTACAATTATGTCTATAAACTCATTAGTCTTTTCTAAGTATATTCTATTCTTCTTTCTATATGCATCTAAGTATAATCTTATCTTATTATAGTTTTTTAACTCTTCTGATAATACTTTTATATTAACATCTATTGATGATTTTAATTCACCTAATGCATCAAGATTTATTTCTATTTTATTATTCTTAGTTGAAAATAATTTTAAGAATCCTCCTCTTTTTTCAGATTTATTATCATATACTTGAGTAATTAAAGATTGAATTGATTCAATAGATTTCTCATAACTATTTTCACTAGATAATTTAGGAAGTTCATCATAAATATATTTAGAATGAACTGATAAAGATTTACCAAAACCTATTACACTATCTATTTTATCTACATCTAGTGGTTCTAATTCCTGACTATCTAATATTCTTATTTTTCCTTCAAGCGATAAAGTATCAATATAGTCTTTATGAGTAACTACTTCTGCTTTTAATTTATCATAATCAATTAAAATGTCACTATCTCTAGCATTTAGCTTCTTTATAATATCTTTTAATACAATATTTTTATCGAAGAAAGCTTTTTTAAAATCTTCTTTATTAGCATAATCTAAATACTTATGAAAATCTTCTATATGTGATTGATAGTCAATTTTAGTTTCATAACTTTTTAAATCCTTAATACTAATTCCATATACCCTACATACATTTTCAAGAGTAATTCCGTTTTGTTCAAAGTATTGCTTATCACTTGAATTTATTAAACTTAATAATACTGAAACATCTATTGTTTCACCTGCCATTATTTTTTCGTTTTTAGTTGAGTATAAATACTTCATTATTCTAATTGCTTCAGTTAAATAATCATAAACACCATAACCATTATGAAATAATTCTTTAGCTTTTTTTTCTTTTTCTTCGAATTCTCTATCTTTTTTTTCTTGTATCAAATAATCATTAAAATTAGTAAATATATCACTATTAAAATTATATTTATTGTATAAATCCATTAAAGTTAAAGAATCACAACAATCAGGTATTGATTTAATTATTTCTAATATATTTCTTCTATTATTATTTTTATCAAATAATATATTTTTAAAATTATTAAGTAATAAATCAGCATCTATATCATCTAATTTGTAATCATATTTATTTTTGATATATTCAAGTGCGTTATTAAATGGACTCGTTTGATATAATAATCCTAAATCTAAATTATGTTTTTTAAAAATATTAAAAACTGTATTTTCACTTTCAAAACTATATAAAGAAAGCAATAGTGCATAAGTTTTTTTAGAATCAATATCAATATCATAATTTGATAAAGCTTTATAAACTTTAGACAATTTCTTTAAATAATTAATAGTATGATTATCTAGTCCATTAATTAAGAATACAAATCTTTCACTTTGTTCTTGTCTTCTAATACTTTCAATTCTTTCTTCTAATTGATCTAAGAAGTCTTTATCTATAAAAGTATTATCAGTATGATTATAAAAGATTCTTTCTAAGATAGAACTACTATTAAAATGTCTATCACATAAATTATGATTTATATGAGTTGGAGTAATATTATTTATATCTTCGTCATGATTAACTCCAGAATTAACAAATTTTTTAAATGTATCTACTAATAATTTTTTATCTAATGGTACATTATCTATTTCTTCTTTTGTAATATTAAGTTTTAAATAATTTAATACTTTATCAAGTGTAATATTATATGATTTAAAGAATTCTGCTACATCTAGATTATAATAATATGACGCGATAAATAAAGATAAAGTATCAAGATCATCACTAGAATTCAATACTTCGGTATTATGTTTATTTTCACTCATTTTATTTTGTATTAAAGAATAAATTCTTGTTGCTAATTCTAAATACTCAATAGAGTCTCTACTTAAATCTTTATATATTTCTAAAATATAATCATGCATTTTTTCTTCTTTATCCAATTTATAGAATTCATCAATTTGAGATAAAAAGTTCTTTAAAGAATCAGGAGTACAATGGCTCTTTTGCATTACTCTATCAATAATTAATGTATCATTTAATTTTTGATTTATAATATTTTCAACTATTCCTTGTACAGTTACATCTTTTCTTTGTTTTCCTTCATATATTCCTTTTTCATAATACTTTCTAAAATATGAATTTATTACTGAAGTATCAATAGGATAATCATCATAATTATTAGGATTATAATCTATAGCATTTGCATATGAAGACATTTTTAAATTATTATGATTTAATACGTCTTTAATAACTTTCTTCATATTTAAATCATATTCATCTTTTTCAAAATCATCATAATGAGATATTGCAAGTAATAATGATAAAGGAATACTATCATTTTCTATATCTTGAAAAACATCATTATTTTTATAATTAGCAACTAAATCTTTTCTAATTTGAGATGCTGTTTCTAAAAAAGATCTAACATTAAGTGGTAAACCATCAAATATCTTTTTTTCTAATGCTTCTTGTTCTTTTGCTTTAACAGTTTTAGCAAATGGTTTTAAATATTGTTCTATAAAATTAAGACAATTCAATTCAAAAATATTATTGTATGCCTCAAATGAATTACATTTTTCATAATATGCATTTATAATTGGCATAAATAATTCTATAGGAGTTAAAGTTGAATAATTAGAGTCTTTTTTATGAATTAAAAAATAATGAGAATACTTTGAAAATAACTCATCAAAATTTTCTTCTCCAGTTGGTTTTAAGTCTTTAAGAATTAAAAAATTATCTTTATATCCACCTTGTCCTAAAATTGTTTTATAAGTATCAAACTTATTTAAAACATGTAAAAATAAATATAAATCTTTTACATATTTTTTAATACCAAATAAATTAACTGATTTTGCTTTAATTTCTATATCATTATAACAATCTAAATAAAGCAATAATATTTTTGTAAATTCTAAAGTTTCTTCTGGTACAAGTTCCTTATATCTTTCATAGTCGATCATATACAAAACTCCCCTTTTCGTTAAATTGCCCTATATTATACCATAAAAACCAAAAAAAATAAAGGATTAATGTTATATTAATCCTTTTTAATATTTTGATTCTAATTTAACTTCCAAATTACTATTCTCATCTAGAACAGTACCAGGAGGAATATTTTGACTTACAATGTATCCAATTCCTTCATATGTATATGGTATTTTGACAAGTGAAATAAATGATATTAAATCTCTTGTACTAAATCTTGTTAAATCAGGCATTCTTACTTCGTTTCCATTAGTAAGTAAGAATACTTTATCAATTTTATTTATTTTACTTCCTGCTATTGGATATTGAGCAACTACTTTATCTCCATTTCCAAGAACAATTGTATTTATTTGATTACTTTGCAATATTGAAGTAACGCTTTCTACATTTTTATTTAAATATGATTCTACATCATATTCTTCTAATTTTGTTGTTAAAGCCTTCGTTTCATCATATATCTCTAAGTATTTACTAGTGTTTTTGATAATATTTCTTACCATTTCTCCAATATCTCTTGTTGAACACCATTCACTTTTAACTGCCATATAAATAATTACTTTAGGATCATCTCCAGGAAACATTCCAGCAAGACCTCTTACAACATATGAATCTGAGTATCCAATTCCATTATCATTAACAACCTGTGCAGTTCCAGTTTTTGCTATAAAATCATAACCTGGCATATTATAGTAATATCCAGTAGAAGTAGCAGATGTTCCAGTTACTACGCTTCTCATTAATTCTTTAATCTTATTTACAGTTTTCAAACTTGCAACACGTTCTATTTCTTTTTTCTCACCTTTATATATTATTTCACCAGTATCATGATTTACTATTTTATCTATAATATATGGTTGTAATAATATTCCATCATTTGATATAGATGTTAAAGCTTTAATATTTTGAATAGGTGTTGTAGTTATTCCTTGACCAAAACCTGCATTTAGTATTTCTGTTTGATATCTAAATGCAACTTTACCACTAGATTCATTAGGAAGTTCTATTCCAGTTTTTGATCCAAAACCTAGTTTATTATAATATGCTTTTAATTGATCTGCACTTAAGTGTCTATCTATTATATTCATTACTGCAACGTTACTAGAAAGAGCAAATCCTTGATCATAAGTTATTACTCCCCATCCTTGTCTTCTCCAGTCACCTATTTCTGTTCCATCTTTTGCAACAAAGATACCTGATTTATATGTTTCATCTCCATTATATACATCATTTTCCATTGCAGCCATATAAGAATATATTTTCATTGTAGAACCTGGTTCATATGGCATAGAAGTGTTAAGATTCAAATATGAAGATATATTTTTTATATTTGGATCAAATGATGGAGCTGTTCCACTAGCTAAAATAGCTCCAGTTTTAGCATCAGCTAACATAACACTTATAAAGCTAGGTGAACAAGTATTATATAGTTTTTCCATTGAATCTTCTACAAATAATTGAACACTACTATTAATAGTTAAATAAATATCATTTCCATCAACTGCTTCTATAGTAATTTCTTTTGTTCCAGGTATTTTATAACCTTTTCTATCTTTTTGATATTCACTTGATCCATTAGTACCTGTTAAATCATCATTATAGTAAGATTCAATACCCATCTCTCCTACTATTTCTTCACTAATTTTTCCATCTTCATTTTCTACTTCTTTTTTTCTTGCATATCCAAGTATATAAGATGCAAACTTACCATATGGATAATATCTTTTTTGTGTTTCAATAAAACCAATACCAGGAAGATTTAATGCAAGAATCTCATCTTTTTTCAATTCAGTTAAGTCTCTTGATTTTGGTCCTAGATACACAACATCAGAATCTTTATTTAAATATGATAATAATTTTTCTTTATCTTCTCCTAATACTTCTGCTAATGCTTCTGCTGTATGTTCTTTATCTACTACATGTTGGGGTTTACTTTCGTCTTTAGTCCATTTATCAGTTAATGTAGCAGTAAGTGTATATGCTGATACATTTTCAGCTAATATATCGCCATTAACATCATAAATAGATCCTCTTTTCGAATATAAAGTTTCTTTCTTGGTAGTTCTTCTACTTGCAAAAGATTGTAAATCAATACCATCTATCTCTTTACTTGTAGATAATTGATACATTCTATAAAATATTAAACCAAAAACAAAAAGACCGATTAAAAGATATAATCTACTAAATCTTATATTCTTTAATTCGCTCTTCTTTTTTTTCATTTATAATCACACCTTAGTCTAATCAACAGATTTTATATTATTATTATTATAACTCAATCCTTGCTCATGTGCAACTTCTATAATTTTATCAAGAGAAGCTAACTCATTTATTTTCATTGATAAAGATTGATTTTTCTTCTCTTGTGTTTTAATTTCTTTCTTAACTTGTTCTACTTGAACATTAATACGAGACAATGTAGCTTGCATGAAAACTACTGTGAATGGAAAAGAAATCAGCATTAAAACGACAAGACTATAAAAAGTTTTTTCAAGTTTTCCAATTCTTTTAATCCTTTTAACTGTTTTCTTTTTCATATTAATTGCCCTTTCTATTTTATTCTTTCTATTATTCTTAGTTTTGCTGAACGAGATCTATTATTTTTTTCTAGTTCTTCTTCAGTTGGAACTATAACACTTTTATTTATTAATCTATAATCTGGTAAATATTCTTCCGGTATATTTGGCAATCCTTTTACTTTTGGATCGATTTCAGTATATTCTTTAAATATATTTTTTACTATTCTATCCTCTAAAGAGTGAAAAGTAATGACGCATAATCTTCCTCCTACATTTAGAATAGATAATGCGTCTTTCAATGAATCTTCTAAAATATCTAATTCATGATTAACTTCTATTCTTATCGCTTGAAATACTTTTCTTGCTGGATGATGTTCTTTTTTTGCTTTCATTGGATATGAATTTGAAATAATATTAGCAAGTTCTAATGTTGTTTCAATTTTTTTGTTTTGTCTATATTTCACTATGTTTTTTGCAATTAATGGAGCAAATTTTTCTTCTCCATACTTATAGAATATTTCTTTAAGCTTAGTTTCTTCATAATTATTTACTACATCGTATGCAGATAACTTTGCATCTTGATCCATTCTCATATCAAGTTTTGCATCATTATGATAACTGAAACCCCTATCAGTCTCATCAAGTTGTACTGATGATACTCCAAGATCAAATAAAATACCGTCTACAAAATCAATATTTCTCTTTTGTAATTCATCTTTAAGATTTCTAAAGTTGCTTTTAATAATTGTAAAGTTGCTACCAATTTTTGATAGTTTTTCACAACTTGCTTTAATAGCATCTTTATCTTGATCGATGGCGAATAAATACCCTTTTTTTATCCTTTTTAATATCTCACTGGAATGCCCTGCATATCCTAATGTGCAGTCTAAATAGATACCGTCTTCTTTTAAATTTAAACCATCAATTGATTCATTTAGTAATACACTTATATGCACTATTCATCACCTATATTAGAATCAAATAATGTTTCTGCAATATCTGACAAGTTATCTTTGTTAGTCTCATAGAAATTATTCCATCTTTCACTTGACCAAATTTCAAGTCGATCCCCTACGCCGATTATAACGCATTCCTTTTTCAAATCGGCGTGGGAAATCAATGGAGAGGTAATATTAATTCGACCTTGCTTGTCAAATTCTGCTGCAGTAGCGCCTGAATAGAAAAATCTCATAAAACTACGAGCGTTTTCTTTAGTGAAAGGTAATTTACTTAATTTTTTGGTAATAATCTCCCATTCATCCATACGATAAACAAATAGACATCCCTCAAGCCCACGAGTAATAATAAAGTTCTCGCCTAGTTCATCCCTAAATTTTGAAGGAAGCGTAAGACGTCCTTTGTTATCAATGTTATGATGAAATTCTCCCATTAACATAATTATCCCCCACTTTTCACCACATTTAACCACTGCTACCATTATATTACCCCATATATAGGTATTTGTAAATAGTAAAATCGAACAAAACAAAAAAAGACTTGTCAAATTGACAAAGTCTTTTTTTCTAACAATTATTATTTTTTTATTCTAGAACGTATGGATCTCCGCTAGTTCCTGTTCCTCCACTTAACATAACTGTTGATTTTAAATATACAACTGGTGTTGTTCCAATAGGATCTACCATTCCATGAGAATCAACTTGTTTATTTGATCTATATACAAGCATAGCATCGTATGTTAAATTGTAACCTTTATTAATTGACCATGCTCTAAAAATAGGACCATTATTTATTAGTGTTGTAAAAATCCAATCAGAACATGAATCAAATTGGTGTCCTCCTTTAGTTAAACACTCATCATTTGCTGCATATAAATATTCATAAATTGCAAACAATCCTATTTTTCCAGTCCATGTAGAATCTTTTGCTCTATCATAAGCTTCACTTGCATTATCCATACGATATGCTGGTCCAATAAACCATGTTGCATTTTCATCAATCATATTTCTTGATGTAGCATCAATGCTTGGATAATACGTATTATACAAATAATTCTTTATATCACTTGCAGGCCAAGTATTATTTGATGTAGAAGCCCATTTTTGATTCCCTATAGGTTCTGCTTTAATAATTTTTAACTGATTATTGTAAACTCCAATTATTCTCCACAATTCTCCATTATTAAATGTTACATAATTATTTGGATCTGCACCATAATAACGTTTAGCTCCTGCAACGTTTCTTAAACCTGATACTTTTGAAATTATTTGTGCAGCAGTCTTAGGTCCTGAATTTGATTCAATATCATCTCCTGGAGCACGTTCAGATTGATATGGTCCATTCCATTCTCCATTTGTTAATACATATATGTTATTTTTTCCATCTATCCCTGTTGTCTTTACTCTATCTAATATGTCATCTGACTTTAAATCACTTTTTATTTTATCTGTATCAAGATCATTTAATGCTGTTACATCTTCTATTCCTTGACCAGCATCATCTACACTTATCCAGTAATATTTGTATCCTTTTCCATCATATGTTACTCCAACATATGCTTGGGTAAATTCTCCATAAGGACTTTTCAAAGCATTTTCAGTATTTATGTAATCTGCAGGAATATAGTATGTAACACTTGTATCATACATTCCTAACTTCCCTTCATTAACTACATTTCTTGCACCATTTACTATTTCCATAGCTGTATCCACATAAGCTGACTTTCTTGAATCACTTATATAACTCGTTACAGAAGGTATTGCTATAATCATTAAAATACCAAGAATAATGATAACTGCCAAAAGTTCAATTAAAGTAAAACCTTTCTTTTTCTTTTTACTAGATATCTTTTTTATAGTAGTATTTGTAGATTTCTTTGTTGGAATTGTCTTCTTCTTTGTTGTTTTGCTTGTTGTCTTTTTAGTTTCTTTTTTCTTTTCCATACTATCACCTATTATTATTTTATCATCAATAATAAAAATGAATGTATAATCAAACCGCTTTTAATAAACACTTTACAAGCAATTTACAATTATTTAAAAATAAAAAAGTTAAGAAAACTTAACTTTTTATCTAATAATTGGTGTTTCACTAGAGTTTGTTGTTTCAATAACAAGACAGTTATTAAATGGTGCTGTTTGTTTAGCTGCTAATGTTTTATATTCACTATAACTATACGGAGTAAATGTATAAACATTTCCAATTCTTGTTGCTTGTAAACCACTATAAGTATAAATATTTTGAATACTATCTGGTGCTTCTAGTGTAAATGACCAGTTTGTTAAAGGTTGATTAGTTAAATTTGTTACTTCAACATTATATTGCATTGTAGTAACATTAGATCCACCGCTTTGATATTGATTAAATCTGTGTAATACAACTCTTAAATTATCATTTGATGTTGTACCGTCCATATTATCAAGAGATCCTTGTCCACCTGATGAAGTACCTTCTTGAGTACCACTTGCTACTAAAGTGTAATCAATTTGACAAGTTAATAATAACATGTCAGCTTCTTTAGGAATTTTAATTTGGAATCCTGTATCAACTCCTGATGTAGTTATATAGTTTTGAGCTCCTCCACTTGGATTACCAGTAATTGTTAACTTAGTACCATTTAATTCAACTATAGCTTTACCAGAATCATATGCTCCTGATATTAACTCAGTTCCTTCAGGAACATCGAATGTTGCTGTGAAAGTTCTAATTACTGAATCAGCTTCCCTACTTTGAATATTAATTGTAGCACCCCAACACATTCTATAGTTTCCTTGAATAGAACAATTATTTAAATGGGCATCAACTGATAAACTTAAATCTTTATATGTCCAAGTAATATGGTCTGAAGATGTAGGTCCATCATCACCAGGTTCTTCAATAACTTCTTCAAGAATGATTTTTGTTGCAGTACATCCTTTTGATTCGTCAAGTAGAACTACATGATCAGTTCCTTCAATTTTATCATCAAAAGTAAAATCATTAACTTTTAAATCAGAACTAATATCATCAGTATCTAAATCATTATAAGAAGTTATCTCTTTTACTCCCATTCCTTGATCATCTATACTTCTCCAATAATATTTGTAGCCTTGTCCTTCAAATTTGACAATAACATATGCATCTACAAATTTACCATAAGGAGATTCTGCTTCTCCTCCATTTTCAACTTCTAAACACGCTGTAGGAATATAATATGTAACATTTGGATCATACATTCCAATTTTTCCTTCATTTACAAAGTTTCTTGCACTAGATATTAATTGTTTAGCAGTATTAACATAAGCTGATTTTCTTGAATCACTAATATAACTTGTAACAGATGGTATTGCTATAATCATTAAAATACCAAGAATTATAATAACTGCTAAAAGCTCTATTAATGTGAATCCTTTTTTCTTCTTTGGTGTTTCTTCATTCTGCTTTTTCTTCATTATTTTTTTTACAATATTTCTTTTTGATTTTTTTTCAGATTTCTTATTTTCAATTTCTTTTTCCATAATCATCACCTATTATTAGAATATCATATTTTATTATTTTAAATACAAAAAAAACATAATTATTATTTTTACTTTACACTAAAAAACCTGATACAAAATGTATCAGGTAATATAATTATTTATTCAATAATCTTTTTTCTTCAATATCTTTATTAAGTAACTCTAAGAATTCATCCCAAGAAACTGTTTTAGTTTCATTATTTCCATATACTCTATAACTAATCTTATTATCATTTTTCTCATTATCTCCAAGTATTAATGTATATGGAATTTTTTTCATTTGAGCTTCTCTCATACGATAACTTAGTTTTTCATTTCTTGCATCAAGTTCTGCTCTTATATGGTTTTCTTTTAACCAGTTATATACTTTTTCTGCATAATCAGTTTGATATTCAGAGTTAACTGGCATTACTACTACACCAACTGGAGCAAGCCACAATGGAAGTATTCCTTTTGTCTCTTCTAAATAGAAAGCCATAAATCTATCAATTGATCCAAATATAGCTCTATGAAGAACAACTGGAGTTTTCTTAGATCCATCTTTATCAATATAATTTAAATCAAATCTCATAGGTAAGCAGAAATCTAATTGACAAGTAGATAAAGTGTATTCATTACCTACAGCAGGTTTTACTTGAACATCTAGTTTTGGTCCATAGAATGCTGCTTCTCCAATTTTTTCAACATATTCAAGTCCTAAATCATTTAAAACTTCTCTTAATTTATTTTCTGCATTATTCCACATTTCATCATCAGGATAATATTTAACTGTATCAGCTGGATCTCTTAGTGATAATTCAAATCTATAGTCTTTAATTCCTAATTCTTTATATACTTCAAGAATTAAATCAACAACTCCTTTGAATTCGCTTTCTATTTGTTCTGGAGTACAGAAGATATGTGAATCATTTTGACAGAATGTTCTTACTCTTTCAATTCCTTTTAAAGATCCACTTGATTCAAATCTACAATCTCTTGCTATTTCTGCAATACGAATTGGTAAATCACGATAAGAGTGAATACTGTTTCCATAAATAACCATATGATGTGGACAGTTCATTGGACGAAGAACAAATTCTTCTCCTTCTACTTCCATCTTAGGAAACATTGCATCTTGATAATGATCCCAGTGACCACTTGTTTTATATAATTCAACATTACCTAAAGGTGGAGTTAATACATGTAAGTAACCTCTATCTATTTCTTTATTTCTAATATAGTTTTCTAATTGATTCCAAATAATAAATCCATTAGGCAAGTACATTGGAAGACCTTTACCAATTAAATCATTTGTTAAGAATATATCTAAATCTTTTCCTATTTTTCTATGATCTCTTTCTTTTGCTTCTTCAAGCTCTTTTAAATGTGCTTCAAGATCTTCAGGATTTTCAAAACAAATACCATAAATCCTTTGAAGCATTTTATTGTTAGAGTCGCCTTTCCAATATGCACCACTTGTTTTTAAAAGTTTAAAGTTTTTCAAAAGTTTTGTAGACTCAACATGTGGTCCACGACAAAGATCAGTAAAATCTCCTTGTGTATACATAGAAATAACAGTATCATCTTCATCCATTCTTGATATTAAATCTACTTTATAAGGATCATTTTTAAATCTTTCAAGAGCTTCTTTTTTAGATATTTCTTCCCTTACTATTCTTTTATTGTCTTTAGCACATTTTTTCATTTCACGCTCGATTTTTTCTAAATCTTCTTCAGAAATCACTGCATCTCCAAGATCTATATCATAATAAAATCCTTCTTCAATAACTGGTCCTACCCAAAACTTAGCTTCTGGATATAAATGTTTTACTGCTTGTGCAAGAAGATGCGCACAGCTGTGATTTAAAGTATTTAAATTTTCATTTTCTTTAATATTAATCATTATATCAATTCCTTTCTTAATTCTCTTCTTCTAACTCTTTGTATTATTTTTTCTTTGTGGTTATTTTCTAATTCTTTTCTTTTATGAAGCTCCTTTATAACAATATTCTTACCCCTATCATTTTTTGCTTTCTTACATTTTTTAATTAACCCCGTTAACTCATAATCACTATATTCAGAAAGATCATAAATATCAATATACGGTTTTTTATCAAAAGTAACATCCAACTCTAAAGGTTCCTCTTCTGTAAAATCTTTTCTATTTATCAAGGGATTTCTGTAACCCTGAACCTCCCCTTCACAGTCCCTAACTAGTATTACATTTCCAGATAAAATATCATCAACTACTATTTTATCATTTGGAACATTATTAATACTAAGAATAGAATTTAATTGCTTATGCGTTATTCTATGGGTTACTTCTCCTTGCATATTATAATAAACTAACAAGAATTTACTCATACTAATAATTAAATTATCGTTCATATAACCACCCTTTCAAAATAAAAAACGCCCCTTACAAGGAGCGTTTATGCGCGGTACCATCCTACCTTTATCTTAATTTTTATAACGGAATTATCCGGTTTTTATTTCTAAAAACACTTAAAGGTAGTAACAAATAATCTGTTTTGTTAAGTTCCAGCAAACCTTAACTCTCTATAAAAACACAATTATTTATCTTGTCCTTATCTTCGCTTTCAAATATATTTTATGATTTATTTCATTAATTGTCAACATCTAAAATTTCTAATAATTTTGTAGATATATAATCAACTATTAGTTTTTTATTTTTTTCTCTAGTATCCTCTGTAGCCTTTAAACTATATTCATAAAACTTATCATTATCTTTATCATAAATACTAAAGAAAACTTCACCAATTTCTCCTACTGGATTATTTGGATCTTGTTTATTAATTTGACCAGTTACTCCAATTCCATAATTAGAAGCTGAAAAATCTGATATAGCCTTTGCCATTTCCTTAGCAGTTTCTATACTATAAACAGTATATTTATTAATGACATCTTCACTTACTCCCATTTTAATTTTATATTCATTTGAATAAGTAACCGCTCCGAAATGGAAAACAGAACTAGAATTAGAAATACAAGTAATTGCAGAAGCAAGTCCTCCTCCAGTACAAGATTCCATTGTAGAAATTGTTTTGTTTTTTTCTATTAATTTGTTAACTATTATTTCAAAATTATTCATTCTATCACTACCTTTAATAAAATTATAACATATTTTTTATACTGTTATAAAAAAATTAAAAACTACCTGGTTCTAACATGACCTTCTTTGTTATAGACTGTTCCAAACTGATTAATAATTAAGTCTCTATTTTCTCTACTAAACAAACTATAAAAATCATAGATGCTAAGCACAGATTTAAAATATTTATCTTGCCACGAATCAATAAAAGTAATAGTCTTACTATTGCAATCAAAATCATAATTTCCATGTTCAATTGCACATCTTATATGCTCAATAAAACTTCTTTTCTTACCATAACTATACATATTCATAACCGAAGGATTAGAAATAGTATCAATATATGGTGTTAGTTTTTCCTCTATTTTACTCTTCCTATCTGTATTATCATAATATGGATTATCATCATCGTTTTCTACTTCTACAAATTCATCATATAAATTATTAATTTTATCACAAATAGTACCTTGACTATCTATATAACTATCCACTTTTCCAACATATGGAACATCTTTAATTAGTTGATCACTTATATCTAATTTTTCAAATCCAAACATATCATCATTTAAAAGAGACATAGCATTTTTATCTTCGCCCTTTAAAAAGTTTTCTAATGGATAAATATAATACTTATAGAACATAACTAAACCATCTATAAAATCATCACATAAATGATTACGGTTTTGCGGATAATTTAGTCTATTAAGCAATCCCCATTCAAATAGTTTTCTGTTGGGATATTCATTAATATAATTTTCTTTAATACCGGTACTATTTATATGAACAACTATATCAAATGACCCAAGTAATAATTTTTTATGTTCCATTAAATCCTTATAAAATGAACCATTCGATAAAATAAATTTATTAATGATATGGCTTAACTTTTTTTCATAAAGTTTGTTTCTATCAGTATGCTTTTTGGGTTTATCTATTATTCTAAACTCATAACCATCTTTATAATATATTGTTTCTCTTTTTTCAGATGGTTTTGGGAATCTAGTACATTTTGATATATGATTAGCAAAAGAGATAATACTATTTATAGATATCTCTGCTGATGCCGTCTCACCATTAATATCTGTTTCTATAATTATACTATCTTCATATGGTGATATAACAAAATCTCCGTGTGCTAATTTTCCCCTTATTAGATTTATTTTTTGTAAATAATTTAAAGACTCTATCTTTTGGTCATCACTATTAAACTTTAATAAATTGGCACACTCTTTTAAAAAGTTTTTAGATACTAGTGGTTTTAATTTATCATTTTGTTTTTGAATACACTTTTCAAAATAATAAGAAATAATTAATGATGCAACTATTAATTCATTTGCTTGCCACCTATTGCTAATTAAATATACAAATGTATCTCTTTTTAAATCAATATTATCCATAATAAAAAGCCCCTTTCATTTCGAGGCATTATTATATCATATTTTATACTGTTTTTCAATTATTTAAGACTTTTAAACACTTTTTCAAGGTCATCATTGATAACAAGATCTGCTACTTTATCATAATTAGTAGTCATTTTATTAATGATAACTAGGTTTTTACCCTTAAAATAACTTATAAAACCAGATGCTGGATAAACAGTAAGAGAAGTACCTGCAACAATTAAAAGATCAGCATCACTTATATATTTAATAGTACTAGTAATAACATCACTATCTAAAGATTCCTCATATAAAACTACTTCAGGTTTAATAAGACCTCCACATGTACATCTTGGTAATCCCTTACTATTAAAAACAATATCTTCATCATAAAACTTATTACATTTCATACATCTATTTCTATAAATACTTCCATGTAATTCTAAAACATTTTTACTTTTCGCCTTTTGATGTAATCCATCTATATTCTGAGTAATTATTGCTTTTAGTTTACCTTTTTTTTCAAGTTCAGTTAAATATAAATGACAACTGTTAGGCAGTTTATCTAAACAGTTCATTTTATCACGGTAAAATCTATAAAACTCTTCAGCTCTATCCATAAAAAAGTGATGTGATAATATTTCTTCTGGAGGATAGTCATATTTCATATTATAAAGTCCATCTTTACTACGAAAATCTTTTATACCACTTGCAGTACTTACTCCTGCTCCTCCGAAAAAAACTATATTGTTAGATTCATCAATAAGTTTTTGTAATTGTTCTATTTTTTCCATAATACTCCTTAATAAACTAATTATAAAGAATAATCAGTTTTATGCAAATAGTTAACTGCTTCTTCAAAAACCCAAATAGTATCTTGATAATTTAAATAATCTTTTACTTCATCAGGATTAACCCATTTAGCATCTAACAATTCTTTTGGATCAATTTTCAAATCAAAAGATATAGCTTTTCCTATAAAAAACACTACATCTTTCATAACTCCTTTTTTAGGACTATATGATATTACTTTTCTAAAATCAGAATCAATTTCAACATCAATATTAGTTTCTTCTTTTATTTCCCTAATCGCAGTATCAATTTCTGTTTCTTTATCTTCTACATGTCCTTTAGGAAAATGCCAATATTCATCGTGTTGTTTAATTAGTAAAAACTTAATTTCGCCATTATCTTTTTTTACTACTACTGCACCACAAGATTTTTCGTTTACCATAAACCATCACCATTTATATTTTAGCACATTAATTAAATTTTTACACTTTATTATTTTGCACAACTCTTGCAAACTTAATAGCAACATCCCTAACTATCTCATAAAACTCGATTTCACTTTCTTTCATACCATTCTTAACCCACGCTACTAAAATACCATAAATATAACCATTCCAAGCCAAATGATAATAATCATCAGGAGCAAATTGTTTATTAAATGTTTCAAAAAGAATATCCAAACTATCAGTTTTATTTAGAATATCTAAAACAGGTTTATTCTTTTTAAATATAGCAATTATTACCCTAACATTTGAAGATAAATTACGGTTTAATACACTAATTATTTTATCGATAGGTACTTGAACAGCATCCACCAAAACATCATGCACTGAGTTATAGTTATTATAAAATGCAGCACGTGATACATCAGCTTTTTCTACTAAATCAACTATTTTTATATCATCTATTTTTTCATTTTCCAACATAATAATTAAAGCGTCTCTTATAGCTTTTCTAGTTAAAGATTTACTTTTTTCATTAGATAATTTATTTGCATTTGTCATACAAAAACCTCCTAAATACATTTGTCATATATTACAAGAAATAAACAACATTGTGTAGACAAATGTACACTCCAAATTCATTGTAGCACATATATACAATAATTAACAAAAAAGAAAGAAAAAATTTTTCTTTCTAATTCTTATTATCATTAATATATGATTCAAGATCTTCTTTCCAAGCAGAAGTTAATTTCTCATCATCATATACCATATTACTTGCTTTTAGAGCAGCTCCAAATAATTTTGAGGTTCCTTTTCTATCTTTTACATAGTTTGAAATATTACTTTCTTTTATACCAATACTACTACCTTCAACATAAGAGTCAATTCCTGCTCCTATATAAATAAACTCCCAGTTATCATGTTTTTTAATAAGACTTTTTATTTTCTTTTTACTGAATTCTTTTGATGCATTTTCTAATCCATCTGTAGTTATAACAAATATAACTTTTTTAGGTTTACAACTATCAATATAATTAATAGTTTTACCAATAGCATCAAGTAGTGCAGTACATCCTCTTACATAGTATTCTTCACTAGTTAGTTTTTTTACTTTCTTAATATCAACTCTATCATGTAACATTTCATATTGATCATCAAAAAGTACTGTAGTTACCTTAGCATTTTTATCTTTTTGCTTACTTAAGTAACTGTTATAACCTCCAATTGTATCAGATTCAAGTCCTCCCATTGAGCCACTTCTATCAAGTAAAAATACTATATCCATTTCTTTTTTCATAAAATATCTCTCCTTTCTGATATAATAGTAATATAAATTAAATATTTATTGGTCACTTGAAAGGAGACAAATTTATGAATAGAAAATTAAAACAATATATTAATCATCATATGCAAGAAACACATAAAAACAGGAAAATGTTAAAGAGTTTTATTGCAGATGAAGAAAGTATAGAAAGTATATCATTCGATAGATGTGCATGCGGTTCTTCAATCAATAATTACATAGATAACAACAAAAATGAAAACAAATTCCAAACTCTTCTATTTAAATATATTGATGAAAGAAATTTAAAAGATAGTGATGTTTATAATAAAGTACATTTAGATAGAAGATTATTTTCTAAAATAAGAAATGATATTGATTATCATCCTAGTAAAGAAACAGTTATTTTATTAGGAATATCCTTAGAATTAAATGAAAATGAAATAGAAAACTTACTTGAAAGCGCTTCGTACTCTTTACCAAAGAATAATTACTATGATTTAATAATTAGATTTTGTTTTAAAGAAAGGATATATGATTTAAAAATAATTAATGATTTTTTAGATGAATATAATCAAAAAATGTTTAGTTACTAACTAAACATTTTATTTTATTACTTCCTTTAACTTTTCGAATATCTTTACCATAGCAAATGTGTCAAGTCCGCAATATTTTAGCATATTATCTCTTAACTCTTTTTGTTCATTTTCACTTAGTGTAGGAAGAGACAAATAAGCATTACTTGCTTCATCTCCCTTATGTACTTGATCTAAATTATGATAATCTAAACTAGAATCATTTGGAAACAGTGCTGGTAACACACTTTTTATTGAAGCGCTACCACCCATTTCTTTAACATAATAATCTTGATTTTTAAATGGTGGTAATAAATCTTTTATATTATCTACTATATTTAATAAATGTTCCCTAAATTCTGGAAATAAAGTTGCCATTTCTTTTAATCTAGATATTTCAAAAGATTGATTATATACAAGAACACAAGAGTTCATAGGAATATCTTCACATAACTGCTTGCATAATCCGTACATAGGATTACCATCATAATCATCACTTAAAAACTCTTTATGAAATAACTCCCCATTTTCTTCCAAATAATAGTGAAGACTATATTGAAAACATATTTGCTGATATGGTTTAGTGCCCTCTATTGTAGGAATTGGTACTTGATAAGATTCAAAATCTAGAAAATATAATGGGTATGTGAAAGTATCAAGTAAAGCTTTTATATTTTCTTTATTTATTTTAGGTTCAAGATCATATAACTCATAATTCATTTGAGTATCAGCTTTTGAGTTTAATCCTCCAGCAGCCAAAATATCAGCATATGAAGTTTTACCAGAATAATACATTGATAATTTCTTATCAAATCTAGTGCTCCATCCTATATCAAAAACATTTGGAGAACCAAGAGAACTAATACAATATTTAAAAAAC